>ERZ1036467.5-NODE-5-length-358396-cov-34.294449_pt1 | contig 358396 bp, 296 predicted proteins | sample MGYA00514231_ERZ1036467 | MGnify/ENA primary metagenome ERZ1036467 (study PRJEB33795, sample SAMN09464919) | human gut metagenome | isolation source: Bloodstream | host: Homo sapiens | place: USA: Stanford, California | collected 2016-07 ...
TCGTTGGGCTCATAACCCAAAGGTCATTCGTTCGAGTCGGATCTCCGCAACTAAAAAAAGAAGAATCGTAGAAATGCGATTCTTCTTTTTTATGTAGGCTCTTTCAATAGTAGTTCAATTCACAAGTTCCTTTCAGTTACCAACAAGAATACCAACAAAGTTATTAACAGGTTAATTATCTAAAAATAAAATAATTGCTCCTAAACGAGGACCGTTTATAAACAAGGCAAGATTCACTTATTCACAACTATATATTTCGTTGATATACTATAAATTCACTCTTCTCTCCCAAACGAACGATACTCCAACGAAGTAAGCCCTGTACGCTTCTTGAAAAAAGAAAAGAAGTATTCGGTAGACTGGAAACCAAGAAAAAAAGAATCTCCTTGACGGATTGGGAAGTACCGACCAGTAGTTGTTTGGCTTTACGAAGTTTCAGTTCTTGAAAGTATTTGGCGGGAGCATATCCTGTATATTCTTTGAAAACACGGCGGAACCATGAATAGCTAATATTCAACCTCATCGCCAACTCCTCCGGATTCACATTGCCGGCTACATTTTCATTCATTATAATCTTGGCCTGTTCAATCTTCTGATCGACATCACTCATTTCAAAAATCTTGTTTTTTGGAGACAGAATGTTCTTTCAACGGATAGGGAGAGTCGGGAGGAATAGACTGATAGCCGACCGTATTAACTCACAAACCGAATTTCCGGTCCATGTCATTTACAATCAAGTATTTAAATTCCACTCCTAAGCCATTGTCCTCAGCCATATCAATGTGTTTTCATACAATTTGGGTTGGACAAAAATAAGAATTATCTTCAGAAATCGTATGCTAAGAAACAAAAAACACCCGGAGTGTCTTTTTGGATACATCCGGATGTTTCTCACAAACAAATCTTATTTAAACATTAAAATGCTTTGCGATATAATACTTCAATGTCTTCAACTGATGTAGGACGAGGGTTACCACCCGTACAAACATCATTAAAGGCAGCTACCGCCAATGCAGGGATATCTTCTTCTTTCACATTGATCTCATGCAATTTTTGCGGGATACCGATACTGAGAGAAAGAGATTTTACCGCTTCAATAGCCGCTTTTACACCTTCCGCCTCACTCATACCGGCAGTTTCGACTCCCATAGCTTTCGCTATATTGATATATTTCGGAGCAGCCGGAGATTCGGCATTATATTCCATTACATAAGGCAACAATAAAGCATTTGCCACCCCATGAGGAGTATCATAGAAAGCACCCAACGGGTGAGCCATTGAGTGAACGATTCCCAAACCTACATTTGAGAATCCCATACCAGCAATATATTGTGCTTGAGACATCGCTTCACGGGCAACTACATCTTTGCCATTATCCACAGCCGCTTTCAGATTCTGCGCAATCATTTCAATGGCTTTCAGTTCAAACATATCGCTCATCGCCCAAGCTCCCGGAGTGATGTAACTTTCGATAGCATGCGTCAAAGCATCCATACCCGTAGCAGCAGTCAGCCCTTTCGGCATAGAATACATCAATTCCGGGTCCACAATAGCCACTGCCGGAATGTCATTCGGGTCTACGCAAACCATTTTCTTACGGGCATCTTCGTCGATAATCACGTAATTGATAGTCACTTCGGCAGCAGTTCCTGCGGTAGTAGGCAATGCGAAGGTCGGCACAGCCTTATGTTTGGTATCGGCCACCCCTTCCAAAGATTTCACATCTGCGAAATCCGGATTGTTCACTACAATACCAATACCTTTTGCCGTATCAATAGAAGAACCACCACCCAATGCCACGATAAAATCAGCACCGGAAGCTTTATATGCAGCCACACCATTCTGTACATTGGCAATAGTAGGATTGGCTTTTACATCACTGTAAAGTTCATAAGGAATCTTATTGTCGTCGAATACTTTGATGATTTCGGCAGCTACACCGAACTTGACAAGGTCTTTATCTGTAACAAAAAAGGCTTTCTTAAAGCCACGTCTAGCTGCTTCCACAGCAATTACACTCCGGCAACCTGCGCCGAAATAAGAAGTCTCATTTAAAATAATGCGATTCATGGTTGTGTTATTTTGTTTAAAGGGTTAACCGCAACATCTCCTATTGTAGGAAATATTGCGGTTGCTAAAGTAGATAAATTCAATGATTAATACAAATATTATTTAGGAAGATTGAAGGCAACAGTCATTTCCTTCATCTGTTCCTGGCTCATGCCATCCGGTTCGAAGCCCATATTCTTGGCTGCAATATAAATTAATGCGGATTTATTTAATACGTCAATTTGGTCGAAAGCCTGCATCGCATCGCAGTCAACAGCAAATACTCCATGCTTTTCCCACATCACCACATCATAGTCCTGCAATTCCTTAATCGTAGCTTCTGCCAGTTCTACCGAACTAGGCAACTTATAAGGAATGATTCCCAAACCTCTCGGGCAGAATGCCTTTGTCTCCGGAATCATACTCCACAACAAATTGGTAGCCACATCCTTTTGAAGGAATTTTTCACAATGCGTCATTGCAATCAATTCGATAGGGTGAGTATGTACGGAAGCCTTATAAGGAGAATTCTTACTCAACAAGTCATTATGCACGCTCAAATGAGAAGGCAGCTCTGATGTCGGGACAACCGCCTCATCAGCTATAATAACATAACTGGCACAATCATCCAAAATCCGGATTACCGAACCATTCTCCATCGGCCAACGAGCTAAATCACGCATACGTTTGTTGGTTCCTTTACAGTAAAAATAACAGCCTTTGAGATAAGGCAGTGTGACACCGATTGACCTGACTTCACTAATCGGCTGCATCCGACGAATTTCATCGTCTACAAATTCTGTGATATTAATGGTGATATTACCGCCATTACGTTCAGCCCATCCTTTCTGCCACAAGTATCCGGCAACTTCTGCTACCTTGTCTACTTCCTTGGCAAGTGCCGAGCGATTTTCTAAAATTGATTTCATATATATCTATTATTTAAAACAAATTCGGGAATACCAGCGAGAAAATCAACACCAGCAGTCCACAAACCAGCACAGTGATTGTTTTCGCAGATACTCCCTTCCATTCTTTCAGGATAATCCCCCAGACATTACTGAAGGTCACATTCAATGCCATTAGGATACACCAGGAAAAAGCCAGTAATACGGGGCTTTCGGCAAGAAAGCTCTTTCCCATTTCCAGTCCGAAGAACTGCATATACCACAGCACACCGGCCAACGCACAGAATACTAAATTGTTACTCCACACTTTCCCTTTAGCATAGTCATTCATGGATTTATTAGTCACATTCTGTTGCAAACAATAAATTGCATTTGTCAGGAACCCTCCGAATGTAACCAGAAAGATAACAGGAAGACCTGCATAAAGTCCTTCAACTCCTCCCGCTAATGCAGCCTCCTTGATAGGTGTCCCGGCATCCAGTCCCAAAGCGAAACAGGCACTCATCACACCTGCCAGCAACGCTACCAACAATCCCTTCGTCAAAGCAAAGTCTTTCACAGCAGCGCGCTTTTCTTCTTCACTCATATTCTGCGCACGCAAACTACCAGCATAGCCAATAATCGCAATACCGGCTAACGTAATACAAACACCTAGCAGAAGAACCAGTCCGTTACCTTCGAACAAATTTGTTCCCGCAAAAAGAGCCGGAAGGAGCGTTCCGAAACCGGCACAAGTCCCCAACGAGATGCTCTGTCCCAATGCAACACCCAGATAACGCATGGAAAGCCCGAAAGTCAATCCTCCTACTCCCCACAATATGCCATACAAGATGCTCATTCCGGCACCTCCAGCTCCCCACAGTTCAAACAAACTGCCTCCTTCGGACACCCCCAGCAATGATCCCAGGAACGGAAACACTAACCAGGCAAATACACCTTGTATCAACCAAAAGCTTTCCCAACTCCACTCTTTTACCTTTTTAATAGGTACATAAGAACTAGACTGGCAAAAGCTACCAATGGCTATAATCAGCAAGCCGATCAGAATATCCATAACTTATCGTTTAGAAGTTACTTCAGCTTCGTACTTTTCGATCTCCGCAATGAAATCTTCGCCTACCGGAACATTATTTTTCAAGCAGAACATATCCCATACCGCATTCCAAGGAAGCGCTTTTTCTTCTTCAAGCAAAGCCAAACGCTGAAATCCTTGTCCGTTAGCTTCGTATTCACGCAATTTGGCAATCGGTTCAAGCAAAGCACGAGTCATACATTTCTGTGCAGCACGGCTACCGATTACATAAGCACCGATACGATTGATAGATGCATCGAAATAATCAAGGCCATAGTGTACACGATCTAGTGCACCACAACGAACGATTTCACTGAACAGTTCCATAGTAGGATCATCCATGATAGTGACGTGGTCGGAATCCCAACGTACCGGACGGCTTACGTGCAGCATCAGTTCAGGAACATAAAGTAACAATGAAGATACTTTGTCAGCCACACTTTCTGTCGGATGAAAGTGACCTGTATCCAATGTAATCATCTTATTGTGTGAAGCACCATAGCCGATGTAGAAGTCATTAGAACCTACCGTATAACTTTCCAAACCGATACCAAACACCTTAGATTCGATACAGTCTTTCATATTCTTATATCCAGTAGCGAAAATCTGGTCCAGAGAATCTTTCAACAGTGCACGGTATTTCATACGATTGACTGTAATATCCTTGCTTCCGTCGTGTACCCAAAGATTCATGATGCAAGGATCACCTTGCGCTTTACCCATTTCTTCGGCCACTGCACGACAACGTTTCGTATGTTCAATCCAGAACTGGCGGATACCCTCATCCGGGTTAGAAAGCGACAAATCACCGGATTTCGGATGTGAGAAAGAAGTAGAATTAAAGTCCAGTTTCATATTATGTTCTTTCCCCCACTCTATCCAGCTTTTGAAATGTTCGGGTTCCACCTGATCGCGGTCTACCACCTTCCTCTGAAAATCTCCGTAAATCTCATGCAGGTTCAGCCGATGAGTACCCGGGATATAAGAAGCGGCTTTCAAGATATCGGCACGCAGTTCGTCAATATTGCGGGCTTTACCCGGATAGTTACCGGTAGCCTGGATACCACCAGTCAACGAACCGGCCTGTACTTCAAATCCTGCTACGTCGTCAGCCTGCCAACAATGAAGTGACAGATGAAAATCCTGCATGGTTTTCAATACTTGTTCGGTGTCTACCCCTACCGCTGCATAACGTTCCACAGCAATCTCATACGCTTTCTGAATCAGTTCTTCTTTTTTCATGATATTCTATTGTTTAAAATGATATTCCACCGGTTATTTATTAATTATCGAATGCAGTTTTTAAAGTGGATATAAGCCGTATCCCAAGCATCCGTATCTTGTGGATGATAAGTTTTTAAAGGAACAGACCGCTGAATTAGCCGACGCATACCTGCCATATCCGTTGCTTCCCCCGCCGCCATTGCCTGAATCATCACATTACCGATAGCAGTGGCTTCGGACGGTCCCGCAACTACCGGAATACCGATAGCATTGGCAGTAAACTGGTTCAGTAAATCGTTACGGCTGCCACCGCCAATCACATGCAATGTTTCAATCGGACGAGGAGAAAGAGAACGCAAGTTCTCCAACACCTGACGATAACGCAAGGCCAGACTCTCAAAGATACAACGCACTACTTGTCCACGTTGTTCGGGAACAGGCTGTCCAGTGGCATGGCAATAGGCAGCAATCGATTTTTCCATATTCGCAGGGTTTACAAAGCAATCATCATCCGGATTAATCAGGCTGCGGAACGGTTCGCAAGCATCTGCCTCGCTGATTAACTCAGGATAACTTGTATCTCCCCAATTCAAACGGCAACGTTCCAATAGCCACATTCCGCAAATATTCTTCAGCAGACGAATTGTTCCTTCCACACCACCTTCATTCGTAAAATTCAAGGTTTCTGTTTCGGTATTAATCACCGGAGCGTCCGTTTCAACTCCCATCAACGACCAAGTACCGCTACTCAAATAAGCAAAATTACGGTCTAACGCTGGAACAGCGGCAACAGCAGCCCCCGTATCATGTCCGATCACAGCAATCACAGGCACAGCTCCCAATCCGGTTATTTTCTGCACTTCTTCTGTCAATACTCCTACCTTTTCACCCGGGAATACAAAACGACCGAAGTTCTTCTCTGTCAATCCAACCACTTTCAGTAACTCCGGTTCGAGACTTCGAGTTTGTGCATTCACCAATTGAGCAGTCGAAGCAATCGTATATTCCGTCACCATTTTCCCGGTCAGCATATAACTTAATGCATCCGGCATAAACAATATCTTATCCGCTGCCTCCAATGCGCTATCATTATTACGGCGTAAAGTATCTAACTGAAAAAGTGAATTAAAATTCATTATCTGAATACCCGTCTTTTCATATACCTTGCTACGGGAGATGCGGGAAAAGAGAGCGTCCGGAGCTCCTACCGTATGAGGGTCACGATATGCATAAGGCTGACGAAGTAAGTTTCCGTCTTTTCCGACACAAACAAAATCCACTCCCCACGTATCAATACCGATAGAAGCAATAGACTCGCCACGGTGAGCCACCAATTTTAATCCTTCAATGACATGACGATATAATGCATAAATATCCCAATAGAAATGCCCGCCCACTTCAATCAAGTGATTAGGAAAACGATTGATTTCTTCCAGATTCAATCCACCTTCAATAAAAGTACCCAAGATAGTACGGCCGCTCGTTGCGCCCAAGTCGACTGCAAAAAAGTTTTGTTTCATGGTATTCTGTCTATATATTTAAAGTATCCATTTACCTACATGGCAAAGATAGACGATTCCTTCCTCATGCTCCTTACACATTTTGATTGAAAGGATATACATTTTGATACAAATACATAAACCAAACTTCCACTGTTTAGCATATTTTTCACTTTTATGCAAAAAAAGTATTGTTTTATGCATATTTTCTCCAGAATAATGCATACTTTTGCGCCATTCTTAGAATAATTATACAATGAAGAAGAAAGCAAATCGGTTAGACGCCATCAAAATGATTATCTCAAGCAAGGAGGTCGGTTCGCAGGAAGAACTGCTGCAAGAGCTGAACCGCGAAGGCTTCGAACTGACACAGGCCACCCTCTCCCGCGACTTGAAACAACTGAAAGTAGCCAAAGCTGCCAGTATGAACGGGAAGTACGTATACGTGCTGCCGAACAACATTATGTATAAACGCTCCACCGATCAGAGTGCCGGCGAAATGTTGCGAAGTAACGGATTCATTTCCTTGCAATTTTCAGGCAACATCGCCGTTATCCGCACCCGCCCGGGTTACGCCAGCAGTATGGCTTACGATATCGACAACAATGAATTCAGCGAAATACTGGGAACCATTGCCGGCGATGATACTATCATGTTGGTGTTGCGTGAAGGAGTTGCGACAAGCAAGATTCGCCAGCTTTTGTCACTCATCATTCCGAACATTGAATAACTATACATATTTATATATATAAAGAAATGGACACTCAACAAATAGATGTTATGGTAGCCGACGCCTCACATGAGGTTTACGTTGACACTATTTTGGAAACTATCAGAAATGCTGCCGCCGTACGAGGAACAGGAATTGCGGAACGCACACACGAATACGTAGCGACAAAGATGAAAGAAGGTAAGGCGATTATTGCTCTTTGTGGCGATACTTTTGCCGGATTCACCTACATCGAATCATGGGGAAACAAGCAATATGTGGCTACTTCCGGTCTGATCGTTCATCCCGATTTCCGTGGGTTAGGACTGGCAAAACGCATCAAACAGGCTTCTTTCCAACTGGCACGTCTCCGATGGCCGAAAGCAAAAATATTCAGTCTGACCTCCGGAGCAGCTGTCATGAAAATGAACACCGAACTGGGTTATGTGCCTGTCACCTTCAACGAACTGACAGACGACGAAGCTTTCTGGAAAGGATGCGAAGGATGTATCAACCATGATATTCTGGTAGCGAAAAACCGCAAGTTCTGCATCTGCACAGCCATGCTGTACGATCCGACAGAGCCGCGGAACATCAAAAAAGAACAAGAAAGAAATAACATTTAAAAGATACAGCACTATGGAAGAAAAGAAGAAAAAAGTAGTGGTGGCATTCAGCGGCGGACTGGACACATCGTTCACCGTCATGTACCTCGCTAAAGAAAAAGGTTACGAAGTATATGCAGCTTGTGCCAATACGGGTGGTTTCAGCGAAGAACAACTGAAAACAAACGAAGAAAATGCCTATAAACTGGGAGCGGTAAAATACGTAACGCTGGACGTTACTCAGGAATACTACGAAAAGAGTCTGAAATACATGGTTTTCGGAAATGTGCTGCGTAACGGTACTTATCCTATTTCGGTCAGCTCCGAACGTATCTTCCAGGCATTGGCTATCGCACGTTATGCCAACGAAATCGGTGCGGATGCCATTGCCCACGGTTCTACCGGAGCAGGTAATGACCAGATTCGTTTCGACATGACTTTCCTCGTACTGGCGCCGAACGTAGAAATCATCACACTGACCCGTGATATGGCATTGAGTCGTCAGGAAGAAATTGACTACTTGAACAAACATGGTTTCAGCGCGGACTTCACCAAACTGAAATATTCATATAACGTAGGTCTGTGGGGTACCTCTATTTGTGGTGGTGAAATCCTCGACTCCGCACAAGGGCTACCCGAAACAGCTTACCTGAAACACGTAGAAAAGGAAGGCAGCGAACAACTCCGCCTGACTTTCGAAAAAGGAGAACTGAAAGCTGTCAACGATGAGAAATTCGATGACCCGATCAAAGCGATCCAGAAGGTAGAAGAGATCGGCGCCGCTTACGGTATCGGCCGTGACATGCATGTGGGCGACACAATTATCGGTATCAAAGGCCGCGTAGGTTTCGAAGCCGCCGCCCCGATGCTGATTATCGGTGCTCACCGTTTCCTTGAGAAATACACATTGAGCAAATGGCAGCAGTACTGGAAAGACCAAGTAGCCAACTGGTACGGTATGTTCCTCCACGAAAGCCAATATCTGGAACCAGTTATGCGTGATATCGAAGCGATGTTGCAGGAAAGCCAACGCAACGTAAACGGTACAGCGATTCTCGAGCTTCGCCCGCTTTCTTTCTCTACCGTAGGTGTAGAATCGGAAGACGACCTCGTGAAAACGAAATTCGGAGAATATGGTGAAATGCAAAAAGGTTGGACTGCCGAGGATGCAAAAGGCTTTATCAAGGTAACTTCCACTCCGTTACGTGTTTACTATAACAACCATAAAGACGAAGAGATATGATTAAAGCAGGAATCATTGGTGGCGCAGGATATACAGCAGGCGAATTAATCCGTCTGCTGCTCAACCATCCGGAAACTGAAATCGTATTTATCAACAGCAGCAGTAATGCCGGAAACAGAATTACCGACGTACACGAAGGCTTGTATGGAGAAACAGATCTAAGATTCACCGACCAGTTACCTCTGGACGAAATTGATGTTCTTTTCTTCTGCACAGCTCACGGTGACACGAAGAAATTCATGGAAAGCCATAACATACCGGAAGACCTGAAAATCATTGACCTTTCCATGGACTACCGTATCAAGAGTGACGACCATGACTTTATCTACGGTCTGCCGGAACTGAACCGACGAGCTACCTGTACGGCAAAGCACGTGGCCAATCCCGGTTGTTTCGCCACCTGTATCCAACTCGGCCTGCTCCCGCTAGCCAAAAACCTGATGTTGACAGACGATATTTCGGTAAACGCCATTACCGGAAGTACGGGTGCCGGCGTGAAACCGGGAGCTACCAGTCATTTCAGTTGGAGAAACAATAACATCAGTGTGTACAAGGCATTCGAGCATCAACACGTTCCGGAAATCAAGCAGTCACTGCAACAATTACAGAACAGCTTTGACTCCGACATTGACTTTATCCCGTATCGTGGCGATTTCCCTCGCGGCATTTTCGCTACCCTTGTGGTAAAGACCAAAGTAGCCCTCGAAGAAATCGTCCGTATGTACGAAGAATATTACGCCAAAGACTCATTTGTACATATTGTAGATAAGAATATAGACCTCAAACAGGTAGTCAACACCAACAAATGCCTGATACATCTTGAGAAACATGGCGACAAGCTATTGATAATCTCCTGTATCGACAACTTGCTGAAAGGTGCCAGTGGACAAGCGGTTCATAACATGAACCTGATGTTTAACCTGGAAGAAACCGTAGGACTACGTTTGAAGCCTTCAGCTTTTTAAAAACAAAAGAATTATGAAATTATTCGACGTATACCCATTATACAACATCAACATAGTCAAAGGGAAAGGCTGTAAAGTCTGGGATGAAAACGGAACCGAATACTTAGACCTTTACGGAGGTCATGCCGTAATCTCTATCGGACACGCACATCCTCACTATGTGGAGATGATTAGCAATCAGGTAGCTAACCTCGGTTTCTATTCAAACTCAGTAATCAACAAACTCCAGCAACAGGTGGCCGAACGACTGGGAAAGATTTCCGGTTACGAGGATTACAGCCTGTTCCTGATAAACAGCGGAGCCGAGGCGAATGAGAACGCTCTGAAACTGGCTTCTTTCCACAACGGACGTACCAAAGTGGTATCTTTCAGCAAAGCCTTCCACGGACGTACTTCACTGGCAGTAGAAGCGACCAACAATCCGTCTATCATTGCACCTATTAACAACAACGGTCATGTTGTTTATCTTCCTCTGAACGACGTCGAAGCCATGAAGCAGGAACTGTCTCGGGGAGATATATGTGCCGTTATCATTGAAGGAATACAAGGTGTAGGAGGGATCAAGATACCGACTACCGAATTTATGCAGGAACTCCGCAAAGCTTGCACAGAAACCGGCACTATCCTGATTCTGGACGAAATTCAGAGCGGATACGGACGTAGCGGTAAATTCTTCGCCCACCAGTATGCTGATATCAAGCCAGACATCATCACCGTAGCCAAAGGAATCGGTAACGGCTTCCCAATGGCAGGCGTATTGATTAGCCCGATGTTTAAACCGGTATACGGACAATTAGGAACGACTTTCGGAGGAAACCACCTGGCATGTTCGGCAGCCCTTGCCGTTATGGACGTGATTGAACAGGAAAATCTGGTAGAGAATGCAGCCAAGGTAGGTAACTACTTGCTGGAAGAACTGAAGAAATTCCCGCAAATCAAGGAAGTACGCGGACGCGGACTCATGATAGGACTCGAATTTGAAGAACCGATCAAAGAATTGCGCAGCCGCCTCATCTATGACGAACATGTGTTTACCGGAGCAAGCGGTACGAATGTACTCCGCCTGTTACCCCCTCTCTGTCTCAGCATGGAGGAAGCCGACGAATTCCTTGCCCGGTTCAAGAAAGTACTCTAATTGCTCATTCTGATTAATAAACAGCCAACAATAAAAGCAGCCTTTACAAGAAAACGATTTCTTATTCAGGCTGCTTTTTGTTTTTTCGTAATTAACCGTTACCTTTGCCTGTGACAACTCATTAAAAACAAGCGTATATGAAAATAGCCATTATCGGTGCAGGAAATATGGGCGGTTCAATCGCCCGTGGCCTAGCAAAAGGAAGCCTGATAGCAGATTCGGACATCATCGTATCCAATCCCAGTGCCGGGAAACTAGAGAGACTGAAAAAGGAATTTCCGAGTATCTCTACCACAAACAATAACGCAGAAGCCGCCACAGGAGCAGACATTGTCATTCTAGCCGTCAAACCGTGGCTGATGCAACCGGTCATGCGCGAGTTGAAACTAAAAAGCAAACAGATACTTATCTCGGTAGCCGCCGGTATCAGCTTTGAAGAACTGGCTCATTACGTCATCGCACCGGAAATGGCAATGTTCCGTCTGATTCCGAACACGGCCATCAGCGAACTGGAAAGCATGACACTGGTCGCCGCACGTAATACGAATGACGAACAGGACCAATTTATCCTCCGCCTATTCAGCGAAATGGGAACAGTCATGCTGATTCCCGAAGATAAAATAACAGCAGCCACCGCATTGGCTTCCTGCGGCATTGCCTACGTATTGAAATATATCCAGGCAGCTATGCAAGCCGGCATCGAAATGGGACTCCGCCCCAAAGACGCCATGCAAATGATAGCGCAATCCCTGAAAGGAGCTGCTGCATTGATTCAAAACAACGACACCCACCCCAGCGTAGAAATCGACAAAGTGACTACACCGGGCGGAATCACAATCAAAGGGATCAACGAACTGGAACACAACGGCTTTACTTCCGCCATTATCAAAGCGATGAAAGCCTCCAAATAACGCCACAAAATTATTAATCATAAAATACCAACCACTTGTATGAATGACCAAATTAAACAAATAGCAGAACGCCTCCGCGGACTACGCGACGTACTCGAACTGACTTCTGAGGATATCGCCCGCGACAGTGACATTTCTGCTGAAGAGTACCGACTCGCAGAAACTGGAGAATACGATATTTCTGTCAGTATGTTGCAGAAAATAGCCCGTACCTACAATGTCGCCCTCGATGCCCTGATGTTCGGCGAAGAACCCAAAATGAGCAGCTACTTTGTAACCCGCGCCGGCAAGGGAACCAGTATCGAACGTACGAAAGCCTACAAATACCAGTCTCTGGCAGCCGGATTCATGAACCGTACCGCCGACCCGTTCATCGTCACCGTTGAACCGAAAGGAGATGACGAGCCGATCCATTACAACAAGCATAACGGTCAGGAGTTCAACCTCGTACTCGAAGGACGTATGCTTATCAACATCGAAGGCAAGGAAATCATCCTCAACCAAGGCGACAGCATTTATTTTAACTCCAAACTTCCACATGGCATGAAAGCGCTCGACGGCAAAACGGTACGTTTTCTGGCAGTAATTATGTAATAACATCATGGTAGAAAGATTTTTATCACAGACCTCCTTTACCTCACAAGAGGATTTCATCAAGAACCTGAAAATAAACGTCCCGGAAAACTTCAACTTCGGTTATGACGTAGTAGATGCCTGGGCTGCCGAACAGCCCGACAAGAACGCTTTACTGTGGACAAATGACAAAGGTGAAAGCCGTCAGTTCTCATTTGCCGACATGAAACGTTACACAGACATGACGGCTTCCTATTTCCAAAGTCTGGGCATCGGCCGTGGCGACATGGTTATGCTGATCCTGAAACGCCGCTACGAGTTCTGGTATAGCACGATCGCCCTTCACAAACTGGGAGCAACCGTCATTCCGGCCACTCATCTGCTGACTAAAAAAGATATCATCTACCGTTGCAACGCTGCTGACATCAAGATGATCGTAGCTGCCGGCGAAGGAATCATCCTGCAACATATCAAGGACGCCCTGCCCGAGTGCCCTACCGTAGAAAAGCTGGTCAGCGTCGGTCCCGAGATTCCGGAAGGATTCGAAGACTTCCACGCAGGGATTGAGAGCGCCGCCCCGTTTGTACGGCCCCGCCATGCAAACACCAACGATGATATCTCATTAATGTATTTCACTTCCGGCACCACCGGCGAACCTAAAATGGTGGCACATGACTTTACCTATCCGCTGGGCCATATCGTTACCGGCAGTTTCTGGCATAATCTGGACGAAAACAGCCTTCACCTTACTATCGCCGATACAGGCTGGGGCAAGGCCGTGTGGGGAAAGCTCTACGGACAATGGATTGCCGGAGCAAACATCTTTGTCTATGACCACGAGAAGTTCACTCCGGGAGACATTCTGGAAAAGATACAGAATTATCATGTAACTTCCCTCTGTGCACCTCCCACTATCTTCCGCTTCCTGATTCACGAAGACCTGACGAAGTTCGATCTGTCTTCACTCAAATACTGCACTATTGCCGGAGAAGCATTGAATCCCGCTGTATTCGATACATTCAAGAAGTTGACAGGCATCAAACTCATGGAAGGTTTCGGTCAGACCGAAACTACTCTTACCATTGCCACTATGCCTTGGATGCAACCGAAACCGGGTAGCATGGGATTGCCCAATCCCCAATATGATGTGGACTTGATTGACCATGAAGGCCGTTCCGTAGAAGCCGGAGAGCAGGGACAAATCGTAATCCGTACCAGCAAAGGTAAGCCGCTCGGTCTTTTCAAAGAGTATTACCGGGATGCGGAACGTACCCATGAAGCTTGGCACGATGGAATTTACTATACCGGAGACGTTGCCTGGAAAGATGAAGACGGTTATCTCTGGTTTGTAGGTCGTGCCGACGACGTTATCAAGAGTTCCGGCTACCGCATCGGCCCGTTCGAAGTGGAAAGCGCCTTGATGACACATCCCGCAGTTGTAGAATGTGCCATTACCGGAGTGCCCGACGAGATTCGCGGACAAGTGGTGAAAGCAACGATTGTATTGTCTAAAGAATATAAGAACCGCGCGGGAGAAGAATTAATCAAAGAATTGCAGAATCACGTGAAGAAAGTGACTGCGCCCTATAAATATCCGCGTGTAATCGAGTTCGTAGAAGAACTTCCGAAAACAATCAGCGGTAAGATTCGTCGTGTAGAAATCCGCGAGAACGATCAGAAGTAAATAAAAAACGACCATTTCATCGATAAAATCCTCCTTTAGCTGCTTCCCAACAGCCTAAAGGAGGATTTCTTTTCATGCACAATGCTACAAATTGGTCAACTTATGCAAATTCTGGTTCAATGAATCATTTGTATACTATATCTGAATCAAAATTACACGTCTAAGTCGTTTTTGTCTCTTATCTTTGCCACAGTAAAAATAAAAACACACTATAAAGATTATGATTACAAGTAGAAAGATTTCTCAAGTCAATGTTTTTGCTGGTAGTCCTTGGGAAGTAGCCAGCGTAAAGAATCTGCTGAAAGCAGCATATATTGAGGTTTCAATGAAAGAGAATGGGCGGAACGGTTTCCTCTTATCTGTCCCTTGCGAATATTATACGGCAGCAATGCGTGTGATTGGCAATAGAAAGATTTCATAGGTTTTAGGTTAATATATTCAGGATTGAGTGCCGATTGTAATGGGGGTTGCAATCGGCTTGTTTTATTATCAGCCTACTGCTTTACCACTCACTCTCCCCTATGTCCTTTCCGTTCAGCTATACTCGCCTTTCGGCTTAGGCCCCCATTAAACATCCGTCATACAGTAGGTATTCATCTGTTATCAGGTAATGATTGTTCGCAAAAGCCGCCGTTATAATTAACTCGCCACAGCCGTGGAGAGTATTCGCCACGGCCGTGAAAGGATCTCTCCACAGCTGTGAGAAGAACTCGTCACAGCCGTGGCGAATTAGTAATACCGGTATCCTGACAGAATAATACCGGTATCTCAACACAACTATACCGGCTTCCCTTCTTATAAAGTCTTACTTAACCTGCCCGTAAACAAGCAACTTCAGTCTTTATTGTGTTCAAGCTATGTAACAACTTGCACCACAAACAATCCATGCATACCCTGCTACCCGTAGCGAACACTTATAATCGCAAGAAATCAAGATAAGAAACAATGACGATTACACAAATCAGGAAGAAGAAAGATACAGTACTGTATCTGAACCGAGCAGTGTACTTCTGTCCCATTTTAGAAATAAATAAGGCACGAGGCAAAAAATACCAATAAACCGATAAAGAAAAAAATAATTGTGACCGGCCATATTACAAGATTTCCATATCTTTGCCCACTATAATTTATTACAACGTATTAAATCAATAATAACATGAAATTCAATTACCACATTATCATCCTTTTGCTTTTAATTGTCCGATTGTTCACACCAAGTACGGCAAAGGCTAGCCAAAACTACATCAACAACCTATATCCCTCCGACAATGATGAATTTGAAACTTTAATGGAGAAAATAAGGAAAGACTTTGCACAGAATCCGCTTATTGACGAGTTTCTACACAAATACGATACCGCCAAAGGCTGTTTCACCGACGTGGACTACAGCCGCCGCGACCGTACAAACTGGGAACCTCTCACTCACATAGACCGACTGTATGATTTTGCATTTGCCTACACCAACCCTCAGAATACTTACTATCAGAACGAAGATATCTATAATAAGATAGTGAAAGGGCTGGAATATTGGTATGAACGCAATCCGAACTGCAACAACTGGTGGTACAACCAGATTGCCGAACCGCAGAAAATCGGTATACTGCTTATACAGATGCGTGTCGGGAAAAAACAGATACCGGCAGAATTGGAAACTAAAACCTTGCAACGTATCCGCAAAGAAGGAGGAGACCCCGTCAAATGGACCGGTGCTAACAGAACCGACATCGCACTTCACTGGATTTACCGGTCATGTCTGGAAAAAAACGAGGCCGACCTGGAAACGGCTCTCGCAAATGCTTACAGTCCGATAGAATATACAGTAAAAGAAGGTTTCCAGCACGACAACTCTTATTTCCAACATGGTGTACAACTTTATATCGGTGGATATGGCGATGAGATCCTGAAAGGAACAACTCAGGTGGCTATGTATACCCAAGGAACAAAATATGCCTTGAGCACCGAGAAGATACAGCTGTTAAGCAAGTTCATGCGCCAAACTTATTATCAGGCCATACGCGGAAAATATATGCTTTTCGATGTACTGGGCAGAGGCATAAGCCGGAAAGATATCACCGACAAAAGCGCCACCGCCCTATTTGCCGAACGTATGGCGGTTCTCGATCCGGAACATATTGAAGAGTACAAAGCTATCATCGCACGTCTAAAAGATGAACAGGCTGCCGACTACAAACTAAAGCCTCTGCATACACATTATTTCCGAGGAGACTATACCCTGCACGTACGCCCCGGCTATACGTTCGACGTCCGTACTGTATCCACCCGCACCATGCGTTGTGAATACGGCAACGGAGAAAACCTCAAAACTTATTTCATGTCGGACGGATGTACCAATATCGTAACTCAAGGAAATGAATATGCCAATATCTTCCCAGCATGGAACTGGCGCAGAATCCCCGGAACAACGGCTCCGCAACTGGACACGATCCCAATGGCCGCAAGCGACTGGCAGACTCGGGGAACTTCCACTTTTGCCGGAGGGGTGTCCGACAGTATCTACGGAGTGTCCGCCTATGCTTACATGGACAATTATGCCGGTGTGAATACCGGAGCCAAAAAAGCCTGGTTCTTTTTCGACAATGAAGTGGTGTGTTTAGGATCAGGAATCAATTCTACTTCATACGCACCTGTATACACCACAATCAACCAGTGTTTGCTTGATGACAAGAACATATTATTATCACAGAACAAGCAGCAAACGACAATAAAGAAAGGAGAATTTTCCTACGATTCTCCCGATTGGGTATTACATAACGGAATCGGATATATCTTCCCTCAAGGCGGCAGGATATTCTTATGCAATCAGCAACAAACGGGCTCATGGTATGACATCAACCATACAGAATCGAAAGAAATGCAACAACGGGAGGTTTTCACACTCGGATTCAATCATGGAACTAACCCTCGTAACGCTACTTATGCATACATCATAGCACCGGGAATAACTTCTGCCCGACAGATGAATGCATACAATAAAAAGAATGGGATTGAAATCCTGGCAAATACGGATGCCATGCAGATCGTAAGAAACAAGAAGCTGAATATCTGGCAAATGGTATTTTACCGGGAAGGAACTTTCACTCACAAAGATATTACTGTAAAAGTAGATAAGGCATGCGCATTAATGCTCAAAGATATCTATCAAAGTAGTGCAGAACTGCACATTGCTGATCCTGCACAGAGTCAGTCGTGCATCAAAGTGGATGTATACATCCCCAAAGTTTCCAAAAACACCCGTAGTATCTTATGTGATTTTGAAAAGACAGGCATCTACGCCGGTGCATCCAAGAAATACTCTCTTTAATATAATACGAGTTGAGTGCTAAAACCGGAAGATATTCAGGCCCGTCAGATAATACATTAACCGTGGCTTTCATATACACTTCCGGTTTACCTCCCGGTTTACATAAAGCTCATAAATCAAACTCAAATCCGGTTTTAGTCAGTATCAAAGACAAAATAACGCCATAACTGGTACATAAACAAAAAGCTCCGTAAATCAAAGATTTACAGAGCTTTTAATCAGGAATACTCGTACTCGAAGCGGGACTAATATAGTTATATTCAAACATATCAAAACACATTTATAATTATCTATAATACAATACAATAAGAAATCTAAAAAACAATGCAAAGGTAATAAAATGTAATAGAATAACAAATATTTGCCCGTAAATTTGCCCGTAAAATTAGATATCATTATATTTGCCATAGATAAAAAATAAGATTATGGCAACTTATAGATTTGAGTTAAATGATAAGCCGTCAAGAAATGGAAAATATTCCGTCTTTTTACGGGTGACAGTAAACGGAATCAGGAAAAAGCTAAAGACCAGTATAGAAGTTAACAGAAAATCCGATTGGAATCCTACCCCCAAAGGTGATAATTGGATCAGACCTTCAGAACCAAATTCTAAAGCTTGGAACATGATACTATCCAAAACTATAGAGAAAGCCAAAGAAACCTATCAGGAGCTTGCAATCGAAGGAGCGGTTACATCAGGAAAAATCATATCAGGAATGAATGCAGAAGCAAATTCTTTTTCCTTTATTAGCTATGCAGAAGAATATGCACAACGTACCTATGAAGCCGGGGAATACCGTACATACACCAAATACATAACTCTTCTCAATAAATTAAAGTTTTTCATAAACGGAATCACCCCAACCGCAATACCTTTAATTCCACACAACGGGAAAGAACTAGAAGAATATTTGAAGAGATTAAAGAAGGATTTACTTTTTAACGAAATAAATCTATCTTTCTTAAACAAGTTTAAAGCATATCTAAAGAAAGTTCCCAACTCTAAAAATTCTTCTCTAACCTTACACCCAAATACTATTAGTAAACAATTCGATAATTTTAAAAGCCTTTACAACAAAGGAAGAATAGAATTAAGAGAGAAAGGACTATCTCTTAAAAACAATCCTTTTGATGATTTCGAATGCGAAACCATTGATACAAACAAGGAAAAATTAACTATTGAAGAAATAGAATCTTTAAAAGCCTTACAGTTAGAAGAAGGCAGTTTAATATGGCATACTAGAAATTGTTTTCTATTAGCTTTTTACTGCGCTGGGATGAGAGCTGGGGATTTAATACAATTAAGGGAGAATAATATAAGGTAATTATATACAATCTTACAGCTTAAAACCTCTTAAAAGTTATAAATTTTCAAATTAAATATATTTATTTATGTAATTATTATTTTATAATAATATTCATAAGACGAATTGGTTAAAATCAATAAATTCCTTTGTTTATCGAAATAAAGTTCATATATTTGTCAATCTTAAAATCAAGATATTTTTAAAATGAAAAAGGAACCTCAATATGTACTTATAACTTGTGAAAAATGTAAAACATCATATAAAGTTAAAAATGACACAAATAAACCTATACAATGTAAGTGCGGAAAAATTTTGTATTTAGGTGCTTATGAAATAGGAACACTATCAGATAAAACAAATCCTAATTTATGAAATAAATGAATTTTCCTTTTATATTCATCTTCTAAAATTTCAAGAGGAGCGCTATATATAAAATCTAATTCTCTTTCTATATCTTCTTCTGATTTGTAAGAATCAGATAACATCAGAACTTCTTTTGCTTGTTCTCTTGTTTTTTCCTTTCTTAGAAATAATCTTGAACAAGGTATAGCTTTTCTATACAACAAATTTTCTTTTTTAATTTTATTCATAATAATCTCTTTATTAGACGTTACATTTTTTTCTTTTCTACAAAGGTAAAAATCCTTTATGCAAAGTCTAATAAAGAGATGTGAAGGGGTGTTAATTGTTTATATAATTGTTCAATTTATATAATAGACCTATTTTCAAATATTGCTTTAAATTTTTCTTTTGGGTTTTATTTAAATCTAAAGTTCTACAAACCAATTCTCCATCTATAAGAATATAATGAATAAAATAAAATCCATTTTTTGTAATATTCTTAGAACACCAATCATGTACTTCTTCAAATTGGGATATTCTGTTTTCATTTGAATAATATTTAAGATTATCTCCTTTTACCTTAACTCCAATTATATCTGTTTCAAATATGAATTTATAGGAAAACCCACAATCTTCTATAAATATATCATTGCCAATCTTGCAACAATTAAAATTATTTAGATAATACTTATTCCTACATTTATCTTTAAGTGAAAGTTCAAAAGTGCTTAACTTTTTCTCTTTATAATCACCGAATGGTTTATTTCTATTGTAATTATAATAGGGAAATTCATAGCTACATTTATCTTTAAAGATATTTACATTTTTATTGCTATCTATGCGTAATTCAAAATTATAATTTAAAAAAGCATTTTTCTTCTTCACTTTATTCTCTTCAATTAATTGTTCTATTGGAGTGTTTAATATTATATCCCTTGTTTTTTGTAGATAAGATTTTATCATATCATTTTTTATATTTGAAATTTTTTTCTCAATATTTACTTCATCTAAGATTAATTTAATTTCTTCAATTTCTCTTTTTTCATATTCCTGTTTTTGCTTTTCTTTTAAAGCCTTTTCCCTTTTTTCTTGCTCGGTTTTATTTCTTATTGGATATATTCTTATAAATTTATTTGGTATTTGTGGTATATATCCTTTTTCGTCTGTTCTCATATTATAAAAATTCACACTAAAGGATAAGTCATTGTTATAATAAATTTCTTCATAATTATAACCTTGATTATTAAGATATATATCCAATTTATTCTTAGATTTAACTAAGCATTTCCCTATATAAACTAACTCATTTATAGCTTCAATAGCATCACCAATATAAACATACTGTTCATTCAATTCATCATAACCTTTTAAAGCTATAGTTAAAATAAATCCAGTAGATTTTTTACTAGAAGAAGATAAATCATTGATATTAATAATAAAACAATTTTCATTTTTCAATTTATGTTTGGAAAATCTTAAAATATCATTAACTTCTAATACCATATTATTGGTATATTGATTAATAACACCATATTTTTCATAAGTATAAGTTGAATTTTGACTAAATGCATTAAAGCATAATAAAATAGTGAATAGTATCAATAATAGTTTCTTCATAACATACATAAAATTTAAATTATACATAATAGGGTTTAAATATAATAATTATAAGTAATACAAAGATGTTAAATTTACAAAAAACGATTTGCATAAAATTTATGCAGCTACAATATCCAAATAAGTTATCTTAAAATAGGAGTTACGTAATAGTAATTTGAATTTACTCGAATCCTTTATTTTTCTTGTATTGTATCTAAAGGTAAATTCATTAGCATATAATTGTAGATGCTTTTTGCTTATATGGTGATAGATACCTATAATACCTCTTTTGAATATAGACCAAAATCCTTCAATTGTATTGGTATAAATTCTTCCGTCAACATATTTACCTTTACCATGGTCTACACTATAATGATAAAACATCTTATCTACTGCATTATATCCTAACCATTCATCTGTATATAATACAGTATAGTCTCTTTTTACAAATTCTAATATTTTGGGAGTCAATTCTTTTTGAGATGTATTTTCTACAACTCGGGTGATAGCATCTCCTTTTCTTTGCAACATTCCAAAAACAGGAGTTTTATCTTTAAAGCTTCTACCTTGAGCGTTTTTTACCTTTTTGTCCCAATGTCTATTTTTATTTTTGCCACCGACAAAAGTTTCATCGCATTCAACTTCACCACTAAGCCTACCTCTATTTCTACAAATAAAATAAGTTCTTATCTTTTGTAATATATACCAAGCTGTTTTCTGAGTTATCTTCAAATCTCTTGACAACTGTAATGAAGATATACCTTTTTTATGAGCTAATACTAACCATATTGCCATGAACCATTTTCTTAGTGGTAATTTAGTACCATGAAATATTGTTCCTACTTTAACATTGAATATTTTCTGAGTATTCTTGCACATATACCTATGATTAGGTAAATAATAGACTTTCGATTTTTTATCAAATGGAGATTTGACTTTGCCATTTCTCCAACGTAATTTTTCTAAGTAAACGATACAAGATTCTTCATCTGGAAAAGCTTCAAGTAATTCAATTAGAGAGTTAAATTTAGATACATCAATCATGTTTCCTCCTTTGCATTTTTATTATTAATATTTTATTTATAAATCAATAGATTTAAATATTATAACTAATTGATTATTAGATATTTAAATCTTAATAATACAAAGGTATGTAAGGGAAATGTGATTAATTGTCAAAGCTATTAAAGAGGAGTTAATAGGGGTTACTTATTTTTACTAAAATAATTGATTGCTTTTATAAATTTCTTATGTTTGCAAAATAAGAAGTTAGGAGGATTTTCACTTTCCAAAAATCACATTACACCACATCAATTAATAAATGTGCATTTTTATGAAAAGAAAATATATTGAGTACAAAATAGCTGAATATCCACAAATGACTGACAAAGGTTTAGCGTGGATAGTACTCTACAGAATAGAGTACATTAATTAATTTGTTTTTGCCCTCAAAATCCCCTAACTTCTTTTTTTAATTATATATCTATATAAAAACTTATTATACAATAAAAATATTTTATATTTTAACAAGGGTTAAGCTGTAAGATTGTATATAGTTACCTAATATAATATACGAAAATGGAAGATGGCGGATAAGCTATCGTATGGACAAAACTGGAACATTAAAAGAAATACTTCTACTCCCTGAATCAATGGCTATTATTACGAAATACGTAGACTTGAATAGCCGAACATCGAAGTATATTTTCCCCTTGCTTGATAATAAAGCGCCATACGCAAAAGCTGCTACCTGGGAAGAAAAAGAGCAACTCCCCTATGAATTAAAGAAGATGTTGCTTCAACATACCAACAGTAAAAACAGTTTATTAAACAAGTATCTAGGAAAATTAGCAGCATTGGCGGGAATCGAAAAGAAGATTTCCATGCATATAGCCCGGCATTCATTTGCTAATATAGCGAGACAGAAGAAAGCCAACGTTTATGACATCAGCAAAGCTCTAGGACATACTAGTTTAAAGATAACAGAAACGTATCTTTCCAAATTTGATACAACAAGTCAAGACGAAACAATGAAACAAGTATTTGACACCAACAGCATTAATGAAGAATTATTAATAAAACAACTTCAGGGAATCGCTCCTGATAAATTAAGGGATATACTTAAAAGAATTGAAAAATAAAAAGATATAAATATGGAAGATAAAGCGAGTAAAAAAATAACAGAACTTGCATTTGAGGCAGCTACGAGACATGAAAACACACATACTCAAAAAAGAAAAGAAATTCTAAAAGTGGAAGAAATAACAATAGCTCCAGAACAAGAAATTGAGCCAGAAGATTTAGAATTTTTAAATTCCAAGGCCAAACAGCACAAAAATGACTTTTTACGTATTTTACTAAAAACTGAATTTGAATCATATTCCGAGAGTATTTATCAAGATTTAGTTTTAGTAAAATACGGTAATACTAAATCTTTGTCGGAATCCGCCAGAAAAAGTCGCTTAGATTATTTACAAAAAGAACTAGACATTGCCAACTCTTTGATGATTTTAAAAGCAGACACCAATGGAGTAGATATTAGTAATGCCAAACAAAAATACAAACTTCCATCTTTTATAAAAGATCAAATTGAAGCAGAAGTTGAAAAACTATATAGGTTATATGGTTTAGACTTAATTCCCATATCATACGAAGAAGCCGAAGAAATACTGACTACAGCCTTTTCCTACCCCGAATATGACTATAGTACGGGGGAGGTAGAAGGAACGACAAGATGGATATGTGATAATTATGGCATTTCTTTTAGTGAATTTATGGAATATTGTTATGGAGATACACCTTCAGATGATATAGTAGAAACTTTTGCCGAAGAAAATCTAACAAAATGCAAAAATATTACCTTAGAACAAATTCAAACTGTAATTAGCGAATTGCAAGAAGGTGTAAAAAAATACAATAAAAAAGGGCGTCCAATAAAAAACATACAATCTTATGCGGCATTGCTCGTATTCGAAAAGTACGGCTTACAGGCAACAAATAAACAATTAAAAACAGTCTATGAATGTTTAGAATACTGGGGATTTATTGAAGATGAAATAAAAAAGGGATGGACTAATATTGGCAGTAAGTATCCTGAAATACAGTATATAAAAGCAATGTTCAAGGAAAGTAAAAAATACAAATTAGTTTTTGCAAAACCGTTACCTTTTTAAAATGAAACCTTATAATACCCATAAAAAATGATTAAGGAACTTACAGGAAACAATAAAGTGTATTTCGATTTATGCTTCGGAAATGACAAGCTAATATCCGAAAATATTCTGGGCAATTATATTAAAGCATTCCCCAATTATAATTATGAAGAATTTAAAAGGATTACATTCAAAACAGAAATAGAGCCATACACTGCGTTGCTTTGGATGTATATTGCTTTTAACGAGAACAACATAAAAGCCCAACGCCCTATAAGTATAGTAGAAAAGAACATTAAAACCATTAAAAATAATATTGACCTTATACAAGCACTACTTTTCTTTTTTGAGGCAGATATCGAACAAACAACATGTACGCTAAAGGATGCGAAAAACACTTGTAAAATCACTAGTTGCGTATACATTGAAGATATTAAATCTAGTTTGTTAAAACGGTTCAAAGAAACTGGATTGCAGTTTTCTAAATATACATTTGATGAAGCTAAAGAAATCTTATTAAATAAGCGAGACATCACTTGGATCCAACAATATTGCAAACAACGTATCACTGATTATGAGTTTTCCACTTCTGAATCAGAAGAAATTAATTGGGAAAATCCCAAAGAATACGTAACAAACGACATTATTGAAGATTATGCCTACAGCCATACAATCGAAAGAGAAATATCCAGAGAACTTTTACTGGATAGATTGCAATGTTTAAAAAACAGATTAAGAACTAAACCAGGTGCACGACGAAAAAACAACCGAGTAGCAAAATTAGCAATAAGGTTATATTATCTTGCTAATTTAGAGAAATTTATCTTTAGTAATAAGGAAAATGATATTAGTAAAATGAAACTAAGAAATTCTCATTGTAGACTTATTTATGAATGTCTAAGGCATTTCAATTTAATAGATGATATTGATAGCCAACAAAATAGTACTACACCAGAATCATACATAAAAGCACTAATAAACAATTATTACAAACAAGCAAACGCAAACAAAGATTACGCTAAAGATAGGATTAACTCCTACAAGTTAAACAACAAGGAATTTTCTCCTTTTTAAGAACTAGAATAAAATACATCTCATTTTATCCCTAATTTATTCTATTTTTGGAATAAATTAGGGATGCACTTTTTACATTTATATTCCACAAACAACTGAAATAAAAGGAATTACATTATATTACATTTGCATCACAGAAATTAGAATTAAGTTCAACCTGTAAATACATGATGCAAATGGTAAATGAAAGTAATGCACCGGCTCCCCTATCAATGGCGGTAGTTCCACAATCTTTTCTTAATGGATTGATGGACGAAGTAAGAGAAGTAAAAAGCCTTCTTCAAAAGAAATCAGAAGAAGAAGTTAATAGCCAATGGATAGAATCCACCCAAGTAAGAAAAAGGCTTGGAATATCGGCTAAAACTTGGCAAACCTATCGAGATGAAAGAAGAATCCCTTTCAGCCAGTTCGGGCGAAAAATCTATGTGAAACGTGCCGACTTAGAAAAATTCATGGAGGATCACTACATAGATACTACTAAATAAGAAAGGGGCTGACTATGGAAGAAAAGAAAAAGGCAGCCTCCACGACCGCCAATCTCCTCAACAACAGGAGCAAAGATAGCAAATCATCTCGAATCAAACAACAGATTCGCAAACTATTCTTAGATGGTGGCAAGTACACTAGTAAAGATTTAAACACCCTTACTGGCGGAAACGATAGCCGGAAAGTCATATCCGACCTTAGAAAAGAAGGATGGAACATTAAAGACGTTCGTTTGGACGATAAAAGAAAACTATACTGGTTAGAGCCGGACAAACGGCAAATGTCTATTGATTGGAAAGGAGGAAGCAATGAGTAGAAAATCATTTGTACTTTATACAGAATGGGAAAATACATTTAATAGACTATCAAATGAACTTGCAGGCGAACTCATTAAAGTAATATTTGATTATGTCCGTACTGGAGAAATACCACAAATTGATAATGCCGTGGTAGATGGCGTCTTTTCAGCTTTTCAACCGTCTATAGACCGTAATATAAGCAAATATGATGCAGCCATTGAACAACGCAAAGAAGCAGGAAAGAGAAGTGCCGAAAAACGCAAACGAGATGCAACGACCGTTGACGAGAGCAAACGAGATGCAACGACCGTTGAAAGTCGTTTACGGACGTCAACTGTAAGTGATAGTGTAAGTGATAGTGTAAGTGATACTCTCTCTCTTAATGGAGAGAGTGTGAGAGAGGGAGCGAATAAAGTTTTCGATCTTCAATCAATCAAAGAGCAACTACTATCAGATGAAATCTGGAAAGAATCCGTTTGTATGCAATCTACTTTAGGCGTGTCTTTCATTTCTATGCTTCCCGACCAGTTAGATAAGTTTATAGCTTATATCGTTTCAATCGGAGAGGAACGGAGTATATCGAATATATCGGATGCAAAGAGAAGGTTTACTTATTGGTGGCAGAATCACGGAAGAAAGGAGGTACAGGATGAAAACAAACAAGTCTACACCGTCCCCAATTAAGGGAATGCCGAACGCACCCGAAGCAGAGCAGGCTGTTATCGGTTCACTTCTTAGCTTTGGCGGTGACAAGGTATTCGATGCCATATCTCCCGAATTGAACAAAGATATGTTTTATGATAACCGGTATGCTGTATTGTATAATGCTATCCAGTCGCTTTATGCAAACAATAAGCCGTGTGACATAGTATCGGTATCAAATGAAATCCGTTCAATGGGTAAGATTGACGAAGTGCCACTCCATTTCATCGCAGAAACTTCCAATTATGGGTATGATTCATTTCATGTTGTAGAGCATGCCCTGATGGTAAAGCAGAAATACCTGCAACGGAAGGCTATTGAATTATCCCATATACTCCAACAACAAGCCTATGACGACACGGAAGATATCGGCGATGTCCTTTTCAATGCAGGGAAAGCCTTAGAGCAAATGCAGCAGGATTTAATCGGGCAAAGTGAATCCCAGTCATTTAAAGACATTGCACAATCCGCATTAAAAAACATAGAGAGGAAGATGGGGATGTATAGCAGCGGGCAGCAGACAGGGATAACAACCGGATTACAGGACCTTAACGATATGAATTCCGGTTGGCATGGTGGCGAGTTGATAGTATTGGCTGCACGTCCGGCCATGGGGAAAACTGCTGTATCTCTACATTTTGGAAAGTCAGCAGCTATACAAGGTATTCCGGTAGTCATTTTCTCTTTAGAAATGGATTCTGTCAGCCTGTATGAACGTTTCATTGCTTCAGAATCCAATGTACACCCCAGCAAATTAAGGTCCGGAAATATAAGCCAAGATGAGCTACTGCAAATAGATAAGGCAATAGGAGGAACTTTATACAGCTTACCGATAACAATAAACGATAATGCGGCTATAGGTATGAGTTACATCCGTGCGATGTGTCGTTCATATCATCAGCAAAATAACTGTGGGATGGTGATAATAGACTATCTACAGCTGATAACCGAAAGCTCAAATGGGACAAGAAACAGAGAACAGGAAATAGCCCGGATGTCCCGGGAAGCAAAGATTATCGCTAAAGAATTGAATGTACCTGTTATCCTTCTGTCACAACTCAACCGGGAGGTAGACAAGCGACAGGATAAAAAACCTATTCTTGCAGACCTCCGGGAATCGGGAGCCATTGAGCAGGATGCAGACATGGTTATATTCGTTCATCGTCCGGAATATTACGGAATCAGTGTCAAGGATTCATCCGGGCATGAGATTTACAACTATGGTGAATTGATTATAGCTAAACATCGAAACGGTTCTGTCGGAACTGTCAAATTCAAACATGACGGTTCCCTTACAAAGATATTCGACTACGATACGCAAGGTTATACAGAAAACAATCCTTTCTAATGAACATTGGTTTTATTGTCTAAGTATTTAGTAGATTGAGAAAGATGAAAACAATAATAGATCATAATCCGCACATTGCACTATCAGACCTAAAAGAGCTGTTCAGGCTTTCTGAAGGATCGGCAAGTTTTACTGCTAATGGAGTACAATACACTATCGTTTTTTCGCTAGAGAAACAAATATGCGTCTTTCTATGGGAGTATAATGGGAAGAAAAAACAGGAGAAGATAGAGTTAAGAAAAGAGCCCAGTAATTTAGGACAGGGCTATGTGTGGTATTTTGTTTGTCCATGCACAAGGCGCAAATGTCGAAAACTATTTTTAGACGGGAATATTATAGCAAGCCGGTACGCATTTAATCACGTCTATAGCATCCAAATGGAAAATAAGCAAAATATATTCTTCCGCAAGTTAGGCAAGTTGGATGATCCTCGCAAGAAGTACGGGAAACCATTATACCGGGGGAAAATAACACTCTACGGTAAAAAAATACAGAAGTACAGGAAAAGACAGCAAATCATCAATGAAAACATAGGGAAATATATTCCTTCATTCATGTTCAATAAAACAAAGAAAAATCTATGAAACTAAGAGAATATCAAAATAACATCGCTATCCAGGCGGCCAATAAACTAACAGCTTTCGGATGCTGCTACCTATCGATGGAATGCCGGACAGGGAAAACGCTCACGGCTTTATATGCCGCTGATAAATTCAACGCAAAAAGTGTTTTATTCATCACCAAGCTAAAAGCCATCCCCAGCGTAAAAAACGACTATATCGCATTACAACCATCTTTCAAACTGGAAGTTGTCAATTTTGAAAGCAGCCACAAGGTGACAGTAAAGTACGACCTTGTGATAATTGATGAGGCCCATTCACTGGGAGCATATCCCAAGCCAAGCAAGCGTACACAGGAGATAAGGACCATTTGCGAAGGTTTGCCCGTGCTTTATTTGTCCGGCACACCTTCACCCGAAAGCTACTCACAGCTGTATCACCAATTCTGGGTATGCAGCAAATCACCGTGGAAAAGCTATAAAAGTTTCTATAAATGGGCGAAAGAGTACGTATACACACGGCAGAAGAGAGTAAACGGGTATCTCATAAACGACTACTCATGCGCCAACAAACCAAAGATAGACAATGATACTAGAAACCTGTTCATCTCTTACTCCCAGGAACAGGCGGGATTTGAGGTGAATATCAACGAGCACATATTGCAGGTACAGATGAAAGACAGGACCGGAGAATATATCAGGAGATTACAAAACGATTTGGTTGTAGACATCAACGGCTATACTGTTCTAGGAGATTCACCGGCAAAGCTTTTGACTAAATTACATCAACTATCTTCCGGGAGTGTAATTTCCGAGAATGGCGAGCATTTGATATTTGACAGCAGTAAGGCGGATTTTGTGAAGAGCTATTTTAAAGACCGGAAAATTGCATTGTTTTACGTGTACCAATCCGAAGCGGAGTTATTACAGTCTGTCTTCCCGAACTGGACGGATAGCCCGGAAGAGTTTCAAGCCTCATCAAATAAAGTCTTCATATCGCAAGTTCGCCGGGCACGTGAAGGTGTGAGACTTGATACAGCGGATGCTTTGATTTTCTTTAATCTCGAATTTAGTTATCTATCATACGAGCAAGGCAAAAACCGCCTAGTTTCAAAAGAGCGCACCAGCCCGGCAGATGTTTACTTTCTGTGCTCTGACTGCGGGATTGAAAGCAAGATACTGGAAGCAGTACACGGAAAGCAAGACTTTACACTTTCGTACTATGGCAGAACTAGAAAGTAAAATACAGGCTCGCATCATCAAACGGTTAGAGGCAGAAGGTTATTATGTGGTTAAATTGATTCTCACAAATAAACCGGGTATTCCTGATCTGCTATGCCTAAAAAACGGGAAAGCGTCGTTTATCGAAGTGAAAAGACCGGAAGAAAAGCCCAGACCTTTACAAGAATACCGGATGAATGAATTAAGAAACCTAGGTTTTGAATGTGAAGTAAGAAAAGAATGAACTACCGAAATTTGACAGATAAAATATATTCAATTCAAATAAGGCGATTTAAGCTATTTACTTTTGCGGGATAATAAGATATTCATCTTTGCGGAGAAAATTGCTTAAACGCAAAGATTATGCCGAATAAAGGCAATTAATAGAGTATTGCTCAACTAAATAAATTATTAACCAATTTAATTTTTAAAATCATGAAACAAGAAACATTTTTCGGAGTAAGAAAAGACAGTGAAAAACATCTTTACGTGAGAAGAGGTGATAACAACGAAGTCCTTATCACTAAAACAGTAAACGGGGGATCCGTAACGGAAGAGAACACCGTACACCTAAATGCGGAAGAAACCCGTAAATTGGGAATTCAGTTGCTAAAATTAGGTAATGAAGAACTGCCAAAATCTGGAATAGACCTTAAAGCCGAATCTTTCGTGGAAAAAATCACGGTATACAGAGGAATAAACCCGGACGAAACACCGGCCAATCTCGCAGTTATCACCATTGATGAAAGTGATGAAGCCAGACAAGTAAGGGAAGATAGCGGAGAGGAACCCGGCTTTTCCATTGAAGGGGAAGAACTGGAAAAACTCATTTCCGCACTGGCAAAGATTGTATAATTACTAACAAATTCAAGACCAGGCAATGAGCATTAAAAATTATACAATAGAAGATGTCGGCATTGGATTAGGGCTTTGTACCGACAAAGATTTTATTCCTGTTTCATACGCTGAAGGGGAAGAGCTAGCAAAACACCTACGTCGCACCATCCCGCTAAAGACTAAGACAATTATGTATGAACACCCGGATGCGGGATTGATTGAGATTCTCCGGGAAGATGCTATAAAAATGCTGAAAACATTAGATAACATCTCCTGACACTAAGATTGTATAACCAATATCGGGCAGGGATGCTTTATTGATTCTCTGCCCGGAATAAACCTATAGGATTTATGAATAAAATAAAAGAAGATGAATGCTACGAATATTATGAAGCATTGTTTGAAGGCTACAAAGTTAGCTTTAAAGTGGAGAAAAACATCAAAGAATCCATTATAAATCTTTTAATGATTGAGGATCTAAACGATGTCGATAATTTGCACCTTGAGTATATCAGAAGTTTTAAACTGAATATAGCGATGCTAGAAGCTTTCTTTAAAACAGATGAAGGACTGGATTATATTACTAAATGGAAAAAGGAACACCCCGGCGAAACGTTTTTCTATGATGAAATGATGAAAACGCTCAAAGAAGATATAAGGTCAGCCTTAGCTACTTTAATTGAATGCCAAAAAGAAGGGCTAAAGCAGATAAATAAAGACGTGTCTAAAGAAATCTTCAAAGGCAAAAACTTTTTGCAATAATGCTATAATAAAGCAAACCACTTCTCATTTTATAACCTGCCCGGTGAAGGAGCCGGGCACTAAATTTAATTAATATGAACGAATTAAAAATTACTGATGTAGTCGATCAGAAGGCGTTTGAGCAATTAGAAAGACTAAAATCCGAACTTGACAGCACTTTTGCGGCTTATAAAAAGGCTGGGGATGCTATGGCGGAAGGACTAAAGATAAAACCGGGTCCGTACAGCGAACTGATAAGCAAGGCCAAGGATTATTATGCCGCTATAGAAAAAGTGTATGCTCTGGAGGATAAGATAAAGAGAATACAAGAAGAACAGAAGAATGTATTACTACATTTAAATGCAGAAGTTCAAAAGCGGGTTAAGGCTATTCTTGATGAGGCTGCCGCAAATGACAATCTTAAAAAGGCAATAACCGCTACCAACACCACCCGTCAACAAAGTTCCTCTCTTATAAGCAAAGAAGCCTCCGAAATTGAAAAATCGAATATCGCTAAACGTGAAGCTTATCAGGTAGACCAAGAATCATTAAAGATAGCTGATAGTATACTAGGAACTAGGCAGCAAAATATTGTCCGTCTAAATCAACTAAACAAAGAGCTAAAAGCTGTTGTCGCTTCTCAAAAAGATTTGGAAGAGAAAGAAAAGAAGGGGTTGATTACATCAAGCGAAGCGGGTAAACAACGTTTGGAACTCGTATCACATGAAAGAGAATTGAAACAGTCTAAGCAGGAACTTAACAGAATCTTAGTAAATGAAGAGAAGACTATTCAATCATCGGAAGGAAGCTATCAGCAATTATCCCTTCAACTTGAAAGGATGAAAATTGCCTACAAACAAATGAATGACGAGGAGGCAAAATCCACTGGCGGGACCAAACTGGCAACCGAGATACAACAACTTGACACCTATCTGAAAGAGGCATCATCTTCCATGGGAGAACATCAAAGAAAGGTGGGCCAATACGAGAATGCCGCCAAGGGACTAAGAAGCGAATATAGAAGCATGATCGAAGAGATAGCTCTTCTAACATTGCAATATAGAGCCTTGACAGCAGAAGAACAAAAAAGTGCATCCGGCAAAGAGCTTCAGCAAAAAATTGATGAAATGATTCAAAAAGCTTCGACCCTGAAAGACGCTATGGCGGATGTACAAGATTCTGTTTCTAAAGGAGCAAGTGATACGTTTACATTCGACGCAATATCACAAGGAATAGACGCCATTGTGTCAAGTATGGGAGCAGCCACCGGAGCCACCCACTTATTAGGAATGTCGGATAAAGAACTGGAAGAAATACAAACCGACCTTCAAGCGGCTTTTGTTATCAGTAATTCGATTATCAGGATTCAGACAGCATTACAAAAGCAAAGCTCTTTGATGAAAGGTGTGGCCGCTATTCAAGAAGCTGCATTGGTTAAAGCTACAAATTTGAATACTGCCGCCCAGGGGAAAAATATCATTGTAACCAAAGCTGCAACAGTTGCGCAAGCGGCTTTTAACCTTGTGGCTAAAGCAAATCCTTATGTTCTTCTAGCGATGGCATTAGTTACTGTTGTAGGGGCTTTGGCATTATACGCAAAAGGAACGGCAGACGCTTCCGAGAACCAAAAACGTCTAAATGAATACGAAAAAGAATATAGAGAATATCTCGAATATAAATCTCGCACTTTAATACAAGTCAATGATGAAAACATAAAAGGCCTTCAAAGAGAACTAGAAATAGCTAAATCCCGAAAAGCATCACTTTCTGAAACAAGGACTTTAGAAGATGAGATATACAAAGAACGTCTCATTAGAAATAATAAATTACTCGGCTTTTATAGTGAAGAAGTCCACAATATAGATCAAAACAAGGACAAATTAGAACAATATAAGGATCAGTTAAACAGAGTTTATCAGGCTATAAGAGATGAACATAAAGAAGTGTCTATTGATTTAAATTTAAACGGGAAAATAAGCAAAAAGAAAGTCCAAGACGCAAAAGAGTTACTCCAGCAAAAAATAAATGAAACAGAAGAAAAAATACAAATTGGAGTTGAACTTGTTACGGAAAATAAGGACCTGAAATCAGAGCAAGAAAGAATTAGAAATCAAAGAATAGAAGAAAACAGGCAAATTGCAGATAAAGAAAAATCCCTTATTCGAAAGGCGGAAGACGAGAAGGTTCAACTAATCGGAGACGGCTTCACCCGTCAACGTCTACAAACAGCTGCATCTTTTCAACGTAGAATAGAAGATTTGAAGCAACAACTGAAAACAGAATCCAATCTGACAGTCAAAGGAAAGCAGGCAATCAACGATCAAATAAAAGCATTAGAGCAACAACAAGCCAAAAACTTGGAAGATATAAACCGTAAGCAGCAACAAGCCGAACTAGAAGAGTATCGACGTACGCAAGATGTTGCCATCTCCATACAGGAAGAAGGGGTTGAAAAGAAAAAAAAGATTGCATGGGTTGAGTACGAACGCCAGGTTAAAGATCTTCAGGACCAAATAATGAATGATGACACTTTAACGCCCAAGCAAATAAAGTATCTTTATGACAGAATCAAGCTATTAGGGGAACAATACCAGAAAGAAAAGGCTCAAATAATCATAGATGAAAACAACCGCCTTGCAGAAGCGGAAATTTCCAATCTTAGTACCAGTGCTTTAAACGAGCAAAATATTCTTGACAAGAAATATAAAGAAGGGAAAATAAGCAGAGAAAACTATGAAAAAGAAAGCCTTGCTATCACTGCCAAATACTCAAAAGAAGCTATACGGCTACAGATTGCTCAAGCGGAAGCCGAGCTTGCAGAACTAGATGTCAATTCAGAGAGGGCGAAAGAATTGCAGGATGCAATAGATAATTTAAAAACGCAACTTGATAATTTGAATATAGGGACATTTGACGAAAAAGACAAAGCCATTGCCGAATTTACTAATGCCCTCCAAAATATGCAAAGTGTAGCGCAAGATTCATTAGGAGACACGGCTGACATCTTTAGTGCCTTCACTGATATAATCAACAAGTTTACAGAAAGCGGAGTAAGCAACTTTGGGAAATTCTGGGAAGAGCTTGATCCCACCGAGAAAGCTAGTATGATTCTTCAAGCTACCGCCCAACTTATGAACGGAATAACCTCTATTATGACATCTGCCTTTGATGTTCGTATTGAGCAAATAGAAGAACAACAGGAAAAGAACGAGGAAGCCGGGGAAGAAGAGAAAGAACGTATTGAAGATCTAGTTAATAGCGGAGTTATAACTAAGGAAGAAGGTGAATCGAGAAAGAGAGCGGCAGAAGTTAGAACCAAACAGAAGCACGATGAACTGGAAAAGCAAAAAGCTGACTTGGAACAAAAGCAGGCCAAGTGGCAAAAGGCTAATTCCATTATTCAGACTACTATTGCTACCTCTCAGGCTATAATGAAGGCTTTGGCAGAGGCCGGACCTTTCGCTGGTCCTATTCTTGCGGCTGTAATCGGAGCTATGGGAGCCGCCCAAGTAGCTATAATTGCCTCGCAGCCGATACCTAAATACGCAAAGGGGACTGATAATCATCCCGGTGGATTGGCTATTGTTGGTGATGGAGGCAGGCAGGAGGTTATTGAAACTGATAATGGTGCGTATATTACTCCTTCTGTTCCCACTTTGGTAGATATCCCCAAAAGAGCGAAGGTTATCCCTAATTTGGTCGATTATCGCAAGATGTCTTTACATTCTGATGCTCTAATGCTTGATCGACAAATGAGAAGCGGAGATAATGGAGAGCCGATAATAGTAAATGTAAATAATAACGTTGGTAGATTAGAACAAAAGTTTGAGGATATAACTGGAGAAACAAAGAAAATAGTCAGATACCTAAAGAAAAGGACTAATCTATCCGATTGGAAAAGAAGTGAAAGAAATATTTAAACAATTATTTAATAGGATATTAATATGCTATACACTGACCTAGACAAAATCTCATTGGATACATTCATTGATGTATTTACAGGAGATAAGAGTAAGCTTATCATCGAAGGAGAACATTCTGAAAAAGAACTGTCCGAACAATCGGAGAAGCTCATTACCGAATATGTAGAGATAATCGGAGGAGCCTCTTTTCTGTCTGAAATGTCCCAAAGAAACAATATAATTAACCTTCACATAAAAATTGAATACATGAAAATTGTAGAAGTCATGATTGCTAATAATGATTGGGCATATGCAGCAGAAGCTCTTTCCCAATTGGGATTTTCATATTTCCCCTCCGAACACGAAAAGATACGCAAGAAAGCATCTTCTATCCTTTCTATGAGCAAATATATGCTTGAACGAATAAATGCTAAGGAAAAGCCGGGAAATAGCTCAAAAATGGATAAAAACTACTTTGCAAGAGAAAGAGTGATGGTTATGTCTCATTTTGGAATGCAAATCCGGAAGAACGAGATTAGTGCAAAGGAATATGCTTTCATGGTAAAGCGTATGTGTGAAGATATTAAAATAATGAATAATCGTAAAAGAAAATAATTATGTTTAGATGCCAGATATTAATAAACGGAATATCTTATGAAGCAACTGACGATCTCAAGAACTGGGATGATTTCGGTATTTCACAGAAAAGATCAAATTATGACGGGGTTATCCGGTCTTTTAGTACACAATTTGAATTTGTCAACCGTTCCTACGAGCTTTTAAAGGAGGAGTTTGAACAACATTATCTATCAGCAAAGGCAGCAATAGTATTTTATCTACGGAATAATAGCTGGAATTGGGATAAGATATTTCATTGCACATTGGATTTTGGAACTTATTCGGAAGACGGTATGGTTGTCTCTATCAATGCGGTTGACGATAATCTCGCTGCTATCATCAAGGCAAAAAGGAATATTCTGTATGAATATCCGGTAGCCGATCTTTATACCAGAAAACTAAACTATGACAGGCTAGAAATGTCTAACAATATCAAATGGACTGATGGCGGTTCTTTAAATTCAGATGCAAGTTATTCGGAAATAATCATACCTGCGGGAACTACAAATTGCCTTTTCCCTCTCTATTTATATAGTAATAATGAGATTGCAACAAAGAACGCTGTGGAGGTTAGAGATATTCCGATTCGTGGATTGTCTCCATATCCGTATAATTTGCAAGACACATTTATTAGTAGTTTAAAGAATGGGTTAAAGATTAATTTGTCGCTTCGATTTTCAGTAAGAATAAATAGGCTTTTTTATGTCACGATAAGATTGGTCAAACTGCGGCAAGGTGGATATGACAATATAGATGCTTGGGGACCACAATACGATCCTTCAGAGAATTGGGATCCAGTTTATGAAGTAGAATATTCAGGAGAAATATCTTTGAATGCTGATGAAGGATTAGCTTTGCACTTTTGGGCAAGTACTGGAATTGGTGATGATTTAGCCATAACTGTATCTAATTTTGAATTTTGGGCAACTTTTTACGGAAGGGAAGAGCCTGTTTTTATTGACGTTATATCCCCCATTACCGTATTGAATAACCTTCTTAAAAGCATGACCGATAGTACCGAAACGTATTCTGGACTTATTGATGACTATGATCCCCGTATGAGCATGGATAGGCTTTCTACTTCCTATATCATGGCGGCGGAAAGTGCCCGTGGCCTTCCGAATGCAAAACTATATACTTCTTATAAAAAATTCTGCGATTGGATGGAGGCCGAGTTTGGTTATGTACCTGTTATAAATGAAAACACTGTGACCTTCATGCATCGTGATAAACTGTTCACTTCAACGGTAGTTAAAGATTTAGGAACAGAAATAAACGATTATGAGTTCTCCGTGAATGACTCTTTAATATATTCTTCTGTAAAAGTTGGTTATGATAAAGAAGATTATGACAGTGTTAACGGCCGTGATGAGTTCCGGTTTACCAATGAATTTTCTACCGGGCTTAACTTGCGGGACAATACCTTGTCTCTGATAAGTCCGTATAGGGCAGATGCCTACGGAATAGAGTTTCTGGTTCAGAAAAGAGGCGAGGATACTACGGATAACGACAGTGATAATGATGTATTCTTTGTAAGTTGCGATCAAGACGGGGTGAATCTCAAATTGTATAGGGCATATACACCTTCCCAGCTTTCCGGGTTGCTAAGTCCTGAGACTATGTTTAATTTTCAATATTCGCCACGTTTTATGCTGGAGGCGAACAAAAAATATATAGGATCTTGTACTGGAATGCTTAAGTTTACATCTTCTGACGGAAATAGTGATGTTGCTATAGACGGAGTAAAGGAAACGGATGACTTCTCAATCCCTGAAAGATTATTTACGGTATCAGAGGTAGAAGTAGAGACAAGTGATATAAACTCGCCAGATGATTTGCTGGGGTTGGTATCTTTGAATAACAGAGGGAGAACTGTTATAGGATATATTAAGCAAATAAAATCCTATATTGGTAAAGCAAAATCATCCTCTTATACACTGATCGTAAAGGATATAAAAAAGTAGTCAAAATGAAGGTACATTCATATAAAGTTTGTACATTTGTAATGTAGTGTTGTGCGACACTATACTTCGTTTTGATGAAAACGACATTAGCCTATTACGTGTAAAATCCCCTGCTATCAAGAAAGGATAACCAATCTTATTGAAAATCTGAATGGGAAAATTAGAAAGTACACTAAAAACAAGCTATCATTCCCAAATGATGATGCACTGAAAAAGTCTGTTTATCTGGCTATTACAGAAATTGAAAAGAAATGGTATCAACCAATTTGGAATTGGGCCTTGATTTTTAACCAATTTATCACCATATTTGAAAACTTCAGGATTCAAGTATAAAACCTGAATCCTGAAGTTTTCTATTTACACAATCTAATGGATAGTCCCGGAAGTATTTATTACGCTAGAACAATCTTTAGTTATATAAAAAGTCTCCTCATTCAATATTAAAGCTCCAATATTATTAGAAGCTCTATATTTGTGGTCTATAACCCAGCAACTATGGTCAGGATATGCAGTTTTCAAATAATTAGATAATTTTTCCTGCTCTGATTCATATCTGGCCCTACACCCTTCTATTTGTGCCACAATTTCTGCATATTCTATTGAAATAGTATCTTTTTTACTTTTATATGAATCAATAATAATTAGTAATTCCTTACTTCGTTTTAATGCTTCATTTGCAGAATGTAAATGTTCCTGATAATAAGAATCATTTTGTTTAATACTATCGATAGAAAATTCCCTTAGATTTCCCCAAAATACAGGTTCATAACTTTTAAAATTGTCCAGATTTTCTTTCAAGTAATCTTTTACGGTCCTTTTAGCTTTGTCCTCATTTGATGAAGAACAAGCCCCCAAAACACATACAAAGCCTATTAATAAAATTACTAAATTAAGGCTAACTTTCCATTTTCTTTTAATCATACCAAATACTACTTCTAATTAATAATAATGTGTTTATATTATACAATGCACAAACGTACAAAAAGCCAAAACAAAAAACAAGCCTTGCAGATATTTTCCGAATTATAAAGATGATTAAGAATCACCTTCTATATGAAGTGAAAGTTATTAATAAGGCAATAAAAATAGCAATACAGATATTTTAAAATAAATCATTTGCTATTGTCGGGTATAATATCTAATTTTGAACGTATCTAAATAAAGAGCGTATGAAGCTATACGCAACCGTTGCCAGTCGTTCGGGGTTTCTATTTTTGGAACCCCTTTTTATGCCCTCTACAGGCTTTTTCATTGCTAATATAGTCAAAGCTTAGCCAAGGGTAAACGAACAATCACCCTAAGATGGATTGTCAAATCACCGCAAGATTACCACAAGGATAGTTTGATAAATAGCCCAAAGGTTACCCAAAGGATTATTTGCATACGCAAGATTCTACGAGAAACCATGGTTTATGATATCAATAATTCAATTAATGATAGCAATAACAGGGCGTAAAATAATTAACGCCCTCTAAATTGTGTTGGTTAAATGTGCCTTCTTGCTCCTCATTCATTCGTTCAGGAGCTTTTAATGTCTCCAATTTTGGCGTTACCCCCTTGCCATTTCGGGCAAGGGAGTTCCGGTAAGCCTATATTCATTTGTCGGGCGACCTCCTTTTTGGGGGCCATTTTTGAGGAAAACTTGCTTCATAATTTTATGAAGTATGAAAACCTTTTTGCCATTTAGGGCAATAAATTGATAATCAGGGTAATATAAAAGGTGATTATTCCCACCTTTAAATATGGTTTAATCACACATTTTAAATACCCGGAATCCCGCCTATTTACTTACAACTTATTGGGTATCAGACATCATAAAATTATGAAATCTGAATATCAACAAGTTAGCAAAATAGAGTCTGCCCTAATGATTGTTGAGATTAGCCTACTTTGAGATTGATTTAAAAGGTAACCCTGAATTACCTTTTAAAAGTAAAATATGTGCTCAAACCATATTTAAAAGTGCTATGGTGGCACTATTAAAAGCAAAGGTTTCAATCTTAAAATATGATACTCCCTGTTATTAACAGCAACCTAACATTACCTTAAATAAGATATAAAAAAGCCCGCACTGGTTAGTAAATCATGTACGGGCGTTTTCTTTATCAAATCTCTTATTTAGTCCCTACTGAGGCTCATAACCTTCGTAATAGTACGATTGTGTAATACCCTTGAATATAACTTCTCTATCATCTACTTGGTTGGTTAGTCCCTGATGTAGCAAAGTTCGCAGTTCCAGGTCGTTAATAGGGCTTCTTTCCATAGCTTGCAAATAGAGAACCTTATCCACATTCTGCCAATCAATCACCATGCCAAGACGTTTTTTCAGAATCATATCAAGCCAAATGCGCATAGTACGACCGTTACCTTCCATAAACGGATGAGCGATATTCATCTCCACATATTTAGCAACGATTTCCTCAAATGTTGTTTCCGGCATCTTTTCTATGATCGGCAACATTACGTCCAGATACATGCAATTGGCGAAGCGGAAGTTTCCTTTTGATATATTGAGGGTGCGGACCTTTCCAGCAAAGTCATACAATCCATCAAACAGATAGCGGTGTATGTCACACAATCCCTTTACGGTTCCTACCTCGATACGGTCTATATCTCCAGTCTCAAACAAGGCATGAGCTTTTGCAAGGCTCAACTTATCTATTTCATTTGTATTCATACCCTATTGCATTATAGATAAATATCTTTGTAAAGAGGCTATTTCGGCCTCAACAACAAGCTTTTGAAAGGCTTCCGGCTTATTCTCTGTATGAGATTCTTCCAGTGCTTTATAATAACTTATTTTATCCTCATTGCTACCTTTTAAAGTAACCAATGTATACCCATTCCGTAAAAGATAAAGATTCATCAATAAACGTGATGTTCGCCCGTTTCCATCAATAAACGGATGAATACGCACAAGTTCATCATGGAGATATGCGGCTATAAGTACCGGATGTACTTTTTCTTCTTCCATCTGCCGGAACTTTATCATAAAATCCTCCATTTGCTTTTCTATCAAATAAGGCTGAGGCGGCATGTGGATACTACCGGAAATCATAACGGGAACGGTACGGTATTTCCCGGCATTTTCACGATCTATTCCGTGCAAGATAAGAGCGTGTATTTCTTTGATAGTACGTTCACTTATCTCTATATCCTTCTTCGCTATATCTTTGATATAATCAATAGCCTCGCTATGATTGATAGCCTCCAGATGTTCACGCATAGACTTGCCGGATATGGTAACTCCTTCATTTACTACTAATGCGGTTTCCTGTAATGTAAGGGTATTACCTTCGATCCGGTTACTTTCGTAAGTATATTCTATATCCAAGGCATCCTGTATCTTTTGCAGCGCATCTTCCGGTAATGGACGTAAAGCGGATAACTCCCCTTTGAGTGTGTCAGCTTTATCTAACAACAGTTTTAAATCTTCATTCATGAGACTATTCTACTTTAAGATTAATACTCTTTCCACAATGGGGACAAGTGAGAGAAAAACCGTCTTTCTTTGGTTGTACTTCTTCCGGTGATACAAAGAGTTGCCAAAACGGAACATCTAAACTCTTAGCAATAGAATTTAAGGTATTAGCAGACGCCTCTTGTTTATCATTAATAATATTCGAAAGGCTGACCCGTGATATTCCAACAAGGTTTGATAATTCTATTGCCGTCATACCTTTTTCAGATAAAATTTCTTTTATTCGATTCTCCATAATGTAATACTTTACGTTTAACAGGCACAAAGTTAAGCAATAGTTTGCAAACAAATATAAAATTAAAGAATCATATTACAAATAATTATTAATATTAATGTAATATGATACAAATATATTGATTAAATTAAAGTATTATATTACATTTGCATCATCGAAGTTAAACCAATAAATAAAAAAGATATGGCACGTTACGATTTAAGCAAAATAATGAAGAGAGCACACAACCTTTACAAAAACGCTCATGCAAAGTACCCGACATTTGCCGATGCACTCCGTAAATCTTGGAGCATGGCAAAGTTTGAGGTTAGAGTAGCCGAAGAACGCCAGGCAATCGAAGCGGAGACAAAAGCACGTGAAGCAAAGGTACGTGAAGAGAACGAGCAAGCCGCTATTAGTTCGGTTCTTCTTCGTGCACAAATCGAATCCGACCGTATCAGAAGAGAAGCGGAAGCCAAAGCGGAACGCATGAAAGGCGAGATAGCAGCACGCAAAGAAGGCATCTCTTACAACGAGTATCAAAACCGCATTAGTCGTGCAATGGGCTACGGGTGTAGCTCGTATTGTGGTGACTAGTTTTTTTATTCATAATATTTGATTTGTTTTCATGGAAGTACTGGTTTGTGAAAATAGGTGCTTCCCTTTCACTGAATTATTAACCCGGATAGAGTTAATTTTGATAAGCCTATTTTTTCAAAGTGAGAGAGCATGACGTTTAGGAATGTAACCTATAAAAGACTATTATTTAACTATATTATTTAATTATATTATTAATGCGGGCGGATATAAGGGTGAACATAAGGGCGGACATAAAGGTGATGTTAATTAAGAGGGTGACTTATTAAGACGGCGTTTTATTGAATTTATCGCTTTTAACCTACTATTTTCCAGTTGTTTAACCTTAAAATTTAAACTTTTATGTTTGATGTGCTCTACAATAGCATCTTCTAAGCCCTTCATATCCATTTTACAAGATACATACGTGCGCTTATTATAACCTATTTCAGACATCAAGAACCCACGTACTACAAGCTCCTTCAACATTTTCTTATAATGATAATCAGTCGTATATTGCTTGTACGCAGATTTCACTTTCTTATCATTCAATATAAGCTCTAATTCAGCTTGATTCTTTGCGCCAAACATCCTACATTTAATCATGTTTCCAGTCGTTTCTGCAAAGTCTTTATTTCCAATAATGGAGCGGATGCCGGCATACATAGCAAACAATGCTTTCTCGTAGTCGGTCTTTGTGTTCTTATAAAAATTAAACATCATCCTTTGACTGATTGATACTAACGGCTGGTTGTGAAACCCGTTATAAGCGGTATAATACTTTTGGTAGGTTTGGGCAACACAAGATATGTCAAATGTGATATTAAGTACGGTCTTTACCTGCCTTAGACGGTGAAACTCCTCTATTTCATTCTTCAGTTCTTCATGTTCCTTACAATATTCGTAAATGCTTTCTATTTCTTCATCGGGAACAAACTCATAGCTACTAAACCCGTTGTAATCTTCATCGCTATGAAATATCTCACCTTCTTCAAGCCTATAAAGCTCACTTTGAAGACTTTTGGTAAGCCCGCCACGGTAGTAACAGTAAATAAGCTGTTTTAAGGCATTGTATTCGTCTATCTGCAACGTTTGAGATACACGGTATATTCCTACATCGAAAATATCACTAAACCCGTTTTTGGGCTTCTTGAATATTTCTTGGATTAATGGCAACGGAAATAGGATGTATTCAAAATTATCCATATCTTTGTATAGTCAAATAATTGCGCCCGGTTGCTTGTGAGAAGTAGCCGGGCGTTCTTCATTTTATTAATCTTCTTTTTTATTTGTGCGATCAGACACCGGCAGCGTTTCAGCGTATGCCTTTAATGCCTCTTCTGTCTCAAAGGTGAATGTTTCACCGTTACGCCGTACAAAAGCTATAAAATCCCGTTCCGCTTCAAATAGAGACGAGATAGGGACGTTTAAAGCGGTGGCTACTTTTTCTAAAGTGTCTAAACTCGGTTTTTGCTCACCTGTTATTATTCGACTTAATGAAGTAGTAGAAACTTCAATCATTTCAGATAAGCTTTTTTGCGTAATACCTTTTTGTGCGCAAATGTCTTTAATTCTAAGATTTACCATAATAAATTTAATTAGTACGTTATTTATTTCTGATGCAAATATAAGTAATTAATAACGTATCACAGCAACAAAATGCACAAAAATTACATTATGGCTAAATTTTCCTTGAAAAATATTTGGCTAGCATTGAATTAATACGTAATTTTGTATCATCAAAAATAACGTAACACGTAAATATAAAGATTATGAAACGGTATTTTGTAAACGGTAAAGAAATCAGTGAACAAGAAGCAAAGGCAATCGAAGCAAAGAATCAAGAGTATATGAATAGTAACGACTTATCCCTTTGGGCTAAATGTGAGTTTATTACAGTAATCAATAAGTAAATTAACCAGCAGGGCGAAAGCCCTGCATAACAATAAAGGGTATGAAACGATATTATTTCCAACTGCTAGACGAACAGTACAACGATTTAGGGGCATTTATTCCTGATGGCAGTAATAAACAATCGGCAATCAATCGTGCAAAAAGATGGATGCAAGAAAATGAAATAAAACATGCACAATTATCCGTGAATAGCATGATTACTGATAACGTACTCGATATAATTGATATAGAGGTACAATAATAAGAGCATACCGGCATCGGCTTACTATACAGCTAGTACGGGCAGATACGGTGCGCATTACGTAGGAGATTAGATTATTAACCCTGGGAGTAACTCAAAGTTACCCCCATCATAAAATATACACTATGATAGAAACAAAGGTTTATAAGCTCCACGAGAGCAAGCAAGTAGAGGATATTACTACCATGCTACAAATAGAAGGAATAAAGCATAATGTATTCGAATACGAAGAGTACACAGCAATAGAAGTGACTGGCACACCATTAGAGATAATAAGAGCCTCCACGATATACCAACAGGTTACAACCATTGAATTATAACGAGATGGAGACAATGAAAAAAGGAGTAATACGCATGGCATCACTCCCTACTAGAATCAATCCGGTAGGCTGTTATTCTACCTTGATATTGATGTTTTTACCGCAATTGGGGCAGGTGATAATTATGCCCTTACTTTTAAACAGCTCCGACATGTCAACGTTTAAAGCCTTTGATATTTTGTTCAATGTTTCATAAGTTGGGTTTCCGTTCTCACCTAAAGCACGGCTAAGGCTTGTTTGGGTTGTACCGATTTTATCGGCTAAATCACTAATAGTAATACCCTTTTCTTTTAATAGTTCTTTGATTCTTGATTCCATATACATATAGCTTTTAAGTTATAATGCAAAGGTAAAGATTTATTTCGCAAACAATAGCATGCGAGATATAAAACAACGTTAAATATATCATTAATGATACATTTTCATAGTAATATATTTGTAGGATTATATCTTAAAGGTTATATTTGCACCAAAAAAAGAACATATAAGATATGATAAATACAATAACATGGAGATAATAATACTATTTGGATGCCTATACACTGGCTATAGGATATTTAGGAAGAAGGGAGAACACTTCTTTGATATTTAATCAATTATGAACGTAACACTAATTATCTGTATCATCCTTCTTGCTTTTTGCATCTGGGATGAGATGTTTAACGATAACAACAGAAATCAATCAATATAAAATAATAACGCTATGGAATTTTCAGAAATTGGAGAAAAGTTTGAAGGTCTGAATGCAGACCAAGTTTACAACCTTGCAAAGTTCGGCAAGGAGATTTTAGGAATAAACGGCTCTGTAACATTGGCAAGATGTTTACTTGAAGTTATTCCTACACTCATGGATGATAACAACTACAGAGAAGCCGGATGCATTGTCTTAGCAATAGCGAAAGCAGCCATAGAACTAGATCACCAATGTTGGGGTGAGCACAAAACACTTTTAGGACTTACCGGAGTGAATATAGATGATTACTGTTACGGGTTAAAGGGTGCACAAGAAATTATAGTGTATGGAAATGAAGATTGAACCCGCAAGCAAAGAGCGGACAGAGCAAGGAGAGCAGTTTATCGAAAGACTGCTGAAGACTCTACAGAACAACGATAAAGTAACGGTTAACATTATGTATTGCCAAACTTGCGTTATTGACAGCTTAGCTAGTATAGACTCCGGCACTAGTTATAATGTTAATCTAGGCAAAGACGGTTACACCGTACTAAATGAAATGGTTTACGAATCACACTAATAAAAATATATCACTATGGACTTATACGAAATTTTACTGCAAAGAATTGTATTACTGACTGATGAATACTTGCAGTTAAAGGAAAGGGTTAAGGAGTTGGAGAACGAGACAAGAATAAAGAACTCAACGGCTCCAAGGATAATAAAGATGAGAATAGAGAAAGCAAAATAAGTTAGTGTCAGGGGTTTCGGTCCGGCACATTAGTTGACGCCAATCAACAAAGCCACCCCGGTAACAATACGGTTGCCGGGCTTACGTTTAAAAGAATCCGATTATGAATATACATCAAATATCACCCAGATCTGATTGCACCCACTTCGCCAAGTGCGGCAAGCGGTCTATAGCTTACTGCCGGAGATATGGCGCACATGAGTGCATTTCGTGCCAGCTAGTTAAACGGAAGCCAAAGAACCGGGTTATAGTGGACGGAATAGAGCGGAAGAAATGCACACATTGCGGAAAGGTTCTTCCCCTTCATCGCTTCTATGACCGGACGGTAGTACGGAACGGCAAAAGCTATCATCTGAAAACGTCACGGTGCCGGCTGTGTATGTCCGGTGCTCAATGCGAAAGGAACAAAAGAAAAGTAGCCGCATCCAAATTTGGTTTCGGCTGAATATAAAACAATAGCTTTTAAATATAATCGATTATGAAAACAAGAATCATTAATGCAAGCACTGAACTCAAAAATGAGCCGAGTGTGCACAAAAGAACTATGTCCTCCGTGGAGATTGCGGAAATGACCGGAAAACTACACCGCCATGTATTACGGTCTATCCGAGCAATGGAGCCGGCATGGGTGAAAGTAGTTGGGTCCAGTTTTGGGCTGATCTCTTACACCGACCAATTGAATAGACAAAAACCTATGTATCTACTAGACTACCGGGAATGTATGTACATCGCTACCAAGTTCAATGACGAAGCCCGTGCAAAGTTAATCCTTCGTTGGGATGAACTAGAAAGAGAAGATAGGGCAAAGGAAAGTAATACCCTACCTGATCCGACAGATTCCGGAGCAAGTCATACGGTACATGAACTTATCGAATGGGTAGGCGCTTTGCAAAGGTTAGGCGGAGCGGATAAAGCCTCAACGCTGGAACTAATGAAGAAGATAGCGGAAGAAAAAGGTTTGCCAATGGTTGATATACCCGTTTCTACAGAGAACATACCGGCAGAAAAACGCCCATGTATTGAGAAGCTTACCCCATCCCCTGCAAAAGAGAAAGATAAATGTAAGATAGTACGCAAAGCATACACTTTGACGGACCTGTTAAAGATACACGGGAAAAAGTACACGGCAGCACAATTCAACCAGTTACTTATAGAAAAAGGCTTCATGGAGATTCTATACAGAAACGGGGAACCATATAAAGCAATATCCTTAAAAGGATTAAAGTACGGAGTGAATAGTATACGCACTGATTATCCGGACACGTTACTACCTGTTTGGTATAGCGATACTTTCCAAAGGCTTGTGGAATTGATAGAAGAGCCGGATTCGTTTTGATAAAAAATATATATCTTTGCAACCTATGGAAATAGGGACGGCTGTCAACGCAATGCAAGGAGAACGTTACACAAAAGGTTTTCGTATTGTTGTATGATAGTCGTTCTACTTTGTACAATCAATGCTTTCTTATATCTTTGTATTCGTATTCTTTTAAGTCGATGAAAACTAAATAGATTCATTAATATTTTGTATTTGTACGCTTATGCTGTTTCGTCGTGAGATGAGGCAGTATTTCTTATTCACTCGTATTCCTTTCAGGAGTTGCGATTTTAGGGCTTTCTCTCTTCTGATGATAGTCCCTTTTCCGGTGTTAGAAAATCGCTTAGACGCAAACAAGATGCGAAAACGAGCATTAAACGAGCAAAGCAGTATAGAATAACGTGAGCTTCCCCCACATTATAGTACTATTGCTTTTATGTTTTACGGCATGTTTCAAGTAAAAACGACTATAAAAAAGCGAAATAAGATAAAATGAGATAAAGAAAACAATAAAAACATGCTATATTTGCATCAGAAAAAAAGCAAAGGAATGAAAATAAAGGAATTAACGATAGATGAAATGCTTAAATTAAAAGCTGTGGTACTATACGTCATAAACAAATGTGACGAAATAGACTATTTTCATTTATTCAAAATACTATATTTTGCGGACAGAGCTCATTATGCTAAATATGGCAGAAGAATCATTCAAGATACTTTCTGTGCACTACCTAAAGGACCTGTCCCCTCTGTTTTATTTGATGCGATAAAGGTAGCGACCAAACAAGCTACTGCCGTTAATAATTCACCGTTATCAATTATTTCAAATTCCATTGAATCTCCAGATTCCGCATATTATTTTATACTGAGTACAAAAGAATTACCAGATATGGAAGAATTATCGCAATCAGATATTGACTGCCTTGATGCTTCTATAAAAGAAAATAAAAATGTTGATATAGATACTCTGTCTACAAAATCTCACGATGAGGCATGGAGAAATGCATGGGAAAAACAAAAAGCACATCCTATGGATGCAATTCTAATGGCAAAAGCAGGTGGAGCAAATGAAAGCATGATAGAATATATCAAAGAAAACGAAGAAATTAACAAACTTGCTTTTTAAGACATGGGAGCATCTATTGCTGATATTTTATCCAATAAAGAAAAATCGCAACTTGTTTTACCTAATATAAATAAGGGAGATGTCTTTAAAATGAGATTAACCCCAAAAGAAGGAATAATTCCCAAAAATAAAGGCGATAACGACCGTGACAAATATTTCATTGTCGTAGGACAAACAGCAAATAATGCTCTTATCGGTTTTGTTGTTATTAATAGCAATATCAATACCAATATTTCGAAAGAACTACAGGATCTGCACTATCCAATAAATATCAGCGACTATCCTTTCCTAAGGAAGAATAGTTTTGTCTGCTGTGCTGAACTCAAAGAAATTACAGCTGATAACTTTATAGGCAGATATGAAGGAGAAGGAAGATGCGGGAAATTAACAAATGAAGATTTAGAACTCATTATTGGAGCTTTGAAATCATCCCCATTGGTTACTACTAAACAATTAAAAAGATTTAGCCTATAATTTTTTCTATCCACTAAAAACAAATTAAAAAAACTTTATCCCATGATAAACAAGAAAGATGCTTGCCAAGCGTTGATTGAAGGCAAAATTATTATTGCGTATTTCGGCAATAATGGTGACTATCAATACCCCCATTTAGCAACACCCGTTGAAGTTAGACTATTTGGCAATCAATTTTGTACTTATACATCACATGGCACTCATAAAAGAAAACTTACAGAAAGTAATATTATGGAGGCACTTGATAAGAAATTCGATTCTCTTAGAATCTGCCCGGTATGTATTTTAAATAAAAGACCCATTGATGAACCTATGAAATCCAAACAGCAGTAGACTGTGAATATTTGGTAGTATTATTTATCATTATACTAACTTTTACTCTTCTTGAATATACCAATCTTGAATTTATTTCTTTGCAGAATTTACTATACTTCAATTAGACAAGGTAAAAGAGAAATAATTGCTAGAAATTGATTTTTAACTTAATAAATAATACTATATGACAGGAATAGAAAGACGATTTTCTGACGACACTCGCCTGATTGATTTGACCGTAGGTGAACTAAAAACACTGATCGAAAGTTTGGCTCCAAAGACCCAAGTAATTGAAGAGAAAAAGTATGTATATGGGTATAAGGGACTCGCTTCTCTATTAAACTGTTCTATTTGCGCCGCAAAGAATCTCAAACTGAGTGGTAAAATAGATAAGGCCATTATTCAAGAAGGAAGAAAAATAGTAGTTGATACACAATTAGTTTTTGAGCTTTTGCAAAAGACAAATAATGATAGGCGCTCAAGATAAAGATATCCATTGCTCAGAAAACACATAGGCTTCTCGGGGCAATGATTATCCCTTATTTTAAGGAAATCAGATACGGAATTGCCCTCTATTACAAAAAATGAAATAAGACTCAAAAATAATATTTGGATAATGAATCTCATTTAATAGTTCAATGGCTATTCCAAATAACGGTTATTTGGAACTGATACACTACAAAGATTTTCTGGGGGCATTACGCACGTATGAAAGAAATTCTCAAAAATGTGGATTTTGTGGATGCTATAAAAAAGGGAAATGAAATAAGCATGAAGATTTTTTTGGGGTCATTACACGTGTGTGAAAAGGGGATTCATTTTTACTTTTGCCCGCAATATGCCCGTAATAAAATAAAAATCCCTCATAAACAACACGTTTACAAGGGATTAGTAAAGAATACTCGTACTCGAAGCGGGACTTGAACCCGCACAGCCGCAATGGCCAAAGGATTTTAAGTCCTTCGTGTCTACCATTCCACCATTCGAGCATCCTTTCAAAGAAAGAGCGGAAAACGAGACTCGAACTCGCGACCCTAACCTTGGCAAGGTTATGCTCTACCAACTGAGCTATTTCCGCGTATTTTCAACGGGTGCAAAGATAAACAGTTTACTTGTTTCTGCCAAATCTTTTCGAAGGAAAGTTTAAAAAACTATCCTTCGAAATGCTGTTTATCGCCCAAGAAGTGCCTTTTCAGCTTCTTCCATCCCACAGAAATTGAAACCTTCAACGGTCTGCTGCATCAATGCGGAGATTTCGGCATTACATAAATTACCAATACTGCCTTCGTGCGTATGATGTACTTCTTTACCATGAGAGAATTTTCCGGCCTCAATATCCAGTCCCACCTTTTTATAAGCATCACGGAAAGGCATACCTTCACGAGCCAAACGATTCACTTCTTCTACACTGAAGATAAGCAGATACTTATCATCGTCAAGAATATGTTCGTTCACTTTTATCTCGTTCATTATATAGGTCGTCATCTGCAAGCAATCTTTCAATTCCTGGAAAGCAGGAATAAAGACCTCTTTTATAATCTGCAAGTCACGGAAATAGCCGGATGGCAGATTATTCGCAATCATCATGATCTGTTGAGGAAGCGATTGCAATTTATTACATTTGGCACGTGTCAATTCAAAGACATCCGGGTTCTTCTTGTGTGGCATAATACTGGACCCCGTAGTACAATCATCCGGCAACTTTACAAAACCGAAGTTCTGACTGTTGAACATACAAGCATCAAAAGCTAGTTTGGATATTGTTCCGGCAATGGTTGCCAAAGCAAAAGCCACATTACGCTCCATTTTTCCACGTCCCATTTGAGCATATACTACATTGTAGTTCAGCGAATCAAAACCGAGCAAACGAGTTGTCATCGTCCGATCCAATGGAAAAGAAGAACCATATCCGGCAGCAGAGCCCAGCGGATTACGATTGCACATCTTAAAGGCAGCCTGCAAGAATAACATATCATCTACCAAGCTCTCGGCATATGCACCAAACCACAGTCCGAAAGAGGACGGCATAGCAATCTGTAAATGTGTATATCCCGGCATCAGTATATCCTTATATCGCTCACTCTGGTTAACCAGCACATGGAAAAGTTGCTCTACCGCCTCAGCGATTTCTTTAATTTGTGTACGGGTAAAGAGTTTCAAATCCAGCAACACTTGGTCATTGCGTGAACGCCCGCTATGTATCTTCTTTCCTATGTCACCCAAACGCCGGGTCAACATCAGCTCCACCTGTGAATGTACGTCTTCCACTCCTTCTTCTATCACAAATTCACCTTTTTCGGCCGAAGCATATATATTCCTCAACTCTGCCAACAATTGCACGAGTTCCTCCTTTGTCAACAAACCGATACTTTCGAGCATTGTGATATGAGCCATAGAACCGAGCACATCATGTTTAGCCAGATAAAGGTCCATTTCGCGGTCACGACCTACAGTGAAACGTTCGATATCTTTATTCACCTGTACGGATTTCTCCCAAAGTTTCTGTGCCATAAAAACAAGTATTAGTAATTAATAACAGCCAGCATTTCAACCATTTTCTCCAACCCCTCCTGAAGCGGTTTCTGTACCATCGCTTTCATAAACGGATTAATATCTATTTCGATAGTCACTTTCACATTACATTCCTCCTCAGCAGTTTCAACCAGTTGAATCCACATATTAAAAGGAAGCGGTGAATTGGTAGTTGCCAGTTTAATGGATTTACAAGGATCACGTTCTACAATTTGCAGCGTCAACTGCCCTACGGGAGAGACTGTAAAACTCAACGTATCCGAATCAAAACTTAAATCTTCCACTTTATCCTGTGGCAAACGGTCTTTGATAGCTTCCAGATTGCTTAAATCCGAAAGCTTATTATATACACGTTCCTGACTATAAGGTATTACCTTGACACTACTCTCAAAATTTGCCATAAATATCTGTTAGTATAAAATAAAAAAAGAACGACCCGAACAGTTACTGTCCGAATGGTTCTTTCTTTTAAATATTTGAATTAACAATAAAATCTTACTTTCCAGCATCCCAATGCGCGGGGTCCTTACGCCATTCATTCAATGTTTGTATGTCTTCTTTTTCGATATAACCTGTACGAAGTGCCACATCAAGCACCGCTTCATAATTGGTTAATGTCACCAAAGACACTTTCGCATTTTTGAATGCCTCTTCGGCAACCGGGAATCCATAAGTAAAGGCCGCAACCATACCGATTACTTCGCAACCATCACGACGGATTGCCTCTACTGCCTTCAAACTACTACCACCTGTAGAAATTAAATCTTCAACCACTACAACTTTCATACCTGGACGAAGTTCACCTTCAATCAAGTTTTCCAATCCGTGGTCTTTCGGGGTAGAACGAACATACACGAACGGCAGATTTAATGCATCAGCTACTAAAGCTCCCTGCGGAATAGCACCTGTAGCTACACCGGCAATCGCATCCACCTGTCCGAATCGTTCCAATATCAGACGTGTAATTTCAATCTTCACAAAATTACGAAGAGAAGGATAGGACAGAGTTTTACGGTTGTCACAGTAAAAGGGGGATTTCCATCCAGAAGCCCATGTAAAAGGGTTAGCGGGTTGAAGTTTAATAGCTTTAATCTTCAACAGTTTCTCCGCAAATAGTCTCTCTAAGTTTTTCATAACTAAACTAACTATTAATTATTTGCCGCAAAAGTACAGAAATTGAACGAGAATAAAAAGAAGAATCCGTTTATTTTTTCAGTCAATTTGTTCCTCTTCATCGGGAATGTCGATACAACGCTTAATATCTTTCAGTTCAAATCCACGACTCATGGCAAATCGCATCAGCTTTCCATTCAATTCATAATCGTCTGCCGCATGAATACTTTTCCGTTTGGAAGCCAGCAGGTCACGCAGAATAGAAAGGTATTCTTCTTCATCAATTTCATTCAGATAACGCCATGCCACATCAGAAGGGATCTTCTTCATGTAAAGCCCCTGGGCTATTTTCATTTTCCCCCACTTGGCAAAGCGGAACTTGTCATTCACAAAAGCCCTGCAGAAACGTTCATCATCAATGAACTTCTCTGATTCCAGTCGGTCAAGAATACGCGCAATGGTATCATAGGCAATTCCCCAACGTTGTAACTTCTCATTTATTTCTGCCCGGCAATGCTCGGCAGTGGAGCAGTAAGAGGCTACGCGATTTAAAGCCTCTTCATCAGTTAATTGTGCACTCATCGGTTAGCTGTAACTATTCTATCTTTTCCAAATATGTCTTTTATAACACGAACATCACGATATTGGTTCATTTCAAGTATGTGTGCTGTTTCCCGGCCATAAGCCTGGTTGATTTCAAAATAAAGTTTTCCGCCCGGCAATAGCAAATCACTTCCCAGACAAGCTATACGATTATAAAACCGTAAAGGATCCTCGTCAGGAACGAACAAGGCCAACCCCGGTTCCCAATCAAGGACATTAGCGTCCATTTCATTCTTTTCCGTTTCAGTCACATAAGGCGGATTACTGACGATCACATCAAAAGACGGCACCTTTTCCCAGTCATCAGACAATACATCTCTTTGCAGAAATCTCACCCCGGCTTCCAAATCTTCATTGTTTTTACGGGCAATAGCCAACGCTTCTTCCGAAATATCCCATGCCTCTACGTCTACATCTGGAAGTTTTTTATCCAGAGAGATCGCAATGCATCCACTTCCCGTACCTATATCTAACAGATGACGGGCATTCGGATTCTCCTTTACTATTAGTTCTACGAGTTCTGCGGTCTCCGGTCGAGGGATTAACACGCCGGAAGCAACCTTAAAATTCCTTCCACAAAACTCTGCAAAACCGCGAATGTACTGTATCGGTTCATTTTTCTGTAAACGGAATATAATGTTTTCTAATTCACGCTGTTTGCATTCGGATAAAATTATATCTTTGCCCATGTAAATATCAAGCGCATCTAAACCTAACATGTCGCAACAGATCAACATCGAAAGAGCTTTTACCTCTTCCGGAGGATAAATATCCTGTAATGACTGACGGATGTAAGTAGTGATACGATTCATATTTTCACAATTTCGGAGTGCAAAAGTAAGAATAATATAGCGAAGAGCACCAAAATGGAAGAAGAAAAATACATGAGGCGTTGCATTGAGCTGGCAAAAAATGGTCTATGTAACGCTGCCCCCAACCCAATGGTAGGGGCTGTCATTGTATGCGACGGACGTATTATCGGCGAAGGTTATCACATTCGTTGTGGAGAAGCGCACGCAGAAGTTAATGCGATTCGTTCCGTCAAAGACGAATCATTATTAAAACGTTCTACTATTTATGTCAGTCTGGAGCCATGTTCCCATTACGGAAAAACGCCACCTTGCGCTGACTTGATTATAGAGAAACAGATTCCACGTATTGTTATCGGTTGCCAGGACCCGTTTTCACAAGTTGCAGGAAGGGGTATCCAAAAACTAAAAGATGCAGGACGGGAAGTAATTGTAGGCGTATTAGAAAGTGAATGCAGACAGTTGATTCGTCGTTTCATCACTTTCAACACGCTTCATCGGCCTTATATTACTCTTAAATGGGCGGAATCTGCCGATCATTTTATTGACTTGGAACGAACGGACGGGCAACCTGTTGTACTCTCCTCTCCTCTGACTTCAATGCTCGTACATAAAAGAAGAGCAGAATCTGTTGCTATCATGGTAGGCAGGCGAACAGCATTACTAGACAATCCTTCTCTGACCGTACGTAACTGGTATGGACGAAATCCGATACGTGTCGTATTAGACCGTACGTTGTCTCTTCCTAATGATTTGCAGCTATTTGACGGCAATGTGCCAACATTAGTCTTTACAGCAAACAAACATCCGGAAGCGAAGAATATCACATATATCACAATCGACTTTAATCACAACCTATTCACTCAGATAATGGAAGAACTCTATCAACGAAAAATACAATCATTACTGGTGGAAGGAGGCAGCCAACTTTTTCAGTCATTTATAGCCAATGAGTTATGGGATGAAATATATATCGAGAAGTGCCCCAACAAGCTATATTCCGGTGTTAAAGCACCTGAAATATGCGATAAATTTAGTTATTCGACAGAAGAACACTTCGGAAGACAGTTTTGGCATTACATTCATCAAGATAAGCTAAAATAGTCCTATTCAGGGAGTTTTACGTCGATAAAATCGACGTTATTATCTATAATTTTATATAAAACTTGCCGGGAATGTTCTTTATCGGAAAAAATGTTTCTATTTTTGCAACTTGTAAATAAACACAATCTTTCAAATGAGAATAAAGTTTTTATCATTTATTGCGAGTTTTTTCATGGTGTCATTCGTTATAACGTCATGTCTTGACGATGATAACAACATCGAATATAGTCCGGACGCGACTATACATGCGTTTGAACTTGATACAACAGGCCTTGGGAAGTATAAATTCACTATTGACCAATTGAAAAGTGAAATCTATAATGAAGATTCACTTCCTGTTCATGCTGATACCATTATTGATAAAATTCTAATAACCAAATTGACTACAGCATCCGGTGTCGTGACAATGAAAGACCAAAGCGGCAAGGATTCTATCATTAACATCGCAGATTCTATTGATCTCAGAAAGCCTATCAAACTTAAAGTATGGTCAACAGAAGCATTGGCCGGCACTTCTCCTGATCAAACAAGAGAATACACGATTAGTGTACGAGTACATAAGCATGATCCGGATTCATTGAGGTGGAATTATGTTGCTAAAATTAGTAATTCTGAGTCCATTAAAGAACAAAAAACAGTCATTTTAGGAGAGAACATTCTTACTTATTCTGTAGTGGATAATGTCCTCAAAGTATATATTGCACAAAAAGGAAACGCAATGTCATGGGTCTCAAACTCTTTGGAAAAGAATCCATTTAAGAATAGTCTTCCTTCTTCAATATTGTCATACAACAATAAATTATATGCAACAACAGCCGATAATAATGACGGTAACGTGTATGAATCTACCAATGGTATAAAATGGGAGACTTCAGGCTTATTTGAAAATGAACATGTAAATCTACTCCTAGCTCCTTTAAGTAATAAAATAACATACATCAAGACAATAAATGAAACAAAAGTTTTTGCTTCTACTAATGAAATAACTTCCAACGCAAAAACAGACCAAGAACTTCAAGTTGTACCAGATGACTTTCCTATTGGAAACATATCTTATACAACTTATACTACAGCAACTGGTCTTGAAGGAATTATGCTCATCGGAGAACATGCTAAACAGCCAATAGCCGGAGATATTGAAGCTATCGTTCCATGGGGATATATGGGCAGTATATGGGTTTCATTCCCACCAAATAACGAAGAGACAAGCTGCCCGGTACTACAAACCCCTACCATTATGTATTATAACAACCAGTTCTATATCTTTGGAGAGAAATTTGAATCATTCTATACCTCAGAAGCAGGTCTTGCATGGAAAAAAGCAAATAAAAAGTTCTCTTTCCCTTATCAGGACTGGAGCGAAGCTGATTTTAAGCCAAGTAAAGAGCAACCGGAATTCAGAGGTAGAGAAACCTATTCCTCTGTATTAGACGACAAGAATGACTATATATATATTCTATTTAGCGGAGGAAGTGCTAGTTTTGAGGAAGAAGTGGAAGATGAGGAAGATGAGGAAAAAAGTAGTAAAGCTACTAAAACACATACCTACACTTATGAATCTGAAGTATGGCGCGGTCGTTTGAACCAGCTATGGTTTGACAAGGATCCGCTAAATGCCGGTAAATAATAAACGTATACGTTTAAAATAAGAAGATGTCCTATATAGAGCAAATAGACAAAACTCGGATCCCCCAACACGTAGCTATTATTATGGATGGCAACGGACGGTGGGCTAAGCAACGGGGAAAAGAACGTACTTACGGTCACCACGCAGGCGCGGAAACAGTGCAGAAAATCACAGAAGACGCTGCACGGTTGGGAATTAAGTATCTGACTTTATACACCTTCTCAACCGAGAACTGGAATCGACCACAGAAAGAAGTGTCGGCTCTGATGAATCTATTGTTAGATTCTATTGAAGAGGAGACATTGATGAAGAATAATCTCCGCTTTCAAGTCATCGGTGATTTCATGAAATTACCTGCTGATGTGCAAGCTAGTCTGAAAGCATGCATAGAACATACAGTTCATAATACAGGTATGTGTCTGGTGTTAGCTCTTAGTTATTCTTCCCGTTGGGAGATAACTGAAGCAGCCCGACAAATAGCAGCACAAGTTAAAGCAGGAGAAATATCTCCTGAACAAATAACAGATGAGTACATATCCTCTCACCTATCAACAAACTTCATGCCTGATCCGGATCTGTTGATCCGCACGGGGGGAGAAATCCGGTTAAGCAACTATATGTTATGGCAATGTGCTTATTCGGAACTTTATTTTTGTGATACCTTTTGGCCGGATTTTGACAACGAAGAACTCTATAAAGCTATCTGCGAATATCAACAAAGAGAACGCAGGTTCGGCAAAACCAGTGAACAAATCAGCTAACATTATTCGAAACATCAAATTATAACATAAATGCATTATCGTATTTCCTTTATATTCGTAACGTTTATCTGTCTGTTCTGTTTTGTAACAACAGGCATTGCGCAAGAAGCCAACACTGATGAAGACTCGAAACCTGTCATCTTATACTCCGGTACACCGAAACAGTATGAGATAGCGGATATCAAAGTCGAAGGCGTGAAGAATTATGAAGACTATGTATTGATTGGAATATCCGGATTATCGGTAGGACAAACAATTACTGTGCCGGGTGATGAAATCACTGGAGCAATCAAACGCTACTGGCGTCATGGTTTATTCTCCAACGTACAAATTACAGCCGAAAAAATAGAGGGTAACAAGATCTGGTTAAAAATCAGTCTAACGCAGCGTCCCCGTATCTCTGAGGTACGTTATCACGGCGTTAAGAAGTCGGAACGCACCGATTTGGAAGGTAAGCTGGGAATGGTAAAAGGTATGCAGATCACTCCGAATACCGTAGACCGCGCAAAGACACTTATCAAACGATATTTTGATGACAAAGGATTTAAAAATGCCGAAGTGATCATTTCACAAAAAGATGATCCTTCCAGCGAGAACCAGGTTCTTGTAGATATCGATATCGACAAGAAGGAAAAAGTAAAAGTCCACGAGATACAAATCGTTGGAAATACAGCTATCAAAGCTTCCAAGTTGAAACGAGTAATGAAGAAAACCAATGAAAAAGGTAAACTTCGTAACTTGTTCCGTACTAAAAAATTCGTACCGGAAAACTATGAAGCGGATAAACAGCTTATCATCGACAAATATAATGAATTAGGCTACCGTGATGCAATGATTGTAAAGGACAGCATATCACAGTATGACGAAAAAACAGTTAACGTCTTTCTAGATATAGATGAAGGTCAGAAATATTATCTCCGTAACGTTGCATGGGTAGGTAATACGCTCTATCCGTCGGAACAATTAAACTACCTGCTTCGCATGAAGAAGGGTGACGTTTACAACCAAAAGTTACTGAACGAGCGTATTTCCACAGACGATGACGCTATCGGCAACTTATACTATAACAACGGTTACCTATTCTATAATCTCGATCCGGTCGAGGTAAATATTGTAGGTGACTCTATCGACCTCGAAATGAGAATCTATGAAGGCCGCCAGGCTACTATTAATAAAATCAATATTAGTGGTAACGACCGTTTGTATGAAAACGTAGTCCGTCGTGAGCTTCGTATCCGTCCGGGACAATTGTTCAGCAAAGAAGACTTGATGCGTTCTTTACGTGAGATTCAGCAAATGGGACACTTTGACCCGGAAAAACTGCAACCGGATATCCAACCGGATCCTATGAACGGAACCGTTGACATAGGTTTGCCTTTGACTTCTAAAGCCAATGACCAGGTAGAATTCTCTGCCGGTTGGGGACAGACTGGTATCATTGGTAAACTGAGTTTGAAGTTCACCAACTTCTCCATAGCCAATCTGCTGCATCCGGGGGAAAATTATCGCGGTATCCTGCCACAGGGTGACGGACAGACATTGACTATCAGCGGACAGACAAATGCTAAGTATTATCAATCGTATAGTATTTCATTCTTCGATCCTTGGTTTGGTGGTAAACGTCCGAACTCATTCTCCGTATCCGCCTTCTTCTCTGTACAAACGGATATCAGTAGCCGTTACTACAATTCCAGCTACTTTAACAACTACTACAACAGTATGTATAGCGGTTATGGTGGTTATGGCATGTACAATTATGGCAACTACAATAACTACGAGAACTACTATGACCCGGACAAGTCTATCAAAATGTGGGGACTTTCCGTTGGTTGGGGTAAACGTCTTAAATGGCCCGATGACTACTTCACCCTTTCTGCAGAGTTGGCTTATCAACGCTACAACCTGAAAGACTGGCAGTACTTCCCGGTAACTAACGGTAAGTGTAATGATTTGAGCATTTCATTGACGTTGGCACGTAACTCTATTGACAACCCGATCTTCCCGCGCTCCGGTTCGGATTTCTCATTATCAGTACAGTTCACTCCGCCGTATTCAGCTTTCGATGGCAAGGATTATAAAGGTTACTACTCTAACCCTAAAACAGGTAGTATCACCCAAGACAATATGAACAAACTTCATAAATGGGTAGAATACCACAAATGGAAATTTAAAGGTAAAACATATACCCCGTTAATGGACCCTATTGCTCATCCGAAGTGTCTGGTATTGATGACACGTACAGAATTCGGTTTGTTGGGTCATTACAATGAATACAAGAAATCACCATTCGGTACATTTGATGTCGGTGGTGATGGTATGACCGGTTACTCAAGCTACGCAACAGAAAGTATCGCATTGCGTGGTTATGAAAATAGCTCATTGACACCATACGGTTCCGAAGGTTATGCTTACACACGTCTCGGAATTGAATTAAGATATCCGTTAATGCTGGAAACAAGTACCAACATTTATGTGTTAGGTTTCTTGGAAGCTGGTAACGCTTGGAATGATATCAAGAAATTCAATCCGTTCGACTTGAAACGTTCTGCCGGAGTTGGTGTGCGTATCTTCCTGCCGATGATTGGTATGATGGGTATTGACTGGGGTTACGGTTTCGACAAGGTATTTGGTTCTAAACAATATGGAGGAAGCCAATTCCACTTTATCTTAGGACAAGAATTCTAAAATGTATCACCAAAAAACTAAACGTCATGAGAAAGTCTGTTCTATTTATCACTCTGCTGTTTGCCATTAGTATGGCAGCTAACGCACAGAAATTTGCATTGATCGATACGGAATATATTATGAAGAATATTCCGGCTGCTCAAAGCGCTAATGAACAAATGCAAGAAGCTACGAAGAAATATCAGGCTGAAGTAGAAGTCTTGGCAAAAGAGGCACAGAAAATGTTTCAGGACTACCAAGCGAAATCGTCAACTCTTTCTGCTGCACAAAAAACAAAGAAAGAGGATGAAATCGTAGCCAAAGAGAAGGCTGCCGCTGAACTAAAACGTACTTATTTTGGTCCGGAGGGTGAATTGGCAAAGATGAGAAACAAGCTGATTACTCCGATTCAAGATGAAATTTATGAAGCAGTAAAGGCTGTATCTCAACAACATGGATACGACATGGTAGTCGATAGAGCCTCTGCCGCAGGCATAATTTTTGCAAATCCGCGCATTGATATCAGCGATGAAATATTAAGAAGATTAGGATATTCAAATTAATTTCATACATTTGCAACTGGAAATAACTAAAAATCATTCAAATAAATTATAGAACTATGCTAAAAAAAATCGCACTTGTAATGTTGCTTGCACTCCCAATGGGTGTATTTGCACAGAACTTAAAATTCGGTCATATTAACGCACAGGAAATTATCACTGTGATGCCGGAATTCACAAAGGCTCAAAATGACATTCAGAATTTAGAAAAACAACTTACTGCTGAACTTCAAAGAACCCAAGAAGAATTCAACAAGAAATATCAGGAATTCCAGCAAGCTATCGCTAAGGATTCTCTTCCGGCTAATATCGCTGAAAGAAGACAGAAAGAGTTGCAGGATATGATGCAAAGACAAGAACAGTTCCAGCAAGATGCTCAGCAACAAATGGCAAAGGCACAAAATGATGCAATGGCTCCTATTTACAAAAAATTAGATGACGCTATCAAGGCAGTTGGTGCCGCTGAAGGAGTAATTTACATCTTCGACCTTGCAAGAACTCCAATACCTTATGTTAATGAGACATTAAGCATCAACCTGACTAACAAGGTAAAAGCTAATCTCGGTATTAAATAAGCAATAAGAGTAAGAAATTCTAAAAGGGAAAGGGAAAAGAAGCACAGACTTCTTTCTCTTTCCCTTTTTTTCATGTACATTTGCGTATATAAATTCTCATCCGTTATGAAACAACAGTTACCCTATACACCCGGACCGATCGGAGTATTTGACTCCGGATACGGCGGACTGACTATTCTCAATAAGATAAGAGAGAGATTACCTGAATATGACTATATTTATCTGGGAGATAATGCCCGTACACCCTACGGAACACGTTCTTTTGAAATCGTATACGAATTCACTCTACAAGCAGTCAACAAGTTATTTGAATTGGGCTGCCATCTTGTTATATTAGCTTGCAACACAGCCTCTGCCAAAGCATTGCGTAGTATACAGATGAACAATCTACCGAAGATAGATCCGGAACGTCGTGTACTCGGAGTAATCCGCCCCACGGTAGAGTGCATAGGGAATATAACACAAAGCCGACATATCGGAATATTAGCGACAGCAGGTACAATCAAATCAGAGTCTTACCCGCTGGAAGTTCATAAACTATACCCTGATATTCAAGTAAACGGAGTTGCCTGCCCGATGTGGGTACCATTAGTAGAAAATAATGAAGCACAGAATGAAGGAACAGATTATTTCATCCGGAAATATATAAATCAGTTATTGCAAAAAGACTCACAGATTGACACTGTGATTCTGGGTTGTACACATTACCCTCTGCTACTTCCGAAAATTCAGCAATATATTCCGGATAATATCCGCGTGATCGCACAAGGTGAATATGTCGCCGAAAGCTTAAAAGATTATTTGTGCAGACACCCGGAAATGGATATTAAATGTACTAAAAATAACAGTTGTTTGTTTTATACAACAGAAGCGGAAGATAAGTTCATCGAGTCAGCCTCGACTTTCCTAAATCAACAGATTAATGTAAAACGAATCACGCTCGAATAAAATTCTGGAAAAGAATAACTATTTATTGCCATTTCTTGTTATATTTGTAAACAACAACCCTTAATACCATAAGATCATGAAAGAAGAAGATTACAGCAAGTCGATAGAAGTATTCTCCGGCTCTCCGTGGGAGGCAGAAATCATCAAGGGATTATTAGAAAGCAATGACATTCGCTGCGTTATCAAAGATGGAATTATGGGTACATTGGCACCCTATATTGCTCCGGCAGTCTCTGTCCTTGTCACTGAAGACGAATACGAATCCGCCACCGAACTAATCAGAAGTCGAGCTGAAAAAGATAACGACTAATACACTTCAGGCCTTCTCTGATATTCTTCAGTGAATTGGCTTAGGAGGACCGTATGTATATTTTCACCTCCCGTATCCAAATTGACACAGGGAGTAATATTGATGTGTGCACTTTCAAATATGATGAAGGAAGTCATCTGTTCTACTTGTAGATTCGTATATTTCATTATTTACTTTTTCTCTATCAGGATGCTAAGATAATTCTTTTCAGCCCGTTTTGGTAACATATCGATAAAAAGTTCTATATTTGTACTTTCAAATCGTCAGTAAATTAGCAAAAATGAAACAGGTATTTACACGGGTTGCAGTAAAGGTCGGTAGCAATGTATTAACACGCCGAGATGGGACGCTGGACGTTACTCGTATGTCAGCGCTTGTTGATCAGATAGCAGAATTGTATAAATCGGGAGTGGAGATTATTCTCATTTCGTCAGGAGCGGTAGCGTCAGGACGTAGTGAAGTATCCCCACAAAAAAAACTCGACAGTGTAGACCAACGTCAATTGTTTTCTGCAGTAGGACAGGCAAAGTTAATCAATCGTTATTATGAGCTTTTCCGCGAACATAATATTCCTGTTGGCCAGGTATTGACTACAAAAGAAAGTTTTGGCACACGCCGCCATTATCTCAATCAGAAAAACTGTATGACAGTGATGCTTGCAAATGGAGTAATTCCGATTGTAAATGAAAACGATACGATTTCTGTCAGTGAACTGATGTTCACCGATAATGATGAACTATCCGGACTCATTGCCTCGATGATGAATGTACAAGCATTGATTATCCTCAGCAATATAAACGGAATTTATAATGGTTCTCCTTCAAATCCGGATTCTTCCGTCATTCGTGAGATTGAACATGGAAAAGATCTATCCAACTATATCCAAGCTTCCAAGTCCAGTTTCGGCCGAGGGGGGATGTTAACAAAGACCAATATAGCCCGCAAAGTAGCAGATGAAGGGATTACGGTAATTATCGCCAATGGGAAACGAGATAATATCCTGGTCGACCTGCTTCAACATCCGGATGAAACTCTCTGCACACGATTCATTCCTTCCAACGAACCGGTATCCAGCGTAAAAAAATGGATTGCCCACAGTGAGGGATTCGCAAAAGGTGAAATTCACATTAATAAGTGTGCTACCGAAATACTAAATTCTGAAAATGCAGTCAGTATTCTTCCGATCGGTATTACACGTATTGAAGGAGAATTTGAAAAAGACGATATTGTGCGTATCATGGATTTTCAGGGAAATCAGGTAGGAATAGGGAAAGTAAATTGTGATGCTAAACAAGCAAAGGAAGCTATAGGAAAACATGGTAAAAAAGCGGTAGTACATTACGACTATCTATACATTGAATAATTAATCGAAAGAAAAAAAGTGTATGGTTACTAACTTAAACGAAACCTTCGCTGCCGTACAAGCAGCTAGCCGTGAATTGGCAATCCTGGATGACACAATAATCAATCAGATACTAAATGCAGTAGCTGATGCAGCTATTGCAGAGACACCGTTTATTCTGGCAGAAAATGAAAAAGACCTCGCACGAATGGATAAGAATGATCCAAAGTATGACCGGTTGAAACTGACAGAGGAACGTTTGAAAGATATTGCCACAGATACACGTAATGTTGCAACGCTTCCCTCTCCCTTAGGAAGGGTGTTGAAAGAGACCATACGCCCCAACGGAATGAAACTGACCAAAATCAGCGTGCCTTTCGGAGCAATAGGAATCATCTACGAAGCACGACCTAATGTGAGTTTCGATGTATTCTCCCTTTGCCTGAAAAGCGGAAATGCCTGTGTATTGAAAGGAGGAAGCGACGCCGATTATTCCAACCGGGCCATTATCTGTGTTATTCACGAAGTACTAAAAGAATTCAATATCAATCCACATATTGTCGAGCTACTCCCAGCCGATAGAGAAGCTACAACAGCATTACTAAATGCAGTAGGTTATATCGATCTGGTTATCCCCAGAGGAAGTAGTAACCTTATCAATTTTGTACGCAACAATGCAAAAATCCCGGTCATTGAAACAGGGGCCGGTATTTGCCACACTTACTTTGATGAGTTTGGAGATGTAAGTAAAGGGGCAGATATTATTTATAATGCCAAAACACGCAGAGTCAGTGTATGTAATGCATTGGACTGTACTATCGTACATGAAAAAAGACTGGATAAGCTTCCTTTGCTTTGCGAAAAGTTAAAAGACAGCAATGTGATTATATATGCCGATCCGCGAGCCTATCAGGCATTAGACGGCCATTATCCTGCCGAACTTCTGCAACCTGCAACGAAAGAAAGTTTCGGCACAGAGTTCTTAGACTATAAAATGGCGGTTAAAACAGTGAAGAGTTTTGAAGATGCTTTGAGGCATATCCAAGAAAACAGTTCCAGACACAGCGAATGCATCGTCACAGAGAACAAGGAACGTGCAGCGTTGTTTACTAAAATAGTAGATGCTGCTTGTATATATACTAATGTCTCTACGGCCTTCACCGATGGAGCCCAATTCGGTTTGGGAGCAGAAATAGGTATCAGTACCCAGAAATTGCATGCACGTGGTCCCATGGGATTGGAAGAAATGACCTCATATAAATGGGTCATTGAAGGAAATGGACAGACAAGATGGTAATATGTATGTAATAGTGAACTATAAACTGTGAATAGCAAACAGTTGAAAGATAAATCGTATAATAACGAATTAATTATAGAAAACATGAAGAAATTTACTTGTGTACAGGACATCGGCGATTTAAAATCAGCCCTTGCAGAAGCATTTGAAATCAAAAAAGACCGCTTCAAGTATGTAGAATTAGGACGTAACAAGACATTAATGATGATCTTCTTCAATTCCAGTCTACGTACACGCCTCAGCACACAGAAGGCCGCTTTAAATCTGGGAATGAACGTAATGGTGTTGGACATCAACCAGGGTGCATGGAAACTGGAAACAGAACGCGGTGTTATCATGGACGGCGACAAACCCGAACATTTACTGGAAGCCATCCCCGTCATGGGATGTTACTGCGATATAATCGGAGTACGCTCTTTTGCACGCTTCGAGAATCGTGATTTCGATTATCAGGAAACGATTCTGAATCAATTTATCCAGTATTCGGGACGCCCCGTATTCTCTATGGAAGCAGCAACCCGCCATCCGTTGCAAAGTTTCGCAGACTTGATCACCATCGAAGAATACAAAAAAACTGTACGTCCGAAAGTGGTTATGACTTGGGCTCCGCATCCGCGTCCATTACCACAGGCTGTTCCCAACTCATTTGCCGAATGGATGAACGCCACCGACTATGATTTCGTCATTACTCATCCCGAAGGCTATGAACTGGCTCCACAATTTGTAGGAAATGCCAAGGTGGAATACGACCAAATGAAGGCTTTCGAAGGAGCCGACTTTATATATGCCAAGAACTGGGCAGCCTATGCAGGCGACAATTACGGACAGATATTGAGTAAAGACCGAGAATGGACTGTCAGCGACCGACAAATGGAGGTGACTAATAACGCTTTCTTCATGCACTGTCTTCCTGTACGCAGAAACATGATTGTGACGGATGACGTTATCGAAAGTCCACAATCTATCGTTATCCCGGAAGCTGCTAACCGTGAGATCTCAGCGACAGTCGTTTTAAAGAAATTACTTGAAAGTCTATAACATCATGTTCAAAAGTAAACTAATAATCATATTGCTATGCCTGTGCGTTGTTGCAGGCATAGCAGATGCCCAAGAAAAAAAGTCTCAAGTAATACAGTCAGAACCACAATTAGAAGACATCTATAATGTACTGGAAGCTATGGACATTCACATGTTCCGTTTTGAATTAAAAGAGTTTCTGAACAAAGTATATACGGTCACTGCCTACATGGATGAGTATGAAAATGGAAAATCCCCCAAACAAGTGCATAATATCAGACTCGGGAAAAACATTCAGTCTTTAAATGCAGTACCAGAAGAACATCGTCAAGCTTTCCGGGAAATAAAACATATTCCGGAAGGCAAGAACGAATGGGAGAATATCAAAGAGATGTCAATATATCTTAGAAAGTCCAATGATTCGACTTCAGTTTGCACTATTAATGTACCGGGAACGATGAAAGGTGGTGCACCATTAAAATTACAGGCAATAGAAAAATACCACTCTTATATTTATTACCCGCGCCTATTTAAATTTCAGCCTATACAAGACACAGACCATTTGAAAATTCCTTTAATTTTATATGGTTCCGCTTGGCTGGACAAGCAACATGACATCATCCGATTTTGTGGAGAAAGAGAAATTGATCCGGAAATGAAAGCAGAAATCCTTAAAGACATACCCCATTATTTTGTAATAGGAATAGAGCTTAAAGCTGAGAAAGAGTGATCAACTTTTTATTTTTAGACATGGACTAAACGAATAGACAATTCTCTATTAATATCACCGCCACACCGTCAAACCAATTAATCCATGTCTAAAACCTATATTTTTCACCACATCGACTAATGCTCAATCTCCTTGCCTGCCTCCTGCCAAGAATTGAATCCCTTATCAAGTTCAAAGACCTTATACCCTTTCTCACTCAGAATATTCGCAGCCTTTTTGCTCCGCTTGCCGCTACGGCAATACACAGCTACCGGTTTATCTTTTTGCAACAGCGAATCTGCCATTGAAGCAAAAGAATCATCCATTACATTGATATTGATTGTCTTTGCAATATGTCCTTCCGAATACTCTGCCAAAGTACGGACATCCAAACGCTGTATATCCTCATTCTGAATGAGGTTATCAAAATCATCCACGTTCATAGACTTGAAATCTCCTTTCTGCTGACAAGAGAAAAGAGAAGAGAGAAATAAAAATAATCCCACAGCTAGTTGATTCATTTTAAACATCATACTCTATTATTCAATTCTTATCCGGAACATATTCAAATCCGGGGTTACAGTACTTACCAGATTCTATTGCAGTGCCGTCCTTATCATACGTATAATATTTGAACTTAATCGTTATCTTTTGACCGGGATTCTCTGCATCCGCATATTTATCCAAAGGAACAGAGAGATAAGCACGACGATTGTAGTACTCCTCATCACCATTCGCATCATGGTACAACAACATATTTACAGTACCATTTGTTTCAAATTCGGACAAATCTTCCACTATGCCGAAAACATGCTGTTTACCACCATTAACCTTGAGATTCAGAATCATATTCAGATAACCTCTTCCCAACCAGATACTGACAACATCTACCGGATCATGCTTTAACCCGTCTCTATAAGTTGGATCATCTGCCGGTTTAGGTGTCGGCGTAACAAGAGATTGCAAAGAATAAATCACAGCTGTAGCCGTGTGCCCGTTCGAAAGCGTTTCATAATTACTCATTACACGCCTGGAAGTATTTGGCGAAATAGCAGAACCCGTACGATCTTTAGATACAGTCAACGCTTCCCCATTATCAGGTATCAACGTCTGTATACTACCATCCGTTCCAGCCTTCACTGTTACAAATTCCAATTTAACCGACGGATAATAATAATCATCCTCCCCACAAGCGGACATCAGCAAAAGTAATCCCCAAAACCAGACTATATGTAACTTTCTTATTCTCATCGACACGCAGCTAAATGGTTTATTAATGGATTGGCATACATTAATAACAACTTCTCACGCAGAAAAGCTTCATCCTTATTAGGAATCTCTATTTTACCCAATTGTTGCTCAATATAGCCTACAAACTGCTGTTTCTCCTCCTGCGAATAAATCCCGGTAAACTCTGTCGTCCCATTCAACCAGTCATAAGCGACGTAATTTCCCGGATACATCCGGTAATTACGATAAATTCTCTGATCAATACAAGCAGAAATAGCAGCAAACAACTCCGGTTTCGGTAACGAGCGGTCTATTTGTTCCAGTTCATCATTTATGCAAGAAGCAACTTGAAAATGCACCTTACCTTTATATCCGAAAAGCCCGGTTTGCATATTAATCAAGTCGTCTTGTGTTGTTTTTTTATATCCTTCTATATCCCTTTTCAACTGAAATTCCCGTGCTTTCAGGAAGTCGCAAGGATCATATTCGTATGAAATGGCAAGCGGAGCAATATTCATTTCCTTCAAGCGATCTATCAAATCTCCTTCACCTCCCATTGCCAGCATTTTCAGGACACTATCTTGCGTGCGGTCATTAGAATCCTTCGCCCGTCCTTCACGCTGTGCAATCCAAATAGATTGATTTTTCTCTGCAATGGTATAATGCATATATCGGGACATCCGCGTCGAAGCCTCCAACATCTGGCGCATCGTAAGTGCCCGCTGAACAATAAAAGACTTGTTGACACGCACCAGCTTCTTTATCCAAGGATAAATAAGTAAGTTATCACCAATAGCAATCTCTACCGTATCCATTCCCTGATCGACCAACAGAATAGAAAGGAAGCCTGAATCCAAGATAATATCCCTGTGATTTGAAATATATGTATAGGCTTTCTTCTTATTCGGCAAAGCATTGTGATCTAATGTCAGCCCATTTGTATGTTCTTCTGCTATCTTCCACAAAATACCATAACAAAATGCTTTCTGGAAATCAAGTTTCGTCTTACACGTACGCATTTTCTGCGCCAGAAGTTCAAATGGAACGTTCGGTATAGCTCCGGTAGCAGCTTTCCGAAAAGCCGGATCGGCAATCAGTTCCTCAAAGATTTGAGGAAGCTCCTCATCATTATAAGGACGAATCTCATTAAACTCTGTCAGATCCATAACGGTAATTAAAATTTATTTTCGATAATATCAGTCATCACATCCTTTATCTCCAGACCGGCAGCACGTACTTGCTGGGGAATAAAACTTGTCGCAGTCATTCCCGGAGTGGTATTCACTTCAAGAAGATTAATCTTTTCACCGGCTGTAACAATATAATCCACACGGATAATGCCGGAACAACCCAATATATCATAGATAGCCGAAGTCAACATCTGCACCCGGTCGGTCAGTTCGTCCGAAATGCGTGCAGGAGTTATCTCGTCTACCTGCCCATTATATTTAGCATCATAATCGAAAAACTCATTATGAGTCACTACTTCCGTAGGCGGAAAAACCACTGACTTTTCCTTGGTTTTATAACAACCGCAAGTCAATTCCGTACCTTCCATAAAAGCTTCCACAAGCACTTCTTCCGCCTCACCGAAAGCTTTAACAATAGCCGGTTGGATTTGTTCTTTCGTCTTCACCTTCGTAACTCCAAAACTGGAGCCACCCAGACTTGGTTTGATAAAGCAAGGCAAACCAATCTTTTCCAAGACATCCTCGTCGGACACCGATTGTCCCTGACGCAATAACAATGATTCGGCAATACGCACTCCAAAGGCTTTCAGATATTGATTGCAAGCGAACTTATCATAGGTAATGGCAGCTGCCAACACTCCACAACAAGAATATGGAATACGCATCATATCGAAATAACCTTGCAAACGTCCATCCTCACCCGGCGTACCGTGAATGGTGATATAAGCAAAATCGAACACAACCTTTTCCGTTCCGTTCATAAAACTAAAGTCATTTCTGTCTACCGGTACTTTATTTCCGTCCGGTAATTGTACCTCCCAGCGACGGCCCTCCATCTCTACGATGTACAAATTATACTTTTCCTTGTCAATAAAGGAGTAAATGCCCTGTGCACTACGCAGGGAAACTACGATTTCAGAGGTATCCCCTCCTGCTACGATAGCAATGTTGCGTTTCATTCTAATTCTCTGTTACTTATATAGCCTCTCCACTTCTCGATAAGCCGGGCCATGTCATCCGGAAGTTCGGAAGTAAAATACATCTCCTCACCAGTGACGGGATGCACAAAGCCCAACGTCATAGCATGCAAAGCCTGTCGGGGACAAGTGTCAAAGCAATTATTTACAAACTGTTTGTACTTACTAAAATGAGTACCTTTCAATATCTCATGACCACCATAACGCTCGTCGTTAAACAGTACGTGCCCGATATGTTTCATGTGAACACGAATCTGATGAGTACGTCCGGTTTCAAGTATGCACTCCACCAAAGTGACATATCCCAACCGTTCCAATACCCGATAATGAGTTACGGCATGTTTTCCTACTGCCGGGTCGGACATCACCGCCATTTGCATCCGGTCCTTCGGATTACGGGCAATGTTACCGACAATCGTTCCTTCATCCTGTTCCACAGTTCCCCACACCAAAGCACGGTACTTGCGTTTGGTTGTCTTATTGAAGAACTGCAATCCCAGATTTGTTTTAGCATCCGGTGTTTTGGCAATCACCAGCAACCCGGAAGTATCTTTATCAATCCGATGAACAAGCCCGACGTGAGGGTCATTAGCATCATAATCAGGCACATCTTTCATGTGCCAGGCCAGTGCATTCACCAAAGTGCCGTGATAGTTTCCGTGTCCCGGATGTACTACCAGCCCTGCAGGCTTATTCACAACCATTACATACTTATCTTCATATACGATATTAAGAGGAATATCTTCAGGAATAATTTCATTTTCATAACGCGGACGATCCATTACCACAGTGATGACATCCAACGGCTTCACCTTATAGCTACTCTTCACCGGCTTGCCGTTAGCCATAACGAATCCGTCTTCGGCAGCCTTCTGAATGCGGTTACGCGAAGCGTTGACAATACGTTCGAATAGATATTTGTCGACTCTGACCATCGCCTGCCCCTTATCTACCACTACACGGAAGTGTTCGTAGAGTTGCGATTCGTCACCGACAGGTTCTATATCATCCAAGTCATTTTCCAATTCATCAGGAAGTTCTTCCTCTATCATGCGAGTCTGTTTCTGTTGTTTATCAATTAAAACCAACTATCATCTTGTGTGGATGATGATTCTGACGCCACCGGCTCTTCCGTGTCTAGATCGATATCAATAGAATCTTCTTTCACTGTATCACCGGCTCCATCTCCTACCATTAATGTCAAGGAGGCTCCCATAGGGATTTTCTCCCCTGCCGTTAATTGGCGTCCCTGATATTTCACACCATACACCCAGTCTTTCTCTCCATTGACCAACTGTACTTCGTTCAATTTAAACCCGGCACTCAGCAACTTAGCCTGTGCTTGGCGAAGCGAACTGTTATCAGCAACATCCGGAATCACACGCAACGGCACATCCAAGGTATTAACCGTCAGATAGACCGTACGTCCTTCTTTAACTTTCTCACCGGCCCCCGGCTTCAGTTCAAGAATAATTCCTGCCGCTTTATCCTTAACATACTTAGTATCCGAGATCACCGCCACCAATCCACGATTGCGGAACATCTTTGCAGCCTCTTCCGTAGTCATACCTTTCACATCAGGCACAACCACAGTTTCTCCATGATGGGTGTACACATCCATCCATTTCAGCACACCGAATATCATTACTACCACTACCACAATCATGGCAACAATATTCAGCCAGAAAAATTTATTTGTTTTAAAAGAAAAGAATTCTTTAATAGTCATACGCTTTGCTGTTAATATGCGCCAAAGATACGACAAAATAGTTGAATTTTTGAATAGTAGACAATGAAAAATGTCCTACCTCATGATGTTAGGACACTTATCATTGCCGGAATTGTTGCAACTATAATCCCCACTCCTATAGATTTCAACAACCTTATTATTTTCATCCGGGGGGTTCATTTCCCGAATATATTCCCATATTATACACAGCTTGCCTACAAATACTGATTCATATCACAAAGAAAAGCAAAAAAACAACAAACAAGAATAAACAGCTGAATGTTTTAACATTCTATTAGCAAATTAAAAATCAGAAGAAACAAAAAGGCGAAGAGTTATTCTTCGCCTTTTTGTTTCTTCTGATGACTAGTGATTACCACTTCTGTCCATTGTACTCATCAGAAACAGTCAGTTTCTTTCTGCCTTTTGCACGGCGAGCAGCTAATACTCTACGACCATTAGCCGATGCCATTCTCTCACGGAAACCGTGTTTGTTCTTTCTCTTTCTGTTAGAGGGTTGAAATGTTCTTTTCATTACTGTATCTTGTTTTTATGTTATTATTCTACGTAATCGGGCTGCAAAAATAGGCACTTTTTTTAAATTAACCAAGAGATAACTCATTTTTGCTCAAAAGTTTTTGTGTTTTTTACCGATTTAGATTACTTTTGCAGTCGAATTCCTGCGAAAACAATTAAATAACAATAATATAATAAGAAAAATAGCAGTATGATTAATGCTCAAGACATCAAAAACGGAACTTGTATCCGTATGGACGGAAAGCTCTATTTCTGTATCGAATTCCTACATGTAAAACCTGGTAAAGGTAATACTTTCATGCGTACAAAACTCAAAGATGTAGTTAGCGGATACGTTCTTGAACGTCGTTTCAACATCGGCGAAAAGTTGGAAGATGTACGTGTAGAACGTCGTCCATATCAGTTTTTGTATAAAGAAGGAGATGATTATATCTTCATGAATCAGGAAACTTTCGACCAACATCCTATCGCTCACGATTTGATTAACGGCGTTGACTTCTTGCTCGAAGGCATGACTTTGGACGTTGTCTCCGATGCTTCTACAGAAACTGTACTCTATGCAGACATGCCTATCAAAGTTCAGATGAAAATCACATATACAGAACCGGGCCTGAAAGGTGATACAGCTACCAACACACTGAAACCGGCAACGGTAGAATCTGGTGCAACAGTACGCGTTCCGTTATTCATCAACGAAGGCGAAACAATTGAAATTGATACACGCGACGGTTCCTACGTAGGACGTGTGAAAGCATAATTGTTATATAAATGACATAAAGAAACGGTGGATTTGCTACGGCATCTCCACCGTTTTTTATTAACTTTGTGCCACACTAACTCTATACAAAAATATAAAAGAATGAAAAAGTTAATCTACACGTTATTCTTTGTCCTCATCTCCGTTGTTGCAAACGGTCAGGCAAAGTACGTATTCTATTTCATCGGAGATGGAATGGGAGTCAACCAAGTCAATGGCACAGAGATGTTCCAAGCCGAATTGCAAAACGGGCGTATCGGTGTTGAGCCACTACTGTTTACACAATTTCCGGTAGCTACTATGGCCACTACTTTTTCCGCTACAAATTCCGTTACCGATTCTGCCGCCGCAGGTACAGCACTCGCCACCGGAAAGAAAACCTACAACCATGCAATTTCCGTGAATGAAGAGAAAAATGCCATACAAACAGTAGCCGAGAAGGCTAAGAAAGCCGGTAAGAAAGTAGGTATCACCACTTCGGTCAGTGTAGACCATGCCACTCCTGCTGCATTTTATGCTCATCAACCGGATCGTAATATGTATTACGAAATCGCTCTAGACCTGCCAAAAGCTAATTTCGATTTCTACGCAGGCGGTGGTTTTCTAAAGCCAACCACTACGTTCGACAACAAAAAGGCTCCGAGCATCTTCCCTATTTTCGAAGAAGCCGGTTACACCGTAGCACGCGGTTACAATGATTACAAAGCAAAATCCCAGAATGCCGAAAAGATGATATTGATACAGGAAGAAGGAGCAAATCCTTCCTGTTTGCCTTATGCTATCGACCGTAAAGACAATGATCTGACTCTTGCCCAAATCACCGAAAGTGCTATTGACTTTCTGACTAAAGGTAAAAATAAAGGCTTTTTCTTAATGGTAGAAGGCGGAAAAATCGACTGGGCTTGCCATGCAAATGACGCAGCTACTGTATTCAATGAAGTAAAAGACATGGATAATGCTATCAAAGTAGCGTATGAATTCTACAAGAAACACCCGAAAGAAACTCTTATCGTAGTAACAGCCGATCACGAAACCGGTGGTATCGTATTAGGTACAGGCAAATATGCATTGAACCTGAAAGCACTTCAACATCAGAAACATTCTGCTGACGGCCTTTCCAAACGTATCAGCGAACTAAGAAAATCCAAAGGAAACAAAGTGACTTGGGAAGATATGAAAACATTCCTTGGTGAAGAAATGGGCTTTTGGAAACAATTCCCTATTTCTTGGGAGCAAGAAAAGAAGTTACGCGACGAATTTGAGAAGTCATTCATCAAAAACAAAGTAGTATTTGCTGAAAGTATGTATTCCAAAAGTGAACCAATGGCTGCATGTGCCAAAGAAGTAATGGACGAAATCTCCATGGTAGGCTGGGTAAGCGGCGGCCATTCAGCAGGTTTTGTTCCTGTATTCGCTATCGGGGCAGGTTCTCACTTGTTCAGTGAAAAAATAGACAATACGGAGATTCCCAAAAGAATTGCTAAAGCGGCAGGGTACAAATAAGATATTAAATAATAAGTATTAAGTATTAGTTTGCGCTATAACTGCATAGAATTAATGCTTAATACTTATTATTTATTTCTAAGCTTGTGTCTCTCCTTCTATATAATCTTCAAGGAAAAGGTTTTCGCCGTCGAATACTGCATATGAAAAATAATTAATCCAGTCCCCAAGAATCAACACGCGTGAAGTGGTACTCAACATCAGATCCAGTTCAATGTGACGATGACCATAAATAAAGAAGTTGATATTAGGATGACTTTTCAGATACTCCTTCGTATATAGTACCAGATGTTCCTGGTTTTCTCCCATATAATCCGGTTCCTTTCCGTCAGCCCGTTTCTGTCGGCTGTGTTTTGCCCATGTCAATCCCAATTCCACACTCCAACGAGGATGAATGGCGGAAAATAGGGTCTGCAATGTTTTGCTGTGAAACATGGAACGAAGTAATTTGAACTTTTTATCCGGGTCACCAAGTCCGTCACCATGAGCAAGATAGAACTCTTTTCCATAGATCTCAGTAGTCAATGGTTCACGGTGCATAATGACACCACACTCTTTGGTAAGATAATCTCCGCACCAAATATCATGGTTACCGGTAAAGAAATGTACTTCTACTCCCATATCCGTCAGCTCGGAAATTTTCCCCAGGAAACGGGTGTAACCCTTAGGTACGACCAACCGGAATTCATACCAGAAGTCGAACATATCTCCCAGCAGATAAACGGCAGCTGCCTTGTGCTTTATACTATCAAGAAAATTCACCAAACGCCGTTCCTGTGTACGCCCATGTTCAATAGCACGGGAACCAAGATGTGCATCGGAAAGGAAATAGACATTCTTCATAAAAAACCCAGTTCCAGTTTAGCCTCCTCACTCATCATATCCTTATCCCATTCCGGTTCAAACACCAGATTAATGGTAGCCGAGTTCACTCCTTCCACAGATTCTATCTTCTGGCGAATATCTTCCATGATAAAATCAGCGGCTGGACAGTTCGGTGCTGTCAGTGTCATATCCAGCACCACTTCCCCATTATCAGAGACATCTATCTTATAGATCAGCCCAAGATCGTATACATTCACCGGGATTTCCGGATCGTACACAGTTTTTAGCATGGCTACAATCTTTTCTTCTATTTCAAACTTTTCCATACGTTCTTATTTATGTATTGCAAAGATAGAGATAAAAAATTAGACACGGAATGCGTACCTAACTAAAAAACATACCGAGAGACTAAATTGTTGCGGGAAATATTCATCAATCGTTTCAGAGCAGCCCTTCATCTGCAAAGCTGTAAAAGCCGTCCTCACAGACTATGACATGGTCTATCAGGCGAATATTCATCGTATCCGCCGCTTTACGGATATGTTCCGTCAATGTCCTGTCAGGCTGGCTAGGCTGAATATTTCCGGAAGGGTGATTGTGCACCACAGCTATTTGTGTAGCCCTTTGCATCAATGCTTCCCGAAGAATGGAACGCACATCGGCATAAGTACCGTCTATACCGCCGGAACTGATACGTATCTTATCAATCAGTTTCGTTGCCTGATTCAACAACAGTACCCAGAACTCTTCTTGCGCCAGGTCGCACATTAGTGGTTGAAAAATCTCGTAGATATCTTTTGAGCAGGTGATCCGAAGTCTCTCTCTGATGTTTTGCAATTTCCGCCGCTTGCCTAATTCAAGGGCGGCCATAACCGTAATGCTCTTTGCCGGTCCCATTCCTTTAAAACGGGAATAGTCGCACACTTCCCACTTCGCCAAAGTATTCAGGTTATTATCACAGGACAAAAGCAGGCGTCGCATCAGTTCGACAGCGCTTTCTTCCGTATTCCCGGAGCCTATTAATATAGCGAGTAGTTCGGCGTCACTCAATGCGGCTGCTCCCTTCTCTATCATTTTCTCCCGCGGACGATCCTCCGGTGCCCATTGGTTGATAGATAACTTGTGTTTGTTTTCCATTTTCTATGTTTTGAAAGTGTAAAGGTAGACTTATTTTATTTAATGGCAGGGGATATAGAAAAGAAAATAAAATACCGGTGGTATTTCCCTATAGGAAACTGAAAGTTTCAAGCCTTGGGAACTTTAGTTTCAAGCGTCTGAAACTAAAGTTTCTCCATGATGAAACTAAAGTTTCCCACCGGTGAAACTATAGTTTCTCTACGGCGAAACCAAAGGTTCCAATGCATGAAACTATTGGTTTTGCCGTATTAATTTATAGTCATATAAGTATCCTAGTTCATAACCGTGAAGACACAATTCAGAATCATACGAGTTTACTTATAAAAGTTCTTTTGAAATGCTTCAAACTCATCTTTTCCTCTGATGCAACGTTGCCACCATGCACGCCAGAAACCTGTACCGTAGCCTATAAGCTGAATAAATGCGGCAGCAATGGAATATATTCCGATACTTAAACTCTTATTTTGAATCGTTGAGTCTATGCAGACCAACAGTGCATAAAGAAGAATAGGCGTGAAACTAAACAGACAAAACGGTGTCCCCAATAATAAAACAGCTACTCCTAATGTAAAGACCGCCGGGAGCAGATGCACCAGTTTCAACGAATCAGGGTACTTCTTGTAAAGATTGATACGGGCAATACCGGAGTTGTGCACTTGTTTGAAGAATTTCTTCAAGTCTGTCCGGCGCTTGTGATATACCCAGGCATCCGGAAAAAGGCGACAGGTATAACCACCTTTAAAAATACGGATGCTGAAATCAATATCCTCGCCGAAACGCATCTTTGAGAATCCTCCCAAGGTTTCATACACCGTCCGACGTACCCCCATATTGAAACTACGGGGATAGAATTTATCTATTTTCTTTTTTCCGCCACGAATACCTCCCGTTGTGAAAAAAGAAGTCATGGAATAATTAATCGCTTTCTGGATATCCGTAAAGGAATCGTGTGCGCGGTCGGGACCTCCGAAAGCATCGGCAGGAGAAGCGAGAAGTTCCGCCTCGATGGCATCGAAATATCTCTCGGGGAGAATCACATCAGAATCCAGTATAATAAGGTATTCACCCTCGCTGCGTTCCGCTCCGTAGTTACGTGTTTGCCCCGGTCCTGAATTTGGCTTAGAGAAATATTTGATATTCAACCGGTCAATATAGCGGTCTGTTACTTCTTTGCAGGGAATGGAAGAACCGTCTTCCACTACAACAACTTCAAAATCTTTAAAGTACTGTGCCGTGAGACTTTGTAATAGTTCATCCACTTCATCGGGACGATTGTAAACGGGGATTATGACAGAGTAACGCATAGTAAAATACTGGATATAACTGTTTGATATGCAAAGTAAAGGAAAAAAAATGAGACTGATACAGGAATGATAAATTTCTATTCATTAAAAAAGGCGACACTTTTATAGAGCCGCCTTATCATATATACAAAAGTATGTTTATTACTTATTCAGAATATCCATTGTATCCGAAGCAATCAGCAATTCTTCATCTGTCGGAATCACTACCACTTTTACCTTAGAAGCAGGAGTAGAAATGACTGCTTCCTCACCGCGAACCTTAGCATTCACGTCATTATCAAGTTCGATACCCATGAATTCCATGTCTTTACAAACTTCACGACGACATTCCATCTGGTTCTCACCTACACCACCTGTAAACAAGATGATATCCACACCACCTAATGCAGCAGCATAAGCACCAATGTATTTCTTGATACGATAATAGTACATCTTCTCAGCCAGAATTGCTTTTTCATTACCGGCAGCACAAGCAGCCAATAATTCACGCATATCGCTTGATACTCCGGAAATACCCAATACACCGCTCTTCTTATTCAGCAAATTAGAAACTCCTGTTGTATTCAAGCCTTCCTTTTCCATGATAAATGTCACTGCACCGGCGTCAATATCACCACTACGAGTTCCCATCATCAAACCTTCCAATGGAGTCAGTCCCATTGTAGTATCAATACATTTACCGTCTTTGATAGCAGCAATAGAGCCGCCATTACCGATGTGGCAAGTGATAATTTTCTTTCCTTCCGGATTCACACCCAGAAATTCACACACACGTTTTGATACATAACGGTGAGAAGTTCCGTGAAAGCCATAACGACGTACACCATATTTCTCGTACAATTCGTAAGGGATAGCATACATGTAAGCATAATCCGGCATAGTCTGGTGGAAAGCTGTGTCAAATACGCCTACCTGCGGAATATTAGGAAGAATAGCGGAAACTGCGTTTACTCCTTTCAAGTTGGCAGGATTGTGAAGTGGAGCCAAGTCGTTACAAGCAGTAAATGCTTCCAATACCTCTTTATTCAGCAATACAGATTCGCTGAAACGTTCTCCCCCGTGTACCATACGATGACCTACGGCATTGATTTCATCCAATGACTTGATAGCTCCATATTCAGGGCTAATCAATGTATTCAGGATAAACTCCACACCCACTGTATGCTCCGGAATATCTTTTTCCAGGATTTTCTTTTCACCATTCGGCAAAGTCAATTTCAGGAATGAACCCTTCAGACCGATTTTTTCAATACCACCTTGAGCAATTACCTCTTTGGTGGTCATGTCGAACAATTTGTATTTAATAGATGAACTACCACAGTTCAATACTAAAATCTTCATATCGTTTTATTATTTAATATCCGTTATTTATTTGTTAGCTTTTGCTGCAATAGCTTGATTAGCAGTGATAGCAATCATACGGTAAACGTCTTCGATAGAGCAACCGCGTGACAGGTCGTTCACCGGGCAAGCAATTCCCTGGAGAATCGGGCCGATAGCGTCAGCATGTCCCAAACGTTGTACCAGTTTATAAGAAATATTTCCTACTTCCAAGCTCGGAACAATCAGAACGTTTGCCTGTCCGGCTACGTCTGAACCCGGAGCCTTACTTGCACCCACTTCAGGAACAAGAGCAGCATCTGCCTGCATTTCACCATCCAAGTCGAGAGTCGGAGCCATTTCTTTAGCGATCTTCGTAGCTTCCACGACTTTGTCTACCACTTCATGTTTTGCAGAACCCTTCGTAGAGAAGCTCAACAGGGCAACTTTCGGATTTTCGATACCTGCCACAGCTTTAGCTGTTTGAGCTGTGCACACAGCAATCTGAGCTAACTGGTTAGCATCCGGTACCGGAGTAACAGCAACATCGCCCATTACCAAAATTCCATTCTTTCCATATTCAGGAGCGTGAGTTAGCAACAACATTGCACCTGATACACAAGTGATTCCGGGCGCTGTCTTGATAATCTGCAAAGCAGGACGCAATACATTACCAGTAGTGTTGCGTGCACCAGCCAACTGGCCATCAGCATCACCGCTCTTAATCATTAAACAACCATAGAACAAAGGATCATTCGTCAACTTACGAGCTTCTTCAATAGTCATTCCTTTCTTTTTACGAAGTTCACACAGCAATTGTGCATATTCTTCGTGTTTCGGAGAAGTCTCAGGATCAATAATAGTAGCTTTACCAATGTTGCCCAATCCCCATTTTACAGCAAGTTCGATGATTTCTGCCGGTTTACCCAGTAGAATAAGGTCAGCAACTTCATCTGTCAAAATCTGATTGGCAGCTTTTAATGTGCGTTCTTCAGTTCCTTCAGGAAGAACAATACGCTGGCGGTTTGCTTTCGCACGCGCCACGATTTGGTTGATTAAATTGAGCATAGAAATATTGAATAATGTTATAAAACCTGGTTACAATTTATAATTTGCGGTGCAAAAGTACTCAATTTTGTAATATACACATTACAAATCCGCCCATTTTTCGAACCCAAGTCTAAAATATTATAATATTTAACACTGTACTTCTATTTTTTCTACCTTTGCAGCGTTTTCAAACAAATCAATAGGTAATTAGTATGATACGTCAGTGCGCCATTTTATTTGGCTGTTTGGCTTTGGGTGAATTAATAGTTTATCTTACAGGCATCAAACTTCCCTCCAGCATCATAGGCATGCTGCTGCTCACCCTTTTTTTGAAATTAGGTTGGATTAAACTACACTGGGTGCAGGGCTTATCCGACTTTCTGGTAGCTAACTTAGGTTTCTTTTTCGTTCCGCCCGGAGTGGCGCTTATGCTATATTTTGATGTAATTGCTGCCGAATTCTGGCCGATAGTGATAGCAACAATTGTCAGTACCGCCCTTGTGCTAGTCGTTACGGGTTGGGTACACCAGATTGTTCGTAAGTTCAGGCTGGCGCGCCAAATAAAACTGGCGCGTAAACTTCATTTACCGGATCTCCATCTATCGGACAGACTTCGTTTAAAAGATAAAATCAACTTAATGAATAAAGACAAATGAGCTTTTTAGAAAATGACTTTTTCCTGTTAGCTGTCACTTTCGGGATTTTCTTCTTCGCCAAACTACTCCAGAAGAAAACAGGACTGGTATTGCTAAACCCGATATTACTTACAATCGCAGTGCTTATTATTTTTCTTAAAATGACACATATCTCTTATGAGACTTACAACAAAGGCGGACATCTTATCGAATTTTGGTTACGTCCGGCAGTTGTAGCTTTAGGTGTGCCCTTATATCTTCAGTTGGAAATGATAAAGAAACAACTTTTACCGATTCTTCTGTCCCAACTGGCAGGATGTATTGTCGGAGTTATTTCAGTAGTGCTGATAGCCAAACTCATGGGAGCTTCGCAGGAGGTTATTCTTTCACTGGCTCCAAAGTCCGTCACTACGCCGATTGCCATGGAAGTAACCAAAGCTATCGGAGGTATTCCGTCACTCACTGCGGCTGTCGTGGTTGCAGTAGGCTTACTAGGCGCTATTTGCGGTTTTAAAACGATGAAAATCATGCATGTAGGTAGCCCGATAGCACAAGGTCTCTCAATGGGAACGGCTGCACATGCGGTCGGAACCTCCACTGCAATGGATATCAGTAGTAAATATGGAGCGTATGCCAGCTTGGGCCTAACCTTGAATGGAATATTCACAGCATTACTGACACCTACTATCCTTCGATTATTGGGTGTTTTGTAAAAACAAAAATCCACAATTTTTCGTTATATAAGAGTTAAACGCAAAAAACAATCACATGATTTCATTTAAAGATATCACATTAGCAGATAAAGACACGATTACCTCATTCACAATGAAAAGTGATCGCCGTAACTGCGATCTTTCTTTTTCCAACCTTTGCAGTTGGAGATTTTTATACGATACTAAATTTGCAGTAGCCGACAATTTCCTGGTGTTCAAATTCTGGGCGGGAGAGCAACTTGCCTATATGATGCCGATTGGAACCGGTGATTTAAAAGCTATATTACGCAAACTGATAGAAGATGCAGATAAAGAGAAGCAGTCTTTCTGTATGTTAGGAGTTTGCAGTAATATGCGTGTAGATCTTGAAACAACTCTTCCCAGCCAGTTTGTTTTCACGGAAGATCGTGATTATGCTGATTATATTTATTTGAAAAGTGATCTTTCTACATTAAAAGGAAAGAAATTCCAGTCAAAAAGAAATCACATCAACCGTTTCCGCAATACATATCCGGATTATGAATACACACCGATTACTCCCGATCGTATTCAGGAATGCTTGGATTTAGAAGCGGAATGGTGTAAAGTGAATAACTGCGATCAGCAGGAAGGAACAGGTAATGAACGCCGAGCTCTTATTTATGCACTCCATAACTTTGAAGCCCTTGGGCTGACCGGAGGCATTCTTCATGTCAATAGCAAAATCGTTGCATTTACTTTCGGTATGCCTATCAATCATGAGACGTTCGGTGTACATGTAGAGAAAGCGGACACCAACATTGAAGGAGCGTATGCCATGATTAATTATGAATTTGCCAACCGAATTCCCGAACAATATATCTATATAAACAGAGAAGAAGATTTGGGCATCGAAGGTTTACGCAAAGCCAAACTATCTTATCAGCCGGTGACAATTTTGGAAAAATATATGGCTTGCCTCCAAGATCATCCGATGAATATGGTTAAATGGTAAGAGACAACCTATGGTGTATCAGATTCAGTATGTTATAACAACAAAATCCTAATTGTCACAACACACAGAATCTGATATAACTTATTAATCAGCCATAATCTTTATATCCGGTGACGGAACCCGATACCAATATTCTACTCCCGGTTCTTCTCTTCCCGGGATTTTAAATGTCAACTTAATTAAGTTATCATGCAAGCGTTCAACACTGATTTCGTTTTCAACACCTGCGGGGAAAACTGAGTAAACAGATTTTGTAATGTTCTCCACATAGATACTATCCGACTTTAATTCATATTCGCCCTGAACCAGAATTACCGAACCCATTTTATTAGTATCAATAATGATATTCATGAATGTATTATCGACCGAGATAAATTTCAACAATGGGCCTAGTGACAATCTGTAACCCTTTTCGACCGATTCTACCATACATGTCTGCCATACCCCTTGCATTCTCTTATTCTTTATCTCCTGTCCATTGGGTATCACAAGTTTGAACGGGACATTTTTTGAACTATTTTTTTGTAGACTGAACATAATGGGAACCGTGAATTTCACCTTGACTGTCTTGCCGTCTACTATTCCCGGAGTCCATTTAGGCATTTCTTTTACCACACGTAAAGCCTCTTCATCCAATAAAGGGTCAACACCTCTTATTACCTTTGCCTGACTTAGTGTTCCATCTTCCATAACTACAAACTGAACAATAACACGCCCTGAGATAGCATTTTTCTGTGCTTCCACCGGATATTTGACGTTCGAAGACAAGAACTTCATCATGGCCGGAACGCCACCCGGATACTCCGGCATTTTATCAGGAATCAGGTAAACGCCATTTACATCCACCTTCTGTATCGGTTGCTCCTGTGCAACTAATAGTGAACAAGCAAATAAAGAGATAATCAGACTAAGTAGTTTTGTTTTCATAATATATTAATTTAAGAGTTAGAACAGCAAATCAATTATGCAATAATACCTAAAAAAGAATGAAATCACAAACATTATTGAACATTTCTACTCTCCTCATACATTTTTAAGGTACCTTTGCAGAAATAACGAAAAAAAACCTAAGCATACAATGAAAGAAAAAGTAAAAGCATTATGGAAGTTGTGTTTCGACGATAGTGATCAGTTCATCGATATGTACTTCAGACTACGGTATAAGAGTGAAATAAATGTTGTTATTGAAAGCGGGAACGAAGTGATTTCCGCCCTTCAAATGCTTCCTTACCCCATGAGTTTTTGCGGGAAACAGGTAGCTACTTCTTATATATCCGGCGCCTGCACTCATCCGGACTTTCGGAACAGAGGAGTAATGCGTCAGCTTTTATCACAAGCTTTTGCCCGAATGCTACCGAACGGGATCTTCTTCAGTACACTGATACCGGCAAATCCGTGGCTATTCGATTATTATGCACGCATAGGATATGCTCCGGTGTTTCAATATTCTACGAAAGAAATCATTCTTCCGGAGTTTATTCCTTCCAAAGAAATAAAGGTTGATATCGTGTCCGAATATAAGGAAGAAGTATATTCCTATTTGAATAAGAAACTTGCGGAACGCCCTTGTTGCATCCAGCATACAACAGAAGATTTTGAGGTAATTATGGCTGATCTCGCTATCAGTAATGGTATTTTGCTCGTAGCCAAATTAAATAACGAAATAAACGGAATAGCGATTGTGTATAAAAGAGACGAAAGCGTCATTATCAACGAACTTCTCGTAGAAACTAAAGACGCTGAACATAGTTTATTGTTTCATCTCAAACAACATACCGGATGTAATCGTATGATTCAATTATTACCTCCTGACAAAAAGCAGCCTCAACAAGCATTAGGAATGGCACGCATCATCAATGCAAAAGAAGTTCTACAATTATACGCTGCCACTTTCCCGGAAGATGAAATGCAGATAGAGGTATCAGACAAGCAGTTATCTGTAAATAATGGTTATTACTACTTATGCAAAGGAAAATGTATGTATAGCACCGAACGTTTGCCCGGTGCACACATACAAATGAATATCACTGAATTAACTAACAGAATCCTCCAACCGTTAAATCCCTATATGAGCCTTATGCTGAATTAAAAGTGACTATTTTATTTATTCAGATAACGTACCCGTTCACAAGCTGCCAACAGAAATGCTCCCACTCCAAAATTGGAAGTAGAATTAGCATCTACTACTTGTCCCGGTATAGCCTTTTCGCCGATAGGCTGTACATAACCGATTTTCCCATCAGGTTGAAGGGCAACTGTTATCAAATATTGCCATGCTTTTTCAACTATCGGCTGATATTCGCCGGCATTCAGGAAACCGTTATTAATTCCCCATTGCAGACCATAAGCAAAGAAAGCTGTTCCGCTGGTTTCCGGTCCCGGTGCATGTTGCGGATCAAGCATACTGCGTGTCCAATAACCTTCCGGTTGCTGACAAGCAGCAACAGATTTAGCCAATGTACGGAAACGGTCTATATATTCCTGGCGATATTTATCCGTTTTAGGCAAGTCTTTCAGCACCTTTGCCAGTCCGGCTAATACCCAACCGTCACCGCGTGCCCAAAAATCTTTTTTACCGTTCACACTTTTATGCTTCGGATATACGTATTTTCCATCCCGATAATAAAGTCCGGCTTCTTCGTCGTACATAATACTATCAGCATAAACGAGATATTCATGTAATTTCTCCAGGTAAAGTGGATTCTTGGTGATATTATACATCTTTGTCATCACCGGCATTACCATATACAGTCCATCGGCCCACCACCAATAATCACGGTTAGGTGTACTCATCTGATACTCCATTACTTCGCGGGCACGGGCTATTTTTTGTGTATCCGGCTCCAAATTATATAAATCGGCATAGGTTTGAAAACAAATCTGATAATCTCCGAAAAGTACATAGTCGTCACTTTCTCCATAGCTGTATTTCCAGCAGGTTTTATCGTCCGACTTAGCTCCTTTCCATTGATTATGCTCAGCCCACTCTTTCGAATATTCCAGATATTCCGGTTTCTTTGTCAAGAAATAAACTTCCATATTCCCAGTATGATAGGCGGCATTATCCCAGAAGGACCGACCATGTTCCGGATGATTCATCTGCCAATAGCCATTCACTTTATGAATCATCTCTATCACTTCTCCCGAAGAACCGGTTTTCTTTTCCGCACAACCTGTACATATTGTACTTCCCAAAAGGAAAGCCGAAAAAAGAGTTACATATAAATTCTTCATATTTTTATTTTTTTGTATTCATATCCATTTCCAACACATATACCATTTGAGGTTCAATCTCGGCCATACGTTCGCCGTCCCCCTGACGAGTGTGTTGTACAAAGAGATGTAGTTTCCGTTGTTTCTTCCAAAGCTCCGTATCATGTGAAGGTTCCCAAGCATCCACCGAGAAATCTGTTAGATCCGTTATCGTCCATTGACTGATAGCAAGATCAGTAGCGTGAGCTATTGAAACACAACTTCCCCGTTCTTCGTCACGAAAGATGTAGAAAACTTCCCCTCCCCCTACAACAATACGCGGACGAGCAATAGGAATCATTTTCGTACCGCCGCCTTTCAATGTGAAAGGTGTTTTCCGATCGATTACCTGACGATGATGCCATACCTTCCCATCATTCCAGACAATGCGATATTGAGGTATATTACTGTCAGGGTCCCTCCAATAAGTAGCTATATAAGGATTTCCTCCAGCATCGGCACTCATACTGGTCTGATTGATTAACTCACTATTTTGGGGTAGCCGACAAGCGTATTCCGCATTCGACAACTTAATCGGAAGTTCGTATTGTTCTCCGCTTGATTTGTACCATGTCACACCATTATCAAATGAACGGGCATAACAGATATCGTGGTTTGTCTCCACTTGCCAAGTTTCACGCCATACCCAGGAAAGGTGAATCGTTCCTTGCTCGTCAACATATAGCTGCCAATAAGCATTCCGCTTATTTTCTCCGTCTATTAAGACATCTTGAACACGGCTCCACTTATGTTCTTTCAATGAATAATGGTTCATTACCAAATTACCACGTCCGGAAGAACCGGAACGGTAAACAAACAATAAATCTCCATCGGACAAAGAGTAAAATTCCGGATAAGTAACATTGCCTTCATCCACTCCGGTCATTGGCATTTTCTCTCCCAATTCCAAAGAAGCGGGAGCAATGCTCCGGCAGTAATTCAGTTTATGCCCGTGATGATCAAACGAAATATGCAAATACCCTTCTCCATCTATTATCATACTGATGATATTATGAGCATCTTTCACATTTCCACGATATTGTGTACGGTGCAATGTCCACAGTTCCGAATTCAGTTTACGTTTTCCCAATACAAGATAACCTTCAGCATCATAATAGCTGATATACTGCTCATCACCGTGAGTTATCAGGGAGTTGTTACGGAATACCGTAGTATTGACCGAAGTACAACTATATCCCTTCCCCACTTCAACCAAATGTTGAGGGTAACATAGTACAGGAATAAACATGATTCCGCAAAGTAGTAGCAATATTCGCCTCATGTTCATTCTTCTTTTTTATTTATCAAAAATAGAAAAGTCCCATTTCTCATGCCAGGGAATTGTAATTTTCCCGTCTTTTATCAATACAGGCAACCAGACATAGCGAGAATCCTCCAAATCTTTCTTTTTCCAACGGTCAAACATAGCGATGTATGCATCCTTCTTGCCAATAACAGGCTGAACGTATGTGCTTTGTGCATAGAATGTCTTGTCCGCATCCGGCCCCGTGCAAGGATTACCGATTGTTTTCCACGTACCCATGATAGAATCCGCAACCGCAATCTCCGCTACATTCGGATCCCAGCCTGTACAACCGGAACTCAACATATAGTATTTACCATCATATTTAAAGACAGCAGGAGCTTCACGGGATTCTTTCACAAAATTACGTGTAAAACGTCCGCTCGGTTTCAGATAGTCGTCAGTCAGCAAGCTGATATACATTGTAGCATTGTTCTCCGAAGAGTAGAATTGATAAGCACGGCCATCATCATCCACAAAAACGGTCTGGTCGCGACTCATCGCATTGTTAGGGCGGAAACTTCCCTGATAAATAAATGGCCCGACAGGAGAATCGGAAACAGCAACTCCGGCACAAGCCTTGCTGTAATCGGCACTTTCCACATGTGCCCACATCACAAATTTACCTGTCTTTTTATTATAAACCACTTTTGGGCGTTCCAAGACTTTGGACGGATGCAGATCGTGATCCGGGTCATTTTTAACAGCCGGAAGCACAATACCTTCAAATTTCCAGTTCAGTAAGTCCTTGGAAGAGTAGCAACCTACTCCAGTCACATCCGTACGATAACATTCCCACGTAGCCCATTCGGGCAGAACGGTTTTTCCTTTCTTATATTCACCATACCAATAGTAAGTGCCATTGTGATAAAGAAGCCCGCCACCATGAGCATTGATCGGATTTCCATCCGTATCTTTCCATACTTCGCCGGGAATAAACTCCGTATTCTCCTGAGCCTGTACCGCCACAGGTAATAAGCCTACGCAAATTACAAATAGTAATAATAGTTTAGCCATATATCAATCTCTGTTAGTTAGTTTATTTTAATGAAAAGCATGATCTTTCGGAAAGTCCTTTCCTTCCCAAGCCTTTTTACTGGTCCAATCTTCAGCAGGAGATGTCCAGAATGTATGGTCGGCGGGAAGTCCGAGCGGCAGGAAAGCAAGTGATGCCATATATAGACTGCCATTGTTCGTATACCAGTCGGAAATATTCGGCTGCTTGCCATTGAATCCTAAAGTTAAAAATCCCTTTTCATTGAAGTTACGGTCATCACCAAACATTCTTTTAATAACTGCCGTCATAGCTGCACGAACTTGTCCATCCGGTAATTCCTTGGGCAGCCATCCTCTCCATGCCAATAAAGCTAAAGGCTGCAAAGTTCCTGTACGATAAGTGATAGAACGACCGAAAACCGGAAGCGCCCCTTCCGGAGAGATAAACCGTTCCAAAATCATTCCGAAACGCTGCATCCGTTTCTTTGCACGGTTATAGTCACAATCCGGTGCGTTCCAAATCTTACTTTTACCAGCATTTGTCATGATTTCCAAAGGTTCTATATACATCGGATGCAAAACAAAACTATTATAATAGTCAAAAGCAAAACCCGGACCATCGGAGTACCAACCATCGCCTACGTACCACTCTTCTACTTTACGCAAAGCGGAAACTATGCGGTAAGTATCACTTGGAGCGCCTGCTTTACGCAAGAATGCTTCGACCGTAGCAGAAAACAACAACCAATTTGTGTAAGGCGGATCTACTCGGCGAAGTTGTGTAAACTCAGCTATATAACGTTGTTTCGTAACACTATCTAAAGGAATCCATAAAGCATCATAGCCTCTTATAAAACTCTCTGCAATATAGGCTGCGTCAACCAACGTTTGCCCTTCTTTTCTCCACAAAAGATAATCGGGACTTTCGGGGTCAACAGCCTGTACGTAACTTTTCAAAGCCCATTCACGCAATTGTTTTCGTTGAATGCTTTCTGCCGTATCATCGTCCGGCAAAGAAATCCAAGGAGCTAACCCAGCCATTAATCGACCAAAGCACTCCATATAGGTTACTTTCTTGTTTCGCCCATCCCATGTAGGACTGACTTCTACCAGCATATTCTGTTGCAGCTTCCCTTCACTCAGATTACTAAGTACCGGAGCAGCCATTCGGTACAACACCCCCGCCCATAATTCACGGTCAGTCGGTTCCTTTACTTGTTTCTTCTTTTTTGCCAATAAGTCCTGTGACGGAATCAGCAAGATTGCGATCAGCAATAGTAATGTACAATGTTTATTCAATCTCATGATATTATTTAGGATTTTCGTACGCAAAGATACTTTATACTCATAAGAGTAAGGTTCAATTTTATATCAAAAAAGGGATACAAAACAACCATTTTTCATACAAAAGCTGTAATATATGCGAGTTTAATCAGGTTTCCACCTATCCACCCATTCTATAAAAGGTATTCCTTTCTCATCAAACCGGACAGGTAGCCAAATGTAACGAGAGTCAGCCAAACTTTCCGGCCTCCAACTATCTGCCATAAAAATAAATTGTTTTTCAGTCCCTTGCAAAGGGAGCACATACGTGCTCTGCCCTCCGAAAGTTTTATCCGCATTCTCTCCGACACAAGGATTTGGTAGTTGTTTCCATTCCCCTAAAATCGAAGTAGCAGTCAACAAACGAGCTTTATTAGGTTCCCAACCCGTACAGCCGGAAGTTATCATCCAGTAGATTCCGTCTTTTTTAAAAATAGCAGGAGCTTCATTATGTCCACCTGGAAAAATACGTATATACTTGCCTGTATGACTAAGATAATCATCAGACAATTCTGCAATCTGCAATGTCAGATTGTCTTCCGAAGAATAAATATGATAAGCTTTTCCATCATCATCCACAAACAAAGTCATATCACGAGACATTTGTCCTCCTTCCAAATCTCTTTTCACAAACATTCCCTTTTCAACTGCATCATACCATTCCGGAGTCCACCATTTTTCATATTCTGAAAGATTCCATTTGATCCGTTTCTCTTTCTTCGTCATATTCAATGGATAGATACTCGAATTTACACGAGCCGAACGAATAAAACAATAAGGTCCAGTTGGTGAGTCACTGACAGCGACGGCAGCACGGGCCGGTCCATACCCCCGGCCTTTCAATTCCAGATGAAACCACATTACGAATTTTCCGGTCTGCTTATTATAAATAACTTTCGGGCGTTCCATGATGCACCCTTTTTCAATATCACTTCCTTTTGCTTCAGATATGGGTAACACCACTCCTTCATAGTTCCAGTTCAACAAATCAGTAGATGAATAACAATTGATCCCTTTTTCGGTCACAAAGCCCGATTCGGGACGATGTTCACCGAACCAATAATATTTTCCTTCATGATACAAAACGCCTCCACCATGAGCATTAATCACATTTCCCTCCGTATCTCTCCAAACCTTACCAGAAACAATTTTTTTCTCTTTCTGATAAACCCGCACATAATCTATTTCATACTTCATCGGCAAAGCACTCTCATCAATCGGACCACCATTGATACCACCAATAGCCAAATTCAACAAAAGATATTGCGGTTTCGTAAAAGGATTCGTCCTCTTGCCGATACTTCCGTTTACAGTATCCTTTAAAGGAATCTCATTCAACAGTTCATCATCCAAATAGAGTTTGATAACTTCTTCATCCCAATCCATCCGCCAAATGTGAAATTTGGAAGCCCATTCCGGATCTTTCTCCGTAAAATGGATATAGGGTGTGGCCTTACTATTCCATTTAGCCCCCCATTGCTTGTCCGTGCCCCACGCAGCATTTGCCAAAATATGAGGAACTCCTTTGATTTGGTAATATTCCATAATATCTATCTCTCCACATGAAGGCCACTCCATATTACTACCCAATGTCCAGATAGCCGGCCATGCACCTTTCGCCACCGGTATGCGGGCACGTACTTCAAAACGCCCATAGAGAAACTCCTTCTTTCCGGCAGTCGTCACCGATGAAGAAGTATATTCTATAAATTCCCGTTCTTTACGCCAATCGTTACTACCGGGTATGTAAAGAGGATTCTGACGATTCCGCTCTTTCCGAGCTTCGATGACAAGGAAGCCTCCTTTACAAACTGCATTGTCCGGCTGATACCATTGAGCCTCCTCATTGCGGACATAACCCTGTTCATAGTTCCATACGGAAGGGGATAATCTCCCCTCCGTATTAAACTCATCGCTCCAGACCAGCCTCCAATCGTCATTCCGCGCAGTTGCGAGCAAAGGCAAGGTCGTCAGTAACAGCAATATAACTGAATAATTTTTCAAATATACCATTGCTTAATCCTATCGTTTATTCAAACTGATAAACACGAACATAATCCACATGATATTCAAGCGGGAACTTAGACAAGTCCGGTTCACCTCCATTGGATCCCAAAGCCAGATTCAACCAGATACATTGTCCGAATCCTTCATCATTCTCTTTACCCGCGTTATTACCTTCATCAAGATATGGATTACGATATGATCCTCTCCACCAATCATCCAGTCCACCAGATCCATTTCCTGTAGTCGCTTTCAAATCCTTAATTTCATTCATCAATTCGTCATCCAAATAAAGTCTCAAGGTATTCTCGTCCTCATCCAGGCACCAGTCCATACGCCAAATATGATACTTCTTCCCCCAATCTTTATCTTTCGCTATAAATTCAGCAACCGGCCTGTTATAAGACTGCCATTTGCCGTTCCAACGGGTGTCCGATCCCCAACAAACATTGGCGTGTACGCTCGGCTTTCCATTTACCAGATAATATTCAAGCAAATCAATTTCGCCTCCCAGCGGCCATTCCCAGCACCAACTGTCAGTGCTTCCACCAGTCGTCCAGATAGCCGGCCATGCTCCCATTGCCGTAGGAATCTTGGCTCTGACGAGCATTCGTCCTTTCCGGAATCTATAATCTTTTGTAATCAGGCAGCTCGAAGTATACTCAGCATATTCACGATTCTTTTTCCAGTCGCTACTTCCAGCTTCATAATTCGTATTCTTTACCCGTTCCTCTTTTCCTGTAATTATCAATGCCCCGTCTTTACAAATAGCATTTTCTTTCTGATACCATTGCAATTCCTGATTACGTTGGAAGCCTTCTTCCCAACGCCATACATTCCAGTCCGGCTCTCCCGTTCCATTAAATTCATCATGAAACTTCAAAACCAGTCCTTCTTCCGTCGTTTCCGGTGCATCATTGGGATCAGGCACATATTCCGGTCCTTTTTCATCTTCAGCCGATTCTACATAGGTCACATTGAAAAGTAACATCAACGTATTTGTTTTAGAATTAATTCCATAAGAGGATGAGCCCTCAATCGCTAACGGAAGTACATACAACAAATTCCTCTCCGCTTCCTGGCAAGCTGCAACCAATTCACTAGAATAGACTGTTACTGATACGGCATCCGATTTTGTTTCACCAGCTTGTAGCGTTAATGTCTGAGAAGATAAATGATAATAGGACTCCGGAAGTAATTCCGCACCGTCATATTTTGCATAAATGCCTCCTTCCGCCACCTTAGCTAGCACTTTATTCAATGTATCTTTATTCACAACCAAGCTAACTTTAGCTTCTTGTCCGGCTGTGCGTCCTTGATAAAGAGACAAGCTCAACTTATAAGTAAAGTTTTTAACAGGCGTTTCATCCTCACTTTGCCGTAAATCCGTAGTCACGTTACATTCCGCACCATCCCACACTTCACGGGCTTGCGTCAGATTCAACAAATTCAGATCTAGTTGACCTTCATAACTAAAATCTTTATCATCGTCACAGCCATATACTCCACCGATGAGGGTGGCCGCCATACAGGCGACCATCCATATTTTATTCATTTTCATCATAAGTCTCATTTTAAATTAATCCAAAGGAACTGTTTCCGGGTCATACTTTTCAATATCCGCATCAAAAAAGGCAATCTCCCCTATATGAAAATATTTCTTGTTCAACGAACTTGTCAATACATTGAAACGGAAATATTTAAACTTCTTACCCGGCATTACAAAATCAGAAGCGTATTTTGTCTGACGTGTTGTGGGCAATCCACTCAAAGTAGAAACAGTTTCCCAATGTTCACCATCCGTACTAATCTGTAATTCCGCAGAAGTAGGGAATCCGTCCGTGTTACCTGTATCCCGCGTATAATACTCGAATGCAAAATTTTCATGTTCTTCCTTTAAATCGATCTGTATATAATGCGGCAGGTCAACTTGCGGAGAATGCCAGTTGGTGTGAAAAAAAGAGGGATCCGCCGTTTTACCATCTATCAAACGGTCAAAATACCCTTCAGACGCGTCCGGATAATTACAAGATAATTGGTCTACTATCAGACTGACCTGTGTACGGGATTTCTCCGTATACGATGCCGGCATCGCTCCCGACCGTGCTTTCAATTCCTGAACCGCTCCTGCTTCATGAGCCGCATTAAAGGTCTGCAAATAAAAAGTATAGTCTCCGAAACGAGCACGAGTATTTTCTATCAACATTTCCGTTGTTCCTTTAGAAGCAATCTTACAGATATTTTTCTTTTGTAAAGGGTCATAATAGCGAATCTGCATATAAGCGTAATCTCCTTCCGGTGCTTTCCAAGTCAGTTTAATCTGTCCCGGCAAAGCCTCCGACACGACCGTAGAAAGTTCAACGGCAGCAGGACTTCCTCCCCCCGATGTTTCAAATTCTTCAAAATTCTTATCACAGCCAACCAGTCCTAAAAGCGCAAAGGCTGCAATCATATATTTAACATTCAACTTCATAGCTTTTATCTTTTATCATTAATAAAACTTACCAACCCGGATTCTGGCTCAGATTCGGATTCTTACGCATTTCCGAAGCCGGAATCGGAAAGAAATACATTTTATCATCCCAAACCAATGATTTATTTGTCCGCTCATAGAGGAAGTTTCCATCCTCTTTTTGGGTAATCTGCATACGCCCGATTTTAGTGAAGCCACCTTCTTTCCAACGGCGAACATCCCAGAAACGATGTTGTTCGAAAGCCAATTCTACCATTCTTTCTTTTTTATATCGTTCCCAAAATTCAGTGTTAGAAATATTATCCGGGAAATCCGGCATTTGTACATCCGAACGCTGACGCACCTTATTGATTGCGGCACAAGCAGACATCCTGAATTCGTTGTCCGTAGCACCGGCCGCTCCCAAATAACGGTAGATTGCCTCTGCATAATTCAGATAAAATTCTCCCAGACGGAAAATAACCCAGTTATGCCGTTTGCCTCCACTGCCACTTTCCGCACTGATGTCGGTAGACGCATCCAAATACTTCTTCAAATAATAACCGGTCGGTGTTGCATAAGGAAGAGGCAGACCATTCTTACCGCCAATAAATGTTTCTAACGGATTCGGATTCGTATTCGGCCATTTGTCACCATTACATGCGATAGTCATGCCGAAACGCGGATCTTTATCTCCATTATCCTTAGATTCGTAAGCATCCACCAATGTTTGTGTCGGGCAATTACCGGAACTGGCATTCTCCATACCAACCGGGAAATTAGTATATTCCGGACTACTTGTATCTCCAATACGACGAACGAAAATCATTTCAGAAGCTTGATAATTATCCGTACCCCAAATATCCGTATATTTTCCAAGCCGGATACCGTTAGCCGTACAATAATCAATAACAGCTTTATTGGCCACAGCAGCTTCACGCCATAAATTCCGGTCTTCACCACCACTGAACAGTTTGCTTGCTCTATATAATGCGGCACGGGCTTTTAATGCCAAAGCAGTTCCCTGCGTGACACGACCGGCCTCCGGGTTGGAACCACCCGCAGCATCATTATCCAAAGCGGAATAAGAAACGGGCAACTCAGGCGCCACTTCCTCACATTCACTAATAATAAAATCAAAGACTTCCGACGCCGGAGTACGTGAAAGAGAATTAGCTTCTTTCTCTGTCAACACATTCACCGTAAAAGGCACATCCCCATACGCACGCACCAACAAGAAATAGTAATACGCACGTAGCAGACGAACTTCATACTGATAACGATTAAACCGGTTCATCTGAGCCGCATAATCCTGCGCATAGCGTAAATCATAAAAATCAAGGTCTTTACTTTCTTCCAGAAAGTAATTAGCGGCACGAATACCCGAATAATACCCCCACAGAGATTTAGGGTTCAATGCACTCCAAGCACCATTTGTATAGTCGAGAACAGATGAATAAGTAACAGCCATTTCTGCTTCATCACAAGCGGAAGCCAATGACTGATAGCTTGGCAAGTCGGAATCCAGATAACTATAGATATTATTCACAAATCCTGCCGTACGGGAAAAATCCGAAAAGACATAATCCTTGTCGTATGACGTGTATTCATGATAATCCATCTTATCGTTGCAAGCTGACACCACCGCTATACAAGCTATTCCTAGGCATATATTTTTCAATTTCATAGTTTCTTTCTTTTTATAGCGTTAAACGTTAAAATCCTACTGACAAACCAACATGAATAGATCGGGTAGCAGGATAAGAGCTATTCATCGCTTCCGGATCCAATTGGTCAATACTATCGAAGCAAAGTAAATCAACCCCTCTTACATATACTTTCGCATTCTTTACCCAAAACCTGTTCAACCAGGATGAAGGAAGCTTGTAGTACACCTCACAATTACGCAACTTCAAAAAAGAACGATCTGCCAACCATAAAGAGCTTGTCTGCAGATTGTTGTCAACAGTTTCCGTCGTCAACCTTGGGAAACGAGCGTTCGGAGTTTCCGGTGTCCAACGATTCCGGTAAACATAATTAGAAATTGTCGTATTATCCACCAATGGATGATAGTAAGTTCCCGACAAGATTGCCGTATAATTTCCCACTCCTTGGAATTGTGCACTAAAACCTAATCCCTTCCATTCCAAACCAAGACTGAACGAATAATAAATTTCAGGACATGTACTATTGTATCCCATAGCTACTCTATCATCCGAATTAATTACTTTATCACCATTCATGTCCTTGTATTTAATATCTCCGGCCTTTACCGGTCCAAACTGCTGTGGCAAGCTATTATCTATATCTGCCTGATCTACAAAATATCCAATAGCCTGCAATCCAAAGATTTGTCCTACCGGATTGCCCGTAGAGCGCGTATAGTCGTAAGCTGCCGGTTCTTCTAGCATTTCTATAATTTTACTTCGATTGTAAGTGAACGTTCCTCCCAAATTTAATTCCACATTACCCATCTTCTTATAGTAATTGGCGCCGATTTCCGTGCCCCAACTATCTACGATACCCGCATTTACATAAGAACCGGATGCACCCAACACCGCCGAATTCTGTCCGTCTGAACTGACCCAAATATCAGAACGTCTTTCATAAAAGCCATCCACTGTCAAAGTCAATCCCTTGAACAAGGTAGCATCCACACCCGCATTATACTTATAAGCTTTTTCTGTGGTTCCGTTAACAGATGCCAGACGACCTTCATGCCAGCCTCCATCACCACCGAAATTATTATTTATCGGATAGCCATTACCGCCACCTACCGTCTCATTCCAATAGCCGTTACCGGGAATATTATCCGTATTCAACATACCGAAGGAAGCCCGCAGTTTCAGGAAATCCACCACATTCTGGCTTTGCATAAACTTCTCATTAGAAATAAGCCATGCCAGCCCAACTGTAGGAGATACATTCCAGCGATGATCGGGCGCCAATAAGTTGGAGGCAGAAGCCATCAATGTAAAATCTGCAAAATAACGGTTCTTAAAGCCATAATGAGTATACCAACCCGCATTCTGACGGTAGAACGTATTATTGATCCCTTTAGCATTATCATATTTATAGGTATAAAGTAACATGGAATACAGACTGTGTACACCAAACTGACGTTGCCAATCGACATTCATTTGGAAGTTAAAGGCGCGATATTGCCAGTCAAGTTTGCTGTCACCCGACATTTCCGTATCTTTTCCTCCCGTTATTTCCTCACCAGCTATCGGCAATCCGTTTTCCCAGGAAGCGACCGATGCCATACCATATTTATATCCTTTTGTGTGATTCTCCCAGTAAGAAGCGAGATTGTCATATCCTATACGGACAGAAGCTCCTAACCCCTTGGTTAAAGAAGACAAATCCTGCCGTAAAGACATATCAGCATATAATCCACGAGTATGTCCTTTTGAGTATGCGCGCCCTTCAGTCAACGCTACCGGATTCCAGTTCTCACCCCAAGTAGTATTTCCTCCCCACAAACCACTTTCCGTACGGATAGGGAAAGCCGCTGAAGGTAATTGATACAGTTTACTTATCAAATTATCGCTGCCCATACCCGGACGACTGAATTCATTCAAAATCCCCATGATATTGGCCTGCATCTTTGTTTTCGGTGACAAATCAATATCCAGATTGGTACGGAAGTTAGCTTTTGAATACTTTTCCTGAGTGGAATAGTCAGCATTCGTATCGAAGTTTTTGATAAATCCACGGTTGTTCTGCAAATTCATCATTGTATAATAACGCATCTTGGTAGATCCGCCGCGAAAACTTAATGTTGCGATATCTGACGCCCCACGATCACGAAAAACTTCTTCCCACCAGTTTACATTCGGATAAAGATAAGGAGAAGTGCCATTCTTAAACGCATTCAATTCATTTTGCGAATATCGCACCTGCTTGCCATCATTTGTCAATGCTTCATTTAAGGCAGAAGCATACGTATAGGCATCCGCCAATTCCGGCTTGCGCGTCATATAATTGAAAGCATGGTCATAAGAAAAATTAATCTCACGAGTATCGTATTTACCACGTTTTGTCACAATATTGACTACGCCATTCACTCCCCTATAGCCATAGAGAGCCAACGCGGCCGCATCACGAAGTACACTAACAGATTCCACTTCTTCCGGAGTAATATATTTTAAAGCCTGCCAGTTATTATCCCGTTCAAGTCCGTCCACGACCAACAAGATGCCATTATTACCATTCAGTGTCTTCAGGCCGCGAATATACATCGACGGCATCTGCTCCCATACCACACCGGTACTTTGCATGGTAGTCAGTCCCAGCACATTGCCATATAATGAATTTCCGATTGAAAAAGCCGAGCTTTTATCTATATTCTCTGCATATACAGTAGATACGGCACCAGTAGACTCCGCATTCGTTTGCTGCAATCCAAATCCGTAATTTACTTTCTCTGAAGAGTAATCCATGACAACCGTCAATTCCGAACCGTTTTCTATTTTCACCACCTTCATTGCATCATCACCAGTCTGTACTTTCAAACGGCTTCCTTTCACAGCAGTGATTTCAAAACGTCCATTTTTATCTGTAGCCACCCGCACCAATGGGTTCTCTTCAACCGAAACCAAGGCTCCCGCTACCGGCTTCCCTTTTTCATCAAGAACTCTTCCGGTTACATTATCTTCACTTTGTGCCCAGCCGTTCAAGGTGACGCAAGCGAATATCGCTAAAGCTAGTATCTTATATTTTTTCATTTTATTCTATGATTAATCGTAGTTATTCCACATTAATTCCAACCAGGATTTTGAGTCAATCCGTATTTCTTGTTCACCTCTGACGGTGGGAATGCTGACAAATACCACTTCGGACTAAAATTACTCCACCATGCACGGGAAGGATTCACTAGCGGAAACGCTTCATGAGTGAATTTCGTTGGTTTAGGATAAATACTGCTGTTTCCGGTACTTCCGGACCAAGGCGTATTTCCTCCCCCATCATTTCTATAAATCTTCAATCCATGGAGTTGTTTTCTAAAAAGATCTTCTCTTTTATATCGTGTCATGTCAAACAGACGTACATCTTCCAAGCCTAATTCGCAAGCACGTTCTCTGAGGATCTCTTCCAGCAAGGCATCAGCGTCAGTCGTCAGATTCTTGCCGGGATTGCAAACCGCCAAGTCTCCTAAACCAACACGGGCACGTACTTTATTTACTTGCTCAATAGCACCTGGCAGATCATTCTTCGATTTAAGCAAGGCCTCCGCATAAATCAGATACATTTCTGCCAGACGCAGATATGGCCATTGCAGATATTTATCTTTCAGAGAATTGACACCTTCCTTATAGAACTTGTAACATCCGAATCCGGTAGCATATTTGCCTGTCTCTTTCTCTGTATCATTAATATTGTCACGTCCTCCAATCCATAATTCGGCAGCATGATCTCCAAACTGTGTTCCATTCACCAGCATCGTTTCATACAACCGTGGGTCACGAATCGGTTTATTGTAATCATTATCCGTATAAAACAGGTCTGTAGCAGTATTCAACTGGAAAGGTTCGCCATTACTCATTGGAAACATCTCCATAAATTCCAGTGTAGGGGTCAATCCACCCGTAATAACTGTACCATTTCCGCTATTGACAAAAATATACTGCCATTCATCCCATGAATTAAATTTACCGAAACGGGAAATATGCGTAGAAATCAACAGTTCTTTATTATTCTCACGGGTAAAATAGGCCTTATTATACGCATCTCTGTAACCTTTTGCCGTAGCTTCCGTCGCCTGTGTCAGTTCATAATACCCTCTTGATTGAAGTTCTGTAAAGAAATCAACACAAGCCTGCAAACACTGGTCCCATAACTCCGGTTTGTAAGCACCATACCACACCTGATGATTAGTCACAGCATCCTGCGGCGGCTCCGTACAATAGGGGACATTGTCATTAAACAATGGGCTGGCTGCAAACAAAAGAATCTTACACTTGAGCCCCATAGCAGCTGCTTTGGTAAAGCGTCCTTGCCAATTCGTGTCATCCGTACCTAAGTCCCACGGAAGTTGAGGAGTAGCAGCAGCCTCATCTAAAAGATTAATCATGTAATTCACCGTTTCTTCCACCGTAGCGCGAGGCAATTCATAAGAAGGCTGCACGTCATAGGTTTCCTTTATTAACGGAAGCCCTCCAAAGTGGCGAAACAAATCAAAATAACGAGATGCTACAATCACTTTAGCTTCTGCCGCCAAACGTTTTTTCTCCGCATCTTCCATATCCGGAACCCGCTCTACATTCTCCACAAAAAGTAATGCAGCACGAATCGCCTCCCAACAATTCTCTTTAGTATAACCAAAGCGCGTATCATCGCTACTATCCTCATCACCTGCCTTATAAGAGCCTGAATAGTATTTCCGGTTAATTCCATTCCAATCCGTGTGGCTATGCCAGCAATCGGACATCATTTCAAAGATTCCTGTGTTCATTTTCCCCTCCACCGTATTCCAATATACAGGGAGCGCGTAATAAAGTTTACTATAAGTATTCCACAGGAAAGCACGAGCGTACGTAGCTTTTCCGAAGATTGTATCTTGCGTTACCGCTACCCCCGGAGCCTTTTCTAAAAAGCTATCTCCAAATTTCACTTGATCGACACAAGAAGAGGAAAACAAAGCTACTCCTGCCAATGTCGCTATAAACCATTTACTTAAATGTTTCATCATATTATTCATAAAGTATTAGAATCCAAGTTTCAATCCAATATTAAATACACGTGTCAAAGGATAATTAGGGCGGGAGCTCTGACGAGATTCCGGGTCTCCCCATTTGAATCCGGTAATAGTAATCAAATTATATCCATTTACATACAACCGGCAATTATCCATCTTCAGTTTCTTCATGAAAGGGAAATTGAAATTATAACCTATTTCCACACTTTTCAGACGCAAATAGCTGGCATTAATCAAATACAAGTCAGACCCTGCATAATTATTGGAAGCATGCAAACTAGAAGTACGCGGGAATTTAGCAGTGAATGTATCAGCCGATGAACGCCACGTTGTATCATACTGATAAAGCAACAATCCTTTTTCATTTGTGTCACCCAACGGACGTCTGAATTCGTCTAACATCCGATCCACATTCCAAGCTCCTGTCCATTGCATGGAAAAATCAAAATTCTTCCAACTGAATCCGGTATTCAATCCGGCAGTGTATTCCGGCATATCGGTATACCCTATATCGCGCGTAGCATCATTGGAATTTATTTCACCATCGGCATTCAAATCCACATAAACGCAATCACCCGGCACCAATGTAATACCATGATTAGCTATCGGACGTCCAAACTCCTCTTGATAACGCATATCTGCCGTTTCATCATAGAACCCCCAAAACTTATACATCGAACGGGAACCTATTCTACGTCCAGTCTCATACATCCAAGGCTCATTTTGATCTACCTCATTCTTATAGACAATTTTATTCCTTGAGAAAGAAATATTAAAGTTTGCCCAATATCTGAAATCATTTTTCAGAGTTTCGTTCCATTTCAACTGTACTTCAAATCCTCTATTCAATGTCTCCCCAACGTTAACAGAAGGAAGTGACATACCTAGAATTGCCGGCAAATAATCGGGTTTAGATAAAATATCACTACGATCTTCCCTAAAGTAATCTAAAGAAACCGTCAAACGCTCTGCCAGAAAGGTGGCATCCACTCCATAATTCTGCTTTACTGCAGTTTCCCACTTGGCATCCGGATTAGAACGGCTGACTTCACTGGCACCGGGCATTTTATTTCCAACATTCTGCCCGAAATAATATCCTCCATCACCATATTGATAAGAATCAGGCAAATATAAGAATCGTTGTGATACATCATTACCCACCATTCCTACAGAAGCACGTAGTTTTAAATAATTCACTACACTTTTAATCGGTTGGAAGAAAGATTCCTCACTTACAACCCAGCCCAATGAACCTGCCGGGAAGAAACCATACCGATTTCCTGGACGAAAGTTTTCCGAACCATTATAACCCGCATTAAACTCTGCCATATAACGGGTTTTCCAATCATAAGTCACACGTCCTACCAAACCTACATATCCGGTAGGAATGTCAGAGTACTCTGACGGATAGTATTTCTTTGATTGATTATAGAGTAACAATGCTGTCACATTATGATCCCCAAACTTACGGGCATAATTCAATGCCAGTTCCATATACCAGTTGCGCGCCTTAGAAAAACCGTTATCAGGTTCCCCATAACTTAATTGAGAGTCAGTCCCATATTTACGAAGAGAAATAGATCCATCAGCATTTGCAACAGGTGTATAATAAGCCTTGGATGAACTCGCTTTCTTAGTATTAGCATATTCTGAATTATAAGCACCTTTCAGTTTTACGGACAATCCTTTTGTGATAAAATCCAACTTTTGATTCAATGCAAGGTCTACATTCAACACATTTGTTGTCTTTGTCTGAAAGCCTTTTCCATAATAAGAGCTCAATCCATCCACTCCCGTAAAAGGAAGAACTTCAGAATTAGATACAACACGTTCACCGTTTACAATACCTGCACCCGCAAAAGGAACCGCCCAATAAAGTTTGCGGAACAATTGATTCTGATCTTCACCTGATTCCGGAGTACGCTTTGTCTCTATACGACCGCCAATATTGACTGACAGTAAGGTTGTTTTCGTTACATCAAAATCCAAATTAGCACGATAATTGTATCGTTTGTAATCAAAGTTAAAATCATCTGTCGCATTAAACTGCTTGAACATACCGCCTTGCGTGAACAAACCGGCAGAAACAAAATATTTCATATTACTAGTTCCACCAGATATATTCACATTATGCTGAGACTGAAAAGCAGCCTTATTCATACAATAATCAATCCAATTAATATCCGGATACATCAACGGATTAGAATGATTGCGGAATGTTTCCAACTGTTCATCGCTAAAAGTAGCCACCCCACCATCATTTACTTTCATCATATTATAATAGGAAGCATACTGGTAAGAATTAGCGAACTCCAGATCCTTCGTTCGCACATTGACACCAGCCGATGTAGAGAAAGAAACCTTAGCCTTACCTTCTGCACCACGTTTGGTTGTAATCAAGATAACACCATTGGCACCACGTACACCAAATACAGCCGTAGCTGAAGCGTCTTTCAACACAGTCACGCTCTCAATTTCATTCGGATCAATCTGAGAAAAGTCACGTTCTACACCATCAACCTGAATCAGCGGTTTCGCATTGTTCCATGTAGCGACACCACGCACATAAATATCTGCTGCATCCGCTCCCGGCTCACCGGAATATTGTACAGAAGAAATACCGGTGATTTGCCCGGATAATACATTAGATAAAGATCCTGCCGGAGTCTTCAACAGATCATCCCCCTTCATAGATGAAATAGCTCCTGTGATAGATACTTTTTTCTGTACACCATAAGCTACTACTTGCACTTCACCCAGTGTCTGTGCGTCTTCTTCTAATACTATATTTAGACTAACACCTTTCTTTGCGGTTACCTCTTTATCCTTGTAACCAATAAAACTAATTTTGATTTTCGCACTTGCACCGGATACATTGATTGAAAACTTACCCTCAAAATCGGTAATGGTTCCTTGTGTCGTTCCTACAACCTTTACATTGGCCCCAATCACCGGTTCACCATAGGCATCCTTCACTACACCTGTGATTCTTGTAGAATTCTGTTGTACTACCTCCGGCATGGGAGTATCGTCACCATAGCCGTTCAGAGGAATCAAAAGAAATAAAAACAAAGGGAATACGATTGGGAGTAACCGTTTTTTCCCGACTTGTCTTCCATGGAAGGTCTTTCGCTTTTCCATTCAGTATAAAATTAAGATTAAACATTAAATAAACAAATCTCATGATCCTTAGGAATCACAACGCAAAGATAGAAACCTCCCCTCCTACCAACCTCCAAAGATGCTTTTTAGAGGTAGAATTTTAGACATTCGCCTTTTTTGAATGATAATTCGACATAAAAAAGAGCATAGAAAACCTTCCCTATACAAAGTACAAGGATTAAGCAGAACAAGATAATATAAAATAGAAAGGTAAACCAGAACAGATTTCTACTCGTGCTCTTTTTCAACTACAAATTGGTCGAGGTATTCAGAAGGTAAAACTCCAAACTCTTTCTTGAAGCAAGCACTGAAATATTTTGGATCATTAAATCCGACCGCATAAGCCAATTCGGAGACACGTATACTATTTCCTTTTTCCTCCATAATCCGGCAAGCCGATTTCAAACGGACGTTCCGGATAAAGGCAGAGGTGTTCAGCCCAGTCAAAGACTTTAGCTTCTTATATAAAGTAGATTTACTAGTTTTCATTTCATCCGCAAACTGGGGTTGGTCAAATTCACAATCTTCCAGATGATTATTCACACAGTCAATGGCTCGTTGCATAAAATCCTCATCCAGACTGGTATAATTCAAATCTTTTAATTCAAAAACCAGCTGTTTCTTAAATTCGTGCGCCATACGCTCCTTATATTTCAGCAAATTACGAATACGTGCATGCAATACAGCCAAATTGAAAGGTTTGCTTATAAAAGCATCCGCCCCTACCTCATACGCTTCCGCCCTGTCCTCTTCCTTATTTTTAGCAGTCAATAGAATCACAGGAATATGACTGATTTCCAGTTTCCCCTTCACATATTTACAAAACTCCATTCCGTCCATCTCCGGCATCATCACATCAGACACAATCAAATCAATGTCTTCATTCTCCAACACTGCAATGCCTTCTTTTCCATTTTCAGCAGTAAAAACATTGTATTCATGCCTCAAGAGTTTCGTCATTAAATGCAATAGTTCCTCATTATCTTCTATTACTAATATAGAATTTGCCTTTTCGGCCGTAACTAATATTTCATCAGACTGTTTCTCATCCATTTCTTCTTCATAAGCTACTAATTTCTGAACCGGTAAGATTACTTCATCATCAATTTGTTCTTCCCTGAAATAAGAACGGTCAATAGGAAGGCGGATAATAAACTCTGTTCCCTGTCCTTCTTCACTTTCCACAGTAATAGTTCCTTCATGCAACTCTACCAAATCTTTAGTTAATGAAAGCCCGATTCCTGTACCAATGGTATTAAATTTCCGGTAATCACCCTCGTAGAAACGACGGAAAAGTGTCTTTTGTTTCTCTTTCGATATCCCTTTCCCATTGTCCTTTACACGTAAAAGCACCCAATCTTTATTTTCCGCATAGGATAAAGTTACCTGAATAAAACCATCTTCTTTGGTATATTTTGCAGCGTTAGACAGAAGATTATAAAGAATCTTATCCAATTTATCCGTATCAAAATAACCAATGATTGATTCCGGATCACACAACACAGAGAAATGTATCTTTTGTTTCTTAATCAAAGGCTGAAAACTTTCCGCCCCATTTTTCACAAAGGAAGCGATATCTCCCGGAGATACACGAAGCCTCAGATTGCCGGTTTCCGCTTTTCGAAATTCAAGGATTTGTTGTAATAAACGTATCAACCGACGAATATTACTATTCATCACCACATACAAGTCTGTATGCTTTGGAGCTTGTATTTTAAGCTCATCTACGGTAGCTGAAATAATTGTCAACGGAGTCAGCAATTCATGGGTAATATTTGTGAAGAACTGCAACTTGGCATGGTTCAACTCCTCCGCTTTCGCCTTCTCCAATTCACGCAAACGGAGTTCATTCCGTAGTAAAATACGATTTTTCGTTATTCTGTATAGTCCAATGACAGTTCCAATGACAATCAATAAATATAAAATATATGCCCACCAGGTTGCCCAAAATGGAGGAAGCACAACAACCGTCATTTCCCGAATATATCCATTCCAAATACCATTCTCATTTGTCACTTTCAATTTAAATTTATACGTCCCGCTTTTCAAATTATTATAGTAAGCAAAACGACGCTCGGCGCTTGTATAAACCCAATCCTTATCAAATCCCTCTAACTGATAAGCGTATCGGTTAAGTTCGGGATTCTTATATGTCAGTGCCGCAAACTCTATATTGAAGTTATTATATTTATAAGGTAACTCTATTTTCTGAGTAAAAGCAGGAGTTAATGGAGATATTTCCCGTTGCACCTCCAAAGGTAATGTACTTATGGAACGATTGAATATCTTTATATCCGTAATTGCAAACTGAACATCTCCTTGAATATCTTCCATATCCTCAGGAATAAAGCTATTATAGCCTTTATAACCACCAAAAAACAATTCTCCCTCCCGACTGCAAGCAGATTGAGCGATAAAGAAATTTCCTTGTAGCCCATCAGCTTCTGTGTACACACGAACAACCGGTTCGTTACTTTTCATTTGAGCACCCAGTTTTACCAAGCCGACATTCGTCCCCAACCACAAATTTCCATTTTTATCTTCTTCGATACTTCCGACCATATCTCCGGGAATATTATATTCCTGATTTTTCTCTTCAAACCGGTCATTCTGTCTATTATACAGATAAATTCCTCCCCCTTCGGTACCAACCCATAAACGTCCCGATTTATCTATGTGCAAACACAATACATTATTGGTCAGCATTCTTTTATTATAAAAACTATAATTATAATATTTCAAGGTAGACGGATTTCGGATGTCACCTTCAATATGAATCAGACCATAATTCGAAGTGGCTATCCACATACTATTATCACTATCGGCAATTATATCCCTTACATAAAACCAATTCAATTGAGCACCATCTACAAAACTCATATTTTCGAATAAAAAGCTATTTCCATCCGCCAACTGTACACCTAAACTTCCACGTGTACCTACCCAACAATTAGCATATTTGTCTTCATAAAGTGCAGAAACACAAGAAGAACCTAAGAATTTACAATTTTCCGGAGTCAGGTTTCTTACCCTTTGTCCTTTGTGGTAAGCAAATATTCCACCATCATACGTTCCAAACCAAATTTCTCCACTACCCTTTCTCTGGACGACAGAAAAAACTGTGGGAATAGTCATTCCGGTAAATTCTGGCATTTGTGAATGCGACTTCAATTTTCCTGTTGCATATTCCAGACAAGCTAATCCATAGGTACCGATCCCCATCCAAATATTATTGTCAGAATCTGTAAACAAAGACCGTACGGAAGTGGTCGGAATATCATCATCGGCAAAATTCAAACTATGAAAGGTAAACATAGACTGATGTGTATCTGCATTCAGGACTCCTCCTCCAATAGAACCAAGCCACATCATACCGGAGTTATCACGTATAATGGAATTTATTTCATCACAAGAAATATAATGAGAAGAGCCGCGGGATTTATAATTAATAAAGTGTCCGGGAGTATCATTGCTCATAATACTCAACCCGCTACGTGTTCCTACCCACAAAGTATTGGTATTCAAGTCTTCAGATATATCATATACAATATCATCGGATAAACTAATATTGTCACCTAATTTATGCCGATAGTTCACGTAAGATACCCGCTGCAGGTCTTTCGGATTATTGAGTTTAAAAAGTCCGCAATTCCAACTACCTACCCATATATTTTTATTGGTATCTTCGTAAATAACATGAGCAGAATTACGTTCATTCAATTGAGGATAAGCATAAAACTTGCCGGTAGAAGGGACATACCTATATAATCCCGACGACCATGTACCAATCCATAAATCACCTTCCGAGTCTTCGAATAAAGATTTGATAGCAGTATAATCCAGGACTCCATCAGTCTGTTCCCGATGATAAACTACAAATGAATCTTTTTCGGCAATATATTTGCACAGCCCGGAATCCGTTCCCAGCCATACAGAATGATCCCGAGTAACCAGCAAACAAGATACGACATTATTAGGAATTTCAGGAGCCAGAATTTTTCTGATCTCCCCTGTTTTTTTATTAAGAATATTCAAGCCTTCCTGAGTGCCAATCCACAAGTTGTGTTTATAATCATCCACCAAACAAAGTATGTTGTTATTAGTCAGTAAACCGGGGGCGTAAAGATTTGATTTATATAACGTTGCCTCATAGCCATCATATTGATAAAACCCGTAACGGCTAGCCAACCAGATAAAGCCATCCTTATCCTGATAAACTTTCTGGATTTCATCTGTAGGCAAATTATTAAGAGCAGGCAGTTTCTTAAAATTCAAATGTGAAACAATATCACCTTCGAATGCGAAAAGTAAAGTTGAAAATAAGGCACAAAAAATAGAGGCATAAAACCTTCTATTGATATAAGAATATTGATTGTTTTCCATAATACAATAATTGTAATATTTGCAAAGATAAAAAAGTTTTATGTATATATAAGGAGAATTATCATTCTTTTTAATCGATTTTACACGCAAAAACGCCCTTTTCTGTAATTGAATGATATATAACCGTTATCGAAACATATTTGCTCCAAAGATTTGATTAAAAGAATTATCTTTGAACCCTGAAACAAATACCTCAAGTCATGAAACATTTATTTATCAGGTTTCTTTTATTTTACCTGTTTTTTATTGGAATAAGCCCAATAAACGCACAACACAGAAAGTCTGCTAATCCTATTTTATCCGGCTTTCATGCCGATCCGGAGATCTTATACTCCCGGCAGACCAAACGTTATTATATCTATCCTACCAGTGACGGTTTCCCCGGTTGGGGTGGAAGTTATTTTAAAGTCTTCTCTTCAAGGAATTTGAAGGAATGGAAAGAAGAAAGAGTCATTTTAGATATGAAAAAAGATGTCTCTTGGGCAAACGGAAATGCTTGGGCCCCCTGTATTGAAGAAAAGGAAATAGACGGGAAATATAAATACTTTTTTTATTACAGTGCAAATTCTGTCACTAATAAAGGCAAGCAAATAGGAGTAGCCACGGCAAACTCACCGACCGGTCCGTTCACCGATTCCGGAAAACCGATTATCACTTCCTCACCTGTCGGACAAGGGCAACAAATTGATGTGGATGTATTTACTGATCCCACATCAGGCAAAAGTTATCTCTACTGGGGGAACGGCTATATGGCAGGGGCCGAACTCAATAATGATATGCTGTCTGTCAAAGAAGAAACAATCACGGTGATGACTCCCAAAGGCGGAACTCTGCAAACGTATGCTTTCCGAGAAGCTCCCTATGTATTCTTCAGAAAAGGAGTTTATTATTTCCTATGGTCCGTTGATGACACGGGATCACCCAATTATCATGTAGCTTATGGAACCGGCAATTCTCCATTAGGCCCCATTCAGGTTGCCAAAGAGCCGATTATTCTCATACAATCTCCTAAAGATGAAATTTACGGTCCGGCACATTGTTCGGTGCTTCAAGTTCCTGACAAAAAGGGCAGTTGGTTTATCGTATATCATCGTATTAATAAGGAATATCTGAAACATGGACCGGGTTGGCACCGTGAAGTCTGTATAGACCGGTTGGAATTTAATAAAGACGGGACAATCAAGCAAGTAATTCCCACACCCTAATCCCATTATCAAGTTTCATTAGAAAATGATAAATCAGGATCAGGTAAAGTCAGTTTCCTTATGGGAAACTCTAGTTTCCAAGGCTCGAAACTTTAGTTTCAAAGGTTTGAAACTAAAGTTTCAGAGTCTTGAAACCAATCGTTTCATTAAGGGAAACACTTTGTTTCTCGGTGAGAAACAGAATCTTTGCCTTAGCTACTTTTTCGCCTGTAGACTCTATCTAAATTGAAGGTGATAGGTGATAGATTAGGTGATAGGTTAGCGACAACCTATCACCATTCTGAATGTACGATGAACAAGCAGTTTCAGAAGGGCGGTGATAGGTTGAAAGAGGATTCTTGTTTTTTACATAGGAAGAGGATTGCGAATATACAGGGTCCGGCATTTATAATGTTTCTTCTATCCGATCAGAAAGCACAATTCCTCCTTGAGGATAAACTTCTAATTGCACCCTTCCCTTTTCTTTTACCTTCAAAGGTATAAGCTGAGGTTCTCCTCTCTTATCATCTTTATAAAGAGACACTGTTTTTCCGGCAAACATATCCAAATCAAACTTCAATTTTAACGGTTCACTTCCGGCATTTACAGCTGCTACATACCAAGTATCTCCATGACGACGGGCTAAAACTATGTATTTTCCCGGATAACCTTCAATGAAACGTGTTTCATCCCAAGTGACAGGAACCTGTTTCATAAAATCCATGCAAACCGGAGAAACATCATTCAGATTATTCGGAGCAAGAGCAAAGTTCTGAACGGGGTTTTGGAATAGTATGGCTGTCGCCAACTGGAATATGTCAGTAGTACGACGAGTGGTGCCTCCGTCATTGTTACGATTCAGACGCTTGTTCAGGAAGCAGCCGCCAAACTCCATACAGCCTACTGCGTTGCGAATGAACGGATGCAGGCAAGTATTGAATGCTTCTTCATCACAGAAATGCTGGCTGAACACCATATTCTCGGAAGCCAGCACAGCTTCACTGCCTACATAATTGGGATACATACGTTCCCAGCCGCGAGGTAAGGTGCAACCATGGAAGATTACCATTAGCCCGTGGTCATCCGCATCGCTCAGGATCTCTTCATACAGGCGCATCGTCTCCTGTTTGTCGCCACCGAAAAAATCGACTTTGATTCCTTTTACACCCAGGCTTTGCAGCCATTTCATTTCACGTTTGCGGATGATTGCATTGTCCATGTGATTAATCGGGCCTTGTTCAATGTCATTCCAATAGCCGGAGGAACTGTACCACAAAAATAATTCCACTCCTTTGCCACGTGCGTAGTCAATCAGAGATTTCATACGTTCACGGCCGATATTAGTATCCCACCAGTTATCTATCAGTGCATATTCATATCCCATAGCGGCGGCAAAATCAATGTAACGCATCTGGTCGTCATAGTTGATACTGCCGTCCTGCCAAAGAATCCAACTCCATGTGCCACGCCCGAAACGGTAGTCATGCTTCGTCTCATAAAGAGGGTTTACGACATCCCAAGGAACAGTGGTTTCCACAATCGGTTTCAACGTTTCGCCGACGGTAATCGTACGCCAAGGGGTAGCACCGGGTAATGCGAATGCCGGAGCAACCGTTCCGTTGCCATTATTCTCTTCGGGCATCGGGAACGCCACTGTGTACAGATTGCCTTCACTGACATCGCTCAAACGGGAACCGCAATAGCGACTGTCTACTCCTGTTTCGCTCACCAGCACCCAACCGGCGTCACCGATACGGAACAGACAAGGGAAAGTATATCCATGACCGTACTGCGAACGTTCGCTCATCGGTGCATCCGCTTTATATTCTTCTTCATAACTCGGTTTTGTGCGCTTCCATCCGATCATCGCATCGCTCTGCGGACACAGGAAAGTTGTAGTCTGCCGTGGAAAACGGAAACCGGTCTGTTCATGATTGACGGTAACGCTGCCTTTCCCTCCCTGTCGCGGTAAGGTATAACGGAAAGCGACATCATTATTACTTACGCGGAAAACGATTCCTATCTTCTGTCCCTGCGCATTCTCCAAATTACAAGTCAGTTCATTCGCACGATAATGTACTTGGGAAGTCTTAATACGTGTCTGATGATAGACAGTGTCTATCACCTCTACGGAATGTCCCGACAACTTCAGGGCTTTCGTAAAGTCGCCTATATTCGTGCTGATTCCCAAAGGAGATTTTTCCAGCATTGCTTTCCCGTTGTAGGTAACGGAATAGCAGGGAGTTTCTTCGTCCTGCACAAATACAACTAATTGCAGTTTCTCATCCGGGCCTTTCACTACCACATCTTGTGCTGCAAGGCTATTCAGGCTGAGAGATATCGCCAATATGCTTACAATGTTTTTCATATATACTAATTCCAGCTTATTATCTTTAGAAAATTCACATCTACCCCCCAGATACGTTCTTTTTCACTTCCAGCAACTTCTACTTCGTTTTCAGACGAATCACCGTAAATGAATAGGCGGGTAGTTGCTGCTTGAAGTTTACTCCGACTTCGATAGTGTCGGTCACGGGAAGTGGAGTTGATTCCGGTGCACCTGCCAATACTGTCCTTACAGCAGAAGGTTGAACACTGCCTATGCCAGGTAATTGTATTTCTGTCTCCACACTGACAGGCAATAAGTTGACCAGTTTCACAATCACATCTCCGGTCTTGCTATCGCGGACAATGGAGGAACCGATACGAAGCTTCACCCGGTTGTCCTGATTATCAAGAATTATCTGTGAGGGGATATAATGGCTACCTGCATTCTGCCCATATAACTTTTGAACGCAATATCCGGTAGTCGGTTTCACTTCACGGTTATTGAAGTAAATCAAGTCCGGGCTCCATTGGGTATGCTTTTCTTTTGCCAGCAAAGGAGCATAAGAAGTCATGTGTACTACGTCTCCATTACGTTCCAAGGCGGTCAGGTAAAGAGCTTCAGTCAATGCTGTTTCCATATTGGCTTTCCGCCCGGGAATATGAGTGGCATATTCGCCCAAATAAACTTTAGTCTTTTTTGAACGGTCGTATTTATCGTAGAAGTCCTGATTATGCAGAAACCACCCCGGAGACTGATAATAATGTTCGTCTACCATAGGAATGCCTAATTTATCCGCCAACTTCCAACCTTCGACGTAATCGGTACCTTCATTGAAAGGACCAACTGTACCTACAACGATTATTTCAGGGTATTTCTCCTTAATCGCATTGAAAATCATCGTAAAGCGTTCCTCGAAAATATCAGTGATAAGATCCTCATTACCGATACCTATATACTTCAGATTGAAAGGCTTCGGATGTCCGGATTCGGCACGTACCTTTCCCCATTTTGTCTTTCGGGCGTCACCATTCGCCCATTCTATCAAATCCAGAATATCCTGAATATAAGCAGGCATTTCACTCATCGGGATACCGCCTTGTTGTCCGCCTCTCAAATCACCGTGACAAGCAGAGTTCTGACAAGGCACACCGGCAGCAAGCACCGGAAGCGGTTCGGCACCTATATCCTCGCAAAACTGGAAATATTCATAATAACCCAGTCCCATGCTCTGATGATACCCCCAAAGATTGCGGGCAGATTTACGGGCTTCCAACGGGCCAATCGTATTTTTCCATTGATAGATATTCTTCAAACCGTCTCCATGAGCTACACAACCACCGGGGAAACGGACAAAGCGAGGATGTATATCGGCTAGTGTCTGCGCCAAATCGGCACGCAGACCATTCTTTCTACCTTTGAATGTATTCTGTGGAAAAAGAGAAATCATATCCAATTCGACTTCTCCCACTGATTGCAGTTGAAGTTCCAGATGCGTATCGGCAGCTGTTTTTGCAGTCAATACAGTTTTATAAGTTTTCCATGAACGGGAAGAAACGGTTATCGATGCCTCTCCCTGCACTGTGCCATTGGAATCTATCAAACGTACCTGCAATTTGTTAGATTTATGTCCGGCCGGAATACGTCCCAACAAAGAGAAATCATACTTTTCGCCGGCTTGAAGGGCTATCCCATCAAACCCTGCATTTGTCAGTACAGCTCCCGGCTGTTGTATATTCAACACAGCGTAATGAGGATTATTCGGATGAACGGGATCGGAGGTATTTATTGTGAATGTGGCATTATCTCCCTCCAACTTCCAGGAATGCGTACTGTTCCAATTCTTATCTCCCTCACGGTCGGACGGATCATATTCAAAATCCCTGTTTTGAATCAGTTCTGCGTATAAGCCACCATCAGCAGAATAGTTAATATCTTCGAAGAATATTCCCAACAGCAAATTACTGATTTCTTTTGTTTCCTCCGGTTGTACCGTAATCGTCGCTTTTACAGGTTTCAGCCCGGCAAAACGCTCTTTATCTTGTACCGGACGTTCTGCATGCAAAACATTCCGGTATTGGTTCCTTTCATAGTGTTTCGTCAATTTGTCCACCAGTGTCCAAGATACCCGATTAATATTTCCGGTCTGTTCCTGCCCGTCAATAGTTACCTTTACTCTTGTTCCCTCAAAATCAGAGGTTACCTGAGGATATTTCTGACTTTCCCAATAAACCAGGTCTTTCGATTTTGCCTGCCCGTATCCGTCATGTGTATTCAACTTCCATGTGCAGAGCCATCCGCCGTCAGGAAGTTGCTTCAAGAACGGATCGAGCATTTTCTTCTGCGATCCCCAACGGCTATAATCACAACGGAGGTATCCGGTTCCCTGTCCTACTGCGAACCAATGCTTCTGATCCATGCTCCAGGCAAAACGAAGTCCACTGCGTCCGTCATCCCGGGAAGTTGCATACGAAAATAGAAAAACGGAATCCGGAGTGTTCGCCGCCTCTCCGATTGCAGCTAAAGTAACCTGTTGGAACGACAAAAACAAGACAATTACTAGCAGGAATAATTTTTTCATGGCATAAGTATCATTAAGATTATCAATCATAAAGACAAACTCTTCACTGTTATGAGAAGCACATATTGAGTGTAAAATCACCAATTATTATTCAAAGGCATATCAAGAAACAAGCGAACAAGAACAAATTGTACGCCTTTCCTGTCTTATGTATTATTTTCCAGTCTTAAGGCAGCAATTTGCTCCGGCTTATCATAGTCCGGTTGGTTTGCCGTAGACCTTATACAAACGTTTCAATTCTTTTTCAGTGATAGGTATCACAGTTCCGTGACGAGGGTGAAAGTCCATACTGACAGCATGATCTATGACTTTAAAATTTTCCAGGTCGGTACTTTCCGTAAACTGGTATTTGCCTTTCATATATACATCGTACATCAGGATATACTTGTCCGAACCTATTAGCGGAAAGATACTCGAACCTTCTACCGCTTCTTTCGTCTGCTGTTTGTATTCCCCTGATTCCGTCCATTGTCCGGAAGTCAGGGAGACGGTAGTCGCTTTCTTGATGCCGTTTCCATCTCCTTCTGTCTTATAAAACAGATGATACAGTCCATCTTTATAGATGATATCTCCGTCGATACATGACTTGCCATTTTTAGGAAGAAACAAGGGCTTCGGCTCACCTTCAAGGTCGGTAAAGTCTTTATTCGCATACGCATAATAAATGATATCTGCGCCATTGCCATGCTTCATTGACCAATATACCATATACTTTCCGGCTTCTTTGTCATAAACGGTCTGTGGAGCCCATACACGTTTCAGGTTTTCCTGGGCAGGATATTTCTTTTGAATATTGACAATATTGGAAGTCCAGTGCACCAGGTCCTTCGATTTCAACAGCACCATGGCACGGTTGGAATCCCAACCGTTTCCGGACACCATGTCGGTGACAACCATATAGAATGTTTTACCGTTCTCACAACGCAAGATATGAGGATCACGTACCCCACCCGTAGAACTAATCACACGGGAATCAAGTACAGGTTGGTTACCATTCAGGGCTTTATAATTATATCCGTCGAGGCTGACTGCCATGCGGATCGCTTCTTCGCTCATCCGGTTCCCGGTAAAGTAGACAAACAAATAAGCGGATTGCTGGCAGTAACCGGTCAGCACTCCTATAAAAAGGAGTGCTAAAAGGGTAGTATATTTCTTCATATTCATTTAATATTCAGCACTTGGCTGGGAGTAATCAATACTTGAAATCGGCTGGTTTCACATAGACACGATATTCTTTAATCATACCCGGATAATTCTTTTCGGCACGGGGCAGATAACGGAAGCCTGTTACAGTCTCCACCTTACTCAAATCAATCACCAGTTGGTGAGGATACGCCACATTATCTACTGTCATCCAGAAAGTAGATTCCTGTAAATCGAAAATCTTATCGGCTGTACGGTTACCGCTGCGTGTTTCCTCACTATCGGCATAACGAATCTTCCAATGTTCTCGGGATACCGGTTTACCGTCCGCACCCAGAACATCAAATTCTGCAATAGCAGCAATATTGTCATTTGCCTGTGGTGAAAGAGCTTCGAGACAAAAATAACGTCCTTTCACCGGAGTAGTAAAACGTACTTCCTGCCAGCCGTTGCCCGGAGTAAATGCACCTTCGTGTGCAACCTTCTCGCCTGTCAGTTTCAGTTTCTCTCCCTCTTTGCGATGAGTTTCCGGTGCTTTTTCACGAAGCACATCCAAGAGGGGTTTCTTCAGGCCTTTGATAGAAGCTTTGACGGGACCTTTCAAGTCAAGAACAAGAATCTCATTCTCACCTTCTTTCAGCCAACATCCCGGCATAAAGAGAGTCTGCTGAGGACCAATCTCCCAGAAACGTCCCATAGCATGACCGTTCACCCATACCATACCTTTTCCCCAAGTACTCATATCAAGGAAAGTATCACCGACTTTGTCCAGTTTAAAGGTCGTTTTATAGTAAGCAGGCATAGCTGGTAATATTTTCGTATCCTGATAGTTCTTATTCTTAATAAAGGAGTAATCTACAGGGAAGCTGTACACCGTCCAGTTTTTCAGTTCTTTTGACCGGTCGCCGGAAACAAGTTCCACCTTTTCCGTGATTCCCTTCCGGTCGTGAATGGACTTATCAAAGTTTACACGTCCCATAGCCTCTACCAGAATATCCAGTTGCGTCCCTTTCTTCAAAGCAGGCAACACTGTCGTGAACTCACCTTTACGACGATCCAAACGTGTCAATAGTTTACCGTCAGCATAGATTTGTGCCCAATCATGCACTTCGGTAATCTTCAGAGTCGTTCCGGATTTTACAGCTTCGGGCAATGTCGTCCGATACAGAATTGTTCCCCAACCTTGGTTAAATTGTTCCATAGGTTGAATATCCACCGTCTGTTTTGCTTCCGGCAGATTAGAGAAAAGAGGAGCTATTTTTGTAAAATGAAACTCAGGAATTTCAATGACCGGCAATGCGGCAGGTATTTCAGGCAACGCTTCACCGGCAGGAAGATATGTTCTCAATAAATCGCGAAGCAGGAAATACTTCTCTGTCGTCCAACCGGCTTCACTGATAGGAGCGTCATAATCATAGGAACTGCACATGGCAGAATAAGCAGGATTATTAGCACCTCCCCAATGTCCGAAAGTGGTTCCGCCGTGAGTCATATAAAGACTGAAAGAAATATTACGATCGAGCATATCCTTGATTCCCTGTACCATGTCTTTTGCAGGACGCGTCTCATGTTTTCGTCCCCAATGGTCGAACCAGCCACTCCAGAATTCACTGCACATCAACGGAGTTTCCGGACGAAGTTCTTTCAGTTTCTTGAATTGTTGGTCAATATTGGCACCGGTTCCAAAATTCACTGTCCAGAGCAAATCCTCCAATGCGTTATTTGTGAAGTTACTACTCCAGTCACACTGGAAAAGAGGCACATCCGTAAACCCTGATTCGCGTACCAAATCACGCACGGCAGCTACATAAGGCTTGTCGGTTGCATAAGAGCTGTATTCATTCTCTACCTGCACCATGATGATATTACCACCTTTATTTATTTGCAGTGGCGCCAATTGTTTGCCGACTTCTTTCATAAAGATGCCTACGCGCTCCATATAATAGGGATCGAGCGTACGAAGCGCCACATCTTTTTTCTTCAGCAGCCACCAGGGAAGACCTCCCATTTCCCATTCCGCACACACATAAGGACCGGGACGGACAATGACATACATCCCATGCTTTTGTGCCGCACGACAGAAAGCAGCAATATCGTTCTGACCGGAAAAGTCAAACTTACCTTCTTCCTGTTCATGGATATTCCAAAAGATATAGATACAAATGGTATTCATCCCCAATGCTTTGCACATCTCAATACGATGTTCCCAATAGGCTTGCGGGATACGAGTGTAATGAAGTTCGGCGGCCTTCACCACAAATGGTTCACCGTCCAGCAAAAAGGTATTCTTGCCGGCTTCAAATTTGCGGGCAGTAGTTTGTGCCTGTGCACTACTAAAGATAACGACTGTAAAAAGTACCAGTAAAGCAATCAATCTGTTTCTCATGGTTTATTCAAAATAGAATTTTAATAGTATACGACAAAGGTAGGCGATTCACCTAAATCCGAGGGCATAATTATCATTCAAAAAGGGTTAGAAATAAAGCAAAATAACTACAAACAGGGCCATTTTCATTTATTTTCCCACTACAAAAGCAATATCCAGTATAAGTCCGGCTATCAGTCATAACACCAAAATCAGTTTTCTTTCGTCAACATACTTTCCAGTTCTTCCGCATTCAGGCGAAGATAGAATTGCCCGCGATAGGCGACAGAGATAGCTCCCGTTTCTTCGGAAACAATAATGGCGTGTGCATCCGACTGCTGTGAGATACCCATAGCGGCCCGATGACGCAAGCCGAGTTCTTTAGGTATATTCAAATCGTGAGAAACAGGAAGAATACATCCTGCCGCTTTGATACGTTTCTTGCTGATAACCATTGCCCCGTCATGTAACGGACTATTCTTGAAGAAGATATTTTCAATTAAACGTTGGTTGATTGCCGCATCAATCATTTCACCTGTACGGACGATTTCGTCTAAAGGAACGTTATGCTCAATGACAATCAGTGCACCGACTTTTTGCTTTCCCATGCTCAGACAAGCCATTACCACAGGCATAATATCATCATGTTTCAATACTTCTTTCTTCGCCCCGTTAAAGAGACGGGCCAATGCACTGACATGCCGGTGAGAACCCAAAGTCAGCAAGAAACGGCGTATCTCGTCCTGAAACAGTACGATCAGCGCTATCACGCCCACATTCATCAAAGTATCGAAGATGGAACCCAGCAACTTCATCTCCAAAACCTGAGTCACCACCAACCAGATCAGTATAAAAACCAGAATACCGGTGAATACCTTGATAGAGCCGGAAGCCTTCATCAACTTGTATGTATAATACAGCAAGAAAGCCGCCAACAGAATATCAATAAAATCTTTTATGCCAAATTCAAAAAACATCGTTCTCTGATTTTAATTTTTCAACAATGCGAACCGCTTCCACTGCTTCGCGTACATCATGTACCCGAAGGATGTGAGCGCCTTTCATTAACGCAACGGTATCCAATATAGTTGTCCCGTTCAACGAATCCTGCGGAGTGCCCCCCAACAATTTATAAATCATAGATTTTCGTGAAACTCCTACCAACAAAGGTAATTCGAATATACGGAACTCTTCGAGATGTGCCATTAGTTCATAATTATGCTCCAACGTCTTCCCGAACCCGAATCCTGGGTCGAGTATGATATCCTTCACTCCCAAATCACGAAGCTGCTGAACTTTACGCGCGAAGTAAAGGAAAACGTCCTTTATCAGATTATCATAATGGGGTTCTTTCTGCATATTCTGCGGGGTGCCCTGCATATGCATCATGATATAGGGCACTCCCAGTCCGGCTACTGTCTGAAACATCCGGTCATCCATTTCACCGGCAGCAATATCGTTAATGATAGCAACGCCATACTCGTTTACGCATTGCGCTGCTACATCAGCCCGAAAAGTATCTACGGAAATAATAGCCTCCGGATGATTGCGGTTCAGAATCTCCAGACCGGTGCGTAACCGGTTCATTTCTTCTTCGGCAGAAATATGTTCTGCATTAGAACGCGAAGAATAAGCGCCTATATCGATAATAGCAGCGCCTTCATCAATGATTTGTCGGGCCCGGGCAGCAATATCTTCTTCGGTCTGCATCCGGCTACCGGCATAAAAAGAATCGGGAGTTACATTCAGAATACCCATTACCTGCGGAATGGAGAGATCAAGCAACTGCCCTTTTACATTTATATAAATAGGAGACGTAGATTTCATCATTGACAGTATTCCTTTTAGATTGCCCACAAATGTAGAGAAAAAAAGCAAGCAATCGTACTAAAAAGAAGAAATAAACGTATATTTGCAAACAACAGAAGAAACCGAAAACATCATACCATGAGCCAAACAGCCCTATCTTTCACCCGATTTCTTTTTTTATTTTTATTCTTTACCGCTTCTGTAAAAGCCCAGAAAGAAGCTAAAGACTTTAACGTTGACTCTACCCTTTATGCCTATTATCAACGTTGTCAGGAATGCTTATTGCAACCCGTTGTACTTAGCATGTCCGATACCTTGTATCGAATGGCAGAGGAACGGCATGATAAACGGATGCAGGCAGTAGCTATTTCCACCCAACTGGATTATCATTATTTTCAGGCAACAAATGAAGACAGCATTATCTATTATACCAATAAGGTGAAAGACTTCGCCAAAGCAACCCAACAACCCAAGTATTATTATTTCGCATGGTCGAACAGGCTTATTCTATATTATCTGAAAAACGGTAGAACCAATATTGCACTTTATGAAGCGCAAAAGATGCTGAAAGAAGCACAAGAGGAAGACGACAAAACCGGTCTGTCCCGCTGCTATAACATCATGTCGCAGATTTATACAGTCAAAAGACTGGATTCCATGGCTTTCGAATGGCAATTGAAAGAAATAGAACTGACGGAGAAATATGATCTGGAAAACTATAACATCTCGCAAACATACAGCCAGATAAGCAGTTATTACATCAATACCAACCAGCCGGAAAAGGCACTGGAAGCATTGAAAAAGGCGGATGCAACCGCATACTCCCCTACACAAAAAATATCCGTGCAACTGGAATACGTTAATTATTACAGCAAATTCGGAGATATGCAGGCAGCCGAGAAAATACTAAACGAATGTAAAACAGCATTTGATCAGGATAAAAGATTATGGTCGATAAAGAAAAGACTATATAATATAGAATACGTCTATTATCTGCAATCCAAGCAATACCCAAAGGCACTGGAAGCTGCCGAGAAACAGGAAGCGGAGGAATTAAACCTTAGCGAAAGTATACAGAACAGTGTCCATTACCTGACGAAAGGAAAAATATACAGCAATATGGGTAATATGAGCGAAGCAATCAAATACCTGCAAATGTATATCGAAGCAGAGGATTCTTTAAAGATAGCCAATGAACAAATGGCCAGTAGCGAATTTGCCACTCTGCTCGAAGTGGAGAAACTCAATGCCGAAAAAAAGGAATTAATGCTCCAGGCACAGGAAAAGGAGATACGCAATAAGACGACATTAATCATCTCATTAATTGTTTTGTTAGGTATCCTATTCATGTTCTTATACAGAGAGAATTTCCTGAAACGTAAGTTGAAAGTTTCGGAAAGCGAACTTAAAATCAGGAATGAAGAGCTCACTATATCCCGGGAGGAATTGCACAAAGCCAAAGATATAGCCGAAGCAAGCAGCCGGATGAAGACAACGTTTATTGAAAGTATGACACATGAGATTCGTACACCGCTTAATTCGATTGTAGGCTTCTCACAGATTTTAAATGATCATTATAGCAATAGTCCGGAAACTCAGGAATTCGTCAAAATCATAGAGAATAATAGTAATGACCTACTCCGGTTAGTTACCGACGTGCTTGCTCTGTCCGAACTCGACCAATATGACAAGCTACCTACGAATATCACCACAGACGTCAACGCCATCTGCGAACTTGCTTACGAAGTAGCTAAAAATAAGAGCCAGAAAGGAGTTGAAGTATTCTTCAAACCTGAAAGAGAAAGCCTGTTTATACTCAGCAATCAGGAACGTATCTCACAAGTATTGAATAATCTGATGCACAACGCTGCCAAATTCACCTCGCACGGAAGTATCTGTATAGCGTATTCCATATCGGAAGCTGAAAAGAAGATTGAAATCAGTGTCACCGATACAGGAATAGGGATACCCGCAGACAAACAAAATTGCGTATTCGAACGTTTCTATAAAGTAAATTCTTTCACACAAGGGACAGGACTAGGACTTTCTATATCCCGAAGTATTGCAGAAAAACTGGGAGGCAGCCTCCAGATAGATTCTTCTTATACAGACGGATGTCGGATCGTACTAACCCTACCTTTAGTATACGCCTAAGCAAAAAACCGTCCGAAGCCGTATCTAATCCGAAAGAATAGCCTATCTTTGCAACGTTTTAATAGATGTTCAGGTTATGAAACTTTCTGCTATTTACCAGATTTTTCTGGATTGTCAATCAGTAACCACTGATAGCCGGAATTGTCCGGACGGTTCATTGTTTATCGCTCTGAAAGGCGAGTCATTCAATGGCAATGCCTTTGCCGGAAAAGCGTTGGAAGACGGTTGCGCATTTGCTATTATTGACGAGGCCCAATATGCCATAGAGGGTGATCGACGATACATACTCGTAAACGACTGCCTGCAAACATTGCAACAGCTAGCCAACTATCATCGACGTCAACTCGGAACACGGGTTATCGGTATCACCGGAACCAATGGAAAAACAACAACCAAAGAATTAATCTCCGCCGTTCTTTCTCAAACGCATAACATTCTCTATACCCAAGGAAACCTGAACAACCATATCGGAGTGCCAACAACTCTACTCCGGCTGAAACCGGAACATGACCTTGCCGTCATCGAAATGGGTGCCAATCATCAGGGAGAAATCAAATTCCTTTGTGAAATAGCCGAACCGGATTATGGCATTATAACCAATGTCGGTAAAGCTCACTTGGAAGGATTCGGTTCTTTTGAAGGTGTAATCAAGACTAAAGGAGAGCTGTATGACTTCCTCCGCAAGAAAGGAAATTCTACAATCTTTATCCACCATGACAATCCCTATCTGATGAATATAGCCAAAGGATTGAATCTGATTTCTTATGGAAGCGGGGAAGATCTTTATGTCAACGGCTGCATCACAGGGAATTCACCTTATCTCGCTCTCGAATGGAAGGCAGAAAAGAATGGTGAAACCCACCGGATACGGACGCAGTTAATCGGAGAGTATAATTTCCCCAATGCCCTGGCTGCCATTACAATCGGACGGTTCTTCGGGGTGGAAGACCGGAAGATAGACGAAGCGTTGGCCGGATATACACCCCAGAATAATCGTTCACAGCTTAAAGAGACAGCAGACAATACCCTTATCATTGATGCATACAATGCCAATCCTACCAGTATGGCGGCTGCCCTGCAAAACTTTCGAAATATGACAGTTTCTCACAAAATGCTTATATTGGGGGACATGCGCGAACTGGGCACCGAAAGTCTGAACGAACATCAGAAGATTGTTGATTACATAAAAGAGAGCGACTTTGAAAAAGTATGGCTGGTCGGAGAGCAGTTTGCATCTGTCTGTCACTCTTTCAAGACGTATGCAAATGTACAAGAGGTCATAAAGGAACTTGAAACAAATAAGCCTAAAGGCTATACCATTCTCATCAAAGGTTCCAATGGGATCAAACTTAGCTCAACAGTAGAATATTTATAATCACTGTTTCATCATTCTTGGACGCACCACATAATAAGCAACCAGACTTGCGAGCAATGCTCCGGTAGAATTTGCTGCAAAATCCAGCCAGTCTCCTCCACGGTAACTGGTACAGTATTCTTGCAGCAATTCTACACACCCGCTGAACAGCACGGGGCAGAAGAACGCTCCTACCCAAGCATGCCACAACGGTGCCTCGTCCCGGCGATGTGCACGCAAAAATTCCAGCCACAACATACCTGACATACCGAAATACATACAAATATGAACCAGCTTGTCTAAGTTAGGAATCTCACTCAAATCCGTCTTGGGTGGTTTAAAAAATGAAAGATAAATCACAGTCAGGATTATAAAAAGTGAGATCGGATATTTCTTAATATAAGATAGCATATCTAAATAATATTACATATTTCGTGCAAATATAAGTATCATTTTCTATATTTGCACTCTTATAGGTACATTTTATAACGATTTGTAAGATAAAACAAGATTTATGACAAAAAATGATAGAGCGAACTTCGGTAGTAAGTTAGGCGTAATACTTGCTTCCGCCGGCTCGGCAGTAGGACTGGGTAATATCTGGCGGTTTCCCTATGAAACCGGAAATCACGGAGGTGCTGCATTTATATTAATCTATTTAGGGTGTATTCTCCTTTTAGGGCTTCCTATTATGATTGCAGAGTTTCTGATAGGACGCCATTCGCAAGCTAATACGGCAAGGGCTTACCAAAAATTAGCTCCCGGCACACATTGGCGCTGGGTGGGACGTATGGGAGTATTGGCAGGTTTCCTGATTCTCAGTTATTATGCCGTAGTTGCAGGGTGGACGCTGGAATATATTCTCGAAGCTGCCACTAATGGTTTCTCAGGAAAAACCTCCGGAAAATTCATCACCTCGTTCCAACAATTCTCCAGTAATCCCTGGCGACCAGTTATCTGGTTAATAGCCTTCCTGCTGATTACGCACTTCATCATCGTGAAAGGGGTAGAAAAAGGAATCGAGAAATCTTCCAAGATTATGATGCCTACCTTATTTATTATTATAGTTATATTGGTTGTTTGTTCGGTCACTCTACCGGGAGCCGGTGCGGGCATCGAGTTTCTACTGAAACCGGACTTTAGCAAGGTGGACGGAAATGTATTTTTGAGTGCTATGGGCAAGCCTTCTTCTCTTTAAGCCTGGGAATGGGATGTCTTTGTACGTACGCCTCTTATTTCAGCAAAGAGACCAACCTGACAAAAACGGCTTTCAGTGTAGGAATCATTGATACTTTCGTTGCGATATTAGCCGGATTTATCATCTTCCCGGCCGCTTTCTCCGTAGGCATACAACCTGATTCGGGTCCAAGCCTCATCTTTATCACTCTGCCTAACGTATTCCAACAGGCATTCGGCGGAGTACCTATATTGGCATACATATTCTCTGTGATGTTTTATGCATTGCTGGCAATGGCTGCATTAACCTCCACGATTTCCCTGCATGAGGTAGTAACCGCCTATCTGCACGAGGAATTCAACTTATCCCGTGGAAAAGCAGCAAGACTCGTGACCGGAGGATGCATCTTTTTGGGAATATTCTGTTCACTATCCCTCGGAGTGACGAAAGGATTCACGATTTTCGGTTTGGGAATGTTCGACCTCTTCGACTTTGTTACGGCTAAAATCATGTTGCCGCTCGGCGGGCTCTGTATTTCTCTCTTTACCGGCTGGTATCTTGATAAGAAAATCGTCTGGTCGGAGATTACAAATAACGGTTCAATAGAAATTCCTGTATACAAACTAATCATCTTTATATTAAAATATATCGCCCCAATCGCTATCTCACTGATATTCATCAATGAACTGGGACTAATCAAACTATAATGTGGAAAGACTTTTTTTATTTCACTAAAACCGAACGACAAGGCATTATCGTCCTTGTCGTTCTTATTATAGGGGTATTCTCAATTCCCCGGCTCGTGCAACTATTCTCCACTCCTCAAGAAGTTACTCCTGAAGAAGATGAGAAATTCAAGCTAGAATATGATGAATTCATTTCATCGATCAAAGAAATAAAACCTCAAAGGAAATTCGCAGAAGGGGACCCTCCGAAAAACGATTCCTATTCACCAAAAGAAGTCAGGCTCTCTATATTCGATCCGAACACTGCCGATTCCATTACTTTTATATCATTGGGATTGCCTCCGTGGATAGCTAAAAACATTCTGCGTTACCGCAAGAAACAGGGAAAGTTCCGTCATCCGGAAGATTTCCAAAAGATATACGGGTTGACAGACGAGCAATATCAGACTTTACATCCTTATATCCGTATTACCGAACAGTCCTCAACAAAAGATACCGTCCGACTATTAATGAAACAAAGGATGCCGCAGGATACCCTGTTTAAATATCAGCCCGGCACCGTCATCAACCTGAATGAAGCAGACACGACCGAACTTAAGAAAATTCCAGGTATCGGAAGTGCCATTGCCCGTATGATTGTAAATTACCGGACACAGCTAGGGGGCTTTTATAAAATAGAGCAATTACAGGAGAAACATTTAAAAGCAGAGATGCTCCGACCCTGGTTCTCTATCAACGCAACCCAAATCCGCCGTATTAACATAAATAAGGCAAGTATCGAACGGATGATGCATCATCCGTATATAAACTACTATCAAGCCAAAGTTATTGTGGAATACCGAAAAAAGAAAGGGATCTTGACAAACCTCAAGCAATTATCACTTTACGAGGAATTCAATACAGCAGATTTCGAACGGATTACTCCTTATATTTGTTATGAATAGTTCCTCGTTTGTCACAATAAATAAAAAAAGATGCATTCCTATCACACCAGACAAGAATGCATCACACACAAACAAAACAAACACTCTACTATCATCTTCACAGACTTCCGTAGAGAAGCGACTATAAATATATAGCTAAAAGATAGAACACTTGCAAGGTTCTACCTTTTTGGTATGCATTTTTAGAAGTTGAGTTCTCTTATTAATCTTTTTTAATCATGCCGTCAACCATATGTATCGTTCGGTCGGTGATTTTCGAAAGTCCCTCGTCATGGGTAACAATCACAAAAGTCTGTCCTAAACGCTCCCTCAGGTCAAAGAACAGTTGATGTAAATCTTCTTTATTATGTGTATCCAAACTACCGGAAGGTTCATCCGCCAGTATTACAGCCGGATCATTGATTAAAGCACGCGCCACAGCAACGCGTTGTTTCTCTCCTCCCGACAACTCATTCGGTTTATGGGAAGCACGCTCTGCCAATCCCATAAAATCGAGTATTCTAATAGCATGTTCGTTTGCCTCTTTCGAAGATACTCCTGCGATAAACGCAGGAATCATCACATTCTCCAATGCGGTGAACTCCGGCAGCAATTGATGAAACTGAAAAACGAAACCTATATTCTTATTACGGAATGCAGAGAGTTCTTTTTCTTTCATCCGGCTCACTACAGTTCCGTCAATCTGTACATTACCTGCATCCGGTTCGTCCAACGTTCCCATGATCTGCAACAAGGTAGTCTTACCTGCCCCACTAGGACCTACAATACTGACAATCTCGCCTTTGTTAATTTCCAGATCAATACCTTTCAGGACTTGCAATGAACCGAAGCTTTTTGTTATTCCTTCTAATTTTATCATGATATTTATAATCGTTTAATGACATATTCCGCCAAATAGCAGCCGAACACAGCCGGCATATAGCTCACTGTCCCGCAAGTTGATTTCTTATTCTGTTCATCATCAGTCAGCAATACAGCTTTCGGATCAGCCTGTTCGGTACTGAATACTACCGGAAGTTTACGTTTCATTCCCATTTTCTGCAAACGTTTCCGCACCGCCTTACTTAGTCCACAATGATAAGTATCCCAAAGATCTGCAAAACGGACCTGAGAGATATCGCTCTTTGCTCCCGCTCCCATACTGGACACAATCTTGATATGCCGTTTCATCGCCTCATAAATCAAGAAGCACTTCGGACTGATTGTATCAATTGCGTCTACTATAAAATCATACTTGCCTGCGTCCAATAGTTCCGGTATATTCTCATCTTTCAGATAAACAGGGAGTACCGTCAGTTCAATATCCGGATTGATATCTTTATACCGGGTAGCCAATACTTCCGCTTTCGGCATTCCCAACGTAGAGTGCATGGCAGGTAACTGGCGGTTCATATTCGTAGGCTGCACGGTATCCGCATCTACAATAGTCATTTTGCCAACTCCCGTACGACAAAGCATTTCGGCAGCATAAGCGCCCACTCCGCCTAATCCCACAACCAATACGTGTGCCTTCCGGATGCGATTCATCTTTTCTTCTCCTAACAGGAGTTCCGTTCTTTGTTGCCAGTCGTTTTTTTCCATTAGCTTTTCTTTAACCATTTATAGAACCATTTACCCACTTTCTCATAATGTTGTGATTCATTATGACCGCGCGGATCAGAGAAAGACACAATTTCCTGCGGATCTCCGAATTGGTCGGGATACAGGATAATCAAACTATTGTTTGAGAAATATTTTCCTAGCTGCGCCGGAAGACGTTCGAAAGAGGTGTCATAAGAGATAGAACCGCGACGGGCTGAGATTACCACCAGCAAATGATCATAGTTCACTTGCCCTGTTAATAACAAAAGGTCTTCCCATTCTTCCAACAAGGAAAATTCAGTCGGAGTTCCTGCATATTTTTTCTTTACCAGTTGCTGAAGACGCATCAGCGTACGTTCATTGGAAAAGAAATGCACGCGACATCCCAGAATACTTCCCATACGGCAGAAATGTTCCACCCATTTTGAGAACCCGGTTTCATATTCCGCCTTTGGTGGCACGGCAATATTTATCCGGCGCAAAGTATTAACCGGCATCAGAAACTTAGCGATCATCACCTCGCGATGTGTACCTTTCAAAAGGCTTTCCGCCAAATTCCCGAAAAAGGTATCAACAATATTCGCTTTCCGATGCAGACCGATTACTACATCCGTAGCTTCATATTCTTTAATCGTGTGGATAATTCCCGAAGCGATGTTCAGGTCATAACGGCTGACCATATTTACAGGAACATCGGCAGCAGCGGCAATCATTGCCGCTTTTTCCAAATTTCGCTTTCCTTGCAGTTCTTTCTTCTCCGAACTGTTACTATCATTAATAACGTTTAATGCGATTAAACCATTCTTCTGTTTGGCGTCTTTTATCACTAAAGCCAGATTTATCAAATCCTCAATTGTATCCGGGTTAGCCACGGGAATCAATATCTGTTCGGTACTTTTCTTTGCACCTTGTTCCTCTGATTGCAATTCCTCATTCATAGCGAAACGGCGGGCGGAACGTTCTGTTACCAAAGAACTGATTACACAAGTAAAAAGAATCATCACCACCGTACCGTTCAACACATCATCATTCAGCAAACGCTCCCCATTCTCCATAATAATTTCGTGACCGATCAATACCGCTGCAAGCGTAGCTGCTGCCTGAGCATTACTAAGTCCGAATATCATACTCCGTTCATTCGGTTGCATACGGTAAATCTTCTGCGTGATCCATGCAGCCAGCCATTTACTAAAAGTAGCTACCACTGTCATAACGACAGCAACTTTCAATGCCTCGCCTCCGGTAAACAGGCTTCGTACATCAATAATCATTCCTACACCAATCAGGAAGTAAGGAATAAACAGTGCATTTCCTACAAATTCCAACCGATTCATCAAGGGAGATACATGAGGAATCAGACGGTTCAAGACCAATCCGGCAAGGAAAGCTCCCAAAATGCCTTCCATTCCTACAAACTCCATTAATCCACCACCGAGAAAGACCATCGCCAGCACAAATACAAATTGCATCACGCTATCATCGTACTTCCGGAAAAACCAACGGCCGATACGAGGAAAGAAGAAAACAATCAGAAATCCGAGAAAAGCAACTTTTGCCACAAGAAATCCCCAGAACCAACCGTCAACAGTTCCTTTGAACATACCGCCTATGACGGCAAGGATTATCAAAGCAAGAGTAACGGTAACAGCCGTACCACCAATCGTAATATTGACACTGCGCAAACGCGACAATCCATAACGACTGATAATAGGATAAGCTATCAACGTATGAGAAGCATACATACTAGCCAGTAACACAGCGGTAAGGAAACCATAACCCAACACACTCATACTACTCCAGATACCCAATCCCATTGGAATAAGAAAAGTGAGCCAACCGAACACAATGCTTTTCGTCCGGTTCTTCTTGAAGTCTTCCATGTCCATTTCGAGTCCGGCAAGGAACATGATATAATATAGTCCTACTTTACCGAAGAGTTCGAAGCTGCTGTCACGATCGAGCACGTGAAAGCCATGTTCACCTATCAGTACTCCCGCCAGAATCATGCCAATAATATGAGGTATATGAAGGCGTCCCAAAATCATCGGAGCAAAAAGAATGATAATCAATACCAAAAAGAATACCCAGGTCGGATCGGTTATCGGTAAAGTCAAATTAAAATCAAACAAGTTCATAGGCTGTGGCTTTAGGAATTCAATGCAAAGGAACAAAAAAGTTCGCATACCACCAATAAGTTACAAGGTTTGAGTCGTGAGTTTTAGGTTATTTCAATACAGGTTCTATCAGTTACTGCTAAAAACTCATAGTCTTATAACTTTTTTCTCACCCGAAATACTGATTATATGGCAAAATGTTATAATTTTGCAGCCAAATATCTTCTATTCGACAGTGTAAGAAGATAAATACAATATTCACAATTTAACAAAAGAAAAAGATGAAAGTAGCTATTGTTGGCGTAAGCGGAGCCGTAGGACAAGAGTTCCTGCGCGTGCTCGATGAGAGAAACTTCCCGATGGACGAGTTAGTTTTGTTCGGTTCTAAACGTAGTGCCGGAACAACATATACTTTCCGCGGTAAACAGATCGAGGTGAAACTCTTACAACACAACGATGACTTTAAAGGGGTAGACATTGCTTTCACTTCTGCCGGAGCAGGAACATCCAAGGAATTCGAAAAAACAATCACCAAGTATGGTGCTGTGATGATCGATAACTCCAGTGCATTCCGTATGGATGCCGATGTACCTTTGGTAGTGCCTGAAGTAAATGCCGAAGACGCATTGGAACGTCCTCGCGGCGTCATCGCCAACCCGAACTGTACGACTATCCAAATGGTAGTTGCACTAAAAGCCATCGAACAGCTTTCTCATATAAAAACCGTGCACGTGTCTACCTATCAGGCAGCAAGTGGTGCGGGTGCTGCTGCCATGGACGAATTGTATGAACAATATCGCCAAGTATTGGCTAACGAACCTGTTACCGTGGAAAAATTCGCGTATCAGTTGGCATTCAACCTGATTCCTCAGATTGACGTCTTCACCGAAAATGGTTACACCAAAGAAGAAATGAAGATGTTCAACGAAACACGCAAAATCATGCACTCCGATATCAAAGTCAGTGCTACTTGCGTACGTGTTCCTGCATTACGTGCTCACTCTGAAAGCATTTGGGTAGAAACAGAACGTCCGATTTCCGTAGAAGAAGCCCGCGAAGCATTCGCCAAGGGCGAAGGATTGGTTCTTCAGGACAATCCGGCAGAAAAGGAATATCCGATGCCGTTGTTCCTTGCAGGTAAAGATCCGGTTTACGTAGGACGTATCCGTAAAGACCTGACGAACGAAAACGGACTGACTTTCTGGATTGTAGGTGACCAGATCAAGAAAGGTGCGGCATTGAACGCAGTACAGATAGCTGAGTATCTGATTAAAGTAAAAAACGTATAAAAAGGCATAAAGCCTAAGGATATCCAAATGATCGACTTAGGGATATTCCTAAAATAAGAAAATGCAAGGCAACTAATTCGCTATGAATTAGTTGCCTTTTTACATCTTTAAGCATTCCCTCGAAAATACAATTGACGACGAAAACGGGAGTAACTTACTGTTTTTCTTATTATTACACACCATTTTTTAATATTAGTATTCTATTTCACAGTATGAGCCCACACAAAAGGAATATAATTGAACCTTTTTCCTTTTTCCGTTATATTAAAGACTATTTCCTTTTTCAACTTTATTTCCATTTCTTGATAAACAGAAACCGGTACTGTTGCAAGCATACTAACAGCCGGAAAACGATATTCTACATCACGTATTATTCCTGTGTTAGTATCAACACGCAGTATTATTATAAATTTGCAACCTTGTACCCGCGTTCTCTCCTCTTCAGAAAAAGATTCATTCAAAATAGACAAACATTTTCCCCATAACTGACTATCATCTACAAAGTTTGCCTCTTTTCTTTCAGCATCAGTCATTTCTGCGCCCGTTTCTTTATTGACAGCTTCAACTTCTGTAAACTTATTACTTTTACTATATAGCCTTACAGACTTGGATTCTTGTGTTACATCACAAACATAACGCTGAGCATAAAACACCTGAGTAGTATCATAATAAAATGTTTGTGCATACATATCAACTAGCACAAATAACAAACTAACTAGGACTATTACTTTTTTTCTCATATCAACAATTTTTAGCTATTTCTCTTAAATTTTCAAAATCAAATTCCACACCACGACTATTGTCATATGGATAATCTTTATAGGCATCAGTTTTTCTAAAAACATTTACAATATTATTTTCAATAAGACCATTCACATATTCCGGTGACATATCAGGTAGTAATCTCCTTTTATTGTTAATATATGTACTTAACATCTGTATCGCTATGCCTCGATTGTCTGCATGCTCAGCCGCAAACGACCATCCTGGAGCATCATCCTCACTCTTTAATAAATAACAGTATTGCGCAAAATGTGCCTCAATTTCATGATTCATTTTCGCATTACAGAATGAAGTGATGTTCTTCTCCTTTCGATACTGGTACGCATGAAACAATTTATGAAAAAGTTCGTTGCTCTCCAACTTTGAATTTATTCTAAGAAGATTGTTTTGTGGATAATATGCCGTATCTATCTAAAAATGTATATCAAAAGTAGTAAATAATAATATTAAAGACAAGATATATATAGTTTTTCTCGAAATCAATTAAGCAAATAAATTAACGTAACCATTGCATTCCTGCTTCTCTGGCAGTTACCGTGGCGCTACACAATTTCTTTGTCGTAAAGCCGGAGAAGATTTCCTTTACGCTATGCAGTTCCGTGATCGGTGACTTCGTCATGATGGAGCAAGAGGAAGAGAAAGGAACCGTACGCTGTGACCTCACCGGAAATATTTATTCGGAAACAGTATTCGCCAGTATCCTGTCCATGTTTTATTTCCGCCGGTTGATGTCCGACGAGCGTTTTCCGGACACTCTCAACGGAGTAACCGTTACTCCCAAGATAGTACAGACGGAGAACTTCAATTTCCGAAATGTCCCTACCGATATAAATACCCCATCTATCAGGCTGTACCCTCTGTTGGAGTCCATGTCCGGACGCGTAGACTTGAAAATGCCCGGCATAACATTCACTTCCTATACGGATAAATATGTAATGCCCCGCTTCGAACAGTCTTTTAATGTTACCTATAAATAAAATGAATCAGAGATTACCGGAAGCCTATAAAACAGAATGGCTCCCGGCAGTCCTTGATTATTATTTCTAAATTCCACTTAAAACAATAGACGATTTTTTTTCTTTATTCAACAGAAAGCCATACCTTTGTCCCCGTAATCATAAGATAAGCCGCAATTGTCTCTGCGTTATTCACAAACAAATACGGTTAAATAAAATGACTTTATACAAAACCGTATGAGAATTTGTAAGACTTTCACGTTTCTAAGTATCTTTATTGTCTTATTCTATAATTGTTCGCTTCCCGCCGACGATGAAGATGAGGGAAATCCAGAAGAAGATAATACTACATCCGAACTGCCCTGGGAAGGAGAAACAGATAAATTCACAATCAACTCTAAAGAAGGACTGCGCCTGAACGATCCGCAAGAAAATGCAGGAACCGCTTATGTCACTATACCTTCCAACTCCGTAAAGAATACCCGTTGGGAGTTCGGAGTCCGCCTTACATTCAATCCTTCCGCCAACAATTATGCCCGATTTTACCTGACTTCTTCTTCAAATGTACTCTCCGGCAACGTAAACGGTTACTATATCCAAATAGGAGGAGCCAAAGACAACGTTGCCCTTTACCGGCAGAACGGAGAACAACCCAAGCTGTTGGCTTCGGGAAGGGAAGTGATGAAAGGAAACAACTCACCCAAGTTATACATAAAAGTGGAATGTGATAACAATGGTTACTGGACTTTCTGGACACGACTGGAATCAGAAAATGAATACACCAAAGAAAAGCAAGTAAAAGACAACAGTATTCTGACTTCTCTTTATTGTGGAATATACTGTATTTATACCAAGACACGTTGTAAAGGTTTCACATTCCACCATATACAATTGTCCAATGATGTGGAGACTACTACCAAACCTACTGAAACACCTGATGAGCCAGATAAACCTGATGTTCCCGAAGATCCGGTTCTGCCTGATTATCCGGAAGAAGTCAAGGATATATTATCATTCAACGAAATCATGTATGACAATGCAACAGACGGTGCGGAATACATAGAGTTTTATAATCCGGGCAACAACGGTATTTCTATTCCGGCATTAAAACTTCTAAGATATATCGACACAGATAACGGCTCAACAGAAACCAAGACAACGGTAGTCTTGAAACACCCGGACAACAATCAAAACATCTGCATTTCTTCCCACGGATATATATGCCTGACCAAATCTGCCGCCGCACTTAGAAAAAAGCATAAAGTAAACGGAGAAACCATTATAGAGATTCCCAACTTCCCGAAGTTGACTAATGAAGACAGCCACTTGGCTATAATGACTAACGAAGAAAATCCCCGAATGATCGACAAGTGCAGCTATCTTGAGTCAATGCATAGTTCCGGTAACAAAAGGAACCAAGGTATCTCTCTCGAAAAGAAATCACCGGACTTAGTATCTTCAAAGCAAGCTAACTGGCATTCTTCCAAAGACCCGACAGGAGGAACACCCGGAATAAAGAATACACAAGAATAATCAGGGTTTCTATGATAAATGTCTATATTCAATCCTCCAAACAGAGTCTAAATAAAGAGCGAAATGAGAAACCTCAATTTTTACAATCCAAAAATATTACCACAATTACAAACTAATCCCTATCTTTGCAGCAAAGCCAATAAATGTAAAGTATAAAACAACATCTAATCACATATATATCATGAAAAAGCAACACTTGATAATTATTCTTTTATTCAGTTTTCTATTAGCCGTTCCGGCTGTACAAGCACAAAAGAAAGTTCTACCTGCAGAACTGGAAGTTGAACTCAAATATGGCGCCGACCGTCTCGGTAAAAGACAGGACCCTGCTATGCAGAAGTTTCGCGAAAACCGTTTGGGTGCATTCATTCACTGGGGGTTATATGCCATTCCCGGCGGTGAATGGAACAATAAAACATACCACGGCGCTGCCGAATGGTTGAAAGCGTGGGCCAAAGTTCCGACTACGGACTGGCTGGAACTTATGAAACAATGGAATCCCCAACAGTTTGATGCCAAGAAATGGGCTAAAATGGCCAAAGAAATGGGAGTAAAATATGTAAAGATAACCACCAAACACCATGAAGGCTTTTGCCTGTGGCCCAGCAAATATACAGAGTATACGGTAGCTAATACCCCTTACAAGAAAGATATCTTGGGAGAATTGGTAAAGGCTTATAATGCAGTCGGCATCGATGTACATTTCTATTTCTCCGTGTTGGACTGGAGTCATCCGGACTGGCGAAGCAGTATCAAGACCCAGGAAGATAGCATCGCTTTCCAAAGATTCCTGACATTTACCGACAATCAGTTGAAAGAATTGGCAACCCGCTACCCTACTGTCAAGGATTTCTGGTTTGACGGAACATGGGACGCAAGTATCAAGCAAAACGGTTGGTGGACTGCACACGTGGAACGTATGCTGAAAGAAATGCTTCCCGGTGTAACTATCAACAGCCGATTGCGGGCCGATGATTACGGGAAACGCCATTTCGACAGCAACGGACATCTCATGGGGGACTATGAATCGGCTTACGAGCGCCGCCTGCCTGATCCCGTAAAAGACTTACACGTAACAAAATGGGATTGGGAAGCCTGTATGACTATTCCCGAAAACCAATGGGGATACCACAAAGACTGGTCACTGAGCTATGTGAAAAATCCGACTGAGGTATTGGCACGTATTGTACACGCCGTATCCATGGGTGGAAATATGGTAGTCAACTTCGGCCCTCAGCCCGATGGAGACTTCCGCCCGGAAGAGAAAAAGATAGCCGATTTCATCGGTAAATGGATGAAGAAAAACAGCGAATGTATCTATGGTTGCGATTATGCCGGCTGGGAGAAACAAGATTGGGGATATTATACCCGCAAAAGCAATCAAGTCTATATGGTCGTATTCAACCCTCCCTATTCCGGACAGCTCACAGTTAAAACTCCCAAAGGGATAACTATCACCACCGCAAAGACATTGACGGGTGAACAAACCCAGGTAACAGAAACCACTCGCAATGAATATAATGTCAGCCTGCCTAAAAATATGCCGCAGGAGCCGTTTGTTATTAAGTTGGAAGTAAAAGATGCACAAAAAACGCAGGATAAGTACCGGGAAGCGCTTACATAAGTGCGAAACGAATCGAATCCTTTAAACAGTAGATATGAGTCCAATCGTTTTGTCCGTTACTATCGTGGCATACTTCGCAATCCTGTTCACAATCTCTTATATAGCAGGACACAAGGCCGATAATGAAGGTTTCTTCGTAGGAAACCATAAATCGGCATGGTATATCGTCGCTTTTGCCATGATCGGCTCCACCATCTCCGGAGTTACTTTCGTTTCTGTTCCGGGCATGGTGCAAGCCAGCAGTTTTTCCTATCTACAAATGGTATTGGGATTCATCGTCGGGCAAATTATCATAGCGTTTGTGCTCGTCCCGCTTTTCTACCGCATGAACTTGGTATCCATTTACGAATATTTGGAGAACAGGTTCGGCTCCTCGTCTTATAAGACAGGCGCATGGTTTTTCTTTATCTCAAAGATGTTGGGGGCAGCCGTACGGCTATTCCTCGTTTGTCTGACACTGCAACTGCTCATTTTCGAGCCCTTTCACCTCCCTTTCCTGCTGAACGTCATTCTCACCGTATTTATTGTGTGGCTCTATACATTCCGGGGAGGTGTGAAATCACTGATATGGACAGATGTACTCAAAACATTCTGTCTCGTTGTTTCTGTTGTCCTGTGCATTTATTATATAGCTTCGAGCCTGCACCTGAATTTTAACAGCTTAGTCACTACCCTATCGGACAGTGATTTCTCCAAGACATTCTTTTTCAATGATGTGAATGACAAGCGATATTTCTTCAAACAATTTCTGGCGGGTGTATTTACCGTCATTGCCATGAACGGACTCGACCAAGACATGATGCAACGTAATCTTAGTTGCAAGAACTTCCGGGATTCTCAAAAGAACATGATTACAAGCGGCATCTCACAATTCTTCGTGATTCTGCTTTTCCTGATGTTAGGGGTATTACTCTATACATTCACAGCGCAACAAGGCATTAAGAATCCGGATAAGAGTGATGAGATATTCCCTATGATTGCCACGGGAAACTACTTTCCGGGTATAGTCGGTATCCTATTCATCATCGGATTAATAGCTTCCGCCTACTCGGCTGCCGGCTCGGCATTAACCGCACTGACCACCTCTTTCACTGTCGATATTCTGAATGCACAGAAAAAAGGGGAGGCCGCTCTCAGCAAGATACGCAAGCACGTACATATCGGCATGGCAATCGTTATGGGAATCATTATTTTCGTTTTCAACCTGCTGAATAATACCAGCGTCATTGATGCGATTTATACATTAGCCAGTTACACGTATGGTCCTATTCTCGGATTGTTCGCCTTCGGTATCTTTACCAAGAAACAAATTTACGATAAATATATCCCGCCGATAGCTATCGCTTCCCCTGTCCTCTGCTATATCCTGCAAAGAAATTCGGAAGCATGGTTCAACGGTTATCAAATCAGTTACGAACTGCTATTATTTAACGCTGCATTTACTTTCACCGGGCTTTGCTTCCTTATTCGAAAGAAATCAACCATAAACAATACGACAGCTCTTTAATACCAATTAGCAAAATGAAAAAAAGAATCAATTGCTTTATACCTTTCGGCACTTCGGAAGATACAATGCAAACAGTGAAAGAATTACAAGCGTCAGAGCTAGTAGATAAAATCTATTTATTAGGTTCTGCTCCCGGTAAGAAATGTCTCCCGGATTGTGAATGGCTCCCTATCGATGGGCTTTACTCCACAAGTACGATGAAAACAATCGCAGCTCATGCAAGTACAGACTACATTCTGTTGTACACCAAACAAACTCCATTAAAGTTGGGATTATATGCATTGGAACGCATGGTGCAAGTTATGGAGAACAACAAGAAAAATGGAATAGTATATGCCGACCGCTATCAACAGATTCATGAAGAACTAAAACAAGCACCCGTCATTGATTACCAATTGGGAAGTGTTCGAGATGATTTCGACTTCGGTTCCATACTTTTATTCAGCACTTCCGCATTCACTTACACAGCGGATAAACTGTACAAAAGATATCAATATGCAGGACTATATAATATGCGCTTGTTCATAGCTGTCAACTATTCCATTATACACATTAACGAATATTTATATACCGAAGTTGAAACTGATACCAGAAAAAGCGGAGAGAAACAATTCGACTATGTAGATCCCAAAAATCGGGAAGTACAGCTCGAAATGGAAGCTGCTTGCACAGAATATCTGAAATGCATTGATGCCTACTTAATGCCTTCTTCTTCACGGACAGTTAATCTTTACAACGAGACCTTTGAATTTGAAGTATCCGTAATCATCCCTGTCCGCAATCGTATTCATACTATTCGTGATGCAGTCAGCTCTGCTTTAAACCAACAGACTACCTTTCCTTTCAACGTTATCGTTATCGACAATCATTCGACCGACGGAACTACCGAAGCGCTTCAGGAACTAAGCGCAGACAAAAGATTGATTCATTTCATTCCCCAAGAGAATGATTTAGGTATAGGCGGCTGCTGGAACAAGGGTTTACATCACGAGAAATGCGGAAAGTTCGCCATACAGTTAGATAGCGACGACTTATATAAAGACGAACATACAATCCAGAAAATCGTGGATACTTTTTATAAGGAAAGCTGCGCAATGGTGATAGGAACGTATCTAATGACCGACTTCCACTTGAACGAAATAGCCCCCGGCATCATTGACCATAAAGAATGGACATTGGAGAACGGAAAAAACAATGCTTTACGCATCAATGGTTTGGGCGCTCCACGTGCTTTCTATACCCCTATCATTCGTAACATCAAATTTCCAAACACCAGCTACGGTGAAGATTATGCCATAGGATTAAACATTTCACGCGATTATAAGATCGGACGTATCTATGATATAATATACCTTTGCCGACGTTGGGAAGGTAATTCAGATGCCGCATTAAGTATTGAAAAAGTCAATCAGAACAACTTTTATAAAGACAGAATCCGCACTTGGGAAATACAAAGCAGAATTCAGATGCATACGATTGATGAAGATTTTCAGGAGCTTGTAGAAGAAATGATAGAAGATCAGAAAGAAAACTGGGAACTCGCGAAAAAGAATTATGAGGCACTGGAAGAAAATCTGGAAAAAGCAAAAGAACTGGAAGTCGAAGAAGATGATATTGAAATGGTGTTCCGAATTTTCCCCAACCCTCAACGCGCCCTCTCCACTATGGCAAAAACGGATACCCGCTCCATTCAGGAAAGACCATGTTTCTTATGCGAAAAGAATCGCCCTGCAGAACAAACCAGTTTGCCATTCGGACATTATGAGATATGCCTCAACCCTTATCCCATTTTTCAGCGGCACTTGACAATCATCGACAAGGAACATACCTCACAAAGCATTAAAGGACGTTTTGAAGATATGCTTCATTTAGCCGAAAATATGATAGACTTCTATATACTCTATAACGGCCCGGAGTGCGGTGCTTCTGCTCCTGACCACATGCACTTCCAAGCAGCAGGAAAAGAGGAAAGTTTATCTACTCCCTTTTTCAAGGATTTTCTGAACGATATAATAGAACAAACAGACTTCGACGATGTCCCGGCTATCGTAAATAGCTATACAAACAATACTTTTATAACCAGCATTGGTCTAGCATCAATTCTCAGGTCTGAATTAATAGAGAAATTCGAGAATATCTACAACATCCTCTCTACCTTTTACGGTAAAGAACCTTTAATCAATATAATAGCTTGGTATGCAATTGACAGTACAAAGCATGGCGAAGATGATGAAGTGGTAGCTTGGAATTGCGTCATTTTCCTACGTTCCAAACATCGTCCCGACTGTTACTATAACCAAGGGGAAAAAGGATTGTTAATAAGTCCTGCTGTTGCAGAAATGGGTGGTGTTTTCCCTATTATCAGAGAGGAGGATATGGATAAATTAAACACAAAAGAGATTATTGATATTTACAAGGAAATTAGTTTGTCACCGGAGCAGTTTGAAACCCTATGTGACGAATTATTCAGAAAAGACGAAGTGTAAAACTTTATGCAGGAGCCTGTCATTACAGTCGGTATTCTTTCCGGGAAAGAGATTGGATTCTCTTTCCCGAAAGAATTTATATCTTCTGACGGAATAGCAATCTGCGGAATACAACAGGCTGTCTATCGGAAAGGAAAAATCTGTTGGCAGGAAAAAGAATATGACGAACTCTCCTTCACTCCCCAACAAGATACTTCTTCTTTCTTTGAACTGCAAGACGTAACCATAGGCATCAACTTCCATTGGGAACGTAAAGAAGTTCAAAGATTCAAAGGTGAACTGAAGATTATTGTTGAAGATGACAGACTGACTGCTATCAATATAATTCCTATTGAAGATTATCTCACCAGCGTGATTTCATCAGAGATGAGTGCAACAGCTTCTTTGGAGCTATTAAAAGCACATGCCGTTATTTCCCGAAGCTGGCTGCTTAATAAGTTGAAAGTTGCAAATGGGAAATTGAAAGTTATTATGCACCCAGACAACACAGCCAACTTTGAACTTTCAACTCTCCCCTCTCAACTTATTAAATGGTACGACCATGAAGCCCACAAAAACTTTGATGTATGTGCCGATGACCATTGCCAGCGTTATCAAGGCATTACACGCACCTCAACTCCACAGGCAATTGAAGCTGTTTTTGCTACACGGGGTGAAGTACTTATGTATGAAGGAGAGATTTGTGACGCTCGTTTCTCTAAATGTTGCGGCGGCGCTTTCGAAGAATTCCAGAACTGCTGGGAGAATGTAAAGCATCCCTATCTTATCGGGCAACGGGATAGTAAAACAGAAACGCGACTTCCCGACCTGACAAAAGAAGCGGAAGCCGATAAATGGATACGTACTTCTCCTGCGGCCTTTTGCAACACCCATAACAAACAAGTGTTGAGTCAGGTATTGAATAATTATGACCAGGAAACAACAGACTTTTACCGTTGGAGAGTCTGCTACTCCCAACAAGAACTCTCGGAACTGATTCATAAACGTTCAGGAATCGAGTTCGGAAAAATCATTGATTTGATTCCGGTCGAACGGGGAACTTCAGGACGGCTGGTCCGATTGAAAATAGTAGGAACGTTACGCACTCTCATCATCGGCAAAGAGTTGGAGATCCGTCGTACCCTATCATCTTCCCACTTATATAGCTCCGCTTTCGTTGTGGACAAAGAATACAAAGAAGATGAAAAAGAAATCCCTTCCCGGTTTATCCTCACGGGATCCGGCTGGGGACATGGCGTGGGACTTTGCCAGATCGGTGCCGCCGTAATGGGGGAACAAGGCTATAAATACAAAGAAATACTATCCCACTACTACCCCGGTAGTGCGATTGAGCAACAATATAAATAGAACCCAATGAATACCATGACAACGCCAACCCTGAAAAGAGACCCTTGGAGCTGGATTCCAACCCTCTACTTTGCAGAAGGACTTCCCTATGTAGCAGTAATGACAATCGCCGTCATCATGTATAAACGTCTGGGGTTATCGAATACAGAAATAGCTCTTTACACCTCCTGGCTTTACCTGCCGTGGACTATCAAGCCCTTATGGAGCCCGTTCGTTGATCTGATTAAAACGAAACGAGCCTGGATTATTGCCATGCAAGGATTTATCTCAGCCGGATTTGCCGGTATTGCCTTTTTCATCCCGACAACACACTACGTACAATTCACCCTGGCTTTTTTCTGGCTGCTGGCATTCAGTTCCGCCACTCATGACATTGCAGCAGACGGTTTTTATATGCTCGGACTCAATAACAAGGAACAATCCTTCTTTGTAGGTCTTCGGAATACGTTCTACCGGTTTGCCAGTATTTTCGGTCAAGGAGTTCTTGTGATGTTGGCGGGTTGGCTGGAAACATTACAAAACAATGTACCTCTGGCATGGAGCATTACTTTCTATCTTATGGCAGGACTATTTTTGGCACTCACTATCTATCATCGTTTCATGCTCCCTTATCCCGATTCCGACGTCAAACGGGAAGGCCTGACACCCAGCAAACTGCTAGAAGACTTCTTTAAAACCTTTGTCTCTTTTTTCCAGAAGAAACATATAGGTCTTATGTTCTTTTTCCTGCTCACCTACCGACTGGGCGAATCTCAATTAGCCAAAATCGCCTCACCTTTCCTTCTGGATAGTATCGAAAAAGGAGGATTGGCTCTATCTACAACAACAGTCGGAATGATTTATGGCACCATAGGCGTTGCAGCTCTCTTATTCGGTGGAATCATCAGCGGTTTGCTCGTTTCCCAAGACGGATTCAAAAAATGGATATTACCCATGGCATTAGCGATTAATCTCCCCGACCTGTTATATATCTGGTTGGCAGCAGCAACCCCAGATAACCTCATTCTAATATCTATTTGTGTCGCCATTGAGCAGCTAGGCTACGGTTTTGGTTTCACTGCCTATATGCTTTATCTGATTTATATTGCGGAAGGCGAGCACAAGACTGCTCATTATGCTATCGGAACCGGATTTATGGCATTGGGCATGATGATTCCGGGAATGCCCGCAGGCTGGATACAGGAACACATCGGATATACCAGTTTCTTTATCTGGGTCTGTATTTGCACCATACCCGGCATTATAGCCTCATTGATGATTCGCAATCGGCTGGATGATTCTTTCGGTAAGAAACAATAAACAATTTACTTAATAACTTAACACATTAACAAGTAACAGTCATGAATGTAACAAGTAACAAACGTCTGTTGGCACTTGATGTAATGCGAGGCATTACTATCGCAGGAATGATTCTGGTGAATAATCCGGGTTCATGGGGATATGTATATTTCCCTCTTAAACATGCTCAATGGAACGGTCTCACCCCCACAGACCTGATTTTTCCTTTCTTTATGTTTATCATGGGAATCTCTACTTACATTTCATTCAGAAAGTATAACTTCACGTTCAGTACCCCCGCTGCCCTGAAAATTATCAAAAGAACGATTGTCATTTTCCTTATCGGGATAGCCATCAACTGGTTTGCCTTGCTTTGCTACTATCACGACCCGCTTCCCTTTGCCCAAATCCGGGTTCTGGGAGTGATGCAACGGCTTGCCCTTTGCTACGGAGCATCCGCATTAATTGCCTTGCTTATTAAACACAAGTATATCCCTTATCTGATCGTCGCCTTATTAGTGGGTTACTTCATACTCCTCATCACCGGCAACGGCTTTGCCTACAACGAAACGAACATTCTTTCCATTGTAGACCGTAGCATCCTGGGAGATGCACACATGTATCAGGACAATCACATCGACCCGGAAGGACTTCTAAGCACTATCCCTTCTATTGCACACGTACTGATAGGCTTTTGTGTCGGCAAACTACTAATGGAAGTGAAAGATATCCGCGAAAAATTGGAACGTCTCTTTCTTATCGGTACGATTCTCACTTTCGCAGGTTTCCTACTTAGCTATGGATGTCCGTTCAACAAAAAGATATGGTCGCCGACTTTTGTTCTGGTCACTTGCGGATTAGGTTCCAGTTTTCTGGCTTTACTCGTCTGGATTATCGACATAAAAGGATACAAGAAATGGAGCCGTTTCTTCGAATCCTTCGGAGTAAATCCGCTCTTTATCTATGTACTGGCAGATGTTCTCGCTATCCTGCTAGGTGTCATTACCGTCACATATCAGGGAGAAAACACTTCCTTGCAGCAAGTCTTTTATGCCGGTGTCCTTCAGCCCGTTTTCGGTAATGAAAGCGGTTCCCTTGCTTATGCCATTCTATTTGTCCTTCTCAACTGGGCAATAGGCTATATATTATATAAAAAGAAAATATACATTAAGATATGATACTTATTGCAGATAGCGGTTCTACCAAAACCGATTGGTGCATTGTATTCAACGGCACCCTGATTAAACGAATTGGAACGAAAGGGATAAACCCTTTCTTCCAATCGGAAGAGGAAATCCAACAAGAGTTAACTGCCTCTCTCCTGCCACAGTTACCGGAAGGGACGATAAACTCCGTTTATTTCTACGGTGCAGGATGTACGCCCGAAAAAGCTCCCGTCCTCCGACGGGCAATTGCCGACAGCCTGCCCGTCATAGGAAATATAAAAGCCAATTCGGATATGCTTGCCGCCGCCCGCGGACTATGTGGACACGAAGCAGGCATTGCCTGTATCCTCGGCACGGGTTCCAACTCCTGCTTTTACAATGGCGAAGAGATTATAAGTAACATTTCACCTCTTGGATTTATTCTGGGTGACGAAGGAAGCGGCGCAGTATTAGGTAAACTGCTGGTAGGCGATGTACTGAAAAACCAGCTTCCGTCAACCATAAAAGAGGCTTTTTTAAAGCAATTCGACCTGACAGTCCCCGAAATCATCGACCGGGTTTACCGTCAGCCTTTCCCGAACCGTTTTTTGGCAAGCCTCTCTCCTTTCCTGGCTCAACACCTGGACGAACCTGCTATCCGCACACTCGTGCTCAATAGCTTCATTGCTTTCCTTCGCAGAAATGTAATGCAATATGATTATAAGCAATATCCGGCACATTTCATCGGTTCTGTTGCACATTGTTATAAGGATATATTACAAGAGGCAGCACAGCAAACAGGGATTCAAGTCGGTAAAATCCTCCAAAGTCCAATGGAAGGATTAATCCAATATCATCAAAAATAATTTCTCTATCTACAATTAATTGGTAAACAGCAATTTGTATTATGCAGATAACCGAACAACCATCGCTTTACGATCACCTGGAAAAGAAATCCGTACGGGAAATACTGGAAGACATCAATCGTGAAGATCAAAAGGTAGCATCAGCCGTACAGAAAGCAATTCCGCAGATTGAGCACCTTGTCAACCTGATTGTCCCCCGCATGAGACAAGGCGGACGTATCTTCTATATGGGGGCAGGGACAAGCGGCCGTTTAGGAGTATTGGACGCTTCGGAGGTTCCCCCTACCTTCGGAATGTCTCCCAATTGGATTATCGGACTGATAGCAGGAGGTGATACGGCCTTGCGCAATCCCGTAGAGGGCGCCGAAGATGACACAAACCGTGGTTGGGAAGAACTGACCGAACATCACATCAACAATAAGGATACCGTTATCGGCATTGCCGCTTCCGGCACTACTCCTTATGTAATAGGAGCTTTACACGAAGCACGCAAACAGGGGATCCTGACTGGTTGCATCACTAGTAATCCCGATTCTCCTATGGCAGCAGAAGCAGATGTTGCCATTGAAATGATCGTCGGACCGGAATATGTCACAGGCAGTTCCCGAATGAAATCCGGCACCGGGCAAAAAATGATTCTAAACATGATCAGCACTTCTGTGATGATCCAACTCGGACGGGTGAAAGGAAACAAAATGGTGAACATGCAATTGAGCAATCAAAAGTTAGTGGAAAGAGGAACACGGATGATTATGGAGGAATTAGGATTAGACCACGATCATGCCCAAAAGTTATTATTGCTTCATGGTTCGGTAAAGAAAGTAATTGACGCAAACAGCCAATCATTTCACCGAAATACAAAGTCTAATTAACCTATACCGAATTTTAGGAGAGGGACAGGAATAAACTGTACCATGCTCTCTGTTTTGTAAATTGATGAAGAAAGAGGGTGTCCGAAAAGTGAAGTGCACCCCAAAAGTTTTTTGTCTAACTTTTGGGGTGCACTTCATAATAGACGCAACACCTGTTTATCTTTATTATACTATATAAGATTATAATTCTACAATCTTATCTAACTTTACGTTATAGACCAATGCCGAATAAGGTTGTAAAGAACCGTCTTCGCTAGTACCGGAGCCATATCCACTCTGATAAGGAATATACAAAGTCCATAATTCACCTTCTGTCATATGCATCAATGTATATGACCAACCTGTAATTACCCCGTCCAAAGAAAATTTGGATGGTGAATCGTAGTTGCTAGGTTTAATCCCATTAAAGTTCTGCTGCACCACATCTCCGTTAAAATAAGTCATACGATAATATGCACTTACCGTAGAAGTATATAGTGGTTTTTTCTGACTGCTATTTTCATCCTTACTAATCTTCTTAACGTACAACATTTGATTATTAGTCGGATCTTTGTAAGCATGAAGTTTTTCCGGGTCATTATCCGGCAAAGCCTTATTCTCGGCGCTGTTATATACATTTGCAATAGAATCAATGAATGCCTCACTACGTGCCTGCCAATTATCATAGCGACCCGCCTCCTCTGTTTCACTACAAGCAGTAAACGTCAGAGCCAGCAATACTAAAGAAAATAAATAGATCTTTTTACTCATTCGTCAAAGGTTTATTGTAAAGTTTTCAATAGAGAAGTGATACTTACTCTGTCTGCAATGATATTATTCAGTTCAGAGATAGCCACACGTTCTTGCTGCATGGTATCGCGGTTACGCAATGTCACACAGTTATCTTCCAATGTCTGATGATCGACTGTTACACAGTACGGGGTACCGATTGCATCCTGACGGCGGTAACGCTTGCCGATGCTATCTTTTTCGTCATATTGGCAATGGAAATGGAACTTCAGGTCATCGATGATTTCACGCGCTTTTTCAGGCAGACCGTCTTTCTTCACCAACGGCATAACCGCCAGTTTCACCGGAGCCAAAGCAGCAGGCAATTTCAAAACAACACGGCTTTCACCATTTTCCAGTTGTTCTTCGCAATAAGCGGCGCTCATAATGCTAAGGAACATACGGTCTACACCGATAGAAGTTTCAATTACATACGGAGTATATGATTCGTTCAGTTCAGGGTCGAAGTATTTAATGCTCTTTCCGGAGAACTTCTCATGTTGTGACAAGTCGAAGTTGGTACGGGAGTGGATACCTTCTACCTCTTTGAAGCCAAACGGCATCAGGAATTCGATGTCAGTTGCAGCATTTGCATAATGCGCCAATTTATCGTGATCATGATAACGATAGCTTGCATCGCCGAAGCCCAGCGCCTTATGCCATTTCAGACGGATTTCTTTCCATTTCTTGAACCAGTCAAGTTCCGTTCCCGGTTTTACGAAGAACTGCATTTCCATTTGTTCGAACTCACGCATACGGAAGATGAACTGACGGGCAACGATCTCGTTACGGAAAGCCTTACCGATCTGTGCAATACCGAAAGGAACTTTCATACGACCTGTTTTCTGCACATTCAGATAGTTTACGAAAATACCTTGTGCCGTTTCCGGACGAAGGTAAATCTTCATAGAACCATCGGCAGTAGAACCCATTTCGGTAGAGAACATCAGATTGAATTGACGAACCTCTGTCCAGTTCTTAGTTCCTGAAATCGGGCATACGATTTCTTCATCAATAATAATCTGACGAAGTTCCTCCAGATTATTGTCGTTCAGTGCTTTTGCGAAACGGGTATGAAGAGCATCACGTTTTGCCTGATGTTCCAACACACGTCCGTTGGTAGAACGGAATTGAGCCTCATCAAAGCTTTCTCCGAATCTTTTGGCAGCTTTCGCTACTTCCTTATTGATTTTATCGTCATATTTAGCCAACTGCTCTTCAATCAGTACGTCGGCACGATAGCGTTTCTTGGAATCTTTGTTGTCAATCAATGGGTCATTGAATGCATCAACGTGTCCGGAAGCCTTCCAGATAGTAGGATGCATAAATATGGCAGAGTCGATCCCGACAATGTTTTCGTGCAACAGCACCATGCTGTCCCACCAGTATTTCTTGATATTATTCTTCAATTCAACGCCCATTTGACCGTAGTCATACACAGCGCCCAGTCCGTCGTAGATATCGCTTGAAGGAAATACGAAACCGTACTCTTTACAGTGCGATACTAGTTTCTTAAAAACGTCTTCTTGTGCCATTTTCTTTTCTATATCTATTAATTTGAATTTGCTTTTTTCGTAAAAAGTGCCACAAAGATAGGGATTTATCTCATAAATAAGACAGGTAGGGTATTAATTTATCTTATTCCTGAACTTCTTCGCCGAAACGGGAAACGAGAAAAGAAGATAAGCCTCTTCTTTTTTGTTCAAAAATATAAAGTCGGAATATGTTATTATAGTTTATCATATTAATAGTTGAAATTAAAACATTTCAATGAATGCGTTTCAAATAAATCAAAAAGTGTTTACTCTTTATTCATAATCGATTAAACCTTTTCTAATAAATAAATGAATCGTTTATTATAAACGTCACCCTAGTTTATTATAAACTTTCGCACGCCCTTCCAAAGCGAATATATCAATATTATGCAACAATAAAGGCTGCGAATTTATAATAAATCCACAGCCTTTATTCCCCAAATCGTTTTTGTGAGTCTATTTCCATAGACACCAAACGTCTATGTCGTCAAATTATAGTACCATTCCAAGGTACAAGAAGATCCTCTGTGATAGCAAAAAGCAATTCTTTTTTTCATTTATTCCGGTTTTTAGCTAAAAGACAATAGTCGATTACAAATATACAATATAAATAAGACGTTGTCAAGTAAATCTGTTATTGGCAGAGTTAAATAATGAAAGAATGAATCTTTAAAAAGTTATGCATATCATTTATAAATGTCTTTATTCAAAGATATACCAATTAAATCCTTTTGCGGGTATTCTAATTTTCAACGAGATAGAATAGTCTCTGTCAACAGTATAGGTCCGGGCTTTGCCATCCTGTTCTTTTACCCGAACTTTATCATGCAAACCGGTATAGTATAATGGTACCCGAATAGTGCGTTCGATGTCAGTTAAAAGAGGGTTATACACAGCCAGAAAGCCTTTCTGTTGAATGTCAGGATTAACATGCAGGATACCATCCCAGTCTCTGCCATCAGGGCGACGTAAATGAACAATATCAGAATCTAGAATACGACGATATTTCTTATAAAAAGCGACCCAATGACTTACCATTTTGCGAGTATCCTCCGTATCATACAGTCGGGGACCTCGAAAACATGCCTGGACTCCCGCCCCGAATAGATTCTGCAAACGAATCTGGTAATGCTCCAAATGTTCGCAAAGAGGCTCAATAGTCGCAGCTTCCCCGCCTCCATGATATTGTGTAAGAGGAACAAACATAAAGCCCATAGTCGGAGTTTTCTGCCAAGTTCCATCATATATATTTTGGCGTTCAATAATTTCCTGATATGCACGGGGCAACGACCAGTTTGTTTCTACATATCCCATTGGAGTTTTGTTGGAGCCATTGAGAAAATACCAATCGGGAACATTCAAATATATGCCCTGTTCACGACACCAACGATAAAAGTCCCGTATTACCTCCCATTGCTTCCATTGGGAATCCAAATAGCCGCGATGATGTTTGTGTTGTGTCGAAGCACAAGGATCTCCGGGATAAGAACCGTCATTCTCAAATACCCCCATACCCGTCTGCGTAAAGAATGAGCGTAACTTGCCAAAGTAAGTATCTCCCCATGAAGAAGCAAGACAAGGAGATTTTCCAAAGCGGCTTCCCTCTTCCCGTGTTGTAGCAGGTTTTCCTGTCTTTCTACTGATAGCAGCATCTTCCGTCTTGGCGCCTCTGCTTGCCAATAGCGAATATCCGCCGAGTGCTATACCTTTAGAGTGAGCATAAGCATTCAGACGTTTCATCATTTCCATATATTCCGGAGAATTGTTTTCTATATTAAACCCGCTGCCAAAAGTCATTATTACCATTTCAAAACCAACAGCGGCACATTGGTCTATGGCAGCCTTAACAGAAGCTTCGTCCGAGCGGCGAACGTGCATAAAAATAGGATTCTCTTGAGTCCAGGGTGCCATCATTCTCCAAAAACGGCATTCCGCTAACCCGCGGCGTTCATTATCAGTGGCATCTCTCAGCATTTCAAAAGCTGTGCATGAACGGAAAGTCATTCCCGGAGTTATTTCATAATCAGGACCAATAGGCGGGCATACTTCTAAACGCGCCGGTTTGTACTGTCCGTAATACCGTATTCCGGTAGCTTCATATTCCGGATGGTCGAACACCCAACGGACTGCCGGATTGTCTTTCATCGCTTCCATATCACCTCCCATGGCATAATCAGTCACTACAAAGAGCTGTGTAAAGCGATCTATATATTCACGAGGCGCGTCAGTCTGTGCAGGAGATTTCCGATAATTACGAGTGTAAGTACCCGGTTCCTGAGCCAACATACGTATTTCATGCGGTTCACCATAGTGCACTTTGGGAGCTGTTTCCGTTAAAGCCAGTATTTCAGATTTAAAAGAATTCAGAACAATCGAAGATTTTCCTTGATTTTCAACTTCTATCTGTTTTGACAGGATAGGAGCCCCATCATATAGCTCATAGATCACTTTTACCGTCACATTCCGTATCATTTCCGGTGCACGTGGGGCAGCTTTATATGTAAAAACAATCCGTTTGCCGGGAGCCGGCCATGGATTTTTGTTCGACAGCCATTCTTGTTTGGGACGATAGGGAAAACGTTCGATCGTTTCTCCCACTGTATGGCTCACATACGTGAATGCAGTGTCGCAACTTATCATATCCTCAATAAAATCGTTATTCAGAAAATTTTGAACCGGTTGTTTATAAAGCCCTCCTACCGGATATTCCATACCATTAATGGTCAATACAGCTTCCGGACGGATAGCACGCAGCTCTGCATTGCCATTCATCAAATTGTCAAATGCAATCGTTGCGACATTAGGAGATAATATGAATGTACGTGAGAGTAGCCCGTTACTAAGGCACAATTCTTTATCGGTAGTTGTCACTTTGGCTTGATAGGATGATCCGTCAATCAACCAATCTTTTTGAAGATTCAATGCAAGAGAATATTGTACTTGTAATGCACACAATATCACCAGGATGTGTTTTTTAAGGTGTTTCATATAACTCAATATATTAATAGATAAATTCAAACATAAGCAAAAATACAGGAGGTGCATAATTTATATACACACAAATATTGTAAAAAAGTACGGTTTTCAATCTATATGAACAAAATAAGCACATTTTATGGAGGATTTGAACACATTTCTACTAAAAAAGTCTATCGGCAGAATTAAATATACACAAAGTCAACTCCGCCAACCGGTCAAATAAATCAAGAATATGACTCTTTATCCCATTAACCTGTATGTTCAGAAAGCAAATCCGGTGCCTGCTAAAAGATTAATGAAGCTGTCAGTATCATAAAAAACGTGAGTTCTTTTCGTCCTCATATGAATTTATTTCGTATTTTTGCGTGGACATCCCCTTTTTTGATGTTCAGGAAGATTATTTGTTGTAAAAGCAAAGTGAAGATTGATTTATGAGTGACGAAATTAACGAGATACCGGAAGAACATTCAGACTACAAACCGGCGGACGCACGGGACGAAAACGTAAAACACCAGTTAACAGGCATGTATCAGAATTGGTTTCTGGACTACGCCTCATACGTTATTCTGGAACGTGCCGTACCCCATATCAACGACGGTTTGAAACCTGTGCAACGCCGTATCCTGCATTCTATGAAACGTCTGGACGACGGGCGATATAACAAAGTGGCAAATATTGTGGGACACACGATGCAGTTCCACCCTCACGGTGACGCTTCTATCGGTGACGCTCTGGTGCAACTCGGACAGAAAGATTTGCTAATCGACTGTCAGGGTAACTGGGGTAATATCCTTACGGGAGATGGTGCTGCCGCCCCCCGTTATATCGAGGCACGCCTTTCCAAGTTTGCACTGGATGTTGTCTTCAATCCCAAGACTACCGAATGGAAATTGTCTTATGACGGACGAAACAAGGAACCGGTCACTCTCCCTGTGAAATTCCCGTTATTGCTGGCGCAAGGAGTGGAAGGTATCGCCGTCGGGCTTTCTTCCAAGATACTGCCGCACAACTTCAACGAACTTTGCGATGCCTCTATCAACTACCTCCGTGGAGAAGAGTTCCAACTATATCCCGATTTCCAGACGGGTGGTTCTATCGACGTAGCCAAATACAACGACGGCGAACGTGGCGGAGCCGTAAAAGTACGTGCGAAAATCAACAAGCTGGACAACAAAACCCTTGCTATCACGGAAATCCCTTACGGAAAAACCACTTCATCCGTAATCGACTCTATCCTGAAAGCTGTTGACAAGGGAAAAATCAAAATCCGCAAGGTGGATGACAATACGGCTGCCAACGTAGAAATACTGGTACACCTCGCCCCCGGCACTTCGTCGGACAAAACGATTGATGCACTATACGCTTTCACCGACTGCGAAGTGAGCATCTCTCCCAACTGCTGCGTGATTGACGACAGCAAACCTCATTTCCTCACCGTCAGCAAAGTCCTGAAAAAGTCGGCAGACAACACGCTGGATTTGCTGAAGCAGGAACTGGAAATCAAGAAAGGGGAAATCCTGGAAGCACTGCATTTCGCTTCCCTCGAAAAGATATTTATCGAAGAACGTATCTATAAAGACAAAGAGTTCGAGCAGTCCAAAGATATGGACGCTGCCTGCGAACACATCGACGAACGGCTGACCCCGTTCTATCCGAGCTTTATCCGTGAGGTGACCAAGGAGGATATCCTCAAACTAATGGAAATCAAAATGGGACGTATCCTGAAGTTCAACTCGGACAAAGCGGACGAACTCATTGCCCGGATGAAAGAGGATATTGCCGAAATTGACGACCACCTGGCACACATCGTCGACTATACCGTCAACTGGTATCAGATGTTGAAGAACAAATACGGCAAGAACTTCCCTCGTCGTACCGAACTGCGTAACTTCGACACGATCGAAGCCGCCAAAGTGGTGGAAGCCAACGAAAAACTTTACATCAACCGCGAAGAAGGATTTATCGGAACAGCCTTGAAGAAGGACGAGTTCGTAGCCAACTGCTCGGATATCGACGACGTGATTGTCTTCTTCCGCGACGGGAAATATATCGTCACTCCGGTAGCCGACAAGAAATTTGTAGGCAAGAACATACTTTATGTCAATGTCTTCAAGAAGAATGACAAACGTACAATCTATAATGTCACCTACCGCGACGGCAAGGAAGGCACAACCTATATCAAGCGTTTTGCAGTCACTTCCGTTGTCCGCGACCGCGAATATGACGTCACGCAAGGAACACCGGATTCACGTATCACTTATTTCAGTGCCAATCCGAACGGGGAAGCCGAAATCATCAAGGTGACTTTAAAACCGAATCCGCGTGTGCGGCGTATTATCTTCGAGCGTGACTTTAGTGAGATCAGTATCAAGGGACGACAAGCACAGGGAGTTATCCTGACCCGCCTGCCGGTACACAAGATAGCCTTGAAACAGAAAGGCGGTTCCACACTCGGCGGACGTAAGGTATGGTTTGACCGTGATATCCTCCGTCTCAATTATGACGGACGCGGCGAATATCTGGGCGAGTTCCAGAGCGACGACACCATACTCGTTGTGCTGAACAACGGTGACTTTTACACCAGCAACTTCGACCTGAGCAATCACTACGAAGACAACGTAAGTATTGTCGAGAAATTCGACTCCAACAAGGTATGGACTGCCGCGCTATATGATGCCGACCAGCAGAATTACCCGTACCTGAAACGTTTCTGCTTCGAAGGTTCCAACCGTAAGCAGAACTATCTGGGCGAAAACAAGAATAACCGCCTCATCCTGCTGACCGACGAGTTTTATCCCCGTCTGGAAGTGATATTCGGCGGACACGACAGTTTCCGAGAACCATTGGAAATCGATGCGGACGAGTTTATTGCTGTCAAGGGATTCAAAGCTAAAGGTAAACGTATCACCACTTACACAGTGGAGACGATTAACGAGCTCGAACCGACCCGCTTCCCCGAACCGGAACAGGAACCGCAGGAAGAGGCAAGTGAAGAACCCGAAAATCTGGATCCGGACAGTGACAAAAGCGAAGGGGATATTATTGATGAAATCACCGGGCAGATGAAATTATTCTGATGAAGAAAAAACTAATATACTTGGGGCTGACAGGATGCATCCTGTTCGCCCTTTGCACAAAATTACAGGCACAGATTGATTCCCTGCAGGCTCATCGTTATGTAACACGTGCCACCATGTACGGCATCGGTTTTACCAATGTGTTCGACACCTACCTGTCACCACAGGAATATAAGGGAATCGACTTCCGCATTTCCCGCGAAACAATCCGTATGACAAAGTTGTTCGATGGTAATGTTTCCGTACAGAATTTCTTTCAGGCAGATATCGGCTATACGCATAACCGTGCCGACAACAACAATACATTCTCCGGATTAGTCAACTGGAATTACGGCCTGCATTACCAGTTCCGCCTGACGGAGAACTTCAAATTACTGGCCGGAGGACTGATAGACGCCAACGGCGGCTTTGTCTACAATCTCCGTAACACGAACAATCCGGCTTCCGCAAGGGCATACGTCAATCTGGACGCTTCAGGAATGGCTATCTGGCATCTCAAAATCAAACGCTATCCAATGGTGTTGCGCTATCAAGTGAACCTTCCTGTCATGGGAGTTTTGTTCTCGCCGCACTACGGGCAGTCTTATTACGAGATTTTCTCATTGGGCAATGCCGGCGGAGTGATTAAATTCACTTCTTTGCACAACCAGCCTTCCCTCCGGCAAATGCTCTCGATTGACCTGCCGATAGGATATACCAAGATGCGTTTCAGCTATCTGGCTGATTTGCAACAATACAAAGTAAACAATATCAAAACACATACCTACTCTCATGTATTCATGGTAGGATTTGTGAAAGACCTATACCGAATCCGAAATAAAAAAGGAGCAGCCCCTCTGCCTTCATCGGTAAGGGCCTACTAAGAGAACGAAAGATTTAATGTTGAAATTTCAAAGAGCGATAGATAAGAAGAATGAAAAATAAGATTATACAATTACTTTTACTAATCTGCTGCCTGCCGGCGCTGACCGGTTGCATCAGGGAAGAAGAGTACGCCAATGATCCCATAGGCAACTTCGAGCAACTATGGAAGATCATTGACGAACAGTATTGTTTTCTGGAGGCAAAAGGCATTGACTGGGATGCCGTACACGAAAAATACCGAAAACTGGTGGTACCGACCATGTCCAACGATGATTTGTTTGACCTTCTGAGTCAGATGTTATATACCCTGAAAGACGGGCACGTCAATCTTTCTTCCGCCAAACGCACTTCTTTCTATGATGAGTGGTATCAGGGGTATGATTGGAACTACCGGGAAGACATTCTTTACCAGACCTATCTGGGCAGTGCCAGCAGCGGTTACTACACAGCAGCCGGACTGAAATATAAGATATTCGACAATAATATAGGATATATCCGTTATGAGAGTTTCAGTGCAGGGGTAGGAAACGGTAATCTGGATGAGGTTCTTCTCTACCTGTCACCTTGCAACGGATTAATCATTGATGTACGCGACAACGGAGGGGGAAACTTGACAAACTCCACCCGTATCGCCGCCCGGTTCACCAACCAAAAGACGCTGACCGGATACATTCAGCACAAGACCGGACCGGGACATAATGATTTCTCCCAAATGGAACCGATTTATCTGGAACCGTCCAACAGTATCCGGTGGCAGAAAAAGGTAGTGATATTAACCAACCGTCGTTGTTACAGCGCAACAAACGATTTTGTCAATGCGATGCGCAGCATAGAAGATACAGAAATTATCCAGTTGGGCGACCGGACCGGAGGTGGTTCCGGTCTTCCGTTCTCGTCCGAACTGCCGAACGGTTGGAGCATCCGCTTCTCCGCCAGCCCGCATTTCGATAAGAACAAACAGCCGTTGGAAGAAGGTATCGCACCGGATGTTGCTATCAATATGTCTAAGGAAGACCAACTTGAGAACAAAGATACACTGATAGAAAAGGCATTTGAGATACTAAGCGAATAACTTTATTGCCGAATAATTTGTCAAATCAGAAAATCTTCCTATCTTTGCACCGCTAAACAAAAAAGCTACCTGCGGATGTGGCGTAATTGGTAGCCGCGCCAGACTTAGGATCTGGTGCCGTGAGGCGTGTAGGTTCGAGTCCTATCATCCGCACTAAAAATAAACTAGAAGCCTTCAAGATACTATCTTGAAGGCTTTTTAATTGGTTAGACATGAATAAACATCAACTTTGCTGCATCGGTCACATCACATTAGACAAAGTAGTCACTCCCCAAAACACTGTCTATATGCCGGGAGGAACGGCTTTTTATTGTTCACATGCCATCCGCCATTTTAACGACATCAATTACGCTTTAGTAACAGCAGTTGGTGCCACTGAAATGAACGTCGTGGAGCAACTACGTGAAATGGGTATTCATGTAACCGCCCTGCCAAGCAAATATTCCGTATACTTCGAGAATATCTATGGCGCCAATCCGGACGACCGTACTCAACGTGTATTAGCGAAAGCCGATCCGTTCACTGCCGGTCAGCTGAAAGATATAGATGCGCAAATCTACCATCTCGGCTCTCTGCTGGCAGACGACTTCTCGTTGGAAGTAATCAAAGAACTATCTCAAAAAGGGTTGATTGCAGTAGACTCACAAGGCTATTTACGTGAAGTGCGTGACACCCACGTCTATCCGGTGGATTGGATAGATAAGCGGGAGGCTCTGCAATATATCCATTTCCTGAAAGTCAACGAGCACGAGATGGAAGTGCTGACAGGTCTTTCCGATCCGCATGAAGCTGCCCGTCAATTATATGAATGGGGCGTGAAAGAAGTGCTTGTCACCTTGGGAAGCATGGGATCACTTATTTTCGACGGAAAAGACTTCTATCGTATTCCGGCATATAAACCCAAAGAAGTGGTAGATGCAACAGGGTGTGGAGACACTTACACCATCGGGTATCTATACCAACGGGTATCGGGTGCCGGCATCGAAGAAGCAGGACGTTTTGCAGCCGCCATGTCAACTCTAAAAATAGAGAAATCAGGTCCTTTCAATGGCAGCAAAGAAGATGTCATTCAATGTATGACCACTGCGGAACAGATGTTTTAAAACAGGAAATCATAAAACGAACAACGTATACATAGGATATACCTCCCCCAACGGGTAATCCTCATCCCATTATTCAGGCACGAACAACACCGGTTCGTGCCTGACTTTTTTCAACAGTCACCTCTCTTTTAGTGTTAAAATCAACCATTCCCTCTTTTTTCCAAAATCTTTTTTGAATTTCGTTTGTTTCCTTTGTTACTCTTGCCAAAAGACGGCAGAAAAAAGACTTCAACCTAAATAATAACAAATGGAAAAATTTAATGCAATGAGGACTAGACTTTTACAACATCTTCAGAAGAAAACCACTTGGTTTAAGAGCATAGTGGCGCTCACTTGCTTATTGCTTACCTCTGCATCTGCCTTTGCACAAACAAAGACGGTGACGGGTACGGTAACAGACGCTGCTAATGAACCACTAATAGGCGCATCGGTGCTCGTACAAGGAACTTCCACCGGAACCATTACAGACATGGACGGTAAGTATTCAATCTCTGTCACCCCGGACGACGTACTGGCATTTTCCTATGTGGGAATGACCTCGCAGAGCGTCAAGGTCGGTGCGCAGACCGTTATCAACGTCACCCTGAAAGAAGATTCGCAAGTGCTAGCCGAAACGGTAGTTATCGGATATGGTAGTGCTAAGAAAAGGGACTTGACAGGTTCTATCACCAACATCAAAGGAGAAGAACTTGCCAACAAACCTGCCATGAACCCTCTTTCTTCCTTACAGGGAAAAGTGGCCGGCGTGCAAATCGTAAACTCCGGACGTGCCGGCTCCGACCCGGAAATTCGTATTCGCGGTACAAACTCTATCAACGGATATAAACCTTTGTATATCGTTGACGGACTATTCAACGATAACATCAACTTCCTCAACCCGGAGGATATCGAATCCATGGAGATTCTGAAAGACCCGTCTTCACTGGCGATCTTCGGTGTCCGTGGTGCTAACGGTGTGATTATCATCACCACCAAAAAAGCCAAAGAAGGACAAACACTGGTAAATATAAACACCTCCTTCGGCTTCAAGAAAGTAGTAGATAAGGTGAAGCTGGTAAACGGATCGCAATTCCGTGAGTTATACAGCGAGCAGCTCGCCAATCAGGAAGACGCCCCGTTCGACTTCACCGGCTGGAATGCAAATACCGACTGGCAGGATGAAATCTTCCAGACAGCTTTTATCACCAACAATAATATAAGCATTACGGGAGCTTCGCCCAAACATAGTTTCTATCTGGGTGTAGGTTACTCGTATGAACAGGGCAACATCGAACATGAGAAATTCAGCAAAGTGACGATTAATGCAAGTAACGATTACAAGATTACGGATTATCTGAAAGTCGGCTTCCAGTTCAACGGGGCACGTATGCTTCCCGCCGACTCCAAACAAGTACTGAATGCCCTCCGTGCCACCCCGATCGCTCCGGTATATAATGATGAATACGGACTATACAGTGCACTGCCGGAATTTCAGAAAGCACAGATCAACAATCCAATGGTAGACGTCAGTCTGAGAGCAAACACCACCAAAGCCGAGAACTACCGGGCGTCCGGTAATATCTACGGTGAAGTGGACTTCCTGAAACATTTCAACTTCAAAGCGATGTTCTCTATGGACTATGCTTCCAATAACGGACGGACATACCAGCCTATCGTAAAAGTGTACGACCCCACTGTCAGCGGGAATATAGCCACCTTGGGAACAGGCAAAACCGAGGTCAGCCAGTTCAAGGAAAATGAAACGAAAGTACAGAGTGACTATGTGTTGACATATACGAACAGCTTCGACAATGGCAACCATAACCTGACTGCTACTGCAGGTTTCACGACTTATTACAATTCCCTGAGCCGCCTGGACGGAGCACGCAAACAAGGTGTAGGTCTGGTGATTCCCAACGATCCGGACAAATGGTTCGTGAGTATCGGTGATGCAGCCACTGCCACCAATGGAAGCACGCAGTGGGAACGCAGCACACTGTCCATGCTTGCACGTGTTATCTACAACTATAAAGGCAAATACCTGTTCAACGGTTCGTTCCGTCGCGACGGTTCTTCCGCTTTCTCTTATACGGGCAACGAATGGCAGAACTTCTTCTCTCTGGGAGGCGGCTGGCTGATGTCCGAAGAAGAATTCATGAAAGATATCAAATGGCTCGATATGTTGAAAATCAAGGCTTCTTACGGTACAGAACCTAGATAAAGCCTACCCTGCCGAGCCGTTACTGAGCAACGCTTATTCCGCCGTATTCGGCAAACCGTCTATCATCTATCCGGGCTATCAGCTTGCCTATCTGCCCAATCCAAATCTCCGTTGGGAAAAAGTGGAAGCTTGGGAAGCCGGATTTGAAACGAATCTTCTCCGCAACCGACTGCATTTTGAAGGTGTTTATTACAAGAAAAACACCAAAGACCTGCTGGCCGAAGTTCCCGGTATTTCCGGAACAATTCCGGGGATAGGTAACTTGGGACAGATTCAGAATAAAGGAGTAGAAATGGCTGTGACCTGGCGCGACCAGATCGGCGAATGGGGATATTCTGTCAGTGCCAACCTGACCACCATCAAAAATGAAGTGAAGAGTCTGGTTCAGGAAGGATACTCTATCATCGCCGGAGACAAGCAGCAAAGTTATACAATGGCAGGCTATCCGATCGGTTACTTCTACGGTTATAAGGTAGAAGGCGTTTATCAGTCGCAAGCCGACATAGACGCATCGCCCAAGAACACGCTCGCCACCGTCACCCCCGGTGACTTGAAATTCGCAGATGTCGACGGAAACGGAGAAATTACTCCGGAAGACCGTACCATGATAGGTAATCCTACCCCGAAAGTAACTTACGGTTTCTCCCTCGGAGTGAACTACAAGAACTGGTCGTTGGGGATCGACATGATGGGACAAGGCGGTAACAAGATATTCCGCACGTGGGATAACTATAACTTCGCCCAGTTCAACTACCTCGAACAACGGCTGGACCGTTGGCACGGGGAAGGTACTTCCAATACCCAACCGTTGCTGAACTCCAAGCACTCTATCAACTACCTGAATTCGGATTATTACATCGAAAGCGGCAACTTCTTCCGTATCCGTAACGTACAACTTGCCTATGCATTCGACAAGAGCCTGCTTGCCAAAATCCGCCTGCAAGCCCTGAAAGTGTATGTCAACATACAAAACTTGAAAACATGGAAGCATAACACCGGATATACCCCGGAATTGGGAGGAACCGCCACCGCATTCGGCGTAGATAACGGAAGCTATCCCGTACCGGCAGTCTATACGTTCGGTATCAACCTGACATTCTAATGGCAAGATAGTAGCGTAGGGGCGAAAGAGGAGAAAGCATGCAGGCCCCTTGCGAAACTTCAGCAACTTTAATCTTTAAAACTATAATTGTATGAAACTAGATAAATATATATTTTCAACCTTTATTGCTGCGGCCGCACTCACTTTGGGCAGTTGCAGTGACTTTCTGGACCGCAGTCCGCAAGGACAGTTTACAGAAGACGATAATCCCAATGCGCTGGTCAACGGTAAAATCTACAATGTCTACACGATGATGCGTAGCTACGATATCACTGCAGGCACTACCGCCCTCGCTATCCACTGTCTCCGTTCCGAAGACGAAGAAAAGGGAAGTATTGCCAGTGACGGGTCGGATGTAGCCGAGATGTATGACGACTTCAAATACACGGCCTCCAATGGTCTGCTAGGTGCTTATTGGGGAAAGAACTACGCCGTTATCTATCAGTGTAACGACATCCTCGACGCCATTGCCGAGAAAGAAACTGCCGGACAGACCGAAGCCGAAGACATCATCAACAAAGGTGAAGCCTCTTTCTTCCGCGCCTATTGCTACTTCAACCTGGTAAGGGCATTCGGCGAAGTCCCTCTGGTGACTTACAAGATCAACGACGCTTCGGAAGCCAACATTCCGAAAACCACCGTCGATAAAATCTACGAGCAGATTGATGCCGACCTGAAAACCGCCGAGGAGTCACTGCCGGAAACATGGAGTACCGAGTACTTGGGACGACTGACATGGGGAGCCGCCCGTTCTTTGCACGCACGTACATATATGATGCGTAACGACTGGAACAATATGTACACTGCCTCCACCGATGTCATCAAGAAAGGGCTCTACAACCTGAGAACTCCGTATAATGAAATCTTCACCGATGATGGCGAAAATAGCGGCGGTTCTATCTTCGAACTGCAATGTACCGCTACTGCCGCCCTTCCTCAAAGCGATATTATCGGCAGCCAATTCTGCGAAGTGCAAGGTGTGCGCGGAGCGGATCAATGGGACTTGGGCTGGGGCTGGCACATGGCAACCGAACTTATGGCGCAAGCCTACGAACCGGGCGACCCGCGCAAGAACGCCACCCTGCTTTACTTCCGCAGATCGGACAGCGAACCGATTACTCCGGAAAATACCAATGAGCCTTACGGCGAATCTCCCGTCTCTCCGGCAATAGGTGCTTACTTCAACAAGAAAGCCTATACCGACCCTGCCCTGCGTAAAGAATATACCAATAAAGGATATTGGGTGAACATCCGCCTGATCCGTTATGCAGATGTCTTGCTCATGGGAGCCGAATCCGCCAACGAGAAGGGTATCTCCGGTGAGGCAATCGACTATCTGGAACAAGTACGTGCACGTGCCAGAGGCACCAACACCAACATTCTTCCCAAAGTGACCACTACCGACCAGGGAGAACTGCGTGAAGCTATCCGCCACGAACGCCGTGTGGAACTGGGACTTGAGTTCGACCGTTTCTACGACCTCGTCCGCTGGGGCATTGCAAAAGAAGTATTGCAAGCTGCCGGCAAGAATTATCAGGACAAGAACGCTTTACTTCCATTGCCTCAGACTGAAATAGACAAGTCCAAAGGGGTACTGGTGCAAAATCCCGATTACCAATAAAACAAAATAGAATATAATAATATGATATACAAGAAACTAAGTTTATTAATCCTGTTCTTTGCGACAGGACTCCTGACCGCATCCGCTCAGAAGTCGCCACAAGACATGGATCGTTTCATCGACGCATTGATGAAAAAAATGACCACCGAAGAAAAGATCGGTCAGTTGAACCTTCCCGTCACGGGAGAGATTACTACCGGACAAGCCAAGAGCAGCGACATCGCCGGCAAAATCAAGAAAGGCGAAGTGGGAGGACTGTTCAACCTGAAAGGGGTGGAGAAAATACGTGAGGCACAGAAACAGGCTGTGGAAGAGTCACGCCTCGGCATTCCGTTGTTGTTCGGCATGGACGTGATCCATGGATACGAAACGATGTTCCCTATCCCTCTCGGACTCTCCTGTACATGGGATATGGCGGCTATCGAAGAATCCGCCCGCATTGCAGCCGTAGAAGCCAGCGCCGACGGTATCTCATGGACGTTCAGCCCAATGGTGGATATTTCGCGCGACCCGCGTTGGGGACGTGTATCCGAAGGTAACGGTGAAGACCCGTTTCTGGGAGCTATGATTGCCGAAGCCATGGTGCGCGGCTATCAGGGCAAAGATATGAAACGCAATGACGAAATCATGGCTTGCGTAAAGCACTTCGCCCTGTACGGAGCAAGTGAAGCCGGACGTGACTACAATACGGTGGACATGAGCCGCCAACGGATGTTCAACGACTATATGCTGCCTTACGAAGCCGCCGTTGAAGCAGGCGTAGGCAGTGTCATGGCATCATTCAACGAGGTGGACGGCATTCCGGCCACTGCCAACAAATGGTTAATGACGGACATCCTGCGCGGTCAGTGGGGATTCAACGGATTTGTAGTCACCGACTATACCGGTATTTCCGAAATGATAGACCACGGTATCGGCGACCTCCAGACGGTAACGGCACGTGCCATCAACGCCGGAGTGGATATGGATATGGTCAGCGAAGGTTTTGTTGGTACTCTGAAAAAATCCATTCAGGAAGGCAAGGTTTCTATGGAAACATTGAACACCGCCTGCCGCCGCATCCTGGTAGCGAAATACAAACTGGGGTTGTTCGACAACCCGTATAAATATTGCGACCCGAAACGTCCGGCACGTGACATCTTTACGAAGGCACACCGCGACGCTGCCCGCAGAATTGCGGCAGAAAGTTTCGTCCTGCTCAAAAACGACAGCCCCGACGGAAATCCGAACGGCAACCCTCTGCTGCCTTTTAATCCTAAAGGCAACATCGCCGTGATAGGCCCGCTAGCCAACAGCCGTGCCAATATGCCCGGAACATGGAGCGTAGCCGCCGTGCTCGACCGTTGCCCATCACTGGTGGAAGGCTTGAAAGAGATGACTGCCGGAAAAGCGAATATCATGTATGCCAAAGGCAGCAACCTGATTAGTGACGCCGCCTACGAAGAACGCGCCACCATGTTCGGCCGTTCACTGAACCGCGACAACCGGACCGACCAGCAATTGCTGGACGAAGCCTTGAATGTAGCCCGCCGCTCGGACATCATCATCGCAGCCTTGGGCGAATCGTCAGAAATGAGCGGGGAAAGCAGCAGCCGCACTAACCTGGACCTCCCCGACGTACAACAAAACCTGTTGAAAGAATTACTGAAAACCGGAAAGCCGGTAGTACTGGTGTTATTCACCGGTCGTCCGCTTACGCTAAACTGGGAACAGGAACACGTGCCCGCTATTCTGAATGTATGGTTCGGAGGTAGCGAAGCGGCCTACGCTATCGGCGACGCCCTCTTCGGTTATGTCAACCCGGGCGGCAAACTGACGATGACTTTCCCGAAGAACGTCGGACAGATCCCTCTTTATTATGCACATAAGAACACCGGACGCCCGTTGGGACAGGGTAAATGGTTCGAGAAGTTCCGCAGCAACTATCTCGATGTGGATAACGAGCCACTCTATCCGTTCGGTTACGGACTTTCTTATACCACTTTCTCTTACAGCGATATCGACTTGAGCCATTCCAGCATGGACATGAACGGCTCGCTGACCGCAGCAGTGACAGTCACCAACACGGGCACATGGCCCGGTTCGGAGGTAGTGCAGCTTTATATCCGCGACGTCGTCGGCAGCAGTACCCGTCCGGTGAAAGAGCTGAAAGGTTTTCAGAAGATATTTCTCGAACCGGGTGAAATGAAGATTGTCCGTTTCAAGATTGCTCCGGAAATGTTGCGATATTACAATTATGACCTGCAACTGGTAGCGGAGCCGGGAGATTTCGAAGTGATGATCGGTACCAACAGCCGGGATGTGAAAACAGCAAGATTCACTTTGAACTAAAGTAACCGTGAAAAGTCGGTAGTAACTCCATTCTCCTCCTTCGGGAAGGAGGAGTACCCGTAGGGGGAGGTGGTAGGTGAATACGTAAGTCTATTATTATCAGCATTGTGCATCCACCTACCACCCCGGCTTTCAGCCACCCCTCCTTCCCCGAAGGAGGGGAATGAAGATACAACCGCCTCTTGCCCCTTTTACAAACCAAACTAACCTTTTACAAACCAAACTTAATAGTATCAGTTATGAAAAATAAACATCATAGAAGAATCACAACAGGAAGCCTACTCCCTCTCATGCTACTGTTTCTATCCACCCTTACCCTGACCTTCCAAAGTTGTAAGGGAAAAAGCAGCAGCAACCTCACCGCCGCCACCGACTCACTATCGGATGACGCCTTAATGGATACCGTTCAGCGAAGGACTTTCCTTTATTTCTGGGAAGGTGCAGAACCCAACAGCGGTCTTGCCCCCGAACGTTATCACGTAGACGGCGTATATCCGCAGAATGACGCCAACGTGGTCACCTCCGGCGGTAGCGGCTTCGGCATCATGGCTATCCTTGCCGGTATAGACCGCGGCTACGTCACCCGCGAAGAAGGATTGGCACGTATGGAACGTATCGTCTCCTTCCTCGAAAAGGCCGACCGTTTTCACGGAGCTTACCCGCACTGGTGGTATGGTGATACCGGAAAAGTGAAGCCGTTCGGTCAGAAAGACAACGGCGGCGACCTCGTAGAAACCGCCTTCCTGATGCAGGGCCTTCTAGCCGTGCACCAATACTACGCAAACGGTAATGACAAAGAAAAGGCTATAGCCCAACGTATCGACCGCCTCTGGCGAGAGGTAGACTGGGACTGGTACCGCAAAGGCGGACAAAACGTTCTTTATTGGCATTGGAGTCCTACTTACGGCTGGGAAATGGATTTCCCCATACATGGCTACAACGAATGCATGATTATGTATATCCTTGCCGCCGCTTCACCGACGCACGGAGTACCTGCCGCTGTCTATCATGACGGTTGGGCACAGAACGGAGCGATTGTTTCCCCGCACAAGGTGGAAGGTATAGAATTGCATCTCCGCTACCAGGGCACGGAAGCCGGACCGCTTTTCTGGGCACAATATTCTTTCCTCGGCCTCGACCCCGTCGGACTGAAAGACGAATACTGTCCCAGCTACTTCCACGAAATGCGTAACCTGACGCTAGTCAACCGCGCCTACTGTATCCGCAACCCCAAACACTATAAAGGTTTCGGGCCGGACTGCTGGGGGCTGACCGCCAGTTACTCCGTCGACGGATACGCCGCCCACTCGCCGAACGAGCAGGACGACAAAGGGGTCATCTCCCCCACCGCCGCACTTTCGTCTATCGTCTACACCCCGGAATATTCTCTGCAAGTGATGCGCCACCTATATAATATGGGAGACAAAGTATTCGGTCCTTTCGGATTCTACGATGCTTTCAGCGAAACGGACAACTGGTATCCGCAACGCTATCTGGCTATCGACCAGGGACCTATCGCCGTCATGATCGAGAATTACCGGACAGGCCTGTTATGGAAACTCTTTATGAGCCACCCCGATGTACAAGCCGGATTGACGAAACTCGGTTTTAATACCAACAAACAGGATGTGAGACAACAATAAGGAATCACGGTCGGTGGAAGTGGTCTTACTGACCACCTCCGCCACCGGCGTTTCCTCCGCCTCCGCCGCCTTTCACATCATCATTACTAATGCTTCGGGCAGCTTTCTTCACGCTGGCTTTCAGTTCTCCGATCCGGTAGCTGACACTGACTCCAAAGCTACGGCTCGGCCATTTGCTACTGCTCTTTGACACGAAGTTGGCTCCTTCCGTATGGTTGTTGTAGCTCCTGTATTTTTCAAAGATGTTATTACAATATAAGTTCACAGACAAACGGTCTTCTTTCAGGAACGAGCGGTTCAGGCTAAGACCATAATATTGATAACCGGACCCCTTTCCTTGCAGACTGATATACGGCGTACTTCCACCACCATTCAGGCTCAACCGCAACTTCAAAGGAAGCGTGTGCTGGATACCCCCGTAGAAAGAGCCATTCCATCCATAGTTGTGCAATCCCTGCGCCTCACTTTTCATATCTGTATAACTTCCGCGTCCGTTCACATAAATACGTGTTTTCGGAGAAGCATTCCAGTTCAGATAAAGGGAAAGGCCGGTATTCCGGTTCTTGCCTATATTATCATAGGTGCTGTATAAAGCCCCGTGCGGTGCTATATGACCGCCGCCAAAGTCTTCCCCGTCCTCGGCAGTAATCAAACGGCTGATTCTCTCGATTCCATTATTATTAAAGGAGTGACGCAATGAGACATTCACGTTAAACTTAGCACTGAAACTGCTGTAAGCCACATCGAACGCATGACTTTTCTCACTCTTCAAATCCGGATTACCCTGACTGATAAACATCGGGTTCTGATCGTCAAAATAAGGGTTCAGGTTCCAGATACCCGGACGCCAGATACGCATATTATAACCGGCACGTATGTTCTGCGTTTTGCCGATCTTCATCCCCAAAGAGACGGAAGGCACCAAGTCACTGAAATTGGTATGGAAATTCTCTCCCGGACCGACAATATATTTCACCCGTTGTATGGTCTGTTCGTAGCGGAGTCCCGGTTTGAAAGTAAAGTCCTTATATCTCAACGTATATCCGGCATAGGCGGACAGGATATGGTTCAAATGACGGTAATCGCTGCTGCGGTCCTCGTTGTATGCATAATCATTGCTGCCTCCTGCTGCCTCGTAAAACTTATTATCACTGGAGTTCCGCCGGAAGATATACTTCACGCCGGTTTCAATCGTATGCAATTTGCCGATCGGTGTCGTATAATCCACCTGAAAGGTCTGTTCCATAGTATTCGTCTTACCGTCCGAATGGTAATTGTACAACTTCAGATTTTCTATCAGTTCATCTTTTCTTTCATCCGGAAGAATATCGAGATAAGTGCTATAAGAATCACTCGTCTGAGGTTGTGTGTTCACCTTATAAGAAAGCGTAATCATCCGTTGCTTGTTCTTCTTGGAAGTACGCTGATAATCAACGTTTCCATTTATGGAGAACCACGAACTTTTTCCATGATTGTCCGTCCGGTAGCTATAAGCAACATCCTCGTAATTTGCTCCGTACATCACGGTACTACCGTCGCTGTTACTCTTATTACTGCTGCCATACATCCCGAAAGCCACCGTCAGCAACCGTAACGTATCAATCTCGTAACTCGCCTCAAGATTCCCGTACTGGAAATTCCCCTTTGACTTGGAACTGCTGCCGGACTCAAGATATTTCTCCGTATCCGACTCAAAGTTCTCACGATAACTGTCCGAATAGCCGCGCGGGCTGTTATTATAATTAAAGTTATAATTGGCGGAAAGAGTTAGTTTCCCCTGTTTCACCATTGCATAAGCACCGGTACCTGCCCCGTTATTGTTCGCGCTTCCACGGAAAGTAGCCGTATATCCTTCAAATCCGCTGCCCACTGTCACGATATTCAGGATACCGCCCACTCCTTCCGCATCATATTTAGCTCCCGGTGAAGTGATAACCTCAATATATTTAATCGAATTGGCAGGCATACTTTTCAACACTTCCTTCGGGTTATTGCTCATCATGTTATTGGGTTTTCCGTTCACGTGTACCTTGAAACTGCTGCTTCCGTTCACCTGTATATTATCTTCCCCGTCCACCGTCACCAAAGGAACTTTACGCAACATTTCCAATATACTGTTGGACTTGGAATCGGGATCATCCTCAATATTATACTCTATCTTATCGACATCTACCTTTACCAGAGGCTTTTGTGCCACGACTTCCACCCCTTTCAGCTCATTGTTGGCTTCCGCCGAGAGCATTGTCCCCAAATCAACCACCTTAGTTGACGATTTCAACGTAAATTCCTTCACCACAGGCGCTTTACCTATCGAAGAAATACTGATTACATAATCTCCTGCCGGCACATTCAGCTTCTCCTGAAATTTACCGTTCGCACCGGTCACCGCCATTTTCAGCGCTTTCTCCGGAGCATTTTTCTTTGTAATTCTGATTGTAGCATACGGTTCCCCTTCCTGCGTCAAAGAATCCAGAAGCACACCTTTGATTGTATAAGAAGGAGCCACGGATTTTTGCGCCCACCCCGCCACAGATGCAGTGAACACGAATAGTAATAGTAGCAACAGTCTGTGTTTCATAACTAGAATGATTTAGTTCTTATTTTATTAGACGTGCAACATTTCGGAATGTTGCAAATTTGGGGGATAAAAGTAGGTGGTTTCCCAACAGTTACGAAACATTCGGAGTTAAGAAAGTAAAAAGAATAGATAAAAAATATTATACGCTCTATTTATTTCAGCCCCGTCCAATGCTTCACGCCTGACAACAACTGCTTCAAATTGTTCCATAATCTATCTACCCAACTGATATGAAAAGGCTTTTCGTATTTCGTAAGCACCTTCGCACAGTCCTGCATCCGTTCGCCTTGTCCTTTCATGGCTATCTGTATCTCATTCATTCGAGCGATTTTTTCCCTCTGCAACAGCACTTCCTTATCCTGAGCACCTATAATTTCGGCAAGTAGAAATATGGAAATAAATACAAGAAATTCCGTATATTCCAACTACTCTCTACAAAGGGAAAAATGCAAATTCTCTTTCAACCTATCACCACCCTTCTGAAACCCTTTACAGATCGTACTTACAGAACGGTGATAGGTTGTCAGTAACCTATCACCTTACCTATCACCTATCACCGCCCAATTTGATAAATGCCTCTTGTAAACAAGAGTACCACTCAGAGGTAACTTCCGTTTCATGCCTTGTTACAATTTGTTTCAAGGCGAAGAAACTTTAGTTTCAAGCTGCCAGAACTAAAGTTTCAAGCTATTGAAACCAGAGTTTCAAGGTGCAGAAACTAGAGTTTCTCACCGATGAAACCGATCGTTTCCCCGTATGGAACAGGCAGCAAAAAGGCATATAAAACTTAACCAAGTTTTAGTGATAAATAAATACGAAAGAGTTTGCCCGACCGGATTATAAAGCCTACCTTTATCAGCCTTTAATAAAAAAGGAATAAATAATAAACACACTTGACATGAAACTTACTTTGATGCGGGACAACAGCGGGACATTAACCATGCGAACGCTAGATATTACCCTACAAATAGAAGCGATGAAGCATGAAACGAAAGCCCGCCCGATCAGTAATCTACGGACAAGCATACGTCACGCATCACCGGACTGCAAACTAGAAGAAGCGCAAAAACTGACGAAAGTCATCCCTGCCGCCAACTTCCGCAAAACAACCAACGGAACACAAATGACCGCATACAACGGCATCGTGCAAATAGAAGTAAACCACCTGGCAAACAGGACGGAAGTAAACCGTGTGAAACAGGAAGCGGCAGAACTCACTCAAACCCTCGCAGCCTTCATGGGTTCCAGCGGACACTCCGTAAAAATATGGCTGCGTTTCACACGCCCGGACAAATCACTACCCAAAAGCCGGGAAGAAGCGGAAATATTCCAAGCTCACGCTTACAGAAAAGCCGTCGGCCTGTGTCAACCGGCACTCTCCTATGCCATCGAACTTAAAAAACCGACATTGGATCAATTCTGCCGGCAAACCTACGATCCGGAACTTTATTACAATCCCGACTCTACCGTCATTTATATGCGCCAACCATTAGAAATGCCGTCGGACACCACCTACAAAGAAACCGTGCAAGCGGAAAACTCCCCATTCAAACGGCTGATTCCGGGATACGACAGTTTCGACACCTTATCCGCCCTCTTCGAGGTCGCCCTGAATAAGGCTTACCATTCATTAAGCGAACTTCATCCCAACATGCATCTCCATTCGGACGATGACCTCAAGCCTCTCTTAGTGCAACTTGCGGAAAACTGCTTTCAGTCAGGCATACCGGAAGAGGAAACCGCCCGTTGGGCCATTGCACACTTCTACACCCAAAAGAAGGAATTCCTGATCCGCCAAACCGTACAAAATGTATATCTGAACGCCAAAGGTTTCGGAAAAAAGTCCCCCTTATCAGCCGAACAGGAACTGGAACTCCGGACAGAAGAATTTATGCAACGCCGATACGAGTTTCGTTACAACACGATGACAACCGTCACCGAATATCGCGAACGAAACACGTTCTGTTTTTGCTTCCGTCCGGTCACCAACCGCACGCGCAACAGCATCGCCATGAACGCACGACTCGAAGGACTCAACCTTTGGGACAGGGATGTTGCCCGTTATCTGGACTCCGACCGTATTCCGGTTTTCAACCCTATCGAAGATTTCCTTTTCGGCGTGGATATCCGTTGGGACGGTCGCGACCGCATCCGCGAGCTTGCTTCCCGTGTTCCTTGCAACAATATCCACTGGCCTGATCTGTTTTATCGCTGGTTCCTGAATATGGTGGCTCATTGGCGCCACACTGACCGCAACTACGCAAATTGCACGGTACCGTTGTTAGTCGGTCCGCAAGCTTACCGGAAATCCACTTTCTGCCGGAATCTGCTACCGACCGAATTGCAACCCTACTACACCGACCGCATTGACTTCAGCAACAAAAGGGATGCCGAACTATCTCTCAACCGTTTCGCACTCATCAACATGGACGAGTTCGACCAAAACAGGGAGAGTCAACAGGCTTTCCTGAAACATATCATTCAAAAACCGGTAGTCAACACCCGCCGTCCTCACGGTGTAGCGACACAGGAGTTGCGCCGCTATGCCTCATTCATCGGCACGAGCAATCACAAGGATTTACTGACCGACACTTCCGGCAGCCGACGTTATATCGTCATCGCCGTAACCGGTCCGATCGATTGTTCTCCTATCGACTATGAACAACTTTACGCGCAAGCCATACACGATATTTACAAAGGAGAACGTTATTGGTTCAATGCCGAAGATGAAAAGGTTATGACCGAAAGCAATCAGGAGTTTCAAGTGATCCCCATTGCAGAGCAATTATTCCACCAATATTTCCGAGCTGCCCGGGAAGATGAGGAAGAATACGAGTTACTTCTCGCCATCGAGATACTGGAACAGGTGCAACATGATAGTAGAATCCGCGTTTCCAATTGCAACATTATCCAGTTTGGAAGAATATTGCAGAGGAATCAAGTGCCTTCCATACACGCCAAGCGCGGCAATGTTTATAAAGTTGTCCGAATCAAGCCGAAAAGAGCATAAATATACAATTATCGGTACGGTGACAGGTGAAGGATACGGTGATAGGTTAACGACAACCTATCACCGTTCTGTAAGTACGATCTGTAAAGGGTTTCAGAAGGGTGGTGATAGGTTGAAAGAGGAATTGGAAAAATCAATAGGAATTGCGAACAGTGCCCAACAGTCACTATTCTTCAGCAATGACCCAGTCTCCGATAGTTCTTGTCGTACTGTCGAAGTTAACTCCTATCTTTACAACACTTCGATGATCCGGCTGATAAGGTATAGCATATCCTTTACTGTTTATTTGTTCCAACGCTTCTTCCGGTGTACCATCTACCTTGAACTCAAAGACATAAATAGCATCATGTAATTTTACAACTACGTCAGCCCGTCCGATAGCACTTTTTACTTCCACATCCACGTATTGGCCCATCAAGCGGAATAAAAGATAGAAGATAGTCTGATAATGTTTTTCCTGCTTATTCTCCAGATCATTGGGAATCGAAGCGAAGAAAGCCCTTATTCTCTCCAGACATTCAACCAGTTTTCCGGCACGCAAGTCTTTGATAAAAGAAACCACATAAAACGTATTTTCACGTGCCGGCAAATGTACGTAGGCGGGCATAAGAGACTCGATAAATCCTTTCCGCACTTCTTTGTTGGGATAAGCCAAAGTATAAAGTTGGAATTCCGAATCGTAGCCCTTGATAGTAAGATAGCCACTTTGATAAAGCACAGGGAGAGGATCAGTGATAACACTTGTAGGAGCATCAAACTGTTCGGCAGTAGCCGTAGTCCCATCCAATTCGCGGATATCGAAATTACTCTGCTGCAATATGTTTATCAAGAAAGTAGGTGTTCCGGTAGAAAACCAGAAATTCTCATAGCTCTTTTGAGCAAATGCATTAAACAAACTAAATGGATTATAAACGTCTTCACACTTTTTGCTAAAATGATACCCGTCATACTGCTGTTTCAAGTGCAAACAGGCCTCCTCATAGGTTTCGCCATTAGCCTGTGCCATCATCTCAATATCTGCTTTCAGTTGCGTACGTAATTCCTGCTCGGTAATACCACAAATTGCGCTATAATCATCCCGCATGCTGATATTCTGCAAATTATTCAGTTCACTGAAAATACTCATTTGACTGAATTTGCTGATTCCCGTCAAGAAAAGGAAACGAAGATATTCTCCTTGTGCCTTTAAAGGACTAAAGAATTTCCGCATTTCTTCACGTAATTCATTTTGCAGTTCCGGCAAATGGTTACTGTCTAATAAAGGTGCATCATATTCGTCAATAAGCACTACTACCTGCAAACCGGTTTGCTGGTATGCTCTTTTTATTATCCCGGAAAAACGGGCTGCATAGCCCTCCTCTTCCGGAGCGTTCCCATAAATTCGCTCCCACTCACAAAGTTGAAGATTCAAACGTTCGTTCAGATCAGCCATAGTGGTATATTTCGTCATGCTGAAATCTATGTGCAGCACCGGATAGACATTCCATTCTTTCTCCAAACGTTCCATTGCCAATCCTTGGAACAAGTCTTTTCTTCCCCGAAAATAAGCGTCCAAAGTGGAAACCAGCAAACTTTTCCCGAAGCGGCGGGGACGACTTAAAAAATAAACCTTATTGGTATTAGCCAACCGATATATCAACTCCGTCTTGTCAACGTATACGTTGTTATTATTACGCAAGTCTTCAAAATTCTGTATCCCTATCGGGTATATTCTAAAAGTATTATTCATAATGCCTATCCTCTCTAAAATGAAATATAGACAAATATAGGTATTAAAAGACAAACATCAAACAGTACTATACATTTTCTCAAATCTTATCGGCATTTACAACCATAAGACAGAAAGGACACCCGACTATTATCTCATAACAATACCCGAACCATTGCTATTATTTTACATAAGCACACATTTATATTCCTACAGAGTTGTAAAAAGCAGTTGTTCTTTTTAGTATTATTACAAACCTTCCTATTTATTTTTTTATTTTTTATTAACCCCTACATACTGTTACACTCCTTAACAGTATCAACTTGTAAAGCTGTAACTCAAATTTAACCTTATTGTAACACAAAAATAGTGGCACAAAGCTTTGTTAGTTTCGTAAAATAAAATATCTTTGTTTGCTAATTACTTAAATCGAAACGTATGATAACAAACAATTCACAAGAAATATTAACTATTTATTTAAAAACGCTAATGAAAAATCTAACTTTTCTCAAACTGTTCGTTACGACGATGTTTGTAATGGCTACAGCATTATTTGCAGGTTGCGTTGACGATAACGACGACACTGAAGCTCCACGTTTGGAGGTTTCTCCAAAAACGTTAGTATTTGATACCGACGGAACCCCGGTAGAGGGAAGTCAATCTTATTTTGAAATTTCAGCAAACCGCCACTGGACAGCAACTGTACTGGACGATAAAACCTGGGTGACACTTTCCAAAATGGAAGGTGACGGTTCTGACAAAGTTCAGGTGAGTATCCCCGAAGGTATTACAGACGAAGCGAAAGTCCTGATTCAGATTTCTAACAAGGTAGGAGTGCTGATGAAAGAGGAAGTTACGATTAGAAGCGGAAACATTGTTCCTGCTGTTGTTATTTACAATGAGACATTCGGAACTACTGCACCATCCAAGAGTCCCTATCCTTTTGTCGACGAATTTACAGATTGGGTTAAATCAGGAGAAGGCTCTACAACAGTAGAATATGCAGGTTCGGGAGCTTCTATACGCCAATCAGGAAAACTTAGTGCCGGTTATGAAGGTGCCTCTGGTGGAGATAAACTTTTCTTCGGAAACAATGCAAACTTCATCATTCAAAAGATTACTTTAAAATCAGATCAAACCAATCTTAAATTAGGATTTGGAGGAAGCTATTCACAACAAATAACTGGTGGTTATGACAATGAATTTAAACCTGAAAGCTTCCATTTCTATTTAAGTAAAGATGGCACAACTTGGAGTAACGCTATTCAATATGACTATAAACAAGCTGATGAATATTGGGTATATGTTACATCTAACTTTACATTGAAGTATCCCGTTAATACTCTTTATATTAAATTTGCAGCAGACATAGCTTCTGTATTTGCAATAGATGACCCAACTCTTTCAACCGGCAATGGCGGACAAGAAATTGATTTAGGAAATACTGATCCTGCTGTTTCTACTGCCGAAGCAACTCAAGTAAATGGCACATCTGCAACTCTTGGCGGTTCAGTCGTTAACATGGACGTTGCTTCTGCAACAGAAGTCGGTGTACAATATACAGAATACACCGGAGATGTTACAAATATTGATTGGGCAAATGTAGCTAAAACAAAAGCTCAAGAAAAAGTTTCTCCTTGGACAGTAGCAGTAACAGGACTCACAAGTGGAAGCCAATATGCAGTTCGTGCATACGCAACAACTTCAACCGGAGATATTTACGGTTCTGTAGAAACCTTCACTGCTAGTGCTCCGGAAGCTATAAGCATTGCAGATCTGGTTACAAAGATAAAAGCAACGACAGAAGTAACTCCTATTGATAATGACTATATAATTCAAGGTATTATCTGTGGCGACCCAGAAGCACAAAACTGCTCATATGGTACATTATACGTAATGACCAAAGGTGCTACTACCGCCGGCAATGCACTTACTCTTTACAATACGACTATCAAGCCTGAGACTTATTCTCTCGGTGATGAGATAAAAGTTACACTGCGCAAAGAGAGTGCGAAAATGCAAGTATATAACAGTGCTCCACAAATCAGTGGCTTCGATGCTGCAGAAGTTGAAAAGATATCTTCCGGCAATAATGTTCAGCCTGTTACTATTACCGTAGATAAACTTCTAGACTTTGCTTGTATGCCTGTAAAAATAGAAAATGTAACTATTGAAACGGCAGGCATTTGGAAAACAGAGGTCGATAAGGCTTCGACTCATACTTTCAAGGCTAACGGAAGTGATTTAACTGTATATATAAATAAAGGTGCAAGTAGCTTTAATAATGTAGCATATATAGCTAAAGAAAACGGTTCACTTACAGGTATAGCTGCTGCCTATAAAACTAGTGCACAACTTCTACCTCGTAATTTGGAAGATGTTAAAGAGTTCGAAGCAACAGGACCGACAATAACGTCAGTCGCTCCAAGTCAAGTTAACTTTCCTTCAACAGGTGGAGAAGAAACGTTAATTATTAGTACCTCAAATCAAGGAAGTAGCACTCTTCAACTCAGTCCTTTAGGTGAGGGTATATCTGCAGAAGTTAAAGACAATAACACTGTCAAAGTTAAAGCTGAAGCTAATACAAGTACCAATGAAATAAAAAAAGATTTAGTAATATCATTGAGTGGTGGAAATTCTGTAACGGTACCTATAAAAGTAGCAGCAATTGGTGGAAGTAATGGCTATAAACTAATTGAGACCGTAGCGGACCTATCAGAAGGAAAATATTTCATGGCAGGATATGCAGAAATAAGTAACAATAAAACAGATCTTAAACCTTACACCTATCAAATTTGGCAAGGTACTCTCTCGGGTAGCGACTTAGTGACAGTTGCATATCAATATCAAGGAGATGAACTTATAGCAAAAGATGCATCACAAGTTGCTGCCGAAATGGAACTTGTAAAAATTGATGGTAAAGCTGACACATACTATATAAAAATAGGGGACCAGTATTTATATAACCCAACTAAAGCTACCAATCGTAAACTAAAATTAAAAGACACTGCTGACGAATCTGTTGAATGGAAATTTGAAGATAAAAACAACGGTGGAGTCACAGCGTCCAACAACGAAGTTTACTTAGTGACAGCGGATGCTGACTCTAAATTTATTCGTTCATATAAATCCTCAAGCATAAGTTCATTGAAAGGAATTTTCTTTTTCAAGAAGAAATAATACAGTTATCTAAAATCTCAACTAACTATTAATTAGACATTAATAGTTAGTTGAAGTTTTCAATACTAGAACAAAGATGACATCACCTCCCAAATACTACGCAGCAGCAATAAAGTCCGTATTCTTTACGGTGCTGATACTGTGTGCATTTGCGTGTAGCAATAACGACGACCCGGTATCCCCGACCGAAGACGGAGAAGCATATTGGAAAATATCTTCGACCGTGAAATCAGTTTCCGGATCATCAGCAATCATTCTATCCGGTAAAACCGGTACGGAATGGCACGCAGAAGTGACCGAAGGAACAGAATGGTGTTCTTTCAGTAGTAAAGATTATAATATAACGACCAAAAGTGGACAGATAGCAGATGGGCTCAATGTACTATACGTATATTATAAGACCAATTCTGGAAAAACTCAACGAAGAGCACAACTAACGTTGCGTTTTGCAGAGAATGCTCAAAAGACTTTTGATCTGGTACAGCTAGCAGAATCCCAAGAGAATCTGCCGGCGTTTAACTCATGGGCTGAGCTACCTACTAAAGTAGAAAACACTAATTATCAATATGTTACTCACTATGGGCTCTTAAACAATCAAACAATTCGTAACTATTCGATTTGTTTCGATAAAACTAAGAAAGCCGCTTTATGGGTAGCATATCCGATACATGACGCCTACTTAAGAAAGAATGTAGAACGTACCAATCGTTGGGCTTTCGACCCTATTGTTCCTCAAAGTTTCCAGGCAAATTGTGTAGAGCATTCTTATAAAGGTAGTTATGACCGTGGTCATCAGATAGCATCTGCCGACCGCGTGTGTACAGATGAAATGAATGCGCAGACATTCTATATGTCGAATATGACACCACAGCTTGGTTCCCTGAACCAACAGATGTGGGCGACTCTTGAGGGTAAAGTCCGCAGTTACAGTTGTAGTGATACATTGTATGTAGTGACCGGAGCTTATTTCGGTCCCGGAGCAACTACAACCACAGACGGTGTAGGTAGTTCCGTACCCGTTCCTACAAACTATTTCAAAGTACTGCTACGCACAAAAAGCGGTTCTACGAATAAAAAGGTGCAGGATTGCTCACCCAACGAATTAATATCTATTGGTTTCTGGGTAGAACAAAAAGGCTATGGAAATTCTATACCGAAAAGTATTTGCACAACAGTAGCTGATATTGAAGAAAAAACAGGTTTTACATTCTTCCCCAAAGTAGATAGTTCTGTGAAGCAACAGATGGATCTCGCCCAATGGGGAATAAAATGAGATACAAGCTTATGAAGAAACAATTATTTTGCACCATATTCTTTGTACTGCTGATTTCCGTTTGTTTTGGTCAGAAACCATACAAAGTGGTATTCTATAATCTCGAAAACTTCTTCGATACGATCAATGATCCCGAAGTTAAAGATGACGAGTTTACCCCCGAAGGGCCCAAAAAATGGAATACAGCCAAGTATAATAAAAAGCTTGGCAATATCGAACGAGTATTGTTCGGTATGGCAGCTATCGACAAAGAGTATCCAATCGTTATCGGGGTATCGGAAGTAGAAAACCAGAACGTACTGGAAGACATTGTAGCTACCCCCAAGCTGGCACCGGGTAATTATCGGATCTCACATTTCGATTCACCCGAAGCCCGTGGAGTAGACGTAGCTTTCCTCTACCGTCCGGATGTATTCAAATTGGAAGGGCAATATCCTGTAAAGACCGTCATTCCTTCATTGCCGGACTTCAAGACTCGCGATATCCTGACTATGTGGGGAACCATAGAAGACGAACCGTTCTTCTTTATGGTAGCTCACTGGCCCTCTCGCCTGGGAGGAAAAGATGTTTCAGAGTTCAAACGTATTGCGGTCGGACGCCAGATGCGCAGCATCGCAGACTCTGTACTGCAGGCCAACCCGGCAACTAAAATAGTGATGATGGGTGACTTCAATGATGATCCGACAGACAAAAGTATAACCGAAGGGTTAGGAGCCAAATTAAAAATGAAAGATTTGTCTGCCGGTGATTTATACGCCCCGTATGCCGATATGCTGAAAGCCGGTTACGGTACATTAGCTTACGGTGATGCGTGGAACATATTTGATAATATTGTTATATCTGAAAATCTTGCCAAAGGATCTACCGGAAAACTGAAAATACAAAAAGCTCCCGGATCAAAATTCTACGGCAATATCTTCAAACAACATTATATGATACAAAAAGAGGGACAATACAAGGGGTATCCACTACGTACCTATGTCGGAAATAATTTCCAAGGTGGATTCAGCGACCATTTCCCTGTATATATCTATATAAGCAAATAAAACTGAAATACTTATGAAAATAAAGAGTTTTCTAATCATGGTATTATCTTTGATTTCGCTGACTGTCGCTGCACAGAACGGCGGAATCAAGGGTAAAGTCGTATCACGTGCCACGCGTACGGCTATTGACGGTGTGAAAGTCACTTTAACACCGGGCAACGTCACAACGACAACTGACGAAAAAGGTAACTTCATATTTGAGAATTTGAATAAAGGTGAATATTCACTGGCTTTTGAAGCGGCAGAATATGAGCCATTGTCCATTGCGGTCCGGGTAGACAAACTGATAAGGGACATTAACAATGTAGTGTTAGTACCCGACAATCAATCTCCTACTGTGGACGATGCTATTTTTGCAGAATTTGATACGGAGACTTTGGACGATGCCCAATCATTGCCTTCATCACTGTCGGCATCCAAAGATGTATTCAACAACATCGCTTCCTACAAATTCAGCGAGATGCGTTTCAACCTTCGCGGATACGACTCACGCTATACTGATGTATACTTGAACGGTATCCTGTTCAATGATGCACTGACCGGATATTCTCCTTGGTCATTATGGAGCGGGTTAAACGACGCTACCCGTAATCAGGAAGTTACTTCAGGATTGAATATGGGAGAAATGGGTATTGGTAGCCTCGGCGGTACAACCAACATCAATACGCGTCCTTCACAAATGCGTAAAGGATTCCGTGCCAGTCTTGTAAATGGCAACTCAACATACCGTTTCCGTGGTATGGTGACGTATGCCTCAGGACTGCAAGATAATGGTTGGTCATACGCCTTCTCCGTTTCAACCCGACAGGGAGGTAACTCTTACGCTCGTGGTGTATATTACAATGCATTCGGATATTTCGCTGCCGTAGAAAAACAATTCAACGACCAACACCGTTTGGCTTTGAGCGTATTAGGTGCTCCGACAGAAAGAGGTACTCAACAAGCTGCCACTCAGGAAGTGTATGATCTAGTCGGAAACAACTATTACAACCCGAACTGGGGTTGGCAAAGCGGTAAACGCCGTAATGCACGTGTACGTAATTATCACGAGCCTATCGCCGTATTGAATTACACTTATGACATCAACGACCGTTCACAACTGAACGTGGCTACTTCCGTACGCTTCGGAGAGAACGGTTATTCGGCACTTACCTGGTATGCCGGTCCCGACCCACGCCCCGACTATTACAGATATTTGCCCAGCTACTCTAACGGGACTACTTACGGTGCCTGGTTAGATGAAGCATGGCGTGCCAATACGGATAATATCCGGCACATTAATTGGGGACAACTGTATGACATCAACCGTAATCAGGAAGAAAATGCAACGTATGGTCCGGGACACCGTTCTATCAATATGATAGAAGAACGCCATACCGACCAGTTGGACTGGAACTTCTATACACAGTTCTCTCATACGTTCCGCAATAATTCCAGAATAAACGGAGGAGTAAATTTACGCCGTAACCGTACGGAGTATTATAGCGAAGTGAAGGACCTGCTCGGTGGCGATTACTGGGTAGACATCGACAAATTTGCCGAACGTGACATGGGCGGATTAAATCCGATTCCTTATCAGAACGACATGGAATATTATGAAAAATACGGTCATGCACGCGCTGCCAAAAAAGGAGATAAATACGGGTATGATTACTACGGAAATGTACTCAACGCACGCGCATGGGCTCAGTATGAAATGAGTTTCGGCAAACTGGGTGTCAACCTGGGCGGCGAGATCGGTCATGCTTCTTTATGGCGTCACGGGTTATGGAAGAAAGGTTTGTTCCTGGATGACTCTCAAGGCGACTCTAAGAAACTTAATTATCTGACTTATAAATTAAAAGCCAACTTCAGCTATAAATTCTCGGCAGCGCACTCTATCGAGGCTAATATCATGTATATGCAAGATTCGCCGGAATTTCAGTCCGCATTTGTATCACCGCGTACACGTAACGCCGTTACTCCGGGACTTTCCGCAGAAAAAGTATTCGGTGTAGACGGTTCCTATAATTTCCGTTTAGGAGAACTTAGGGCACGTGTATCCGGCTATTATACCAAGTTTATGAATCAGAACAAGGTTCTTTCTTACTATGACGACGTAGAAGCCACTTTCTCCAACTTTGCGATGAGCGGCATTGACAAACGTCATTTTGGTGTGGAGGTTGCTGCTTCTATTCCGCTCGACGCCGGATTCTACCTGAACGGTGCACTTAGCTGGGGACAATATACATACGATTCGAATCCCAACTACGTTCAGATACAGGATAATAGTGGTGAGGTCAAAAACGAAGGTAAGGTATACTGGAAAAACTTCCGCGTAGAAAGTACTCCGCAGAAAGCAATGAATATCGGTTTGTCTTATCGTGGTCCCAAGAATATCTATGCTTCACTGGATTTGAATTATTACAGCAATATGTACATATCCATGAGTCCGCTGTATCGTACAGATGCGGTATTGACTCCGGGTATGACAAAAGAAGATGTTGCAGAACTCCGTAGCCAAGAGAAATTCAACTCTGCCTATGTAGTAAATGCCAGCATTGGTAAGAACTGGTTTATCAAGCGCCAGTACACTCTTGGATTCAGCCTGGAAATGAAGAATCTTCTCAACGACCAGGACATCAAGACCGGTGGTTACGAACAGGTTCGTTTGTTGAAGAACAAAGATACAAGTTACCAAACTTATCAGCCATTTGACTCCAAATATTTCTATATGTTTGGTTCGACTTACTATCTGAATCTTTATTTCCGCTTCTAATCTGTAACGAATAAAAATGAGAACTATGAGCAAATTATTAAAAATATGTATGGTTGTAGCTGCTGTACTCAGTTTTACCGGTTGCTACAATGACTTTGATGATCCTGCACCGGCTAAAGTCTGGACAGAGGCAGATTTCAACAAAGACCAAATCATTACAATCAAACAGTTGAAAGATATATATTATGCCAAATATGCTCCGGGATCAACTGCCGGACTTGGCAAATATGTAGAAATCACAGAGGATTATGTAATCCGTGGTAAAGTAATATCAAGCGACCAGGCCGGGAACGTTTATAAATCTCTTTATATCTATGACGAGACTTCCCAATCCGGCATCGAACTAAAGCTAATGGTCAGCAACTATGTGTATTATCACATGGGACAGACTATTTATGTGAAGACCAAAGGAATGGCTCTCGGCAACTACCGGTATATGATTAGTCTCGGTATGCCGCCTACGGAAGCGGATATTGAGAAAAACTATGCAAACCGCAATCTGGAAAACCAACTGTTGATAAACGAACATATCTGCCCGGGTGCTATGGGAGAACTGACGGAGAATGATGTTTTAGTTATTACTCCAAGCAACTATGAAACAGCACTCAACGACGATGCGCTGGGACGCCTGGTTCGTTTCGAAGGATTAACCTATAAAGAAGGTACATCCGGTAACAACTTCTATCCTTCCTATCTGGAGGCTATTTATGAGAATGGTAAAACCGAGGCTACATACACTAGCAAGTCTTATATATCCGAAGGATTAACACCCACGTATGCATATAGCTATAATAACCAACGTTATTATGGTTCGGCATGGTTCTCTTATGGCGGTACAACCACCGAAGATAAGGGTAACTACATTGTACGTGTAAGCGGATATTCAAACTTCGCCCTACAACCATTGCCCGAAGCCGGTGCAACGGGAGATATAACAGCCATTTATACAAAATACTCTTCCAGTTCAGGCGGTTTCATCACTTACCAGTTACTGGTGAACAGTTTTAATGACATTAATTTCTAAGTATAAGATACACATTAAACCCAAAAGGAGAAAACGATCATTGTTTTCTCCTTTTTTCATTTTATTATTCCGTACTACCGTAAGTATCTTTCTTAAAGATAGAAGAACAGCAACAACACAAAATTACAGGCAATCACTACCCCGAATCCCCCTAAAATCCAGGGACGGAGCTTGCTTCCCTTCCCGGCGAAGAACAAAGCATAGAACATATTCACCATTATATTACTGATGATAGCCTGCATACTGCAAGCAGTAATAATCAGTGCGGCAACGCTACCGGTATTTTGCAACAAGTTCAAGATAAAAGGAGTAATATCACTAAAGCCGGATACAAAAGAAAGCAGATTCAATCCACCTGTACCTGCATAGACTAACGTATAATGAGTCAGCACAGTAAAGATTACAAATAATACGGCAAAGATTAGGGCAACCTTAAATTCCAGCGGGTTACTGCTATCATCGTCTTCCGGTTCGGCATCCGAATCTTTAGGACGTTTCTGCCGGGAATGAATAAACCACCCTACAGCCGCAGCTATCACCGACATAATCAGCAAGTACGGATAAATAGACTGGAAAATCTCCCGGCTAAAAATCAGTATCAGTATCATAAAACGCAGGAACATCATACTGACAGCAAACAGCATGGCGGCAACATAGTCGGTAGCTTCCTGCTCCGACGCTTTCCGACTTTTACGGGCAAGTACCGAGATCGTAGCCGTACTGCTATACAGCCCTCCGATAATGCCGGATACCAAAGTGCCTGACTCATGGAATACATATCTTTTCAGCAGATAAGACAGATACGAGATGCCGGATACCACAACCGTTGCCAGCCAAATGGAATAAGGAGTAAGATTGATATCAGGAATCAGGTTCTTGTTCGGCAACATAGGCAATATGATACCACTGATAGCAAGGAATTTCGCCAGCGTAATCATTTCATCATTCTTCATACGCTGAGCAAATTCGGTAAACGTATGTTTCAGTTCGGTCAAAAGAAGCACCGTCACAATCACCATGACGTAAAACCAGGAAGGTTGAGTGGCTACGATAGGAGCCATGCAATAGGTTATCAACGCAATAATAATGGTAGTAACACCAAAAACATGAAACTGAGACTGCTTGACGTAATAGTTCAGCCCCAACAACAATCCCAACACTGCACCGCCTCCCATAAACAGACGCATATCGGTAGGATCGAGTATATAGAGCAGATACCCCAAGATTCCGATAAAAGTAAATGTACGGTCGGTCCCGAAAAGGGTAGTTTCACCCTCACGCTTCAAACTGATTCGGCGCTGCGAAAGCCCGATTAGTAAAGAAAACAAGGTCACCAGAACGAAAGTGACCAATTCCCGCGGCAGATAGTTGTACAACTGTTCCATATCCATACATTGCTCTTTTAGAATAGGAACAAATATACGGTTTATTTGTTAACGTTCACCACGTTTTATACGGTTTTTTCATTAGTTGGGAGTTGTAGTAACGCACATCTCCGGTCACTTCCTTACCGATGAAGTCCGGTTTCACAAAAGATTCCTCTTCCGATTCCAGTTCGATTTCCGCCACGACAAGTCCTTCATTCTCACCATAAAACTCGTCAACTTCGAATACATGCTTACCGCTTCGTACCAAGTAACGGGTCTTATCAATGATACCGGGTTCACAAAGTTTCATCAGTTCTTCCGCTTCCTCCAAAGGAAGCTCCTTCTCCCATTCATAACGGCTGGTTCCGGAAGCATTGGAAGCTCCTTTAATGGTAAGATACCCCTTATCGTCACGAATACGGACCCGTACAGTCCTCCCACGAGCACTGCTGATATACCCTTGTACAATCCGGCTATGCGAGGTTGCCAGAGATTTAAACTCACCGGAGACTAAAAACTTTCGTTCTATTTCTTGTGCCATGGCACAAAAGTAATGAAATTCCTTAAAATCTCGTCATAAACTCAATGACGATTTTATCCCGTTCCGACTCTTTAGGGATACCCGATTTCTTGTAGAAGTACTTCTCGAAGTTCAGACGGAGATCGGCAATAAAAGCCTTGGAGAGACTAAGCGTAATCCCGCCTGTCACACGGTGACGGGCATAGTCATTTATAATCAACGTTTTTGTTGTCTCGTCAATCGTACCATTGCTATGGTCCGTCATCATATCATAACGGGCCAGGAAAGATATTTTATTAAAAACCTTCTTCAGCGGCAAGTCATAATTGACAAAACTGTTAACTGCATGAACATCTTTAAACGCATTATGCCCATACATTTTATACAGGTATTCCGCCTCAATATGGAAACGATTGTTCTGATAATAGATACCGGCATCATACATATTGATTCGTACATCTTCCGGTTTTATCATTTGAGTGCTAAGTGTCACATTCCAGTTCTTGCCAGGCAGTAACTGCGCCTTTATAGAATAATTCAGTGTTTTGTGCCATTCTTTCTGGTTTGTCAAACCGGAACCGTTGAACAGTCCACCTTCCAGAATAAACGGGAAATCTCCTTTATGTGTATAGGCAGAAGTAAGTCCGACATCACGCACATTACCCACCTGCTTGGCAATAAATGAACGGTTAGCGAAATACTGTTGGTGCGGTGAACGGTGTGCATCTATCGTGAAAGGAACACGCATCTGCCCAATTGTAAAATTCAGGTCTTTCACCGGAAAGACACGTGCGTACGCATCAAGCATTTTGATAGAGCCTTCATCGGAAAGGTCGATTTCTGCCTTATAAGCAACCAGCGGATGTACATTTCCCGAAACACTGAAACGGGCATTGCGTACCTCAAAACGGCTTTCGCCTGTTTCTGTCTGATATTCATATTTACCCCGGATCGTTCCGTGGATTTCCGGCAGATAATCCTTTATCTCCATTGTCTGCTTATCCAGTTTCTTGCCATCTCCGGCATCATCCTTGGCCTGTCCAAAGGCTGCTGTCGTTAGCAAAAGTGTAACGACGGTTGTTGTAATTCTACTCATTTCAGTTGTTTGCTACTATATTCGCGGCAAAAGTACAACTGTGAAGATACACCGGAATGACAAACCGGCTACGGAAGAATTACAGAAAAGTTACATTGATATTACAGGGGTTACAAAAGCGTTACAAAACAAGAATTCACCACAGATCACATGATTTTCACCGTCCGGGCAGACCTTCTTTTCGTGCCCCTTGTGCAATCTATGTAATCTGTAGTGAATCAATCAACCGAAAAAGGAGAATGCAACCAACATTACCAATGCCAAAATAATTAATGAGACGAACACTATTTTGACTACCTTTTGGGCTTGTTGTTCTTCCTTCTTACTAATCGCTGTTTTTTTCTTAGCCTTACCCATAATAGTTAGTTTTAAAGTTCAACACTAACAAAGTAAGAACAAATCTTTTAACTTTCCAAAAATAACACTTGCTAATTTTGTTTTTTATGATTCCTGCGAAGAAAACTCCATCAGGTAAGCCTTGATAAAGCCATCGATCTTACCGTCCATTACTCCGTTCACATCCGAAGTCTGATAGTTGGTACGATGATCCTTTACACGGCGGTCATCAAATACATAGCTTCGGATTTGCGACCCCCATTCAATCTTCATCTTACCGGCTTCCACCTTTGCCTGTTCCGCCATACGATGCTGCAATTCCTTATCATACAAGATAGAGCGTAACTGACGCATTGCATTTTCACGGTTCTTCGGCTGGTCGCGGGTTTCGGTATTCTCAATCAGGATTTCCTCTTCTTCGCCCGTATAAGGGTCTTTATACTGATAACGCAAACGGACACCGGATTCTACCTTGTTCACATTCTGACCACCGGCACCACCGCTTCGGAATGTATCCCAGGAAATACGTGCTGTTTCTATATTCACCTCGATACTGTCGTCTACCAGCGGAGTCACAAATACGGAAGCAAAAGAAGTCATACGCTTACCTTGTGCATTGTACGGAGAGACACGAACCAACCGATGCACGCCGTTCTCACCTTTCAGATAACCGTAAGCAAAATCTCCTTCGATATTGATCGTACAAGTTTTGATTCCCGCCTCATCACCTTCCTGAAGGTTGGCAATCGTAGCCTTATAACCATTTGTCTCGGCATAGCGCAGATACATACGCATCAACATGGATGCCCAGTCCTGACTTTCCGTACCACCGGCACCGGAATTGATTTTCAACACACAATCCATCTGGTCGGCTTCGTCACGAAGCATATTCTTGAGTTCAAGTGCTTCCACCGCCTCACTGGCTTTCGCATAAGCGGCATCTACATCTTCCTCTGTCACCAGTTCTTCTTTATAGAAATCAAATGCCAGTTCCAGCTCGTCTGCCAGTGTCTTCACTTCATTATAACCGCTAATCCACTTCTGCAGATCCTTTACCAACTTCATTTGAGCTTCTGCCCGTTTCTGGTCGTCCCAGAATCCCGGAGCTTGTGTCCTTAATTGTTCTTCTTCGACTTGAATTTTCTTCCCGTCGATGTCAAAGATACCTCCTCAGCGCATCTGTGCGCTCTTTCACGTCTTTAAGTTGTTCAATAGTAATCATCTGATTTACAATTTTATTAGTTATATTTTTTCAAATCCGGCGACAAAGATACGAAAAAGCCTGCTTACTCCTCATACATCTTTTCAATCAACTCGCTATAATTCTGCGCTACAACCGCCCGTTTCAATTTCAGCGTGTTGGTCAGTTCGCCACGTTCCATGCTGAATGGTTCGGGAAGCAGAGTGAAGCGCTTGATTTGCTCGTAATGAGCAAACTGCTGTTGCAACGTTTCTATCCGGGCACGGAAAAGACCGACAATCTTCGGATGTTGCAGCAGTTCGGCCATATCTTTATACTCAATGCCTTTCTCCTTAGCATATTCCTTCACGTATCCATACACAGGAACAATAAGGGCAGAAACAAACTTACGCTGATCGGCAATAATAGCAATCTGATCGATATAACGGTCAATCACCAGTTTTGTTTCCAACGCTTGCGGAGCGATATATTTGCCGTTCGATGTTTTGAACAGGTCTTTGATACGTTCCGTCAGGAAAAGCTGTCCATTCTTAAAGTAACCTGCATCCCCCGTGTGGAACCAGCCGTCGGGGTCAATAGCGGCAGCAGTGGCTTCCGCTTTCTTATAATATCCTTTCGTGATCGTCTTACCACGAAGCAGTATTTCATTGTCTTCGCCTATCTTCACTTCAACTCCCGGCAGTACGACACCCACCGAACCGATATCATAGCCCACCGGCAACGTACAGGATACAGTAGCCGTAGATTCCGTCAAGCCGTATCCAACCACCATATTGATGCCTACCGAATGAACAAATTCATTGATCTCATCGGGAACGGCAGCACCGGCAGTCGGGAAAAAGTTTCCATTCTCAATGCCGATCGTCTTCTTCAGTAAAGAATAGATCGTTTTTTCGTAGAACTTATATTTCAGCTGATTCATCACCGGAGGTGTTTTCCCCCGGCGCAGATAATCCAGATTATGGATTCTACCCACTTTGATAGCATCTAGCATCAACGCCTTCTTTAAGCCGGTTGTCTCATTGATCTTCTCCTGTACGCCTGCATATACCTTTTCCCAGAAACGGGGAACACTGCACATCAACGTCGGCCGAATCTCCTTGATAGTCGTCTGAATATCTGCCGGACGAAGATTGATACAAATCTGCACGCCTTTATGAATACAAAGGTAACACCACGCTTTCTCAAATACGTGCGTCAGTGGCAGGAAGTTCATAGATACATCCTTATCCGACATTGTCGTCAGGCGGTCGTCATGTGTATGGAACTGTTCCAGATAGCAGGAATGATGCAGCATGACTCCTTTCGGTTCGCCCGTTGTTCCGGACGTATAAAGGATATTCGCCAAATCATCGTAAGAAGCGCGTTCCGTACGTGCTTCCACCGTATCATTATGCGGGAGTCCCTCCCCCATTGCCATAAATTCATCAAAGTAGATAGAAGATACATCACGAGGGTCTTTCACCACCGAACGGTCAAAGATAATCAGTTGTTGCAGGGAAGAACAGAAACCGAAAATGCTGAAAGCAGCATCATATTGAAACTGTTCCCCCACAAAAAGGTAACGAATCTGCGCATCATTGATGATGTATTGCGCTTGCGCAGGCGAACTGGTCGCATAAAACGGAATGGTAACAGCGCGATTGGCAAATGCACCAAAGTCAACATAGAACCATTCGGGCTTATTCTGTGAAAATATACCGATATTCTCTTGTTCTTCCACTCCCAACGCCACGAAAGCATTAGCTGCTTGTCGTACAGTTCCCGAGAACTGATTCCACGAAATAGGAATCCATTGAGCTGTCTCATAGTCGCGGTATTTTAAGGCTACCTTGTCGCCATATTTTTCGGCCTGACGATGGACCAGGACAGATAAATGATGATAAGTCATACTCTTTGTATTAGTAAATATGGTACAAAGGTATTAGTTTTATTTGAAACTATTGCTCAAAACGACTATCTTTGTGCAAAGATTAAGATATAGATAAAAGATTTGCACTATGAAATATGATATTCCGTATATGACAACAGAGGCTGTAAGCCTGCTTAAATCACTGATTAGTATTCCTTCAATCAGCCGGGAAGAAACCCAAGCTGCGGATTTCCTGCAAAACTATATTGAAATGGCAGGTATGCAGACGGGACGTAAAGGAAATAATGTGTGGTGCTTTAGTCCTATGTTTGATTTGAAGAAGCCTACTATTTTACTTAACTCCCACATAGACACAGTGAAACCTGTTAACGGTTGGCGGAAAGATCCGTTCACTCCACGTGAAGAAAACGGTAAGTTATATGGATTAGGAAGTAACGATGCCGGTGCCAGCGTTGTTTCGTTATTACAGGTGTTCCTGCAACTATGTCGCACTTCGCAGAAATACAACCTCATTTATCTTGCCTCGTGCGAAGAAGAAGTTTCAGGTAAGGACGGAATTGAAAGTGTATTGCCGGGACTTCCTCCTGTCTCATTCGCCATAGTGGGCGAACCGACGGAGATGCAGCCCGCCATTGCCGAAAAAGGCTTAATGGTGTTAGACGTCACTGCAACAGGTAAAGCCGGACACGCGGCACGCAATGAGGGAGACAATGCTATCTACAAAGTATTGGATGACATCGCCTGGTTCCATGACTATCGTTTTGAAAAGGAATCTCCGCTACTAGGCCCGGTGAAGATGAGCGTCACGGTGATTAATGCAGGTACTCAACACAATGTCATTCCCGACAAATGTTCTTTCGTTGTCGACATCCGGAGCAACGAACTTTACTCAAACGAAGAACTGTTTGCGGAAATCAAAAAACATATTTCCTGTGACGCCAAAGCGCGTTCATACCGCCTCAACTCTTCACAAATTGATGAAAAACATCCGTTTGTTCAGAAAACAGTAAAGCTTGGCCGTGTTCCTTTCGGTTCTCCAACTCTGTCCGATCAGGCATTAATGTCCTTCCCTTCGGTAAAGATCGGTCCGGGACGCTCTTCACGTTCGCATACAGCAGAGGAATATATCATGCTGAAAGAGATCGAAGAAGCTGTCGGAATTTATCTGGAGTTATTGGATGGGCTTCTGATTTAGTTACATCAATGTATATACAAATTACTTTCTATAAAAATATCCTATCGGGCATATTCAATCTCGCACATAAAGAAGAAAAAAGCGAACGTTTCTTACACAAACGTGTTCCATGTTATTAATAAACTTTTGAGGGGTTTATTAATAACGGTATCTAAGTTTATTATAAACTCTCAAATCCAAGACAAAGGTTATTCCTGTGATTTTTAACAACAAAAAAGGCTGCAAACCCTACAAAGATTCGCAGCCTTTAGTTTATACCAAGGTTCTTACAGCTTAACTACTGTAAGGAGTTTCCATTCCACTGTTGCAATATTGCACTATTTTCTTTTCCATTCTTCTTTAGTTCCGTTCTTTACTCATCACTATTCTCCTACAAATATACAAAATAAAAAGAGCTTTTCCAAAAGTATCCGGCCCAATAAAAGAACAGCGGACAATTATTATGCCGATTGTGTTTACCGTAAAAGCAGGATATATTTAGTCCATTATCAGTCATTGCGATTTCAATACTAGTTATCTTGAACTAGAAATAGACTTTTTTATTTTTCTTCCCGGAAGAAACTTGATAATCCTTCACTCTTATATTAAAATATGATTTAGCCTTTCCATCATCATTAGAAGGCAATAGTTCCTTATCCTTTGCATGTGGCAATTCAAGGATATCAATTTCCTTCACACTTTTCTTCAATTTTGGGAATAAAAGACTGATATAAATGTATTTATGATTAAATCCTTCAACAGTTAACAGCCTATCCATAGATGCTCCGCCATCATATCCTCTCACATTATATTCATCGCCACTTTCTTTATCTATAATCTTGAATCCCGGACTATAATACAGCCATTGTGAATCCCAATAAACAGGTTGCACGAATGTCACTTTTGTATCCTTTTTTCTTCTTTCAATCGAATATAATGAAGGAGTTGTAGACATTCCGTTCTCATAAACTTTTCCGGGAACTACAGCGATACTGTCTTTCGGAAGCAAATAAGCTTGTGCACACAACTCTCTATCACGTTTCTTTTTTTGCTCATATTCTTTCATTGCTTGTTCGTGCTCAACCATTTGTTTATCCATTCCCGGTCTCACCTCTCTAAACATCTCTGTTTGGAGTTCCTGTACCAACAATGGCATTGCTTCACGCATCACAGCCAATGAACTTTCTTTATATTTCCTGCCGACAGGAGATTCATAAAACGCGGCAATTGCTTTCAAATCTTCCAATGTCAAATGTTTCTTATAAGCAGGCATACACAGTTCAATCACCCTATTTTCTATTTTTTCTTTCCAGTCTTTAGCAAAATCGTTCCAGTAGGCATCATCTTTTCCCGGTGCATTAAGTTTCATCACAGAAAGCATTTTCGGATAAAGATCGTCCGTAGCAGCCGAAGCACCGGAAAGCTTCATCATCTTCTTTAATGTTTCTTCATATTCATCTGTCGCATTCGTGGTTTGTGCAAAGACTGGAAAAGTTAGAGTAAGCAGTGTAATTACACACACAATTACTCGGGAAGGAAATAAGTTTTTCATAAGCATCAAATTTTCTTTATTAAACAAATGTTCAAAACATATTATCATATTTTCTATTCTTAGTCCAGTCGTATCATGAGTTTCTTTAGAATCATACCACCAGAATAATTAAATACGCTTCATATTTCATTAGTATGCAATTTTAATTATCAACAATATCTGCCAAACGATCCTAAAAAGAATATTTCTTATAAAGATATGCAATATTTAATTATTACGCAAGGAAATGTTATATAGTTTCCATTAATTTCTCCTGTTATTACAACATATAGATAAACCTCTGCTGTCCGTTATCATCTACATAGAATGGAAGTTCCTCTTTGCCTTTCGTTAGATTCCTGAGCCATAAAAGCGAACCGAACGGAACGCCGACCGTAATATAATTACACTTAGCCTGTTGACTCAGGATTTTTTTCCATTCACCATTGTCCCAATATAACAATTCATATTGATTACCTACAACAATGCCATTGTCAGCATTCAGTGGCATCATTCTTACTTTTGTAACAAACTGAGGTTCCCTCAACATAAAATGTATAGTTGGATAAGGCTCTGGAGATGTTTGTGGATTACCATCATATTCAGCCTTCCACTTAATTTGTTCCAAAGGTTCATCCATTAGTCGAACTTCAAACTTGTTTCCAACCAAAGTATCCGCAGGCGAAAATATAGGTAAAGAAGAGGCAGGAATGGTATTTTTATATCCATATCGAATATCGGTTATAAATTCCAGCTCCGACAAAGCAGCATGGGGATATTCATTTGTAGTCTTTATCTGATAATATTGATAGGGACCTTTGTTCATGCCAAGCTTGATGTCCTGAAAATAAGGGTGCAGCGTATCAGTTATTACCCCAACAGTATCACAAGGGTTAAACCCCGGTTTATTGCTCGCCAAAACGACTGTCCCAATCAATTTTATCGCTTTATTCACCAACCCTTGCTTCATGGGAAATTTACGAAGTAATGTCACATCATTAATTTTTCTTCCTGTATGAGGCTTCTCTATTTTCCCTTCCTTGTTTAAATAGAAAGGTTCTCCAAAAGAAAATGATTTGCCAAATGGTGAATAATAAACAGGGAAATAAAACCTGTCAGGAATTACGGATGAGAAAGTGACATTGTGCTCCATACGGTTTATTTTCCCCCAAGTTACGGGAATGATACCGGATGACACCCCGCTATTAAAAGCGGCAAGATATGCAAGATTGTTATTTCCAGTTTCCTGATAAGAAAGAGTCAAAGGAACGGTCTTCAATAAATGTGAAGTTACATCCTTCAGAAATGGAGAATCAAAGAGTTCAGGAATATACTCACCATTCTTTTCCAAAAAGAAAGGCGTGTCTTTTTGTTCTGAAAACATAAAACGATAAATATTCAGTATGTCTTTCGTTTCAAAAGAACTATTGTCACTAGTCGGTATTGATGATTCCGGATTAAACGCTAGCCAATTCCCATTTTTATCTAATACAACTCCATGATAATGCCTTCCCTGAAACTGTCTATAACATGCATTAAATTCAACAGCAGTAGGTATGCCACAAGCCCTCAATATAGACACACCATAACTTGCAATCGGGATACAGTCATGAAAACCATTAAAGAAAAGTTCCTGATAACCGACTTCTTCTCCATAAGGATACAACGGAAAAAACTTGCGTAACTGATATATTACAAAGTTGTATCGCCGAATCGCTTCTTGTACAGAATCCTTATTAATATCTGTCAGATATTTACCCATAAATGCAGAATGGACATCCGAGAAGTCAATTAGGGAATAATCGGGTATACTTCGATAAGGAAGGATATACTCGTAAAAGTCTTCAACGGATAACCGCCGTATGCCGTCTATTTGTTTCCTCCACTCAAAAACATGATCTATATGATTAATTAATTGCTTGGCTGTGATCCAATTAAAATCATAATCTTCTTTCCAAAACGTTTTGACAGATTGCTCTGATACTCTGACATCATTCTGTTTTCTGAATCCAGTGCGAACACTATCTATCAATTTTTGTATATTTCCATTATGAAAACTATCAGTAGCCACATACACTGAATGATAGAAAAGAGAGTCCGCAGCTCTTGTCAATGAGTCCAATAATGGATGTTGTCGGGGATTCCTGAGAGAATAAAACGAATGATGATACCGCATATTCGCAATCAAGAACTTTGCAGCTTTCAATTTCTGAGGTTCATGCTTATAATGATCCAAAACAGCTTCCAGTTCCGTCCTATTTGACCCGGAAATTGAAAGGACAGTTTCAACACGCTTGTCCATCTCACTTGTACAGCCTAATAGCAGAAACAGAAAAAAAACAATAATAAGGCTATTCTTTCTCATATTCAATTTTATTTATATAGGGGGGATATCAATTATTATTCTCTTCAATCAATAATTGCGCTTGTTCACTCTTCATTTCCCTCTTCATCATCCTGATAGCAGAAGTTTTAATTTTCATGGGCTTATCTATAACTGACTCGGCAACTCTCAGCATACATTTCCGATTACCCATATTTTTATATAAATGAAATAACTTATAAAGAGGCAGGAACCGGGAAGGACACATCATAGACGCATTATCATAATACCTCTCCGCCAACTCATACTTATCCAATTCCTGATAGTTCTCACCAATCATAAGTTCCAAGTCATAGTCCGCCCAATACTTACGACATTGCAGTGCTACTGTCAAACTCTCCTCATATTGTTTATTTTCCAAAAGTATGGCTGCATAGTTATAAAGAAAATAAGGATTATTTTCAAACTTCTTCTCTAACTCTGCATAAGCCGGAAGAGTTTTGCCGGATGCCCCACAAAGTGCAAGCCTAGATGTATTTCCCCATTCCTTTTCTGCCATTACACGTTTCACTAAATTATAGATCCCCCAAAATGAACAAAGAAGAATAAAGATACATACAGTATTCTTTATTATTGGACAGGTAAAAACCTTTGCTATATATTCCTTTGTAAGAATTATGATGCACAAAAACGTAACAATCCATGTAAAAGGATAAGTAAACGTATAGGAGAAAAATGAAAATACCCCTATTGATATAAGGGAATAAAAAGCTATTCGTTTCTCCGCACAAGGATGTTTTTTATAACAGTATATTAACAAAGTTATCAGCGCAAGTATCATCAACAAACCGACAAATCCAAAATTCAAGAGAACTCCCAAATATTCATTAAAAGGATGTTTCACATTATCAGCTAACATGGAATAACGATTCAGTCCATATTGTCGGAAATAATCAGCTTGATAATCCATATAGCGAGCCTCAAAACTACCTATCCCATGTCCCAACCACGGTGCATCTTTTACCATACTTACACTGCATCGCCAAATAAGTAACCTACCATCAGCGGAATCTTTTTTCATCCAGTAACATCCTGACAACAATAAAGCGAAACATAATAGAGAAAGATACTTTACCCACCTCTTATGAAAGAACTTCATATTCAGAAGAATGAAACAAATGAAAGCAATACTCATAATGCCAGCTCTTGATTGCGATAAAATCACAGCTATTACAATTACAAATCCTATCAATCCTCCTACATACCGGATATATTTATTACTATCTGACAATAAGAATCCTACAAAAGGAAAACCAGCACAGAGACATGCCGCAAAGCCTGCAGGATTGTCAAAACTCCCCGTAACCCACAAAGTAGTAGATATCTGAAAGAAACCGAAAAACTGAACTACCCCGAACATTGCCTGCAAAAAGCAAGAAATAACAATGATAAAACCATATACAGATATCCTCGTATCTTTCTGTTCATTCTGCCTGTAAAATAATATGTTTACAGCTTCATATGCTAATACTATAAATAGCATGAACACAGCAAAGCACCATTTAGGAACAATGTACGAGTCCGTAAATTGTCGTGAACAGGCAAAAAGACTACCTAAGCACAATGCAGCAAACAAATAATGAGATGTTCTTATCATTTTACCTATTCCCAACAATCATTTTTTTAAAGTTCCACTCAATCTTTCCAATGACCGCAACAATTGCCGTGTATCCCCGCCAACAGTTGCCCCTTGAATAACTCTGTTTTTATCAATAATAACATTTGATGGATACACATAAATATGTAATGTATCATCAAATTCGTCTCTGTAATCGGGAACAACAGTTATGTTTTCCCACTTCAGGTGTAATCTACCCATTAATCTCTTCACTTCTCCATTAGAATCAGGCGTTAGCGCTATAAACCGAATATTCGGATAATCCTCGGCTAGTATATTTAAAGCTGTAAGTTCCCGTATACAAGGACGACAATGCCTATTCCAAAAACATATAACTGTAATATCGGATTCATCCATTTTAACAGATTTTCTACTCATATCAGTTAATTTGATCTGAGGAAGCATCTTACCAATTAAAGTCTCAAGTTTAGGATGCTTATAAGTTAAGTGAATTTCCGTTATTTCATCCGTTCCCTTGATAGAAATGATGTATTTACCCGTTTCTAAAGAGTCGGAATGCGCCTGTTCTGTTATAGGTCTTTGCTCTGCATCAAAATATATAATCGTGTCGCCTTCTACGGCAATCTTATTACTATTAATACGAGTTACCTTTTGAGCATGACAAACACCTACAAAAAGGAATGACAAAAGAATAAAATATAATTTCATATTTCAAAGGTTTTATAGTATGTAATGTAGCTGAATCAAACGATGTGTAACTCAGCTACAAAAACAAATTATTCTAAAAGATCATCTTTGTATTTTACAAACGCTTCTATCACCTTTTGACCAAAAACGATCAAAATCAATCATCAACCACTTCTATCAAATTCTCATCCTCCAATATTTTTTTCAACCGATAATAAAGATTTAATTTATGTTCTAAATCTTTCGATTCATCTACACTATCTGATTGTTCTTCCATTAAGCAACAGTGTTTATCTTCCGCAACAGGAGTTGAGGCTTCATCAAACTCTGCAATTTCCACTTCTACCACATCTCCTATGTCCAACATACCTCCGTTCCATACCAAATGTATTTCTTCAGGCATTTTTAAACCACTAAGAGTCCAAGTCAGACCACTATGCCAAGTAATATTAGCAACGATCCCTACTCCACACTGAGGAATGCCCGCCTTGCATGTTTTATCTTTAGATTTCACAATAAGTCCTTTCATACAAATTATATAAGCCCTTTTACTTTAAGTTCAACTTTTAGTTGTTCATATTTTATTTTCATTTTATCTTTATCATAGATTACTTTCATAGGAGGAGACACTTTTGATATTTCAACTACTTTTATTACAACCTTATCGCCTATTTTTAAGTTCTCATCGACCCAAACAAGCCTGCTCAAAGTGTCTGTCCCTCCTATATAAATGTTATCGTCAAATGAATAGTTACAGTTCACCATTACAAACGCTACATCATAGGATGTAATAATCACAGGCTCCCGGTTATTAATTCTTATTTCAAATCCTATCATATTTTTTTTTTAGTGAGGACGAGGACAATCCCATATTCCTCCTTGGGCTAAACAGTATTCATGACAGCGCCTACATTCGGAATACCCCCAACCACCAGAATTTAGTCCACTATGTTCTTTCCCCTCCATACATTCATTATATTTTCTATTACAATAACTTGTATTACTACTTTGCTGACTCGCACATACCACGATTCAAATCCATTTTACACTTCAAAACTTGATTCAACAAATGGATAGCATTATATTTAGGAATTTTAAAGCGGTTAGGATAATGATAATTAGTTATTTTCATATCAGAAATCGCCTCGGTTGTATATAAAAAAGTTTCTTTAGTTGCTCCAGGAATTAAATCAATGAGTGTCCCAGTATCTGAAAACACACATGTCAAAGGTAGTGATAGAGGACAAAGCCATTTCATATACCAAGCATTTGAAGAAACGTTAACATCTGCAATATTATAAATAGCTTTGCTTGTATCTACAAAACCTTTATTCTTCAAGTTTAGACAATACCTTCGAGACAACTCTTGAGTAGAATCTACTAAGACTATACAAAATGCCTTTTCATTTTTATATGCAATAGAGCAAATGTCTTCAAACGACTGATTACTATATATCTTGTATATATGCTCATTGCAATTAAATAAAAGCAAGCAAATAATTATAGTAAATAAAAAAAATAGAAACGATTCTTCAAGTCTTTTTCTCATATTCAGAGGTGTATCAAAGTTTTGTCAAAGATAAACTGAAAATAAATCTTATACAAGTAATTGTTACATCCCTCTCAATAATATACCATTAATTTTCAGTCACTTATAATCACAAAAAAGATTAGATAACCCTATATTGTAACATTACAAATATGCATTAAATCAAGACCTAACTAGATAAACTATTTTTTATGCAAATATTATCTTTAAAACAAAACTATTTTTCGTTACTTTGTACCCACAACAAACTAAATCGAACGGATATGATTAACCCAAAGAAAAAAATTAGCCTCCATGTAACAGCCATTGTCTGTGTTGTACTTGCAACAACTTTTTTCAATAGTTGTAATTCGAATGATTATAATGATGAGCAAATGTATGATACAAAACTCCTTATTGATACCATAGCAACTTCTGATGAATTTTGGGAATTTGAAAGGAACAGTGAACTTCTATCAGATAAGTTTCAAGCTTACACTTCAACCTTGAGCGCAGAAGAGTATAACAAACTCATGGAAAATTTAAACGATGATGATTATATGGAAGAGTTTATCGGAAAAGCAAATTTAGAAAAAGAACTCCAACAGATGAATGAAGCCAAGGAAAACTTACTTTTGCACACTGGGTTCTCCAAACTAAGCGAGGATGAACGTATGTTACTATTCATGCAGTATGCTGAAAGTCGTGAATTTACAGGAAAAACACTTATAAAGACACGAACAGAAGGTAATGCTAATAGTTGCGAAACAAATAAACAGATAGCGTATGCACAAGCAAAAGCAGATTATGATAATGCTATCATAAAATGTAGACAAGAGTCTTCTACAAATTATTGTTATACACAAGCATTAGCTAAGTATGAAAGGAGTAAAAGAACATCTGACAGAGTATACGAAGAATGTATAAAAAAATAATTATATATATAGTCTTGAATAATGTAATGTGGCTTACCAGCATTGCAATGTGTTATTTAGATTGCTTTATTGACAACTTAAACTACACATTTCAAGATTTCCTAATTATCTTCTTTGAACTTCTCGCACGTATAACACTTGTAATAGGAGCAATCAGTATATTCCCACAAGAACCATACTCTAATAAAAGAGTGTGGTTCTATTACATCATCATGGGTGGGAGTTTGACTATTATTGACACATTTATACGATTGGCAGGTACTTTACAAAAGTTATTATTTTAATTCCTTTTGAAGAAAACGTCCAAATCAATCATCAACCACTTCTATCAGATTCTCATCCTCCAATATTTTTTTCAACTGATAATAAAGTTCTAAATCTTTTGAATAATCTTCTACTCTCTCCGACATCTTTTCTATCAGAGAACTGTGTTTTTCTTCTGAAACAGGTGCTGAAGCCTCATCAAATTCGGCTACTTCCACTTCTATTACATCTCCCACCTCTAATATGCTGCCATTCCATATAAAGTGTACTTCTTCAGGCATTTTCAAACCTCCAACACTCCAATATGCGCCACTATGCCAAGTAATGTCAGCGGTGAAAAGTGTCCCGCAGTGAGGAATACCAGCTTTGCATACTATATCTTTATATTTTACAATAATTCCTTTCATCCTATATAAGTCCTTTCTCTTGAAGTTTAATTTTGAGTTGTTCATACTGTTGTATCATCCATTCCCTGTCACATTTCGTCTTTTTACATGGTGACACCTCATCTGTTTCAATAACTTTTATTATTATCTTATCACCAATCTCCGGCTTACCTTTAAGCCAAGTAAGATCGTTAGAACAATCACGACCGATCAAACTAATAGTAGAACCCAAAGGATAACCATACCCGAGTATTACAGATACAACATGATCTGAAGCCATTATTATAGGCTTCTCATCGTTAATATATATTTCAAATCCTATCATAACCTACTATTTCTTGTTATATTGGACGAGGGCAACTCCAAACACCTTGTGCTACACAATAGTCAAAACATCGTTGACACATTGTATATCCCCACCCTCCAGTATTAGGGTCACCATAACTAGTACCCGTACAGCCCACGTACTTTTCCATGCAAAAATCCATATCGCTGTTTCCCTCATTTTCTTTACACAAAATAACCTCATAAATGAATCCTGCCGCAGTAAAAACAGTAGCAACAGAGGCCACAATTTCGCCGAAAGGCGTCGGTTCACCAATAGCAATCGTCCAAACTGTCGCTGTAATTTTGCGACACCATTCTCCTATATTTCCTCCATCCTCAGGTCCTCTTGTTTTAACCTTCGATAATTTTATATTATTATATGGAGTCCTTAACATTAAACCTTGGTGCTCAAGATAAACTATTTTTTGTCCTCCATAGTATAACACAGCAATAACATTCAACAATCTTTCTTGTTCTATTTCTGGGACTTGTGCATGAATTTCTTTATTTAGAGCGACCAACCTAGCCAATAAGTCTTGAGAAGATCTACTTTTCTCACACTCACCAATAATTTTGTGAATAAACTCCAGCTGAATATCCGTCAACGAATTATACCTTTCCATAAATTCAGTCGCACTCATCATCTCAATTGACTGAATCTTTCCGGTAGCACGACTTCTTGCCATTGTAGGACTTGCATTATACCAATCTTCATAAAATTTCTTACGAAAATCCTTAAAATCAACGACTTCCGAATAATCCATATTTAAATCATTCAGTTTCGCTACCGTAATTTCAATTTCTTTAGCCACAGCTTTCCCATAAGCCTCAACCTGTTTAGGAAAATCAATTTCCTCCTCTACAATTTCTTCTTCAAAAACAGACTGTTTATCTATAAAATCATCACTTTGCGAACAACTTTGCGTAAGCAAAGCAATACTAAATACAATAAAAATTAAGTTCTTCATCATCTTTGGTTCTTTTAAATTAATAATCAATATATACTGGCTAATATTTTCACATACAGAATAGGCTTATTTATCGCATTAGAAGTTATAAAAACATCTCTAATTACTTCTCCAGACTCTTCCGACTTAAAATTAAAACTAACCATTGCCGAATCATTAGGAGAAACAACAAATTCATCAGTGTGGTCTAATAGATTCAAGCAAGAGCAACTTGTAAAAATCCTAGACACCTTTAAAGGATATTTCCCATCATTATAAATAGAGATCACAAAAACATTATCTTCACTAACTGCACAATCTGAAAGAGAGACTACCTCACTATTTACTCTAATATTAGGTTCATCATCTATTTTAAAATTTGGATTCAAAACTTTTTTAGCAGTAATAAACTCATTTTTAAACAATTCTAAATAATAAGGATTCTCCAATTTCATCATCAAATTCGCTAATGTTTTAGTTTCAATAGTATCATTATCCATTAGTTCCCCAACCATACCCAAATAAACAGAATATGGATATACCAATGAATCAATTGAGTTATTTAATGCAGTTGGAATATATATACCTTGATTCAAATCCATTTTACACTTCAAAACTTGATTCAACAAATGGATAACATTATATTTAGGAATTTTAAAGCGGTTAGGATAATGATAATTAGTTATTTTCATATCAGAAATCGCCTCGGTTGTATATAAAAAAGTTTCTTTAGTTGCTCCAGGAATTAAATCAATGAGTGTCCCAGTATCTGAAAACACACATGTCAAAGGTAGTGATAGAGGACAAAGCCATTTCATATACCAAGCATTTGAAGAAACGTTAACATCTGCAATATTATAAATAGCTTTGCTTGTATCTACAAAACCTTTATTCTTCAAGTTTAGACAATACCTTCGAGACAACTCTTGAGTAGAATCTACTAAGACTATACAAAATGCCTTTTCATTTTTATATGCAATAGAGCAAATGTCTTCAAACGACTGATTACTATATATCTTGTATATATGCTCATTGCAATTAAATAAAAGCAAGCAAATAATTATAGTAAATAAAAAAAATAGAAACGATTCTTCAAGTCTTTTTCTCATATTCAGAGGTGTATCAAAGTTTTGTCAAAGATAAACTGAAAATAAATCTTATACAAGTAATTGTTACATCCCTCTCAATAATATACCATTAATTTTCAGTCACTTATAATCACAAAAAAGATTAGATAACCCTATATTGTAACATTACAAATATGCATTAAATCAAGACCTAACTAGATAAACTATTTTTTATGCAAATATTATCTTTAAAACAAAACTATTTTTCGTTACTTTGTACCCACAACAAACTAAATCGAACGGATATGATTAACCCAAAGAAAAAAATTAGCCTCCATGTAACAGCCATTGTCTGTGTTGTACTTGCAACAACTTTTTTCAATAGTTGTAATTCGAATGATTATAATGATGAGCAAATGTATGATACAAAACTCCTTATTGATACCATAGCAACTTCTGATGAATTTTGGGAATTTGAAAGGAACAGTGAACTTCTATCAGATAAGTTTCAAGCTTACACTTCAACCTTGAGCGCAGAAGAGTATAACAAACTCATGGAAAATTTAAACGATGATGATTATATGGAAGAGTTTATCGGAAAAGCAAATTTAGAAAAAGAACTCCAACAGATGAATGAAGCCAAGGAAAACTTACTTTTGCACACTGGGTTCTCCAAACTAAGCGAGGATGAACGTATGTTACTATTCATGCAGTATGCTGAAAGTCGTGAATTTACAGGAAAAACACTTATAAAGACACGAACAGAAGGTAATGCTAATAGTTGCGAAACAAATAAACAGATAGCGTATGCACAAGCAAAAGCAGATTATGATAATGCTATCATAAAATGTAGACAAGAGTCTTCTACAAATTATTGTTATACACAAGCATTAGCTAAGTATGAAAGGAGTAAAAGAACATCTGACAGAGTATACGAAGAATGTATAAAAAAATAATTATATATATAGTCTTGAATAATGTAATGTGGCTTACCAGCATTGCAATGTGTTATTTAGATTGCTTTATTGACAACTTAAACTACACATTTCAAGATTTCCTAATTATCTTCTTTGAACTTCTCGCACGTATAACACTTGTAATAGGAGCAATCAGTATATTCCCACAAGAACCATACTCTAATAAAAGAGTGTGGTTCTATTACATCATCATGGGTGGGAGTTTGACTATTATTGACACATTTATACGATTGGCAGGTACTTTACAAAAGTTATTATTTTAATTCCTTTTGAAGAAAAATGTCCAAATCCTTGTCGTCAAGCCCTAAACGCTTTCGAGCACGAGACCTCATCGTACGATAAGTCCCATCAGTAATACAAAATATGGATAATATTTCCTCTTTCTTCTTATACATCCGAATCAACACACATAATACAATATCTCGCGGTGGAAGTTGGAAATCCTGCTTCTTAAGCCAATTAAAAAACTCAGGATCAACAATTTGGCATCCTTCCACCAGCAAAAGATAGTCTTTGGCCGAGAATTGAGCAATAGATTGATTCTCTACGAGCTTACGCAAGAAAGAAATTCCTTTCTGTTCTGGTGGAGGAGAATCTAGCAATTGCTGTATTTTTTGAGCTTGAAGAATAGCCTGCCGACGTTCGTCCGCCAATTTATGATACAGTGTAATAGAGACTTTTATTGTAGCGGCTACCATTATACCAATAACGGCTAACACAGGAATAGTATACTCAGATAATACCGGTGCTATTTCCATATGGATTTCTCTCGGCATAATCATATAAATTTCATCTGCTGTAATCAAAATAAAAGCTGCAATGAACTGCCAATCTATCACCTCAGAAATGCCAAAGGGTTCTCCCTTCTCATGAAATGTCCACAGTAATGCCCCCACAAAGAGAGTCAACCACATCAATAGATGCATAGAAGATGAGAATGCATCAACATACATTCCAGGAAAAAATGCCTGAAATATATAAGCTGCCAACAGAATCAAACAACAAAGCAAACCTCCTGACAGTAACTGTTTAAAAGAATAAGTCGAAAATTTCATTACTTACTTTATCTTGTGCTCTTGAATTACAAATATAGCGAAAAGAATATTCACATAGTCAATCATCATCAATATTCTTCTTCACAAGATAAAAAAGATGTATTATCAAACGAGATAATTGCACCTTCATCGTTTTTAAAGCATGTTACACATTAGGTTATCCCTCGCTTTCTTTTATCGAACAGCTTTACAGAAACAATCTTCCAAATGATCATTCACAAAACCGGCAGCCTGCAAAAAAGCATAACAAATAGTTGATCCAAAAAACTTGAAGCCTCGCTTTCTCATGTCTTTGCTCATAGCGTCCGATTCGGGAGATGTAGCCGGAACCTGACTTAAAGTTTTAAAATTATTGACAACAGCCCGTTGTTTGGGGAAGAATGATAAGGTGTATTTGTAGAAACTACCGTACTCTTTCTGAATAGCTATAAATAGTTTTGCATTATTGATTGTACTATTGATCTTCAACCGATTTTTGACGATTCCAGCATATTGCATTAACCGTTCGATATCTTCCTGTGTCATTTGTGCTACTTTCTCCACATCAAAATGATGAAAGGCTTCCCGGTATCCTTCACGCTTTCGAAGGATAGTAATCCAGGATAGTCCTGCCTGAGCACTTTCGAGTACCAAGAACTCAAATAGAGTTCTGTCATCAGTAACAGGTTGGCCCCATTCTTCGTCATGGTATTTTATGTATAATTCATCTGTTCCGGCCCAGCCGCAACGTGCATTTATCAGATCTTCCATACTCTTTTATATTATTATTAAGCAGTCAACATCTAAAACATCAGATATTGACTGCTCACATTTAACGGGATTATTTCTGTTATTACAAATACCCCTATAACGAAACGCTCGGAACTAATCTGTATTACTTGTCCACCGAAAATTTAAAAATACACTGGCTCATGTATTTCTCGCCCGGACGCAGAACAGCCGAAGGCCATTCAGGCTTGTTCGGAGTATCCGGATATTTCTGTGTTTCAAGACATACGGAAGCACGTTGATTATAGGTAATACCTTTCTTTCCGGTCAGCGAACCATCAAGGAAGTTTCCGGCATATACCTGAACTCCCGGTTCATTGGTATATACATCCAATACAATACCTGTTTTCTGAGATTTCAATGAAGCAGCCCTACGGTTAATATCGCCTTTGGCATTCAATACCCAGTTGTGATCATAACCATTACCGTTCTTCAGTTGCACAAAGTCGAAATCGTTGATACGTTCTCCCACCGGCATTGGTGTACGGAAATCCATTGGAGTATCTTCTACCGGAACTATTTCACCGGTAGTCATAAAGGTGCTGTCCACCGGAGTATAATAATCTGCATCAATAGTCAGCAGATGCTCTGCGTTGCTGCCCGCATCGCCATCCAGATTAAAATAAGAGTGGTTGGTCATATTGACAATAGTCGGTTTATCCGTCTCCGCTTCATACTGAATATCGATTGCATTGTCGTCAGTCAGTTTCATTAGCACTTTACAAGTAATGTTTCCCGGAAAACCTTCTTCACCATCTTTTGCCACATAAGTCAGTTGCAATTCCTGCGGATTCAATTGTACGGCGTCATACACCCGATACTGGAACCCTTGCGGACCTCCGTGCAGGCAATGGCCGTAGTTATTACGGGGAAGCTGATATTCTACGCCGTCCAACGTAAACTTACCCTGATTGATACGGTTAGCATAACGTCCGATGCTTGCACCAAAGTCGGAAGGTTTGCTGATATAATCCTGAATGGAATCGAAACCAAGAACTACATCACGCATCTGTCCGTCCTTATCGGGAACCATGACAGAAACAATGCGTCCGCCAAAGTTCGTGATGCAAACTTCCATATTGTTCTTGTTGCGCAGAATGTAGAGATCGGTTTTCTTTCCGTCCACTTCCGTACGGAAATTACTCTGTAATAGACCGGAATCCGTAGCCTTCTCGGCTTTCGGTGTACAAGCTGCCATTAAAAGGGCGGCAACTGCCCATACACATAACTTTTTCATGGTGTTTTATTAATTAATTACTATTAAACAGACTTACCAAAAGAAATCTAAAATTCATTCTACAAAGATGAGAAAAAACTAATTGTTTTTTTAAAACAAATTGTTCAATAAAGGATAAAAATTAATCATTAATTCAACTTTTAGAATAATACATTAGAAAAAAGATGCCAAATACACCCTTCATTTGCAATAACTTACCTAGAAAAGATTTAGTTTTGACATATTTCTTGTATACGTATGCCTTACATTGCTTGACTATCGGTTCAGCCAAGGTTCCGGATTCAGTTTCTCTTTCTCCCGGCGTAACTGGAAGTGCAATACCGTTCTTCCATTATCAGTGCCGTCAGAGAAAACTTGTCCGATAGATTGCTTGGTCTTCACCATGTCGCCGGACTTTACAGAAGCCGATGATAAGTTACAGTAAACGGAAATATAGTTGCCATGGCGGATTAGCACATTAAATAATCCATTCAACTGGAATACTGCTGCGACTTTTCCGTCAAAGATAGCACGTGCCTGTGCTCCCGGCTTTCCTTGGATATCAATACCTTTATTATCCAGTTTCACATTACGAAGACCTTCCACAGCATATTGTCCATAATGGCTGGTGATAATATAAGCACCGGATATAGGCATAGGAAGTTTTCCCCGATTGGCTGCAAAATTGCCGGACAATTCCCGGTCGGCTTTACTCATTGTATAAGTTTCCAGAGGCTTCGAGTTCGTTTTAACGGTTGTTCCGGTTCCGGCAGTTTGACTTTCTTTACCCTCCGCTTTCTTACGGGCGGCAGCCTCGCGTCGGGCTTCTTCCTCGGCACGCTTGCGGGCACGTTCTATTTCTTCTGCAATCAACTTGTCAATGCGGGCATTCAATTGGTTAGCTTCTCTCCGTTTCTTATTGATCTCACCTTGCAACCCTCTCTGTTTCTTTTGCAGATTGGCCACAAGCGTACGTTTTTCCTTCTCCTGCGCTTCCAGTTTGGTCTTCTCGCCTTCACGCTCTTTCAACAGACTCTCTTTAGCGGCTTTCACCTGTTCCCGTTCCACCTTTTTCTTCCGTATCTGTTCCTGTTTCTTCAGGATTTCCTCACCTTGCAACCGTTGATAAGTAGCATATTCACGAACATAGCGCATACGGCGGTAAGTCTGCCCGAGATTCTTGGCAGAGAAAATAAACATCAGTTTTTCTTCAATCGACTTGTTCTTATACAAGTATTGGACAGAAGCCTCATACTTTTTCTTCTTATCCTTCAAATCCTTTTGCAAACCGTTCAACTGACGTTGCAAGGAAGTCAGTTCACGTTCTATCGCTTCCACGTCATTATTGATAGCAATGATATAACGTTTCCGCTCCTCGATCTGGCCGGTCAATACCGCCAGACTATTCAACTGACTACCCACATCTTTCTTTGTATCCTTCAAGATTGATTCCGTCTCGGAGATCTGCTTTTGCAGCGCACCACGTTTGCTTTCCAACTCACGAATCAGCTTGTTCGACTGAGCGAAAAGAGGAATTGCCAACCATAAGCAACCAATCAGAATTACAAAGAAATGTTTCATCATAAGAAAGCTACCAGCATTTTTACTAATTCTTCCAAGGGAACTTGCCGATATTTAGAAGTAAGTTCCGTAGGAGTCATTGAAAATTCTTTTGTCGAGAACTCATAAAGTTGGACTTTAGCCTTTTCCAACGAAGGAATGCCTATATCTTTTCCGGACAATTCCGTCTTCCCACCGGGCAAAGAGGCATCCAACAATATCTTCTCCAGACGGGAAAATTCTGCATTCTTCGGCAGCATGCCCTTCAATTCATCTTTGGTGGCACGGACAAAACGTTTGTTCATCCGGTCTACCAATAGCACACCGTCAGGAGTAACTTCCACACGCGCTACTTCCGTACGCAAGATAGGCATTAATAAGGATATTTGTACCCGCTCATGGGTTTTCATCTTCATAGTTCCCCCAACAGACATACTTCCCCCCTTTTTACCGGGAATAGTCAATTGAAGTTTGGAAGTCAGATAGCTGGACACCTGAACATTCTTCTCCGAAGTCGCCAAATGCTTCGAGCTCTTACACCCGGCCAGCACAACTACAACCAACAATAGAAAAACTATTCTTTTCATTCTGCAATATATTTCTTCTTTTCTATTTTCTCTTTCAGTGTTTTCGATTCACTACCCATTTCCAATGCTTTCTTCCAGTATTTCAGTGCACCTTCCACATCACCGGTCATAAAATAGATATCACCGCAGTGTTCCACAACCACATCACTCTTTTCTTCGTCACTCTTCATTGCATTATCAATGTAGATACGAGCTTCTGCATAGTTGCCCTTCTCAAAAAGAATCCAAGCGTATGTGTCGAGATAAGTGGCATTGTTAGGTTCGGCCTTCACCGTCTTGTAACTCATTTCTTCCGCCTTATCCAGATCGCGGCGTTCCACGGACAAATAATAAGCATAATTATTCAATGTACCAATATTGGACGGATTATACACTAAAGCCGAATCATAGGCTGCGTATGCTTCCTTCATTTGTTTCTTGGTATGATAGATATCCCCCATAATTGAGTAGAAATTCGAGACTATTTCTTTCCGCGTGTCAGTCGTCACACGTTCCAGCGCCTTGGTACAAACGCTCAACACACTGTCCGGCTGTTCTGCCTGATGATAGGCAATGGCTAGATAATAATAGAAATCCAATGCATCCGGAGTAGCCTCAATACCCGGTTCGCAGACTTTTATAATCTGTTTATAGTCTTCCTTCTTTATCGCCGCACTTATCAGCATAAGACGGGCAGCTTTATTAGTCGGATCCAAATCAACAACCTGTTCCAGTACCGGCACCGCCTCTGCTTCCATACTTTTCGACAACAGATATTGTGCATAAAGCATCGGAACCTGCGGATCATCCAGATCTTGTTCCATCATCCGGTCAAACAAGGCGATCACTTCCGTACTATCTTTTACCGATGATTGTTCATTCTCCACAATCACCTGACGCATGACACTGATTTTTGTATCCGGAGTAACTTTCTTATTCAGCAATAACGTATCGAGTTGTTGCTGGTATAGTTCCTTCTGACCCGTCTGTTCATAATAAGATGCCATTGAAAAGAGAGCCATTGGATTATCCGGTTCTACTGACAATACCTTCTGATAAGCCTCATATGCTTCCTCTTGTTTTCCGTTCTGAAGATATACATCCCCCAATATCACCTGATAACGCATATCTGCCGGATATTCATTGACAAGACTCTCTATTTCCTGAAAAGCCTTCTTGTCATCCTTCATCTGAAGATAAATACGGAATTTCTCCATCGACAACTGTTCATTCTTACCTAAGCGTTTTTCCAGCCGGTTCAGCGTAGAAATTACATCACTGTACTTCTCCTGTCGTCCATAGATATCGAGAAGATTGAACAGAGGATCTTGCTTGGTCGGGAAACGGGTTACCATTTCTTCAAGCAACGTAACAGCTTTATCCAACTCATTCTGTTGTTGATACAGACTCACCAGCCCTTGACTATACCAGTAATTATCAGGTGCATAAGTCACAGCCTTTTCCAAGGCTGCCTGCCCTTGCGGCACTTGACGGAGAAACATATAATACTGGGATATTTCGTAAAGCGCAGAAGAAGCATTCGGGTGAATGTCCAGACAATGTTCCAACAACCCGAAAGCCGCGTCATACTCTTTCTTTTCTTTCATCCGCATGGCTTCCAGAAAAAAATAGTCATACTTACGCTGTTGCTCCTCTGTTAATTGAGAAGCCAAAGCTTCTTCCTTCTGAACTTTTTTCTTTTTATCCTTCTTTTTCTTAACCTTCTTTGTAACTGCATTCGCGCCAAGAGCATACCCCGACACCATAACCGCACCTCCTGCTACACTCCCCACCACTTGCACAGCCATGCAGGAAGTAAGCAGCAAAGTACTTAACAACGAGAATAATAGTATCCTTTTCATTTTTTTCCTGTGTGACCGAAGCCGCCGGCTCCCCGTTCCGTTTCATCCAATACTTCCACTTCCTGCCATACGGCCTGTTCATGTTTTGCTATCACCATTTGTGCAATACGTTCACCGTCTTCAATCACAAAAGTTTCCGATGACAGATTAACTAAAATAATACAAATCTCTCCCCGATAATCTGCATCAATGGTTCCCGGAGAATTGAGAACGGTAATCCCTTTCTTGATGGCCAAACCACTACGCGGACGAATTTGTGCTTCAAATCCCTGTGGAAGAGCAATATATAGTCCGGTAGGCACCAGGCAGCGTTGTAGCGGTTCCAATGTGATAGGTTCGGAAAGATTAGCACGGATATCCATTCCTGCAGACAATTCAGTGGCATAAGCCGGAAGCGAGTGCTTCGATTTATTGATAACTTGAATATTCATAAATACACGTTTACTATATTAACGGGCGAAAATACACATTTTGAACTGAAAAATAGTTAAGTTTGCAGTTAAATAATGTACCGGCAACTAATTTGTGAATGGTAAATAACGAAATAATGATTAAAATGATGAATTGGAACCAATTAATATCTGCAAAACGCTTCGGAATGGAAGAGTTCCATGAAGAACGCCAGGAAAACCGTTCGGAATTTCAACGGGACTATGACCGCCTCATTTTCTCCGCCCCTTTCCGCCGACTGCAAAACAAAACCCAAGTATTCCCCTTACCGGGCAGTATCTTCGTACACAACCGGCTCACACACAGCCTTGAAGTATCCTGTGTCGGACGTTCGTTAGGAAATGACGTCGCAAAAGCGATTCTTGAGCGCCAGCCCGAACTGCAGGAGTCTTTCCTACCGGAAATAGGTTCTATCGTTTCCGCTGCCTGCCTGGCGCACGACTTGGGCAACCCGCCTTTCGGACATTCCGGCGAACGGGCCATATCTACTTTTTTTTCTGAAGGTAAAGGACAATTCTTAAAGGACAAGCAACCGGATGGAGAACAACTTTCTTCGATGGAATGGGAAGATTTGACACATTTTGAAGGAAATGCGAACGCATTCCGACTGCTCACACACCAATTTGAAGGACGCCGGAAAGGAGGATTTGCCATGACTTACACGACATTAGCTTCCATTGTGAAATACCCTTTTTCATCCAGTCTTGCAGGTACGAAATCAAAATTCGGCTTCTTTGTCAGCGAAGAAGAGAGTTTTCACAGAATTGCTACGGAACTGGGGCTTACTTTGCTCAACGAACACCCGCTGAAATATGCACGCCACCCACTGGTATACCTGGTAGAAGCTGCCGATGATATCTGTTATCAGATGATGGACATTGAAGACGCCCATAAATTGAAAATTCTCACAACCGAGGAAACTAAAGAACTGCTAATGGCATACTTCAACGAAGAACGGCAGGCGCATATCCAAAAAACATTCCATATCGTAAATGACACCAATGAACAAATCGCTTATCTGCGTTCTTCTGTGATCGGATTATTAATCCGGGAATGTACACGTGTATTTTTGGAACACGAGCAAGAAATACTTTCCGGCACATTTGAAGAAACACTTATCAAACATATCTCCGAACGTCCGGCAAAGGCTTACAAGCATTGTGCCGAAGTTTCGATCAAGAAGATTTACCGCTCACGAGATGTACTGGACATCGAATTAGCCGGCTTCCGGGTTATCAGTACCCTACTTGAGTTAATGGTAGATGCGGTGACCTCACCCGGAAAGGCTTACTCCGAACTTCTAATTAACCGAGTCTCCAGCCAGTACAATATAAAAGCACCTGCACTCTATGAAAGAATACAGGCGGTACTTGATTATATATCGGGAATGACCGATGTCTTTGCTCTTGACCTCTACCGCAAGATTAACGGCAACAGTCTGCCTGCGGTGTAACGACTTTAGGAGTAAACGCCTCATCCTCCTCACAAGGCATTTTCAACGCATCCGGATAACTTTCAATAAACGTCTGGATGTGGCGCATGCGCTTGTCCTCCAATATTTCATCTACAGCAATCAGGATTCCGGTTTCTTCTACATCCCCAAACTCATAGTTGATAGCTGTGCCAAACATACGCATAGTGGGACTCAAGCTCATATAAGCATTTACCAACGGTGGAATATTATATCCTAATTTGCGAATCTCACAATTCAGGATCTTATAATCTTCTTTAAACGTATTCTTGCAGAACAACGCTTTCAGTTCTTCTTCGGAAGTTTCCGATTTTAACGGGTCCATTGGAGTCACCAGATGTTCTTTATCACAGAAATGCTTCTTGAGGAAATAAAGAATCATATCGCGACCGCGACGGTGATAACTGGGATACATGGTCACTTTACCAAAGAAGTATTTCACATTCGGCATGACAACAGTCAACGCCCCCAATCCGTCCCAAAGATTATCCAAAGCAAACAGACCTTTGCTTCCGGCACGGGTAGACTGGTATTCAAGCGTCACAAACGAGCGTCCCAATTCGATTGTTTGAGGCAGATATTCTTTAATAAAAGTATCCGAAAAATGGAACATGTGGGAAGTAGCCAGAATCGGCGCCCCTTTCTCATCAAAGCGCACATCTGTCCCGAGCAGATACCGATATCCCCCCAGAATTTCTTCCGCTTCCGGGTTCCATACAATTAACTGCTTGTAAGGATGCTCCATTGTGTCGTATTCATCAATATCCATTGACAAACCTGTCCCTCCACCGGCAGCACGGAAAGCTATCTCACGCAAACGACCGATTTCCCTCATCACATTAGGAGCGTTCAGGTGAGTAATAATATAAATCTGATTATTACTCTTATTCGTCATTCGTAAGCGTTTGTCTTCCGTCAATTCTGCCTTCAGCAGTTCTTTGCTTACCGGTTTAATAATCTCTTCCATATTCCTTGTTATAGTTGTTCTATCAGTTACAGTTTATACACAATATCCTTTACGTATTCAGCCCACTGTGCAGGTGTTTTCGACTTATCGAAAGTCTGCCAGGGAATAGGTTTACCAAAGGTGACAGTAAAAGTTTTATGGCGGTTTTTAAACATTTCATCCGCAAGATACAACATAGCGATGTTAAACTTAATCCCCAATGCCTTACAAATATTGGCCAGATTGTAGAAGAAATCAGAATTCCTGCCGCCAAAGTGCACAGGTATCACATCACGTTTTGTTTGTACGCTCTTTACCACAAATGTTTTTTTCCATTCCAGATCACGAATCACTCCGTTATAACGACGCGAGCACAACCCGGCGGGAAACATGATCAGTTGATTATCGGACTGGAATCCGGCTTCCACCATTTTCGGGAAGTCCTTCGCCTGCTTCCCTGTTTTATTAATCGGAATACAAAGCGGAGCAAGTCCGCGCAAGTTCATCAGCAGGTCATTTACCAGATATTTCACTTTTCCGTCATAGTGACGCCCCAGCACATAGCCCAGCGCAACTCCGTCTTGTCCGCCCAGCGGATGATTGGAAACGAAAGTATACAGCCCGTCTTTGGGAAGATTCTCAATGCCTTTCACATCTACTTTTGCGTCCAGAAAGCCCATACATGCTTCTAGGAAGTCCACTCCCACCTTGTCTTTCGATTCATCCAGGAATATGTTTATCTCATCCTGATGAACGATTCTTTTTAAATAAGAAGTCACAAACTTAGGGATGTACTTATAGTGCTTCGAAGCCTTCGTCCGAAGTATCTTATCGACATCAATCAAAAATAAAGAGTCATCAGTCATTCTTTTCAAATAAAAATGATGCCACAAAATTAGCGGTTCTTTTTTATTAATCGCAATAATTTGGTAGAAAATGCAGGAATTAAGTTCACATCGCAAAAAAACAACACCTAAAAACTATCAAATATGACCTAAAATCTATCCGCAGATAGTTTTTCCCCTAAAGAAAGTTGGATTCCCCCCTACCGGACTCCGGGAAATGCTGTAAACTTGCATCATCGAAATTATTACAACGAATACTCACAATTTAAAAAGCAACGCATATGAAAAGTTTAAGCTTCAGAAAAGATTTAGTAGGAGTACAAGATGAATTACTCCGGTTCGCTTATAAACTGACAACCGACCGCGAAGAAGCAAACGATTTGTTGCAGGAAACATCATTGAAAGCATTAGATAACGAAGACAAATATACGCCTGACACTAATTTCAAGGGCTGGATGTACACCATCATGCGTAACATCTTTATCAACAACTACCGCAAAGTAGTTCGTGACCAAACATTTGTAGACCAGACCGATAACCTCTATCATTTGAACCTGCCGCAAGACGGTAGTTTTGAAAGTACGGAAAGAGCTTATGACCTGAAAGAGATGCACCGTGTAGTCAATGCTCTTCCTAAAGAATACAGAGTTCCGTTTGCCATGCACGTTTCCGGTTTCAAATACCGCGAAATTGCAGAGAAACTGAACCTACCGTTAGGCACCGTTAAAAGCCGTATCTTCTTCACCCGACAGAAATTGCAGGAAGAATTGAAAGATTTCCGCTAGACCTTAACTATATAACTTTCAAACTTCAAATTAAATAATTTATTAAATGTAGATTTTTAGTTGTGTCAATGGTTAAAGGCAGAAGTGATTAAAGCACTTCTGCCTTTTTTTTCTTTACTGCTAAGAAAAAAAAGATTTGCCGCCTGACAACTCCTTTTTCCCTATACAGACAAAATCTTCTGTTTGACAAAGCATATTTCCCCACTGATAAAGACTTATCAAAGCTACATCATTTTCAAGCAAATAGACATTTAACAATCTGTTGAAAACTTCTCTGAAAGTTTTTTATGGAAAATTGTGGGGAATTGTGGGGAATTTCATACTTTTACGGTCGCTTATTATAATAAGGTAATGATACGTTTTTTAGGGAATATTGAAGCCAAGGCGGACGCCAAAGGAAGGGTGTTTATCCCCGCCACCTTCAGGAAGCAGTTGCAAATTGCTTCTGAAGAGAAGCTTATTATGCGTAAAGACGTATTTCAGGACTGTCTGACTCTGTACCCCGAGAGCGTGTGGAACGAGGAATTAAACGAGCTTCGGAGCAGGCTCAATAAATGGAACAGCAAACATCAACTCATTTTCAGGCAGTTTGTGAGCGACGTTGAGGTGGTGACTCCCGACAACAGCGGGCGCATACTAATCCCCAAACGGTATTTACAGATATGCAATATCCACGGGGATATACGCTTTATCGGTATCGACAACAAGATAGAGATCTGGGCGAAGGAACGGGCCGAACAGCCGTTTATGTCGCCTGAGGAGTTCGGTACAGCATTAGAAGAAATTATGAACGACGAAAATAGACAAGATGGAGAAAGATGAATTGACATACCACGTGCCTGTATTGCTAAAAGAGAGCGTTGACGGGATGAATATTCGTCCAGACGGAACGTATGTAGACGTTACGTTTGGAGGAGCAGGTCATTCGCGCGAGATTCTTTCGCGACTCGGAGAAGGCGGACGGTTGCTGGGATTTGATCAGGACGAAGATGCCGAACGGAACATTGTCAACGATCCTCATTTCACCTTTGTACGCAGTAATTTCCGTTACTTGCACAATTTTCTGCGTTATCACAACATTGAACAGGTAGACGCAATTCTTGCCGACCTCGGCGTCTCCTCTCACCACTTCGATGACAGCGAACGTGGTTTCTCCTTCCGTTTCAACGGAGACTTGGACATGCGCATGAATAAACGGGCGGGACTCACAGCGGCTGATATACTTAATACATATGAGGAAGAACGCCTGGCGGATATTTTTTATCTGTATGGCGAACTGAAAAATAGCCGCAAGCTGGCATCAGTAATCGTAAAGGCCAGAAACGGACAGCAGATTCGGACGATCGGTGAATTTCTGGAGATTATCAAACCGCTCTTCGGCCGTGAACGCGAAAAGAAAGAGCTTGCTAAAGTATTTCAGGCATTGCGGATTGAAGTAAATCAGGAAATGGAAGCGTTGAAAGAAATGTTGCTAGCCGCAACCGAAGCATTGAAACCGGGCGGAAGGCTGGTAGTAATCACCTATCATTCACTGGAAGACCGTATGGTAAAGAATATCATGAAGACGGGCAATGTGGAAGGTAAAGCGGAAAGTGATTTCTTCGGAAACCTGCAAACGCCGTTCCGTCTTGTCAACAACAAAGTTATTGTACCCGACCAGGCGGAGATCGAAAGAAATCCACGGTCGAGAAGTGCCAAATTACGAATTGCAGAGAAAAAATAATAAAAGGAAGTATGGAAGAAGCAGTAAACAAGAAGGCAGACGAAAGCAAGAAGAAGAAACGCACTTCACTGAAAAGTATCTTGGGCGGCGACATTCTGGCTACCGACTTTTTCCGTCGCCAGACGAAGTTGCTGGTACTGATTATGGTATTTATTATCTTCTACATCCACAACCGCTACGCCAGTCAGCAGCAGCAGATCGAGATAGACCGGTTGAAAAAAGAATTGACAGATATTAAATACGATGCGCTGACACGTAGTTCGGAACTAATGGAGAAGAGCCGCCAGTCTCGTATCGAAGAGTATATTTCAAGTAAAGAAAGCGATTTGCAGACTTCTACGAATCCTCCTTACCTTATTAAATAAGTGGAGAGTTGAAAATTGAGAGTTTTTAAAAGACGAGCACTGTGGCAGTTAATAAAAAAAATATAATGACCCGTTACTTCTTCGTCATCCTTTTGATGGCGTTGATAGGCGTGGCAATTGTCGTAAAGGCTGGTATCACCATGTTTGCCGAACGACAATACTGGCAGGACGTAGCCGATCGTTTCGTTAAAGAGAACGTAACTGTGAAACCCAACCGTGGAAACATTATTTCTTCCGACGGAAAACTTATGGCAAGTTCTCTTCCCGAATACAGAATATACATGGACTTTATGTCCGGTGAAAAGGATGAAAAACGCAGAAAAAAGGATCAGGCACGGCGTGATTCTATTCTTACTGCCAATATGGATTCTATCTGCATCGGACTTCATAAGATATTCCCCGACAAAAGCGCGGCCCAATTCAAGGCGCACCTCAAGAAAGGGCGTCAGGCAAAGAGCCGTAATTACCTAATTTATCCGAAACGTATTTCTTATATACAATATAAAGAGGTAAAGAGATTACCCGTTTTCTGTTTGAACCGATACAAAGGCGGATTCAAAGAGTTGGCTTACAACCAGCGCAAAAAGCCTTTCGGTTCACTGGCTGCCCGCACGTTGGGAGATGTATATGCCGACACGGCAAAAGGAGCAAGAAATGGTATTGAGCTTGCCTTTGATACAATACTGAAAGGACGGGATGGATTGACGCACCGACAGAAGGTGATGAACAAATACCTGAATATCGTGGACGTGCCGCCGGTTGACGGCTGCGACCTGATAAGTACGATTGACGTAGGTATGCAGGATATTTGCGAGAAGGCATTGGTGGACAAGTTGAAAGAGTTGAATGCTTTTGTCGGAGTAGTTGTCTTAATGGAGGTTGCTACCGGAGAAGTGAAAGCAATCGTTAATATGACAAAAGGCAAGGACGGTAATTATTATGAAATGCGTAATAATGCGATCAGCGATATGCTTGAACCGGGTTCAACTTTCAAAACAGCCTCTATCATGGTAGCTCTTGAAGACGGGAAAATCACACCTGATTATGTGGTAGATACCGGCAACGGGCAGATGCCGATGCACGGTCGTGTAATGAAAGACTGGAATTGGCGCCGGGGAGGATATGGCAAGCTTACAGTGACCGAAATCCTGGAGGTTTCTTCTAATGTTGGCACATCTTACATCATCGATCATTTCTACGGTAGCAATCCTCAAAAATATATAGATGGACTGAGGCGAATGAGTATTGACCAACCTCTCCATTTACAGATTGCGGGAGAAGGTAAACCAAACATACGCGGGCCGAAAGAAAGAAGTTATTTCTCAAAAACAGCTCTTCCTTGGATGAGTATCGGCTACGAGACACAGGTTCCGCCCCTCAATATCCTCACATTCTATAATGCAATAGCAAACAATGGAGTAAGTATACGTCCGAAATTTGTGAAAGCAGCCGTAAAAGACGGAGAGATAGTAAAAGAATACCCAACAGAGGTTATTAACCCAAAGATTTGTTCGGACAAGACTTTGGCACAGATACGCGAAATCCTGCAAAAAGTGGTAGGAGAAGGACTCGCCAAACCCGCAGGAAGCAAGCAATTCCATGTATCCGGAAAGACTGGTACGGCACAAATATCACAGGGAGCAGCCGGATATAAAGCAGGAGTTACAAATTACCTTGTCAGTTTCTGCGGATATTTTCCTTCGGAAGCTCCCAAATACAGCATGATTGTCTCTATTCAGAAGCCCGGTCCTACCGCTTCGGGCGGTTTAATGGCCGGTAGCGTATTCAGCAAGATTGCAGAAAGAGTCTATGCAAAAGACCTCCGATTACCGCTTACCAGCGCGATTGACACAAACACCGTTGTCATCCCGCACGTGAAGGCTGGAGAGATGAGACAAACGCAACGGGTCTTGGAAGAACTGAATATCAATATACAAGGCAAGATTGCCGATTCCAGGAAAGAAGTTTGGGGAAGTACACACGCTGCTCCGCAAGCTGTTGTTTTGGAAAGTCGGGGAATCATGCAGAATTTTGTGCCGAGCGTAATCGGTATGGGAGCGAAAGATGCAGTTTATCTGTTGGAAAGCAAAGGATTGAAAGTCAATCTGGTCGGAGTGGGGAAAGTGAAAAGCCAGTCGATAGCCAACGGAACGATTATAAGGAAGGGACAGACAATTACCCTTACCATGAATTAAAAGTAAAAATAAGTATTATATAAAAAGAGTATGTTACTAAACAAGTTACTGAAAGCAATCCAACCGGTACAAGTGACCGGAGAGTCAGACATAGAAATCACCGGAATTAACATTGATTCCCGTTTAGTAGAAGCCGGACAACTGTTCATGGCTATGCGCGGTACGCAAGCTGACGGTCATGCTTATATACCTACCGCTATTGAGAAAGGAGCTGTTGCTGTTCTTTGCGAAGATATGCCGGAGGAACCGGTAGCGGGAATCACTTATATACAGGTGAAAGACAGCGAAGACGCCACAGGAAAGATTGCCACAACTTTCTATGGCGACCCGACTTCCAAAATGGAACTGGTCGGCGTCACGGGAACAAATGGAAAAACGACAATTGCCACCTTATTATATAATACATTCCGCTACTTCGGATATAAAGTGGGACTGATTTCTACCGTTTGCAATTATATCGACGATGAAGCAATTCCAACAGAACATACCACCCCCGACCCTATCACACTGAACCGGTTATTGGGAAAAATGGCGGATGAAGGATGCAAGTATGCCTTTATGGAGGTCAGTTCGCACTCTATCGCACAAAAGCGTATCAGCGGATTGAAGTTCGCAGGAGGTATCTTTACCAATCTGACCCGCGATCACCTCGACTATCACAAAACGGTGGAGAACTATCTGAAAGCCAAGAAGAAGTTCTTTGATGATATGCCGAAGAATGCATTCAGTCTGACCAATCTTGACGATAAGAACGGACTAGTAATGACACAAAATACACGTTCCAAGGTTTACACTTATTCATTAAGAAGCCTCAGCAACTTCAAAGGACGGGTACTGGAATCTCATTTCGAAGGAATGCTGCTCGATTTCAACAATCACGAGCTGGCTGTTCAATTTATCGGCAAGTTCAATGCATCCAATCTGTTGGCTGTATTCGGAGCTGCCGTATTGCTTGGCAAGAAAGAGGAAGACGTACTCGTTGCCCTTAGCACACTTCATCCGGTAGCCGGACGCTTCGATGCTGTCCGTTCACCGAAAGGAGTGACAGCAATCGTAGACTATGCACATACACCGGATGCGCTTATCAATGTATTGAATGCGATACACGGAGTGCTCGAAGGCAAAGGAAAAGTAATCACTGTGGTAGGTGCCGGTGGCAACCGCGACAAGGGTAAACGTCCTATCATGGCAAAAGAAGCAGCCAAAGCCAGTGACCGTGTGATTATCACCTCGGATAATCCCCGTTTTGAAGAGCCGCAGGACATCATCAACGATATGCTGGCAGGACTGGACGCGGAAGATATGAGAAAGACATTAAGCATTGCCGACCGTAAGGAAGCGATTCGTACTGCTTGTATGTTGGCAGAAAAGGGAGATGTAATTCTTGTTGCCGGAAAAGGGCACGAAAATTATCAGGAGATAAAAGGAGTGAAACATCATTTTGATGATAAGGAGATATTAAAGGAGATTTTTAAATAATGAAAACAATGTGCTCATACGCCAATATGCGGTTCGGCTTCGCAAACCGTCCGTAAGGAAACCGGCATATCGACACATTAATAAATTGACAATTTATTTATCATGTTATACTATCTGTTTGAATGGCTGCATAAGCTCAATTTTCCCGGGGCGGGAATGTTCGGTTACACCTCATTCCGTGCCTTAATGGCGGTCCTCATCGCATTGCTTATTTCAAGTATATGGGGTGACAAATTCATCAACCTTCTGAAGAAGAAGCAAATCACGGAGACACAACGTGATGCGAAGATTGACCCGTTCGGTGTCAACAAGGTAGGTGTGCCGAGTATGGGAGGAGTGATTATTATCGTAGCTATTCTCATTCCTTGCCTGTTGCTGGGTAAGTTGCACAATATATATATGATATTAATGTTGATTACAACTGTATGGTTGGGATCACTCGGATTTGCCGACGACTACATCAAGATCTTCCGCAAGAACAAGGAAGGTTTGCATGGTAAGTTTAAAATTATCGGGCAAGTAGGTTTGGGATTAATTGTCGGACTTACCTTGTATTTAAGTCCGGATGTGGTAATCCGTGAAAATATCGAAGTACATACTCCGGGACAGGAGATGGAAGTGATACACGGAACGAATGACTTGAAATCGACTCAAACAACGATTCCTTTCTTCAAGAGCAATAACCTCGACTATGCCGATCTGGTCTCTTTCATGGGTGAACACGCGCAGACAGCCGGGTGGATATTGTTCGTTATCATCACAATCTTCGTGGTGACCGCCGTATCAAACGGTGCCAACCTGAATGACGGAATGGATGGAATGGCCGCAGGTAATTCCGCCATAATCGGCGCCACCCTCGGTATCCTGGCATACGTATCGTCGCACATCGAGTTTGCAAGTTATCTGAACATTATGTATATTCCGGGGTCGGAAGAACTCGTAATTTATATCTGCGCCTTCATCGGTGCATTGATCGGCTTCCTGTGGTATAACGCTTATCCGGCACAAGTATTTATGGGAGATACGGGTAGCCTCACTATCGGTGGTATCATTGCCGTTTTCGCTATCATCATCCACAAAGAATTACTCATACCGATTCTTTGCGGTGTATTCCTGGTAGAGAATTTATCGGCTATCCTGCAACGGGTTTACTACAAGCTGGGAAAACGGAAAGGAGTGAAGCAGCGGTTGTTCAAACGGGCACCGATCCACGACCATTTCCGTACTTCCATGAGCCTGATAGAACCGGGATGTACAGTGAAATTTACCAAGCCCGACCAATTGTTTCACGAATCAAAGATTACCGTCCGTTTCTGGATTGTAACGATTGTGCTGGCAGCAATAACAATAATAACGCTTAAGATAAGATAACCTCCGGCCCTTGTCGGTTGCCGGAAGCGGGTTTCCGTTCGGAAATCCAACGATATACAGAGAGTATTAACCCGATTATTAACTTTTAAAAGATGTGCCCAACGAATAAGCAACTCAGCATATTGGAAACAAGAGCACATTATTGTAGATGAAAAGAATTGTAATATTAGGAGCTGGCGAAAGCGGCGCAGGTGCAGCCGTGCTTGCCAAAGTTAAAGGATTTGAGACATTTGTTTCGGACATGTCCGCTATCAAGGACAAGTATAAGGAACTTCTGGACAGCCACGCTATTGCCTGGGAAGAAGGACACCACACCGAAGAACTCATTCTGAATGCCGATGAGGTTGTCAAAAGCCCCGGTATCCCGAATGACGCTCCACTCATCCTGAAACTGAAAGCTCAAGGAACGCCGGTTATCTCAGAAATTGAGTTTGCCGGACGCTATACTGATGCCAAAATGATTTGTATCACCGGTTCTAACGGAAAAACGACCACCACTTCCCTGATTTACCATATTTTCAAGAGTGCAGGTCTGAATGTAGGTTTGGCAGGCAACATCGGCAAGAGCCTTGCTTTGCAGGTAGCCGAAGATCATCATGACTATTATATCATCGAATTGAGTTCTTTCCAGTTGGACAATATGTATAACTTCCGTGCGAATATCGCCGTATTGATGAATATCACACCGGATCATCTGGACCGCTACGACCACTGTATGCAGAATTACATTGATGCCAAATTCCGCATTACACAAAACCAGACACCGGACGATGCCTTCATCTTCTGGAATGACGACCCTATCATCAGACACGAGCTTGCCAAGCACGGTCTGAAAGCTCATTTGTATCCTTTTGCTGCCGTCAAAGAGGACGGAGCTATTGCCTATGTAGAAGACCATGAGGTAAAAATCACCGAACCGATTGCCTTTAACATGGAACAGGAAGAACTGGCATTGACAGGACAGCATAATTTATATAACTCATTAGCTGCCGGTATCTCGGCAAACCTGGCCGGCATTGCCAAAGAGAACATCCGCAAGGCTCTCTCCGACTTCAGGGGAGTGGAACATCGGTTGGAAAAAGTGGCGCGTGTCCGCGGCATTGATTTTATCAATGACTCAAAAGCGACGAATGTCAACTCCTGCTGGTATGCCCTGCAAAGCATGACTACCAAAACGGTATTGATTCTCGGCGGCAAAGACAAAGGCAACGACTATACTGAGATCGAGGATTTGGTACGTGAAAAGTGCTCTGCTCTGGTATACCTGGGACTCCACAACGAGAAACTCCATGACTTCTTCGACCGCTTCGGTTTGCCCGTAGCTGATGTACAAACCGGAATGAAGGATGCCGTAGAAGCAGCCTACAAACTGGCAAAGAAAGGTGAAACCGTATTATTAAGCCCTTGCTGCGCCTCTTTCGACCTCTTCAACAGTTATGAAGACCGTGGCGACCAGTTCAAGAAATACGTAAGGGAGTTGTAATACGAAGAAAGCCGTAATGTTGTAATCAATAATTCGTAATAGACAAAGTGGATTTATTAAAGAACATATTCAAAGGCGACAAGGTAATCTGGATTATCTTCCTCTGTCTCTGCCTCATCTCAATCATTGAGGTGTTTTCGGCAGCTTCGACACTGACCTACAAGAGTGGTGACCACTGGGGACCGATTACACAGCATTCCATCATCCTAATGGTAGGTGCCGTAGTAGTGGTGTTTCTGCACAATGTCCCCTACAAATGGTTTCAGGTATTTCCGGTATTTCTATATCCGGTTTCCCTTGTTCTATTGGCATTCGTCACGTTAATGGGTATCATTACGGGCGACCGTGTCAACGGAGCAGCCCGCTGGATGACCTTCATGGGATTACAGTTCCAACCGTCGGAACTAGCCAAAATGGCTGTCATCATTGCAGTTTCGTTTATCCTGTCGAAGAAACAGGATGAATATGGCGCCAATCCCAAAGCCTTTAAATACATCATGATTCTTACCGGATTGGTATTCATACTTATTGCACCGGAAAACCTGTCGACGGCTATGCTGTTATTCGGTGTAGTGTGCATGATGATGTTCATCGGACGGGTATCCGCAAAAAAACTGTTCGGAATGCTGGGATTGCTGGCACTTGTAGGTGGGGTCGCCGTAGGAATACTAATGGCTATCCCTGCCAAGACACTGCACAACACTCCGGGACTCCACCGTTTCGAAACCTGGCAGAACCGTGTTTCCGGCTTCTTCGATAAGGAAGAGGTTCCCGCCGCCAAGTTCGATATTGATAAAGACGCACAGATTGCACATGCACGTATTGCCATTGCCACCAGCCACGTAGTAGGCAAAGGTCCGGGAAACTCCATACAACGCGACTTCCTCAGCCAGGCTTTTTCTGACTTTATCTTCGCTATTGTAGTCGAAGAAATGGGACTGATAGGAGGCATATTCGTGGTCTTCCTTTATCTATGGCTATTGATGCGCGCCGGACGAATCGCACAGAAATGCGAACGGACTTTCCCCGCCTTCCTCGTCATGGGTATTGCCTTACTGCTAGTATCACAGGCCATATTGAACATGATGGTTGCCGTCGGACTATTCCCCGTCACGGGACAGCCGTTGCCTCTGGTCAGCAAGGGAGGAACAAGTACGTTGATTAACTGCGCTTATATCGGAATGATATTAAGCGTGAGCCGATATACCGCTCATCTGGAAGAACAGAAAGAGCATGATGCACAACTTCAACTGCAAATTGAAACAAATGCCGCAGATTCCGAAGCACAGGCAGCTGCCGAACCGACAGCACAGATTCTGAACAGCGACGCCAAGTTTGAAGATGAAAATGATATCAATAAAGGGTGAACAAGCTCTGTAAACGATGAATGGTGAATGATGAATGGTAAACGGAGAACAACGGATAGAAGAAAGGATTATTATGGAAAAAGAACTTAGAATCATCATTAGCGGTGGAGGTACAGGAGGACATATTTTCCCGGCTGTTTCCATTGCGAACGCTATAACGGAACTGCGTCCTGACGCAAAGATACTCTTTGTAGGAGCCGAAGGGCGTATGGAGATGCAGCGGGTTCCCGATGCAGGCTACGAAATCATCGGTCTGCCGATAGCGGGATTTGACCGCAAACGCTTATGGAAGAATATAGCTGTACTCGTGAAGTTGGCACGCAGCCAATGGAAAGCACGAAGCATTATCAAAAACTTCCGCCCGCAAGTGGCAGTCGGTGTAGGCGGATACGCCAGTGGTCCTACATTAAAGACAGCCAGCATGATGGGAGTTCCTACTTTAATCCAAGAACAGAACTCGTATGCAGGAGTTACCAATAAATTGCTTGCACAGAAAGCGAGAAAGATTTGCGTTGCTTATGACGGAATGGAGAAGTTCTTCCCTGCCGACAAGATTATCATGACGGGAAATCCGGTCCGCCAGAATCTGACGAAGGACATACCTTCTAAAGAGGATGCACTACACTCTTTCCACTTACAGCCGGATAAAAAGACAATCCTGATTGTAGGCGGCAGCTTAGGAGCAGGTACTATCAACAAAACGCTGACCACCGGACTGTCTGCTATCAAAGAGAACAGTGATGTCCAGTTTATCTGGCAAACCGGGAAATACTATTATCCGCAAGTAACGGAAGCCGTAAAAGCGGCGGGAGAAACCCCGAATTTATATGTGACGGATTTCATTAAGGATATGGCAGCAGCGTATGCAGCGGCCGATCTTGTAATCTCCCGTGCCGGAGCCGGTTCTATTTCCGAATTCTGCCTTTTGCACAAGCCGGTTATCCTGGTACCTTCGCCCAACGTAGCAGAAGACCACCAGACCAAAAACGCACTGGCATTGGTAAACAAGCAAGCGGCCATTTATGTAAAAGACAGTGAAGCGGAAACCAATTTATTGGATGTAGCCCTGTCTACAGTCAAAGATGAACAGAAACTGAAAGAACTAAGTGAAAATATTGCCAGATTAGCTTTACCCGATTCTGCAAAAATCATTGCACAGGAGGTTATCAAACTGGCGGAAAAAGAATAATAAAAAAAGCAATGAATATAGAAACGATAAAATCAGTCTATTTCGTAGGTGCCGGCGGCATCGGAATGAGTGCACTTGTACGTTACTTCCTTTTCAAAGGCAAAGTAGTGGCAGGCTACGACCGTACCCCTACTCCACTGACTGAAACCCTGATCGCCGAAGGCGCACAAATACATTACGAAGAAAACATCGACCTGATTCCGGAAGCCTGTAAGGACAAGGAAAGTACGCTCGTCGTATTCACTCCCGCCGTTCCGCAGGAACACGAAGAACTGGTTTATTTCCGTAACAACGGATTCGAAATACAGAAACGCGCCCAAGTGCTGGGAACAATCACTCATTCGAGCAAAGGCTTATGCGTAGCAGGAACTCATGGCAAGACCACCACGTCGACCATGACTGCCCACCTGCTCCACCAGTCGCACGTGGAATGTACCGCCTTCCTCGGAGGAATCTCAAAGAACTACGGCACCAACTTGCTGCTTTCTCAAAAAAGCCCTTACACGGTCATTGAAGCAGACGAGTTCGACCGTTCTTTCCATTGGCTATCCCCTTATATGTCCGTTATCACGGCCACAGATCCCGACCATTTGGATATTTACGGTACAGAACAGGCCTATCTGGAAAGTTTCGAGCATTACACAACTCTCATTCAACCGGGCGGCGCATTGATTATCCGTAAAGGCATCTCCCTACAACCGAAAGTGCAACCCGGCGTCCGTGTCTACAACTATTCACGTGACGAAGGAGACTTCCATGCCGAAAACATCCGCATCGGAAACGGAGAAATATTCATCGACTTCGTAGCCCCGGATACCCGGATCAACGACATCCAGTTAGGAATCCCAGTAAGTATCAACATTGAGAACGGAGTAGCTGCCATGGCATTGGCACACCTGAACGGAGTGACCGATGAAGAAATCAAAAAAGGCATGGCCAGCTTCCGCGGAGTAGACCGCCGGTTCGACTTCAAGATAAAGAACGACCGGGTAGTCTTCCTGAGCGACTATGCACATCATCCCTCTGAAATCAAACAGAGCGTGTTGTCCATGCGCGAACTCTATAAGGACAAGAAGATCACAGCTATCTTCCAGCCACATCTATATACCCGTACACGCGACTTTTATCAAGACTTTGCCGACAGCCTCTCGCTGCTCGACGAAGTAATTCTGGTAGATATCTATCCGGCACGCGAAGCACCGATTCCGGGCATCACCAGCAAACTGATTTATGATAACCTCCGCCCGGGTATCGAAAAAAGTATGTGTAAAAAAGAAGATATACTGAACATTCTGAAAGATAAAAACATTGAAGTATTAATTACTCTGGGAGCAGGAGACATCGACAACTATGTCCCCGAAATATGTAAAATCCTCGAAAACCGATAAAGCTTATGGTAAAGAGAATCCTTCTATCCATTGTCATGCTGGCGCTCATAGCCTACCTTATCGTAGCTATCACCGCCTTCAACCGCAAGCCTGCCGACCAGACCTGCCGTGACATGGAACTTGTCATCAAGGATACCGCTTACGCCGGCTTCATCACTAAAGACGAGCTGAAAGGGATCCTTCAGCAAAAAGGGATCTACCCTATCGGAAAGAAAATGGAACGTATCTCTACCAAATCATTGGAACGGGAACTGAGCAAGCACCCGCTCATCGACCAGGCAGAGTGTTACAAAACTCCCAGCGGCAAAGTTTGCGTAGAAGTAACCCAACGCATCCCTATCCTCCGGGTGATGAGTTCCAACGGCGAGAATTACTATCTCGACAACAAAGGAACTGTGATGCCGCCGGAGGCAAAATGCGTCGCCCACCGGGTAATTGTCACCGGAAACGTAGAAAAGTCGTTTGCAATGAAGGATTTATATAAGTTTGGTGTATTTTTGCATAACAATAAGTTCTGGGATGCTCTGATAGAACAAATCCACGTGTTGCCCGACCGCAACATCGAACTGGTTCCCCGTGTGGGAGACCACCTCGTCTATCTCGGCAAACTGGACAACTTTGAAGACAAGCTGGCACGTCTGAAAGAGTTTTATAAGAAAGGACTCAATCAGGTAGGCTGGAATAAATATTCACGCATCAACCTCGAGTTCAGCAACCAGATAATTTGTACGAAACGAGAAAATAAAAAATAAAGAGATATGGCAACAACAGAATTTATCGCCGCTATTGAACTTGGTTCATCGAAGATAACCGGTGTGGCCGGAAAAAAGAACAGTGACGGAAGTATGCAGGTATTAGCGTATGCCCAGGAAGACTCTTCTACGTTTATCCGTAAAGGGGTGATCTTCAACCTGGACAAGACGGCTCAAAGCCTGACTTCTATCATTAACCGACTGGAAGGTGAGTTGAAGAACTCAATTGCCAAAGTATATGTAGGCATCGGCGGACAGTCACTCCGCACAGTCCGTAATGTAGTAAGTCGCGATCTGGAAGAAGAAGCTATCATATCGGAAGAACTCGTAAGCGCTATCGGCGACGAGAACATTGCCGTTCCGGTGGTCGACATGGATATATTGGACGTAGCCCCGCAGGAATACAAGGTCGGCAACAACCTGCAAGCCAATCCGGTGGGCCTGGTAGGTAGCCACATCGAGGGACGCTTCCTCAATATCGTAGCCCGCACCTCTGTCCGAAAGAATCTGGAGCACTGCTTCCAACAGGCGAAAATCGACATTGCCGACCAATTGATCGCTCCGTTGGTAACTGCCAATGCCGTACTGACCGAAAGCGAACGTCGTTCAGGTTGTGCGCTCGTTGACTTCGGAGCAGATACAACCACTATCTCTGTATATAAAAACAATATACTCCGCTTCCTGACAGTACTACCGTTGGGAGGAAACAGTATCACCCGTGACATCACTTCCCTGCAAATGGAGGAAGAAGAAGCGGAACGTCTGAAAAAAGCATACGGAGACGCCTTCTACGAGGAGGAGGAAGATCAGGAAGAAGCTACCTGCAAACTGGATGACGACAGCCGCACGATCAAAGTAAGCGACCTCAACAATATCGTCGAAGCCCGTGCAGAAGAAATCATTGCCAATGTTTGGAATCAGGTTCAGCTATCCGGCTACGAAGACAAGCTGCTGGCAGGAATCATCATGACAGGAGGAGCCGCCAACCTGAAGAATCTGGACGAAATGTTGCGCAAACGCAGCAAGATAGAAAAGATCAGAATGGCGAAACTTCCACGTAATACAGTCCATGCTCCAAGCAACGTACTGAAAAAGGATGGTTCGCAGAACACACTGTTCGGCCTCCTGTTCGAAGGAAACCAGAACTGTTGTCTGACGGAAACTGCTGCTCCGCAGTCTCCCGTAACTCCGAAACCGGAACCGGAAGTACACAAAACTGTCGATATGTTTGAGGACGACCAGGAACTGAAAGAACAAGCCCGCATCGCCCGGCTCAAGAAAGAGGAAGAAGAAAGAGAGGCCAAGATAGCAGCTAAGGAAGCAGAAAAACTTCGCAAGCAGAAGGAAAAGGAAGAGAAAGAAAGAAGGAAAAGAGAAGCCGGTCCGAGCTGGATTCAGCGCAAGATCGACTCGTTGACAAAAGAGATATTCTCTGACGACGACATGAAATAACTCTCCGAAACGAAGCTTGTAATTTATAATTAGTAATCAGCAATAACCTATAAGAATTATGGACGAGATAGTACAATTCGATTTCCCGACAGACTCACCGAAGATCATTAAAGTAATTGGTGTAGGTGGTGGTGGCGGTAACGCCGTAAACCACATGTACCGGGAAGGCATACATGACGTGACGTTCGTTCTTTGCAATACGGACAATCAGGCACTGGCGGAATCACCCGTTCCGGTGAAACTGCAACTGGGCCGTAGCATCACCCAAGGGCTTGGAGCCGGCAACCGTCCCGAACGGGCACGCGACGCCGCCGAAGAAAGTATAGAAGACATCCGCAACCAATTGAACGACGGCACCAAAATGGTATTTATCACCGCCGGAATGGGAGGAGGAACCGGAACCGGAGCCGCCCCCGTCATTGCCCGCATCGCGAAGGAAATGGATATTCTAACGGTCGGCATTGTCACCATTCCATTCATCTTCGAAGGAGAAAAGAAAATCATTCAGGCACTGGACGGCGTAGAACGCATTGCCCAACATGTTGATGCCTTACTGGTTATCAACAATGAACGCCTGCGCGAAATATATGCCGACCTTACTTTTATGAATGCTTTCGGCAAAGCTGATGACACACTTTCCATTGCTGCCAAGAGTATCGCCGAGATTATTACGATGCGTGGTACAGTCAACTTGGACTTTGCCGATGTGAAGACTATTTTGAAAGATGGTGGTGTGGCAATTATGAGTACCGGATTCGGTGAAGGTGAGAATCGTGTCACCAAAGCTATCGACGACGCCCTGCACTCTCCGCTGCTCAACAATAACGATATTTTCAATGCCAAGAAGGTAATGCTGAACGTTTCTTTCTGCCCGTCGTCCGAGTTGATGATGGAGGAGATGAACGAAATACACGAGTTCATGAGCAAATTCCGCGAAGGTGTGGAAGTCATCTGGGGGGTTGCTATTGACAATTCATTGGAAACGAAGGTTAAGATTACCGTACTTGCCACCGGATTCGGCGTAGAAGACGTTCCCGGCATGGATAGCTTGCACGCTGCACGCAGCCAGGAAGAGGAAGAACGCCAATTACAACTTGAAGAGGAAAAGGAGAAAAACAAAGAACGTATCCGCAAAGCATACGGAGAAAGCGCCAGCGGCATCGGCAGCAAGAGCTTACGCAAACGCCGCCACATCTACCTCTTTAATACGGAGGACTTGGATAACGATGATATCATCGCCATGGTAGAAGATTCTCCTACTTATCAGCGCGACAAGACGACTCTAACCAAAATCAGGACAAAAGCCGCCCTCGAAGAGGAAGTAGCTACGGAAGAAGCTATGGACGACAACGGAGTTATCACTTTCTAAATTAACTTATAACATAAAGATATGGATTTATTTGATCAGGTCAGCGAAGACATTAAAAACGCAATGAAGGCGAAAGACAAAGTAGCCCTCGAAACTTTGAGAAATATAAAGAAGTTCTTTTTGGAAGCAAAAACCGCTCCGGGTGCCAACGATACATTGACGGACGATGCAGCTCTGAAAATCATCCAGAAACTAGTGAAACAAGGAAAAGACTCTGCCGAAATTTATATAGGACAAGGACGTCAAGACCTTGCAGATACAGAATTGGCACAAGTCGCTGTAATGGAAAAGTTCCTTCCGAAACAAATGACTGCTGAAGAGCTGGAAGCTGCACTGAAGGAAATTATTGCCGAGACAGGTGCTACCAGTGGAAAAGACATGGGCAAAGTTATGGGAGTTGCCTCCAAAAAATTGGCAGGACTTGCGGAAGGACGTGCTATTTCTGCCAAAGTAAAAGAGCTTTTGGGATAAATTCTCACTCTTTACAAGAGATTTTATTGGTTCTTCGTCAAATTTGGTGGTAATTTAACCAGTCGGTGGTATCTCCATTCCCCTCCTTCGGGAAGGAGAATGTTGAATACTATCGATTATCAAATTATTATTTTCCTAATTAATTTTACCACCAAATTTGAAGCAGAACTATTTTATTTCAGTTTTATCTTGCACCTTACACTAATCATGGGTTATCTATTTGATTAATAGCAGCATAATCCAGTGCAAGATACCGTTGCAGATGTGTGCAAGATGTTTTTACCTTACACACATCTGCAACTTTTTTTTTATAGTGGGAAAACTACTCCCACACTTACCTTTCCAATAAAGACATACGGATAAAGCATTAGTTCAGAGCGTTGAAACACTTTGTTTCAGCAGCTTGAAACAAAATGTTTAGTGCCTTGAAACAATATATTTCTCGGTGTGAAACAAAGTGTTTCTCTACGGGAAACAAATCTTGGCATGGCTGATTAAACAGCCCCAACCGACATTCGCCGTTTCAAAACCCGACAGTAGCAATTATGATCCCTCAAATTAAAACAATCACCAATATAAGGAATCCATTCCTTTTAGTTATGGAGATAATGATAAAAATAATCGAACAAACTTATTTTCCTCATTATCAATCCGGAACAAAATTTCAGAAAAAATGTATGGTATCCGAAGATATTTCATAGGTGTTAACAACAAAAAAGATAACTACTTTTGTTATAGTCTCTGACTAATATGTAAAATAAACAAGCTTATGAAACAAAAAGGTAATAAAAAAGGGTTTACCGGATGTGCCCAAGCCTATATCCGGAAGTTACAAGAAGAAGGCCGCTTTTCGACAGCGCACGTATATAAAAACGCGGTTCTTTCATTCACCAAATTTTGCACTACTCCCAACATTGCATTCGGACAGATCACCCGCGATAATCTGAGACGATACGGACAGTATCTCTATGAACACGGTCTAAAGCCGAACACCGTATCGACGTATATGCGTATGTTACGCAGTATATATAATCGTGGCGTAGAAGCAGGTATTGCCCGCTTCATTCCCCGGCTGTTCCGGGATGTGTACACAGGTGTAGATGTACGCCAAAAGAAAGCACTACCTGCCGGCGAATTGCATACGCTTCTCTATAAGCCTCCTCACTCCGAGCACCTGAAGCAGACACAAGCCATCGCACGGCTGATGTTTCAATTTTGCGGCATGCCATTCGCAGACTTCGCACATTTAGAGAAATCGGCATTAGAACATGGGATCCTCAGGTACAACCGCATAAAAACGGGTACGCCCATGAGCCTCGAAATTCTGGATGTATCAAAGCAAGAAATGAATAAGTTACGCAATAACAACTCACCGAAAGAAAATTATCCGGACTATCTATTTAATATAATGAAAGGTGACAAACAACGGAAAGATGAAGCTATTTATAAGGAATACCAGTCTGCACTCCGCCGGTTCAATAATCAACTGAAAAGCCTGTCAAGAGAATTACGCCTAAAATCAACCGTCACTTCATATACTCTACGACATTCCTGGGCAACAAACGCAAAATATCAAGGAATCTCCATTGAGATGATTAGCGAATCACTAGGACACAAATCCATAAGGACCACGCAGACTTATTTGAAGGGGTTCGGATTAAAAGAAAGGACAGAGGCCAACAAATTGAATTGTTCTTACATCGAATCTTATAAAGCAAGTAATTATTAACTCATAACACTCTAGATACAAACACTTTACCTTATCTGTTACTTCTTAGGTAACGGATATAAATATGGCACAAAGATATATAAAAAGAATCTCACAATCCAAATGAATCATACTTTATTTTAGTTTTTTCTTTGAAAAAATAAAATAACAGGCAAGAACATGAAGCATTCTTCTTTTCATGTTCCAACTTTCTATTACTGACCACCGAACAATTTTCCATCCGAAAGCAGCTAAGTATATTTTATTTATAAAAGACCGCTGTCTTTATCCTATTTTTACTTTGCACGTTCATGTCCTAATATCAGAATTCCGTTACCTAAGAAGTAACAGATACACATAAACAAAAAATTATGACACACAAGCCTAAAATCAATAAATATCTGTGGCTATCTGCCGGCAAAAGTTGGAGATTTACGACAAGCACAAGACATAAGCTGGTCGTCCTTTTTGTCTTTGCTTTATGCATCCTGCCCGCAAACCTCTGCGGACAAAGTTTGGCCATCAAAAGCAATCTGCTTTATGACCTTACTACCTCACTCAATTTAGGAGGAGAAATCCGTTGTGACGATACACACACTTTCAGCCTTTCTGTCAATTACAACCCATGGAATTTCAGTGGAAACAAAAAGATGAAGCATTTCCTCGTGCAACCGGAATACCGCAAATGGCTGAACGAGGCATTTACAGGAGGTTTTATCGGCTTACAAGTTCACTACGCCTTATACAATTTTGGGGGAATGCTCCCTTGGGGATTCGGAAATGGGAAAATGCTGGGCATAGAAAACCGACAAATTGCCAACAACCGTTATCAAGGCAATCTGGCAGGATTCGGGATTTCCTACGGCTATCAATGGATGATTAGCCCGCAATGGAATATGGAAGCAGGAATATCGCTGGGATATGCCCATCTCAACTATAAACGATACGGACAACCCGCAGGTGCCCCCCTGATAGAAAAATCAAACTGTAACTATTGGGGGCTTACACAAATAGGGATATCAGTCGTGTATTTCATCCAATAATTCAACCTAATAAACGCATAAAATGAAAACGAAAACATTCATCCTGCTCAGCTTATTGATATGCAATCTGCTTCCGGCCCAAAACGTCAAGCTGGATATCAAACCCCACTTCCTCGGAGTACGGGCAGACTCATTATTCGTATCAATGGACATATCAGTAGAAATAGAGGACATGAACCCGAAAAACGCCGTCATACTGACCCCCATTCTAACCGGGCAAGACCGGAAAATATTATTACCGGCCATACAACTGAACGGTAAACAGAAACAAAAATTATATGTACGCAACCAGATACTACGTAAAAAGAAAAACAGTAAGGAAAGCAATACAGCATACCTTGTGACAGGCATTGATGATGAAAATTCGCGTACCATAGCCTATCAAACCTCACTACCGGCAGAGCAGTGGATGAATGATGCCGCGCTCTATCTGAGAAGAACGATTGTCAGACCGGAAAGCGAACAGACTCTAAAAGATACATTAATTCTCGCACCACAATATGCAGTGCTTCCACCCAATGTAACGGCAACCGATATACCGGCTCAGGAAATATCTGCCACGACGATGTCCACCAATAGTATGCCCTCCATTTCGCCTACTCCGGTTAATAAAAAACTGAAGTATAAAGGTTCATATATTTCTCCGGCTTCGGACGACGTAGATATCCGCAATCAAAAAGAACTGAACTTCAATCTTGAAGAGGCCAAAATTATGGCTGATATCAATCCGCAGATGTTATCGCTCCGTGAATTATATACGGTAGCATTGTCATACGCGGACAATAAAACGAAATTCTATCAGATTATCAATATCAGTGTCAAGCTGTATCCCGTACATCCCGTTGCCAACCTTAATGCCGCTGCCGCCGCCATTGAACAGGGAGATACGAAATCGGCAAGCAAATTCCTTTCAATGGCACTACACGAGGGACTGGCCTATAAAAGTTGCCGGGGAGTATATGAATTGATGACCGGAAACACGTATGAAGGTATCCGTATATTGAAAGCAGCCAAAGCTGAAGGTTCTGAAGAAGCCGCATATAATCTGAATGTTTTTTTTGAGAACAATAAACGTCCTTAACCGGCAGACACAATGAGATATTTCATAACCCTACTCATATTATTTAGTTGTCTTGACGGCTATTCACAGAAAGTAGCCGTCAGGCTCAATGCGCTTCCGGCAACAGACGGAGCCTTCGGAGCCGGAGTCTCTTATGGGATAGGGAATAAAAGCACTGTCGAATTGGCCGGAAGCTTACGGCCATGGAAGCGAAGCGAAATGTACGTGAACCGTTACTGGTTGATACAACCTGAATATAAATACTGGACTTGCCAAAAGTTCAACGGATTTTTCTGGGGAGGGTATCTCAATGGAGCGCAATTCAACGTCGGAGGGAAAAAACTACCTTTCGGCATATTCGCTGACCTCAAGAAATATCGGTACGAGGGCTGGCTCATCGGGGGTGGCATCAGTTGCGGATACCACTGGATGCTAAATGATCACTGGAACGTAGAAACGAGTCTCGGAGTTGGATATGATTTCATCCGTTACAAGCAGTATAATTGTGTCAGGAAATGTGCAGGACTACGCAATAAAGGACAGTATCATTATATAGGGCCCAGCAAAGCCTCTGTAAGCTTAGTTTATCTATTTTAAAGAGAAGAACAGTATGAGAAGTATATGGAAAGTTTGGTTTTCAAAACGAAGAAAGATTTATTTTCGGATAGCACGCAAATTCCATACTACCCCATGGAAAGTCTATCAGTTGGGACATGGTGGAATGAGCAAGAATAAGAAAGATATAAAAATATTGGAAGAATTACAACGATATGGAGTAATCTCCTATATCTACCCTTGGTGATATTATCACATAAAAATGAAAAAATATAGTTTACTACAAGTATGAAAACAGGAGGTTCTTTTATTATTACGATTATTCTATCCCTTTCGATACAGGCTCAAACGGTTGTAACGAAAGAGACAGGAACTATTCGTACAACTTCCTCCAGTTTGTATAAGGCGGGGAAAGAACTGGTGGTTTCTATTTCAATAGATATCACACGGGATCTCTCGTCCAATGAATCAATGGTACTGGTTCCTATTGTCTGCGATACTTTGGAACATCGGTTGGAACTGCCTCCGATTTATATCAACAGCCGGAAACAACATATTGTTTTCCTACGGGAGACAAGTAAAAAAGAAAAGTCTGCCCAAGCATTACAAAGGAAAAACGGGAATAAGCAGACGATGCATTATTTGCAATCCGTTCCATTCGAGCAATGGATGAATCAGGCTACCCTCTCGCTAATAGAGAAGAGTTGCGGCTGTGGCATTCCCGACGCGGAAGATTTCATCTGCATTGCCCGTTTACATCCACGGCCTACATTCGTTCCGCAACTTGCCTTCCTGACCCCACAAGTTGAAACATCAAAGATCAGAACGGAAAAAGGTTCCGCATTCATTGATTTTCCGGTCAATGTAACTGCTATTCATAAAGAATTCAGCAATAACGTAATAGAACTGAATAAGATCATTGAAACAATCAACACTGTAAAAAACGACAGCAATGTAAGCATCACACGCATCAGCATTCATGGATATGCATCACCCGACGGTCCGCTTCAACTAAACGAGCGACTGGCTCGCGAACGTACCCGGACCTTGAAGGAATATGTATCCCAACTATATCCATTCGACGGCAAATACATACATACGACCTATACACCTGAAGACTGGGAGGGTTTTGAGGCACTTCTTAGCGACACAACTTTTCAAGACAAAGAAGCTATCATGAAAATTGTGACAAGCAATATGCATCCCGACCGTAAAGAAGAAATAATAAGAATGAGGTTTCCGGCATTCTACCGTTTTGTATTGAAACACTGGTTTGTCATACTGAGACATTCCGACTATACCGTCGAGTACCACGTACGTCCGTTTACAATAGAAGAATCACAAGTAGTATTCGATACAAATCCTAAAAATCTCAGTTTGGAAGAGATGTTTCGTCTCGCACTCACATATACACCAGGAAGTGCAACTTACAACAAGATTTTTATGACTGCCGTACAATTGTTTCCGGACAATCCTACGGCCAATCTGAATGCTGCCTGTATAGCATTGATACAAAAAGACACAAAAACCGCAGCCGTCTTTCTCGAAAAAGCTCCGCCATTACCGGAAACGACGCTGGCCAAAGGTGTCTTATGTTTCCTGCAAGGCAACTATAAAGAAGCAGAGGCACTATTCCGGCAGTCGAAAGACGCAGGACTGTTACAAGCCGACGATAACTTAAAACAGATTTTAGAAGTAGAATAATTATTCAATTAAACTCAAAACAAAATGAAAAGATTCACACAACTAATGTCACTGTTGTTTATGGCAGCAGTCACACAGTACAGTTGCATCAATGATGCAGATGTAGCTTTTTCCGATGAGAGCCACACGGATTCAAACGGCAATCTTGCCCTATTCTTTGAAATCCCCAATGAAAACCACACTCGCAGCGCCGAATCATCAGGCGTGACAGAGACTGGCTCAAAGGATGAATATGCAGTAAAAAGTCTGACAGTCTATCTGTTCGATTCGACTACTAAAAGTCTGAAAGACCAACAAGAACTGAAGAACATCAGACAGGTCAAAGGAGAAGGGAGAAATATACAGTATACCGCTGACAGAATTACCGTAAATCCGGGTACATACAATATCTTTGCCATTGCCAACGGGAAAGCAATCAACAAAGAAATCACCATGCAAGACGATTTCTTAAATGCTGTCGATGAAGTAACGTACAGTACAGGAAAGATTCCAAATGTACCCACAGAGGGCTTTGTTATGACAAACCGTGGTGCAGCCAACCTGAACATAGAGATAAGAAAGCCTACTGATTCGGACAAGATAACCAATGTATCTATCAGTCTTGAGCGTGCCGTTGCCAAAATCGAACTAACTCAAAAACAAGAGACTTTTCCCCTGAAAGATCCCAACGGAGAGGTGTATTGTACCATAAAACTCAACACATTCAGAATGTTGAATCTGGCAACTAAATTCTACACATTCCGCCACACAGCCACATTGAATAGCTTTCAGGAGCCGGCTTCGTATACGGAAGAAAACTTTGGTGACATTCCCGATGTCAACGGTTATCTAATCGATCCTTATTTCTTCAAGAAAACAGTGGAAGGTGCCAAAGATTTCACAAATGCCGACGGTTTCTTCGCACAAGCATTAGTAGATACTGACATCAACGACAATAACTGGGCAGGTATGGCACCAGCCAATAGCTGGTCATACATTTACTGTCTGGAGAACTGTATGTTCGTTGATGCACAATTGAATGCATACAGTACCGGAGTAATGTTCAAAGCCAACATGGACATCGCCACTAACCGCGTTTTCGACGAAAATGGTACCAATATAAACAATCCGTCCAACTGGCCTACCAAGATGTTCTATTTCAATTATAACTTCTACATCAGTGTAGATGCAATACGTAAACAGGTTCTGAATAACTTACCGTCAGATGTCACAGACGATTCGGACACAGAGACTCTTGCCAAATACAGTATCAAACGTTTCCAGAAAACAGAAAACTACTCATGTTACTACAACTACTGGATCAAGCACGAGGATAATTATGAATCTACAGAAATGGGTGTAATGGAATTCGGTATTGTTCGTAATAATATATATCGTCTGTCTATCAGTAAAGTGGCAGGACTCGGTAGTGGAGATCCTTACATTGAGCCGGAACAACCGGACGAATATAAGGCCGAACTGGACATCAATATCAATGTTTTTCCATGGGCCGTACGTAATCAAGATGTAGAACTTGAATAAGTAGTACCGGCCAACTGAATTAAAATCATCATAAATGCGTTCATTTCTACTACATATTATCTGCATTGTCGCGTTGTTCTCGTCCTGTGATTGGGTGAATGACGATTTATCAGACTGTCCTACAGGAACTTGGTTAAAGATATCATATACCTATAATATCCTGAACGTGGACGCTGCATCTACGCAGGTAGGCGACATTACCATTCTTGCCTTCGACAAGAATGACAAGTATGTGGATCGATTGGACGTAGACAGTATAACATTACATCAAGGCTACTGCATGGTAAGACTACCGTTTCCCGAAGAAACTTATCACCTGCTTATATGGGGAGGGATATCCGGCTACCAGTATCAGCTCCCGAATCTCAAGGCTGGACAAACTGAACGGAAATCTCTGAATATATCGCTGGCATGTGACAATAAGAATCAGTTTAACAGGAAACTGAATGCACTCTTTCACAGTAGCCTTGAAAATATTACTATCAGTGAAGAATATCAGGTCATCACTGCCGGACTAGTGAAAAATACGAATTACTTCTCGTGTATCCTACAGGATGAGAACAATCTTCCTCTACGACAAGAGGACTTCGCTTTCACCCTAGAATCCACCAACGGTGTAATAGACTATACAAATACTCCTGTCGGCACAACTCCGACCTGTTATCTTCCATATCGACAGGAACTGTCTCTGACTTCCGAACAAATCCCCATCATTCACGCCAGATTAAATACACTGCGCATCATGAAGGGAGACGACACAACATTATCAATAAAACATACACCAAGCGGGAAAACTATTCTGCACCTACCACTCACCCAATATTTATTGTTATCAAAAAATTATCCTAATAACATAGGTGACATAAGTGATCAAGAATATCTTGACCGAGAAGATTCTTACACACTCATGTTCTTTATACAATCATCGGACACGGGGATTCCGAGGATTCCAACAATGAAAGTAAACGACTGGATTATACGTCTGAATGATTCTGAACTAGGATCATAGAAAATTAAGAAATAAGTATTTATACAACATAATATAGGTGAGATGTAAAAAAGGCTACTGTGAAGTACCCAAGCGGGCTTTTGCCCTCATAGCATATAAATATTCCCACTCAAATAAAACGGCATAATCTTTGAGAAACCGTTTTATTCATTGTTTGTTTTGTTTGTATTAAGTGCATCCATTCCAAGAGAGGAACGGATGCACTGTTTGTTTTATAGATGACTAGAATATCAAAGCCTTATCAACTTCTGAAATAATAGAATTAAAGAAGCTATATGAAAACAATACAGCCTTTCATCTTTTGTCATGGAACCGATATCCAAGCCCCAGCATCAGATTGTTGGGATCCTTAAACTTGCTCAACTGGTATCCAACGTGCAGGAACAAGTGGCGTGTGACATAAGTTTTGAGAGCTAGAATCTGGTAGAATCCCTGCGTATCATCTCCATGGCATACCAGATTCCGTCCTAGCCCGGCATTGATTGAGAAAATGGGCATTACCAGTTCTGCACGGAGGGACAACCCCACTGCAAATTGCTCACGAAAAGGAGGACGATGAAACTTTAAATCGCCCGAATAACTTCCTTCCAATTTATAATCTTTGATATTGGCACTCTCGTCATACTGCGCATCCACAGAAAGGCCCGCCCGAAAATAGTTGTTGAAGTTATACATTGGAGCAAAGTTGAGACCTGCAATACCAAACGAACCGGGAACCAGACTCGGTATATTGTCCTTTACGAATCCCCTCTTACGAGTGGCACCGTATATTACCAGATCATAACTGACATGCGGCTTTATAAATACCCGCTTGGGGGATACTGTTCCGAGTGTCTCATCCGCATCTCCAAAGGTGCGTACAATGCCGACTCTCCCACCGATCACATTGAGTCCACCATTAGGATAATGCGTGTTTCCGTTAGAAAAATGTGTGAAGTCCACACCTGCGGCCAATTTCCATTGCGGATGAAGCTGCCAGTTCAAGATAAACCCCAGATTGATGTATGCATTGATTTTAGAACCGATAACCTCATTCTGCGGATTATATAGCCCGTCATATTTCTTCCAACCGAAAGAAGCACCGAAATTCCACTCGTAATCAAATGACAAGAGAGGCGAAAGTTGTACAATAGGTGCCCCCTGAAAAGCATATACCACCACCGGATTTCCAAGTTCAGCGGGAGAGTGGAAGGTATTATAAGATACACCTATCCCCTGATAGGCATGGGGGTACAGCCGGCCTAATCGGGAATCTTTATTGAACCGGAAAGCATACTTCAGATGTAGGGAAAGTGACTGGTCAATGGTCTTCTGCCGTGCATTATCTCCTTCCAGAAAGCTGTTTGTCGGAGCTACATACCCCGGACGAATATCAAAACCAATCTGATGCTTCACAATTGTCTGAGCCTTCAGATTCCCGCCAACTACAGAAATCGTCAACAGACAAATAATGTATAGTAACCGTCCGGTATTCATATCTTTAGTCATTTGATATTTTCTCGTGTTATGTAATATGCAGCAGGCATTTTACTTTGCAACGTGCCGTTTATGGTCCGCCGTTTCCCGGTCTTTGGGTGAACAGCATAGAGGGCGTATCTAGTTTCAAACCAGTAATACTCTATCAGCACAGTGATACGCTGGGTCGTATAAGGTGGAATAGAGACTTCTATCTGTTCCGTATTGGAAAAAGGTAATGTTTGCTGCTTGGAAGTATATCGCACCTGTTTACCGTTCATCTGCAAATGACCGTTTTCTACGCTTGGTATCTCTACTGTCAGGTTACTTTCTCCCAATAGTTGAAAAAGTTCCGGCATGTCGCTTCTGAACATCACTTCATGATAAACATTCTCGTAAGGAGACAGTAAACACGGATAGTCAATACCCCAGCCATTAGGTTGCACAAAACTCCTTTTTGCTTCGATTCTTTTCTCATAAGAATCCTCGTCTAAAGAATAATAAGTGATATGATCAATCACATACCTGTCCGATGGTGAAATATCAACGTATATCTCCTGAGACTCATATTCGTTGCTCACCGTGAGTTTGAATTGAAAATGAGTAGAACGGGCATTCTCTTCTACTGCAATCTTCAGTTCCCGGGGATTACTACGTTCGATAGTGAAACCGATCAATTCCTCATTGCACACAATCTTGCCCTGTCCTTTAAGATATGGAAATTGGTCCGTTGTTATCAGATCACCACCCGCATCATACACTGCATACGAATAGGTAAAACCTTCATCATACGTATACACTCCCAATACGTCCCAATTGGAAGAAGCAAACCGAATGATTTTGGTGTCGCCATTGCCATCCAAAGTCAGTTCGGAATCGGCAGACCGGAAATCGTCAACAAATACATCACCGTTACAACCATAAAACACCAATAGAATAAGAATATATTCCGTTAAGTTTATGAATATCTTCATGTTGTTTAGCTCTAGTCATTACATTGAGGACAAAAGTAATATATATTTTTAGAACTCAATGGCTTTAACCCATGTAAAAATATAACTAAAGTTACATACAACAAGCGAATAACAAATCTAATCAAACAATTCTTTCAATACTTCCAGTGATTTCAAAGCCGGGAAATCCGGCAGATGCAAGCGATAATAGTCATTCATAATGGTCAGGCAACGAGCACGTTCCGCACGACTCATGCCGAAAAGATGCATTGTTTCATAATTCATGCGCATCAACTGGCGGAGTCGCCCTGCCTCCTCAGGATTAATATAGGAAGAATGCAGTTGGGGACGAATGGAAGTGAAACAGGCATTCAGCAAATCAAAATAATCGCCTGTATGGTAGTCTTCCAAATTAGGGTAAAGCCCCAAAAAGCGGGAAAGTCTCATCAAAAACACCAGATGAAAATTGGCAAAACCTCCCCCACACTCATCCAGCCAAATAATTGAATGTTGCAAATAAGCGAACAAAGGACGATTCTCTGCCTCCTCCCGAACTGCCCGATAGAGGAACTCTGACAAGAAAAGTGCCATTGAAGATTTATACGGGTCATAGGGAATAGAAGAAAAGGGATAAAAAGATTTCGCCTCCTTGATGCGATAAAGTGTCGCATTCGGACGATAATCGGCCTCGAACTCAATGAAAGACAACGGTTGGAACAGAACAGACTTCACTGCCGCCTTTCGCGAACGAGGTACTGCGACAAGAAACGAAGCCCTTCCGGACAACTCCGTATACATATCTACAATGATAGAAGTATCATTATATTTGAGCGTATGAAGAACTATTCCTTTTGTCTTTTGCAGCATATACTTGCATATTTCAATCCGGTAGCAAAACTACAAAAAAAATGCGACCAATGCCCTATTTCATCCTGAAACAGTCTTTTTAATCTTCCGTACTTTTAAGAATCCAAAACACATAATAACCAGAAGTAAACCAATGAGCCCCCCTCTTATGAGCCAGAAAGTGAATGTAGATTCTCCTTGGCCTACTTCATCTGTAAAGCCGAACTCACTTTTACATCCGGCTTCCTGAAGAATCTGTTGATAAAGCAGTTTCATATCGTAGGCCTTATCCGTAGCAATAAAGAATTTGCCACTCTCTATCTTACAATTCACATAAGGAGCTGTAAGAATGACACCATTGAATAAGAATCCGATATGCTTGCCTATTGACTTTTCCGTCGCTTCAGCCCAAGTCGTTTTATGAGAGTCGTCCAATACTCCGAGAATACGGTAAGCCATATTGTCCTCGTTCGAGTCCGACACTGAATCCAGTTTTATCCTTGCGAAATCTTTCACTGTCACAATCGGGTCTGCCGACAAACTGTCATGCTCCATATCAATCACATAATACCAGCCGTTAGGACGGACAGAAGTACTCTCAAATGAAGAAAAGCCGCACCAAAGAAGCAACAAAAAAGAGATAAATAAAATAGTTCTCATAATATATTTAATTTAGAGTGATTATCGGAAATAGTTAGTAAATAGGAACATAAGCTATTCAATCAGTTATTTTGTATCATATCTTCCAGCCTTCTCAATTCTTTATTCGCTTCAAGGAGTTGTCCCACTTTCCGATATAAATGCCGGAATACAAAGATATCAAGAATGACCAGCAACAACACAATACCCACAATAATACATCCCCGTACAAGAGTAGCATAAATGATGAACCAGGCAAGGAACGGAACAAAAGCAACATAAGTACTGATGTATCCCCAATAAAGCGATGATTTATACTGCAAAACATGAAGAATCTGGCGTTCCAAATCATATTTCATGCATCCTGCTTGTTTGAGTTTATAATACTGAAACAGATTTATCCCGAAGGGTACCGAGATTGCAATAAAGAATACTATATCCGACATGGCCAGGAAAAAGGGGTCAATCAGAATGTAAACTAAAACATTCAAAAACAAAAAAAACAGAATCCCCAGAGAGATCCGTTCATACCATAATAACCGGTTATAGCTGGTCATTCTCTTCTTTGCGAGCATTTCTTCAACTTGCTGCCTTTCGACAACTTCCTGACAATTGATCTTATCATTAAATTGTCCCCATGCCTTTTTTAGTTCATCAAATTCCATATTATATTCTATTTATCGGTTCGACATCTTTTTCAGTTTCTCTTTAATACGATGAATACGGATGGCCACATTATTGCGACCCACTCCTACTATTTCCGCTATTTCATCATAACTTTTTTCATCCAACCAAAGCATAATATACATCTTATCTACATTATCTAATTGATGTATAAGCTGATACAGATGTTTCATGCATTCGTCATGTTCGCAATCATCCAGTATATCTATGTCTTGTTTCAATGGTACATAATCATAATTCTTCTTTTTCCGCAGGTTTGTGATGCAAGTGTTGAGTGTAATCCGATATATCCATGTGCTCACGCTACTATGACCTTTAAAGTTCCGAAAGCTCTTCCACAAACTAAGAACGACATCCTGATACAAATCATTAATATCATCATTGTCCCTCGCATACATAAAACATATCTTATAAATGATACGTTTGTTCTGCAATAGCATATCTATAAATTCTTTATTGTCATTCATCGTTCTTAGCATTTGTCCCGTTAGTCGTCAAAATAATCATTTAGTTACAAAGAGAAACATAAAAAACTGCATTTTTATGACTTTGCAGATTTCTTTTTTAAACCGGATTACATTCTTACAAAGAAAAAACAAGTTCGCGATTTAAATCGGAAATAAACTTTCCTATACATTAAGGTATACAAGTATATATACTTCCCGGTATTTTTAAGAGAGCGTACATTTTCTCACAAAAAAATCTGCCATTTATTCCACTGATTTTCAATATAAAACAAAACATCAAGAGAAAAAAACGACTATTTTATCGAAAAAAAATTAATGAATAGTTTGTCAGTTTCAAAAAAGTTCCTACCTTTGCATCCGCAATCGAGAAACAAACACTGATTCGAGAAAGCAAAATGCAGAAATGCAACAACAGGATGGCCCGTTCGTCTATCGGTTAGGACGCAAGATTTTCATTCTTGAAAGGGGGGTTCGATTCCCCCACGGGCTACAAGTAAAAAGAATAAAGAACTAAAAAAATAGATTAGTCGAAATGGCAAATCATAAATCATCACTGAAAAGAATCAGACAAGAAGAGACTAGAAGACTTCATAACAGATACTATGGTAAGACCATGAGAAATGCTGTTAGAAAGCTTCGCGCAACTACAGACAAAGCTGAAGCAGTTGCAATGTATCCGGGCATTACAAAAATGTTGGATAAGTTGGCTAAAGTGAACATTATTCACAAAAATAAAGCTAACAATCTGAAATCTAAGCTCGCTCTTTATATCAACAAGCTCGCTTAATACATAGGAATTTAACAATTCTATATAGCATCAGGCTGAACTTTTAAGTTCGGCCTTTACTGTGTATAGACACTTGACTATCAAGTCTATCGTAAAAGTACAGAATCCACTTTCATTCTTCATTTTTCACGGTTTATTCTTCGCCAAGTCGACAAATTTCACTATATTTGCTCTGTTATTAAAGTTAGAAAGGCAATTATGAGCGAAGAACAAATCACTCCCAATAACGGGTCTTATTCTGCGGATAGCATCCAGGTATTGGAAGGTCTTGAAGCAGTGAGAAAACGCCCTGCGATGTACATCGGTGACATCAGTATAAAGGGACTTCACCATTTGGTATACGAAATCGTTGACAACTCTATCGACGAAGCTTTGGCCGGCTATTGCGACCATATCGAAGTAACGATCAACGAAGACAATTCAATCACAGTACAGGACAACGGACGCGGTATTCCGGTCGACTATCATGAAAAAGAAAAGAAGTCGGCACTGGAAGTAGCAATGACCGTCCTACACGCCGGAGGTAAATTCGACAAAGGTTCCTATAAAGTATCCGGAGGTTTGCACGGTGTAGGTATGTCTTGTGTAAACGCGCTGTCTACTCACATGACTACGCAAGTATTCCGCAACGGTAAGATCTACCAGCAGGAATATGAAATAGGCAAACCGCTATATTCGGTAAAGGAAGTCGGTACTGCCGACATTACGGGAACCCGCCAGCAGTTTTGGCCGGATGATACCATTTTTACAGAAACGGTATATGATTACAAGATCTTGGCTTCACGACTACGCGAGCTGGCTTACTTGAACGCCGGCCTGCGTATCACGCTGACAGATCGCCGGGTAGTGAATGAGGACGGTAGCTTCAAAAGTGAACAGTTCTATTCGGAAGAAGGACTGAGAGAATTTGTACGTTTCATCGAGTCTTCACGCGAACACTTGATTAATGACGTGATTTACCTGAACTCCGAAAAACAGGGAATCCCCATTGAAGTAGCAATCATGTACAATACAGGGTTCTCGGAAAACGTTCACTCTTACGTTAATAATATCAATACGATTGAAGGTGGTACGCACCTCGCTGGTTTCCGCCGTGCACTGACCCGTACACTGAAAAAATATGCCGAAGACAGCAAGATGTTGGAAAAGGTAAAAGTAGAAATCTCAGGAGACGACTTCCGCGAAGGTCTAACTGCTGTTATTTCCGTAAAAGTAGCTGAACCTCAGTTTGAGGGACAAACGAAAACGAAGTTGGGTAACAACGAAGTCATGGGTGCCGTAGACCAGGCCGTAGGTGAAGTTTTGTCATACTACCTGGAAGAACATCCGAAGGAAGCAAAAACGATTGTAGACAAAGTGATCCTGGCTGCTACAGCACGCCACGCAGCAAGAAAAGCCCGTGAAATGGTACAACGTAAATCTCCGATGTCCGGTGGTGGTTTGCCGGGTAAGCTGGCAGACTGTTCGGATAAAGATCCGTCAAAATGCGAGTTATTCCTCGTCGAGGGTGATTCGGCAGGTGGTACCGCCAAGCAAGGACGTAACCGTATGTTCCAGGCAATCCTTCCGCTTCGCGGTAAGATTCTGAATGTTGAGAAAGCGATGTATCACAAAGCGCTGGAAAGTGACGAAATCCGTAACATCTATACCGCATTGGGTGTCACTATCGGAACCGAGGATGACAGTAAAGAGGCCAATATTGAAAAACTGCGTTACCACAAGATTATCATCATGACCGATGCCGATGTCGATGGTTCTCACATCGACACACTGATTATGACGTTCTTCTTCCGCTATATGCCGCAGATCATTCAAAACGGTTATCTGTACATCGCTACTCCCCCGCTCTATCTCTGCAAAAAGGGTAAAGTAGAAGAATATTGCTGGACAGATGCACAACGCCAGAAGTTTATTGATACTTACGGCGGCGGTTCGGAAAATGCAATCCATACACAACGTTACAAAGGTTTGGGTGAAATGAATGCCCAACAGTTGTGGGAAACAACTATGGACCCTGAAAACCGTATGCTGAAACAAGTGAATATCGATAACGCTGCAGAAGCTGACTACATCTTCTCTATGTTAATGGGTGAAGACGTAGGACCACGCCGAGAGTTTATTGAAGAAAACGCAACGTATGCGAATATCGATACATAATATTAATTTTACGTTTTTATAAACCAACCTCACATCTTACAACGAGGAAACGCCGATGGAGAAGGAGCATCCTTCGATCGGCGTTTTTCTTTATCCATATCTTAATAAAGACTAAAGACAGTAACATTTTCAGTGCTAAATCACTATATTGCAAAAAACATAGAAAACAGTAGCTATGAAGATGAAAACTACTAACCCGTTATTCGCAAAGATCAGACTATTTCTTATTGTCCTGACATTGTGCGTTATCGTTACCTGCATCTTTCTGGTCATCATTCATCCGGAAGCATGGATGGTACCAGTATGCGTAATGGCCATAGCACTATGCATCTTGCTGTATCAGGTATTTGGCACACGTAAGAAATAGGAAGTTTAGATAAAATGTTGCTTTTTCAATTCTTCGGCAACAGCTTCAAGTTCTTTGTACCATTCTTCACCGAATTTACGAATCAAAGGTTCTTTCAGAAATTTATAGACAGGGACATTCTCTTTTTTTCCTAACAGAACCGCAGCCTTGCATACATCCCAACGATGATAATTCACCGCTTTATAAGGTCCGTAATCTCCAATGCGAATAGGATAAAGATGACATGATATCGGTTTATAGAAATCTGTTTTTCCTTCCCGGAAAGCTTTTTCAATAGCACAGTAGCAACATCCTTTCTCGTCATAACAAGTAAAGACGCAGTCTTTGTTATTTACAATAGAAGTTACCAAGTCTCCTTCCTGGTCAGTATATACCACCCCCTGCTTTTCTATCACCGCACGCGCTTCCGGAGCCAGTTCATCCCAGATAACCGGCAACACTTCCTCCAGTTTCATCACTTCATCCAGTTCTACCGGTGCTCCGGCATCTCCCTCAATGCAACATTCACCTTTACAGGCATCCAAGTTACAAAGAAATTTCTCCTGAAGTACATCAAGCGATACAACTACATCATTAATCTGAATCATAAAACTTATGTGAGACAAAAAGGGCGGAGTTCTACTCCGCCCTCCCAGTTATAGAAATCTAAATTACTTAATCAAAACATTCCCGTTCATTTCAGCCGGAGCTTCCAGTCCCATAATCTTCAGGATAGTTGGAGCAACGTCTGCCAGACGGCCATCTTCTACTTTCGCAGCTTTGTTTTCTGTTACGTAAACACAAGGAACCGGATTCAAAGAGTGGGCAGTATTCGGAGTACCGTCTTCATTCAAAGCATGGTCAGCATTACCATGGTCAGCGATAATGATTGCTTCGTAATCCTGTGCTTTAGCGGCTTCGATTACATCTTTCACACAAGCATCAACAGCAACAACAGCTTTTTCGATTGCTTCGTAAATGCCGGTATGACCTACCATATCACCGTTAGCAAAGTTTACTACGATGAAGTCATATTTGTTTTCATTGATAGCAGCCACCAGTTTGTCTTTTACTTCGTAAGCGCTCATTTCCGGCTTCAAGTCGTAAGTAGCAACTTTCGGAGACGGAACAAGAATACGGTCTTCGTTATCGTACGGAGTTTCACGGCCACCGTTGAAGAAGAATGTTACGTGAGCATACTTTTCTGTTTCTGCAATATGGAGTTGGTTCAGTCCCTTAGCAGCAAGGTATTCACCCAACGTATTAGAAACGTTTTCTTTATCGAATAAGATGTGTACACCTTTGAAAGAAGCGTCATACGGAGTCATACAGTAATATTGCAGTCCCGGGATTGTACGCATACCAGCTTCCGGCATATCTTGTTGAGTCAATACTACTGTCAACTCTTTAGCACGGTCGTTACGGTAGTTGAAGAAGATTACTACATCTCCTTCTTTGATTGTTCCATCGAAGTTAGCATTTACAATCGGTTTGATAAATTCGTCTGTCACGCCTTCATCATAAGATTCCTGCATTGCCTGAACCATATCGGCAGCTTTCTTACCTTCACCCTTTACTAACAAATCATAGGCTTCTTTCACACGTTCCCAACGTTTGTCACGGTCCATAGCATAATAACGGCCGATGATTGAAGCAATCTTTCCTGCTGACTTTTCACAGTGCGCAGATAGTTCTTCGATAAAACCTTTACCGCTCTTCGGATCAGTGTCACGACCATCCATAAAGCAGTGGATGAATGTATTGTCAATATTATATTCTTTAGCGATGTCGCAAAGTTTGAAGAGATGAACGAGTGAGCTATGTACGCCACCGTTAGAAGTCAGCCCCATGAAGTGAACATTCTTTCCATTTTCTTTTGCATAAGAAAAAGCAGCGACAATCTCAGGATTCTTCAGAATACTATTATCAGCGCAAGCACGGTTGATTTTTACTAAATCCTGATAAACCACACGTCCGGCACCGATATTCAAGTGACCGACTTCCGAGTTACCCATTTGTCCGTCGGGCAAACCTACGTTTTCACCGCTTGCCTGAAGCTGGGAATGAGGGTAAGTATTCATCAGATAATCCCAATAAGGAGTGGGAGTGTTGAAGATTACGTCGTCTTTCTTTTGGTCGCCTAATCCCCAACCGTCGAGGATCATTAAAAGGGCTTTCTTACTCATAATATTTCAATATTTAAATTATCACTCTGATTTTCCGGCTGCAAAGGTACAAAAAAGATGATTACCTGAACGTTTAATCTATGTTAAGTTGCAGAGTAAAAGAATACAAGGCTATGGATATTTTCCTTACTTTGTAAGGATAGTATTAAACACGTTCATCAAAAGACTATTATTATGAAAGCAACCTTATTCTGCATTTTACTTGTATTATCGGGCATACTAAGTGCACAAACAATCGACAATCCTCCTTTCAAAGCCCGTTCGGGAAGTATCTCCAACATTACCCGCATAGAACGTACTCCAGAAAGTACACGAGTATACATACATGCTATTTTTCGTCCGCACTGGTGGATTAAAGAAAAAGGAACAAGTTACCTGGAAGATGCAACCACCGGAAAGAAATATAAGTTTAAAGGTGCAGAAGGTATCGAAATCAATAAAGAAGTATATATGCCTGATTCCGGTGAAAAAGACTACGTGCTTATTTTCGAACCCCTGCCTGAAGAAACTCAAACGATCCACCTTCTCAGCCCGACTAATTATGAAGGGAATACATACGATATTTCCTTGATTCCGCAGAAAGGAAAGAATACTCCTCCACTAGCTGCCGTCAAGGGTAACTGGTTCAAGACAGACGGCTCCGGTCAGTGGGAATACGGAATTTACGATTCAATCACGATCATGAATAATCGGATATACACCAATGAAAGTATCCGCAAGAAAGGGAAACGAATTGAGATGACCGTTAAAGACAAACAAAATGGGACTATCCGTACATTGTTGATAACCCCGCAAAAGAGTGGCAACTGTATTATAAAAACAGACCAAACAAATGAATTATCGTATACCCGCCAAAAGGCTGCCATAAGCACAATAGAGCCGGACAATGGTTTTCAACAGTTCTTCCGTAAAGATACCGCCTGTCTGCAAGGATATATCGATGGCTACGACCCGCGTTTGGGATTCGAGACAGGACTTGTTTATCTATCAAATGAACTCACCCGTGAAGATTATCCTACTGTTGTGCAAATTGATAAAGACGGAAGTTTTACATGCAAGTTCGTTATTCATCATCCGGTAGAGCAATCATTAACCCTCAACAATGACTGGATTCCATTCTATATTGAGCCTGGACAAACTCTCACCATGTACATTGACTGGGAAGCAATCATGGCTCGAAGCCGCGCACGCGATCATTATTTTCCGATTAACAATATAGCATATATGGGACCGACAGCTCCCTTCTCCTATATACTATCCGATTTTAGCAAGTCTATTCCTTATCGGTACGAAGATTTATCCAAATCACAAAAGACACTTACTCCCAACCAATACAAGGAACACATGAGACCTATCATCGCACAATGGAAACATATTGCCGATTCCGTATGCCGGGTCTACCACCCCTCCCTGAAGGCAGTTTGCCTGATTAAAAACAAGGTAAAACTGCAAACAGGAAATGCATTCTTCGATTTTGCAATGAGCAGGGATTATTATGCCAAACAAGATACGGCCAATCAAGCCTTAAAAGTAAAGGAAGATGATTCGTATTACGATTTCCTAAAAGAGATGCCACTTGACGATAAAACAATTCTCGCAGATGAGAAAGCGGACGTCTTCACCAATCGCTTTGAATTTATGGCTCCCCTCCAAAAAGCTTATTCGGACGAAGTCGAAGGATCGGTGGAGATTCCTTTTACTTACCCAGAAAAGCCTCTCTTGACATTCCTGAAAGAAAAAGGAGTGAAACTTAATGCTGAACAAGAAGCGATAAGGCAAAAACAGGAAAAACTTGCCGGACAAGAAATAAAAATAACGCTTGCAGAACTTCAAGAAGATGACAGGAAGACCAGTGCTCTATTTAAACAAGAAGAAAAACTGGTAAAAGAATACATGGACTATATCAATAAACAGAAACCTTCTCAAAAAGAAAAGTCACAGCAAGAAGAAGATAGGGCCAGCATAGCAATGGAACAGAAATATGAAGAGAAGAAAAATGCCATTATCGCCCGGCTATGCAATACTCCCAATCCTCTACTCTGGCAAATAGCCAAAGTACGCCGTCTCACTTATGACCTACAAAATATAAAAACAAAAACAATTGCCCGTGAATATATAGACAGCCTCAAGCAAGAATTTACCGCCCCCTTCTTAGTTGCCGAAACTGAACAATTGTTTGAAAATGCTTATCCTTCGGAAGATGCTAAATCATACCAACTCCCGGAAGGCAAAGCAACCGACATTTTCCGCAATATCATCAAGAATCATCCGGGCAAAGTACTATTTGTTGACTTTTGGGCCACTAGCTGCGGGCCTTGCCGTAGCGGAATAGAAGCAACAGCAGACTTGCGCAAGAAGTACAAAGATCATCCGGAGTTCCAGTTTATTTATATCACCGGAGAAAGAGAATCTCCGGCAGGAGCTTACAAACAATATGTCGAAAAGCATCTGAAAGGAGAAGCAAGTTATTATGTCACCGGAACGGAATATAATTACCTGCGCCAACTTTTCCATTTCAACGGCATTCCTCATTACGAACTCGTAGAGAAAGACGGCAGTATCTCCAATGAAAAATTAAGTAGTTACAGTATCGGACAATATTTGAAGAAACGTTTCGGTACTTCCGAACCTTCGGAAACAGAGCAGCACGCAGAGTAAGTGCGGACTGCAAACAATAGAAATTCGAAAAAAACGGTGCAAAAGAATGGAAGCCAGCTTGATTTTCCGTACCTTTGCACCGCTTTTACATTAAAATCATAGAAATATGGACGATTCAAACCCGCGAACGTGCACAACTAGTATTAATTAAAGCGAACAGAGTCATTGAAATCTGATGTCTCTGCTCGTGCTAAACAAACGAAAGGAGACAATAAGATGAGAACGTATCTTTATTGTGAGGCCGGCTTTGTGGAAAAAGCACAATGGCTTCCTAATAGCTGGGTAAACGTAGTATGCCCGAACAATGATGACTTTGAATTTCTGACTAAAACACTCAACGTACCCGAATCATTTCTTGATGACATAGCCGACACGGATGAACGTCCGCGTACGGATACGGAAGGTAACTGGCTGTTAACGATCCTGCGTATCCCTGTGCAAAACAAGCAGAACGGAAGCCTGCCTTTCGCCACTGTACCTATCGGCATAATCACAAACAACGAGATTATAGTATCCGTATGTTATCATAACACCGATTTACTACCGGATTTCATCGAACATACCCGTAGGAAAGGTATTGTAGTCCGTAATAAACTCGATCTAATTCTCCGGTTGATTTACTCTTCCGCCGTATGGTTCCTGAAATATCTGAAACAAATCAATATAGATATCAGTGCAGCAGAGAAGGAGTTGGAACGCAGCATCCGTAATGAAGACCTGCTCCGTCTGATGAGATTGCAGAAAACCTTGGTTTACTTCAACACCTCCATTCGTGGCAATGAAGTGATGATAGGTAAACTTAAGACTATTTTCCAGGATACGGATTTTCTGGATAAAGAGTTAGTGGAAGACGTTATCATCGAATTGAAACAAGCACTCAATACGGTGAACATTTACAGCGACATTCTCACTGGGACAATGGACGCCTTCGCCTCCATTATCTCAAACAATGTGAACACTATCATGAAACGTATGACCAGCTTGTCTATCGTCTTAATGCTCCCTACATTGATTGCCAGTTTTTATGGCATGAACGTAGATATTCATCTGGAAGAAGTGCCCTTTGCTTTTTCTTTGATTGTACTCTTCTCTATCGGATTGTCCACGCTGGCGTTTGTGATATTCAGAAAGATCAAATGGTTCTGATCTTTCACTTAACATTATAGAATATTACCTTTACCGTTACAGTATTACTGAGACGATAAAGGTAATATCTATTAAATCTTCAAAACAATCTTCCTATTCCAACGAAAGATACTCTATAACAGGGAGCCATTCTGTATTATCACATCCATTATCTCCTCTCATGGATACCATAAACTGAACTTCATCTCCTTTATTGACCGAAACCGTATTAGTTCCCATATCTACAAAATTTTGATTGGAGCTTTCTATTGTCATACTCCAAAACGGAATCTGATAGTTCTTTCTGACAGATACATCAACTCCGTCTCCACAAGTACCCGGACGACGTACCTTTCCACGAACCAGAATTTTACCCGAAGCTGGAGCCTTCCATATCAAAATAGGTTGTTTATTGACATCCGGGTGCATAGCAGCAGCCATTTGTGGGAAGTTACGTACAGGATTAGTGTCCGTACGTTGCCAACCAATGTAACAATATGTGTCAACATCCCAAAAATTACGGGAACTATTCCACAAAAGTTCTTTCATCTCACTGCCATCCAAATATTTATAATACCAATCGAAACGTCCTTGCTCACTACTGAATCCACTAAACTCTGTTGAAAAATCCCAAACTTCACCTACCCATGTTCCATTCTTCAAATTAGGAGACACATTTATATTACTTGTATAAACATTTGTCGTCACTTTATCTTCAGCTAAAGAAAGGCCTTCACTATTTCTCACATTTATAAAATCCACACCAGAAACTTCCGCTTGAGTTGTTCCATAAATGATACCTCCAAGAGTTCCTCCATAATTAATGTACACATCTTCAATTCTGACATTTCGTATAGTTCCTGTCCCTTCATCTACTACAAAACGAAACAGACTATTCTGAGGAACTTTCACATCTACACGAATATCCTTATAAACGACCCCATCGACTACTCCCTCATTATGAGGTTCAATAGCCATTACAGCTTCCAGCTGCCACACATTCGGACGTGAAATATTAAGAACATCTATCCTCTCATACCGAATATTACGAATGTCCTGATTGGTTTCATAACCTATTGTCATGGGATTAGAGGAATCACACCAAACTACACAGTTTCGAAAAGTTACATTCTCACAAGTTTGAGGGACGGGCATTTCGTTTATAAAATCTCTTGCCTTGACAGCCAATATATCATCATGCCCCCGAAAAAAACTATTCTCAACCAGTACATCATGGCAACCCGTTATATCACAGCCATCCGAACTCATCCCATGAGATATTGTATGTACATTATCTATATGTATGTTATTACTTTGATACATGGCAATAGTCCAAACTTTAGGATGCATCACATTAATACCTTCGATTTTAATATTATTACTTTTCTTATTAATACAAACAATACGTCCTTCATCCCCCAAGCTAGTCAGATGTTCTCCACAAATCACACCACGCCCGCGAATAGTGACATTCTGAAGTTCCACCCCATAAAAACGACCATATACAAAAGCTCCTCCTGCAATATAATATATTTTATTACTTTCGAGTTTATAAAATTTATGCTCATAAACTCCAGGAGCAAAATATACGACATTAGGGTCATCTTTCGAAGGAGCATCTATTTCCGGAGGGTTAGCAAAAATATAAAGATTCTTAGTTGCACTACTACCATTTTCTGAATCACCATTGATCTTAACAAAATATTGTCCCGGCTCACGAATAACAAAAGAAATCTCACTACCATTCACTTTAGGAACTATTTGTGCTCTTGACGGAAGAATCTCAACAGAACTAACAGAATAGTTAGGTTTTACTTTTATCGCAACCGAACCTTTAAAATCGAAATAAGCATATTCAGGATATACGCTTCCATAATCACCTCCGCCTGTGGCTTCCGTACGATAAACAAAACAAGACTGATCGTTCACCCAAACAGAATGGTCCATTCCAATTACATTCTGTGCCAAATTGCCAGGAGCCGGATATAATTGAAGATATTCAGTCTCAACCGGTTCGTCACCTTCATTGTCACTTCCACCATTTCCTTCATTGTCTTTAACCGCTTTATCGCTACACCCTGCTAAAAACAGAATGGTAGACATTGCGATAGAAACAAATATATCTAATATATGTACCATAATACTTTTTTAATATTACAAGTTAATTCTTATATTACTATTTCATCATATAAAATTTTAAAATACCACCTTCCATTATATCTTTATGCGAAATACTATTTCCAGTCAGTTCTTTACCGTTCAGTTCTATCTTTCTCACATGAATATTTTCAAGAGAGTAATTCACGGTCTCAACAACAAATCGCTTATTATTTCCCAATTCAATTGTAATTCTCGGAAGTTGTGGAGCACCCAAAATATATTCTCCGCCGCAAGGATTTACCGGATAGAATCCCATAGCAGAAAAGACATACCAAGCAGACATTTGTCCACAATCATCATTACCACAAAGTCCATCAACACGATCAAGATATTTTGTCTTACAAATATAATTCACCAGTTCTTCCGTCTTTGAAGGTTTACCAGCCATTCTATACAGATAAGCCACGTGATGACTAGGTTCATTCCCATGAGCATATTGCCCGATCAGGCCGGTCACATCCGAAGAAAAACCTTCATTATGCACCACTTCTTTCAATATAAAAAGAGAATCCAATTTAGTAATAAATGCATCTTCTCCTCCCAACATATTAATCAAACTATCAGGCTCGTGCTGAACATGCCATGTATATTGCCAGGCATTTCCTTCTGTATAATCTCCTCCAGAAGTGCTCTCATGTGATATAACTAATTTATCAAACGGTGTCCGCCAGTTTCCTTTTGAGTCCTTCGGCCGCATCAGACCGGCTTCTCTGTCAAATAAGTTTTTATAGTAACCAGCCCGTTTAGTAAAGAAACGGTAATCATCTTCTTTACCAAGAGCTTTAGCTAATTGTGCGGCACAATAATCATCATAACATGATTCCAATGTTCTCGACACACTCTCATCTTTTATGATATCAAACGGCAGATATCCATATTGATCATAAACATCCCAATTTGATTTAGGCAAATTTGTAAGCAAAGATGTTCTTATAGCAGAGTATGCTTTCTCCACATCAAAACCACGGAAACCTTTCAGATAAGCATCCACAATAACAGGCACAGCATGATTTCCAATCATAGTGTAAGTTTCTCCGCCCCACAAAGCCCAGATTGGTAAAAAGCCTTGTGTATCAAATTGCTTTAACATAGAATTCACAAAGTCATTTACTATTTCAGGCGAAACAATAGTATATAATGGATGCGCAGCCCTGTAAGTATCCCACAGAGATAACGTACTATAAAATGTTGGTTGGTCAGTATCAGCTATATTGTTAGGTTGAATAAATAATCGATACATTGCCGTATAGAATATCCTTTTCTGTTCAGTCGTACCTTTCACATTTATTCGCGATAAAAACTTATGCCACTCCTTATGAGCCACTTGCTTGACTGCATTGAAATCCCAACCGGGCAATTCAGTTTCCAGATTTCTCTTTGCACCTTCAATACTAACTGACGAAAGCGCTACCTTCACCAACAGCTCCTCCCCCTTCTTCAAATCAAAATCAAGTACATAACGCGGAGCTTGTTCCCGAATATCACGTAAAGGAAGCTTATGCTTTTGTTTGTAAGGCCTATTAAATTCAATCGTATAATAATAACAACGCTCAATCCAAGATTTAGTACGAGCAAAGCCTACAATGCGGGTCGACGATTCGAAAAGTTGTTCCGCATTCAGCACATATTGATGAAAAGTATTTTCATCACCTACCATTCCATTTTGAAAATCAATCAGTAACCGAGCCGAATCATTAGTATTAAAAGTATAACGATGTATCGCAACATGCGGGCTAGCTGTCATCTCGGCATTCACCTCATAATCATCGAGATATACCATATAATATCCCGGTTCAGCAAACTGGTTCTTTTTCTGATAACCACTAGCATATTCTTTCTGCTCCATATCGCCCGTATATGGCAACATCAACAAATCACCCAGATCAGGACAACCGGTACCATTCACTCGTGTTTGAGAAAATCCATAGAGTACTGTATCTTTATACTGATACCCTCCTGTATAGTCCCACGAACAATTACCACTTTGTGGTCCTACTTGAATAAGCCCAAACGGAAAACAAGCATTCGGAATGCAATGCCCAAACTCAGCTGCACCGACAAACGGATCAACGTACTGAGTATTACTCTCGACGTTTGAATGTACTGAACAAGCACTCAAACAAAAAGATAAAGAGAAAGCAGATAATAAGTTCTTCATAATTTTAATGTTTACGGATCATTGCTGCATATCCCCCTCCAGATACCATTTGAACGGGTAATACAGTATTCTTATTCACTTGTATCGTTTCTATTGAGAAATCTTTAGCATTACGCGTGGCATTTATGCCATCTTTCCAAATCTTGATTTGATATTCTCCTTCAGGTAAAAAATCAAGTTTTATAGAAAGCTCCCGAGAGTCTGAATTTGTCATACACCCAATATACCATTGTCCATCAAACGCCTGTCTTGCTATTGAAACATATTCTCCAACTTTACAATCCAACGGAATAGTCTGTTTCCAGACAGTAGGAACTGTTCGCAGAAATTCCATACATTCTGGTTCTGCAAGATATTTTGTAGGACTATCCGACAACATTTGTAACGGACTTTCATACACAACATACATAGCCAATTGATGACAACGCGTACCTATGCTCATCGGTTCATTCCAATTAGGATACCATTCCTGTTTATGAGCGTTCTCCATCGCACCTGGCGTATAATCCATAGGTCCTGCAACCATACGATTAAAAGGCAATATCAGATTATGGTCAGGATTAATAGCTTTATCACGATCGCCTTTACACTGTTCCTGCCCATAAACACCTTCAAATGTCACCACATTAGGATACGTGCGATACAATCCCGTAGGTTTATAGCAACCGTGAAAATCGACTAACAATTTATACTTAGCCGCTTCTCTGGAGACTCTCGTATAAAAACCAACCATTTCCTGATCATCACGGGACATAAAATCAACTTTTATGGCTTTAATGCCCCATTTCGAAAATTGTTTCAACGCCTCATCCAGTTTCTCATCTAGCCGTACCCATGTACACCATAAAACAAGACCCACATTCTTAGATCTGCCATACGCTGAAAGTTCATCCATATCAATATCCCGGGAAAGCTTCATGATATCAGACAAATCATACCATCCTTCATCCAGCACTACATACTCAAGCCCGTTCGATGCTGCAAAATCAATCAAGTATTTATAGGTTTCAGTATTCATCCCAGCTTTGAAATCGACTTTGTAGATATTGCAGTTATTCCACCAATCCCACAACGCCTTTCCCGGTTTCACCCATGCAAAATCATCCTTTGCCGGAGTTGCAAGCTGATAAACAAGTGTATTGTTCAACAAGTCCTTATCTTCTCTTGCAAGAGCTATCACCCGCCACGGGAACTCTGTCGGTGAAGAATACCAAGCTATAAAATTCTCCCGAGAATGTACGTATTCATCCCTGTCCCCTTTTATTTCCTTCTCTTTCGGATAATGAGGAAAAACAGCCCTTAGTTTTCCTCCTATCGAACTTTCAAGCCACATACCCGCATAATCCAATAAGTTTGCTTCCGTTATTAACACTTTTACCCCATTGATATCAAAAAGGACAGGAAGACAAGCTAGTTTTTTAGCTCCCAAATTCTCTAAAGTACATTTCGTAAACTTTGGTTCATTACCTGAATAAAAACTTTTTTCTCCCGGATACCAAACAACATCTTTCTTATTGAACATAAATTCGGCAACTTCATCCGTGACCTTATATTCACCCTTTATATTAGATAACCAACGCCACGAAACGCCGTTATCATACGCCCGCCATTCCAAAGAAATACGATCGGAAAAATCTATTCGTAGTTGATTATATATATCAGCTATCATTGAAGCCTTTTGGGATACCACCGGATGTAGGACAGTATTTACAGATGAACGGCTTACCTTTCTTACCTTTAATCTTTTATCCGCAGACATATCTGTCAAAAAAGCAATCTTCGCCTGCTTAACAATCGATTTTCCATCCATTATCACATTGAAACCAATCGAATCCGATATCCCAATTGTTACTGATACCCGGTGATCCGGCGAATGCAATATATAATCTTTGGCAAAGGTTCCAGTAGACAGCATTATCAAGACCAATAACGCAGAGGTTCGCAGATATATTTTTTTTCTTCGCATAATCCATTTTTTTGTGGAACACAAGGTACAGAAAATACCTCTATACCTTAGTGTTCCGATGTTTATCATTTTATTTTGTTCTAGCCAATCTTAATCCTGTAGGCCACGCCCTTTCACTAGGAGGCTGTACCCAACGCGAATATGTCAGATATACGGTTCCACCCCAATTCCAAATAGAACCACCACGTTTTATCTTGGCATACTGTCCCCATTGAACAGGAATATCATTCGGATAATTCTTCGGAGTTTCCGTATATGCAGTATGCCATTCCCAACAGTGCTCTGCTACATTACCGTTCATATCATAGAAACCTAAGCTATTCGGTAGTTTAGTTGCAATTTTCTTCAAGCTGTCAGTAGTACCTTCGATCCATCCATATAACTGAAGTTCTGAATAATCATCGGTTCCTGCATATTTCGTTCTGTGCTCTGCACCGCCTCCGGCTGCATATTCCCATTCTGCCTCATTAGGCAAACGATATCCTTTAGCGTTCCAATCACACACGACACGTTCTTCAATATTATTTTGGTATATCCAATTATCCGGGTCTGTTTCTCCGTTAATAGAATAACATGGAGACAATCCCTTCAAAAAACTCAACTTGTTACAGAATACGATAGCATCATACCAGGTTATATTCGATACGGGATAATAATCATCCACTGGTGAAGGACAATCCGTACAAGTAGGATTGTAATTCATCACTTCTACCCATAACTTCTGCGTGGTTTCCACTTTTGACAAATAAAATGCCGGAACGCTTACCAGAAATGTAGGTCCTGATTCATTTCCATCATTGCCTCCCATTAGGAAAGTAGCGGACTCCATTAATATCATATCCAATCCATCATCCACATAAGACGGAGTAAACAAAATCTCATTTCCATATTGTGTACCAATCTCATTAGTTGCATAAGCTCGTACATGATAAACTTTACCAGCCTGCAATCCGGAAAGTTCACTACTAAACGCTCCCATTCCTGCCCCATCTACAGTATAATTGTCAGCTAAAGTAGGTTCCTTTGTAGTAGACCAGCAAATCCCTCGGGCTGTGACAGCCGCTCCTCCATCCAAAGTAACATTACCTCCAGATTTTGCAGTAGTAGATGTGATATCCGTTACAGATAAAGTTGATAATGTCGGCAATACAGGCTGTATAGTAGAGAATGAAATTTCCTCTCCATAAGCAGTTCCCGCAAAATTAGTTGCATAAGCACGCAGATAATAGGTTACTTCCGGAGTCAGTCCTGTCAATGTGCTGATAAATTCACCTGTGCCTGTTCCGTCTACAGTCTTATTATCTTCAATAGTAGGATTATGATCCGTAGACCAACAGACACCACGAGCAGAAATGACATCATCACCATCCTTTGTGACATTTCCACCACTGATCGCAGTAGCACCAAAAGCATTAGTCACATGTGCCGATACAACAGTTGCCAATGTCGGATTCTTTGTCGTTATGGTATATTCTTCACCATAAACCACGCCTTTCTCATTAGTGACAAAGGCACGTATGTTATAGGTTTTACCAGGAACCAGCCCTGTGATAACATGTTGGAATGTCCCTTTTCCTGTTCCACAAAGTTTCTTGTCATTATCAGTTGTCGGGCTTTCAGTTGTAGCCCAGCAGACTCCCCTTTCTGTTATATTTCCACCTCCATCGGACATTACGTGTCCGCCAGCCAATACAGATGTGGCTTTGATATCCGTCGGAGCCACAGTCATGATCCGAGGAAGCATTACAACTTCCGAATTATTTTTCTCGTCGTCACAAGCGTACAGACAGAGTAATCCTGCTATGCATACCAGCAGATGATATATTTTTGTTTTCATGTTGTTTATTCTCCCGTATTGATTGTTACTTCCATTACTTCACTGTAATTGACATATCCGTTTGTCTTGGCTCCGATCCTGAAATAAACCCTGTTACCATTTACCTGTATTTTATACTTATTAGTTTGATAAGTATTATCTGTTGCTAAATTAAAAGTAAATGTCCCATTCTCACTACCAGTACTTTCCGTTAGTTTCCGGCTATAATGGCTACTTACATCATCAACCAACTTCTGATAATCCCAATAAGCATATACCTCCGTCAATTTATAAGCCGGATCGTTCTTACTCACCTTGTAGCTTAAAGTAACTACTTCTCCATTCGCTTCAGCCGATGCTTCGATACGAGAATACGGAATAACAATAATATCCAGTTTCGTCTGTCCTTTTACTGTGGTTGTATACTCTCCTACAGTTTGAAACGGACCGGTTGCAGTAACAGAATAATCACAATTAAAAACTTTTGTATTAGCATACGATCCATCCTGCTTAGCGTAAAACCCTACAGGCTGTGTAGCTTTTGTTCCAATCTCCATGATTCTAATAATCGTTCCCGTTGAACCTTCTACCGGCAATGGCACAGGTTTACCCGTCTGCTGATCAATGATTAACCCATACAATCCACCATTCGGTGCATCATAATTATCCTTTTCACATGCTGCCAGTATACCTCCTATTAGAACAATGATTCCTATTAAATATTTAGTTTTCATAACTTACAAATTGAGTTTAGTTTAGAAATTCCGGATTCTGAATCAAACTAGGATTTGAATTCATATCATTTCCTGAGAATTTAGTATAATAGTTTTTCTCTGTAAAGACACGCTGCCGTTTAGGCAAATCATTAGCAACTTCAAACACGTACTTTCGAATACGCAAATCAAAGAAGGGATGTAGCCCTGCCCCACGGAAACCGTTAAGACCACCCTGATCTACCGGTAGATGTGCAATACGCCACCTTTTCATATCCCAAAAGCGATGCCCTTCAAAAGCTAATTCCACCTGACGTTCGTGCCTTACTTTCTCCACATCCACTACCGCAAAAGGAGTTACCACTCCAGCCCTATCCCGTATTTTTTTAATAGCCTCAAAAGCTTCAGTCTGGTACTTACCCATTTCCACAGCAGCCTCAGCTAGATTCAGATAGACTTCAGCCAATCTGAAAATCGGGAAAGATGTTTCGGTCTTGCCGAAATCCCATTGTGCTTCAGTCTTCAGATTCTCATTGACAAACTTACGAATATTGAATCCTGTTTTCGAAGCATCTCCTGTATATGTACCTCCATCTTTACCAAAAATGGTATCTTTACGTTGTGTTTCAGGATCAATATATGTCTCCAACAAGTAAGAAGGACCGGGAGCGCTTTGGGCATAATATTTGGAACCATCTTTCAAAATCAATCCTCTTTGAAACTGCATTGTTGAGCCCAACAAAGAAGAACCCGGTACATAAATGGAAGCTAAGAATCGAGGATCTTTCCCTTGAAACATTTCATACGTTGTTTCGAATGACTGTCCAATATCTATCTTTCCTTCCGAACCATCCTGATATTCAAAAGCTTCGACCATTTCAAAAGTAGGAGTGATGGATCCCCAACGGCAATAAGAATAAGGCAAATGTTTCTTATCGTATGAATTTCCCAATCCCGTAGCTACGTCAAAAAGTTTCTCGAAGATGTATTCTCCATTATCTTTTGTAACGAACAATTTATTAAAATTCTGTTCCTTGTCCGGTATCTGGTTAAATAATTTGTAAGGTCCTTTTTTAATAATAAAATCCGCAGCATCATAAGCAATTTGATAGAACTCATCTGCCTTAGAACTTTCAATACCAGTAAGTTTACCCAGTCCCACTTTACCATATTTAGCAATAGAACCAGCATATAACGCAGCACGTGAACAAAGGGCCAAAGCAGCATATCTCGTCACTCGGGCTTTTTCAGTAGTTCGCACCTCGGGTAATGCTTCGGCAGCCTCTTTACAATCCTTGATAATAAATCGAAAAATTTCTTCTTCCGTTGAACGGGGAACTTCCAATTCAGCTAACGATTCTTTACCCGTATACTGCTGCGGTTTATCAATAAGAGGTACACCACCATATCTTTTTACCAAAGTAAAATAAACCCAAGCTCTCAAGAATTTGACTTCACCAATTGTTGTTTTCTTCTCATCCTCATTCATCGGAGCATCGATTATTTTCTCCAGAAAGTCATTGCAATTTCTTATCAGTCGATAAGATTCTGGATACACGGAACGTACATTTCCTTCTCCTCCCTGATCCCCCTGAATATAAATGTAATTACCTAAAAATTCATCCGGATACTCAAAAACTGCATTATATTGATCAAAAGCAGGTTCTTTCTGAAATCCCGCCGTACATTCATCCGACATGGCAGACAGGTCCATGCTACGCCATGAGTAGTCTCCATAGAAATAGCTAAAGTCCTCAATAATCATACTATTATACATATTTGCAAGTATGCCCGTTATAGCTGCCGGATCGTTCCAAACATCCTTTGGAAGTATTTTATTGTTCGACTTTATATCACTGAAAGAGTCCATACAACCTGACGTTGAAAAGAGTACTGCCGCCGTAACAATTATATTAATCCATTTATTCTTTTTCATACCAGATAGTGTTTTTAAAATGATAAGCTTAAACCGAAATTATACATCTTAGCTTGCGGATAATACCATGCATTAGAGTTATTATTTTCCGGGTCGATATTCTTCATTAACCAACCTTTGGTAAATGTCAGCAGATTACTGCCATTAAAGAATACTCGTATCTTATCGACTCCTATCTTTGAAGTCAGGCCCTTAGGAACAGTGTAGCCTATTTCCAGATTCTTTAACCTCAAATAATCCGCATCCAATAGATAATATGAATTTACCTTTTCGTTATTGGCAAATCCGGCCTTCCGCACCGGCGGTAATTTACCAATAATCCATTCACTCGCAGGATCTTTTGAATCAACGCGGTGAGAACGTTCTATCCAGATAGCCATACCGTTACTGTTTCCTTCATTCATAAAACTCTGATAAAATGCAGAGCCCAACTGAATTTTATGTCCTCCGGCTCCCTGAAACAATACATTTACATCAAATCCTTTCCAGGCAGCAGTCAAATTTAACCCGAAATAAATAAAAGGCGTATTTCCTAATCCGATAACAGAAACATCATTATCGTCAATAATGTTATCACCATTCAAATCTTTATACTTAAAATCCCCTGGTAACAAAGATTTGTTTCCATTACTATCCTGAACAGGAGAATTTAGTATTTCTTCGTAATCTCGGAATTGACCAATCATTGTATATCCCCATGTGAGATCTTTATTACGATCATTCGAGTTATTACGCCAGTTTGTATATTTATTAGAATCCGGTGCACGCTCCACATACTTATTACGACTCCGGGTAATAGTAGCATTTGATTTCACTCCGTATGTAAAATCCCCTATTGTATTATTATGTCCCAATACCAATTCAAAACCTCTAGTCATATCCGAATTTAAGTTTTCTTCCGGCAATTCAGTTCCGAAAGAAGTAGGCAAAGTAAGATTCCGACGTGCCATAAGTCCACTGCGATCACGTCTAAACATATCAAACTCAGCAGTAAACAATCCATTAAGAATAGAAAGTTCAAATCCTATATTAGCTATTTTAGACTCAAACCAAGTAAGATCCGGATTGGCAATACCGCTCGAAGATAATCCGATAGTCGTTACATTCTCTGTAAACAAGTATTTGCCACTCGGATAATAATATCCTTCGAGATATTGGAAAGGAGAAAAACCTCCCTGATCACCTACCACACCGTAAGATGCACGTAACTTAAAATTACTAATAAAGGAAATGTTTTCCTTAAAAAAGGACTCTTCCGAAATTCTCCAACCAATAGACACTGAAGGAAAAGTGCCCCAACGTTTATCGGGAGCAAAAGTACTGGAACCGTCATATCTCAACACTCCTTCAATCATATATTTATTCGCATAAGCATAATTCACACGACCGATCAATGCCATTACCAGACTAGAACCTTCCGTTCCACCATTATTCTGTTTCAGATCGTTACCTGCATTTAGAACAGGCAATGAATTTATCATAAACTCCCGGAAACCCGTCATCCACTCATAACTGGGGTTAGTTGCCTGATACATAGCCATAGCTGAGATATCATGTTTCCCAAATGTACGAGTATAGTTTAATGAAAATTGCATATCCTTGGTAATATTATTCCCCATTTCCTGATTCAACTTACCTACCGTAGAACCGACTTCTGCCTTTACTATCTCACCGGATTCTGTCGGTTCATAAGTATAAGGGTCTTTGGGATTAAAATTTTTATTTTTATAATTCCTGAAATCGTAACTCATTTTTGCTTTAGCCTTCAATCCTTTCACCCAAGGAATCTCCCAATTTATATCAAGACTGCTATTCAGGTATCTCTCATCAAAAATGCCCTGCCCATATTCTTTGAAGGTAGAACGTAACGGTCCAACCGGTTCATCAAAATAATAAGGGCTTCCGAATGGCTTTGCCTGCTGTATACTTTGAAAAACGCCACTACCACCAGACACATTACGACGATCAGACTGTGCTGTCAGCAATACATCTACGTCTAATCCTTTAGCCAAAGTTGTTCCGATATGCGCATGCATACTATATCGACGATTATTCCAGTCATTAGATCTAAAATAAGACTGTTGGTCCATTACTCCGGCAGACAAATAATATCTGGCATATTCATTCCCTCCCTTTACACTGAAATTATGAGAAGTCTCCGGAGCATTATCTCGTGTGATCGCATGAAGCCAGTTCGTACTTTTATAGAATTCACCATCACCTGTTCTGAACTTCTCCATTTTCTCCTCATTATATACATCTGCCAAACCAATATTATTGGCGGCTTCATTGGACAACATAGCGTATTGATAAGAATTATACACCTCCGGATAACGGGTCATACGTTGGAAACCATACCAACCGGAATATTCAAACTTAGGTTTGCTTTCAGTCCCTTTTTTAGTAGTCACCAGAATAACGCCATTTGCACCTTTACTACCATATACAGCCGCAGAAGCATCTTTCAATATACTGATTGATTCCACATCGTTCGGGTCCAGTTTTGCAAAACTACGTTCTACCCCGTCAACAATAATCAGCGCATTGCCAAAACCACGAATATCCATCTCCGGAATATTCTCCCCAGGAGCACCCGAGCGTTGTACGGCTCTCAGGCCGGGAAGCCTTCCTACTAAGGTATTGGCAACACTTCCCGTTTTCACGGCTGTCAGCTCTTTAGAAACAATATTGGCTACTGATCCTGTAATGGAAGCTCGTTTTTGCGTTCCATACCCCACAACAACGACTTCATCCAAATTCTCCGAATCTTCCGATAACATCACCACAAGATTTTTTTGTTGTCCTACTGTGATTTCTTTAGTTTTATATCCGATATAAGATATTTGTATAATACTGGCGGTAGTTACATTATCTAATGTAAACTCACCTTTTACATCCGTTATAACACCCCGGGATGTACCTTTGAGAATAACATTAGCACCAATTATCGGTTCTTTTGCATAATCCAATACAGTACCCGTTACTTTTCTACTTTGTTGTGCCATTAATAGACTCCCATACGAAGGAAATGTACTTAAAAGCAGAATCAATAATCCGATCAGGTACCAAGGTCTTTTCGGTTTTGTTTCCATGTTTTTAGATTAATAAGTTTCACAATAAATTAATAGATCTGATATTACCTGTTTATAGGTTTTACGCTCATGGTTATTTCTTTATAAGGCTATCATAGGCTTTATTCATTAGAGGGTTAACAATGTTGTTTTTAATCACATGAACAAAAGTAGGGCTTTAGGCATTAGGGTACGAAAACAAATCGTTCCAATGTTAACATGAATCGTTACACCCCTTAAAAACAGCTATATAAAGGGAAAAAATATTTCATTGAAGGGTTAGAGAAGAAAAATATTGCCTATCTTTTATTCATTCTTCTACTTCATATTCATTAGGATTACATCCAAACTCTTCTTTAAATCGCAAGCTAAAATAAGAACGATTATTAAATCCAACCTGATACATCACGTCACTTATCGACGATTTATCTTGTGCCAATAATTGTGCTGCTCGCTTCAACCGTATAGAGCGTATAAACTCAACAACCGACAGACCGGTCAACGATTTCACCTTCTTATATACCGCCGGCCGACTAAGCCCCACTCCTCTACACAACTCGTCTACATTGAAATCAGGATCAGCAATATTAGCCTCAATAAGTTCTACACATTTCTTCAACAATTGCTCATCCAATGTAGTTACCGTTAATTTCGTCGGTTCAACCACTATCTGTTTTCTAAATGCAACTCTTAGTTCATTACGTTGCCTGATGATATTATTAATCCGCACCATCAACAACTTCAGGTTGAATGGTTTAGAGATATACTCGTCCGCTCCGGACTCATATCCTTCTATTTTATGCTCCACCTCCCCTTTCGCTGTCAAAAGAATGACAGGGATATGTGACAGGCGAATGTCATTCTTTATTTTTGAACACAATTCGATACCATCCATAACCGGCATCATCACATCACTAATAATCAAGTCCGTTTCTTTTTTCAAAGCTATTTTCCAGGCTAACTCGCCGTTCACAGCTGTAATGACCGTAAAATAATTCGATAATGATTCTTCCAGATAGGTTAACATCTCTATATTATCATCTACTACTAATACAACCGGTTTTTCGTCTTCCGACAACAAGTCTAAAGAAATATGTTCACCAAGTTCAGACATTTCTGTTGTTTTCGAAGTTGTTACAGTGATAGATTTCGGCTGGATTTTTACTTTATCATTATCAAAATGATCCTTTCCCAATAATAATTCCACATAGAAGTCTGTACCTTTTGTATAAGTTGACTCTACCCAAATACGCCCCTTGTGCTGGTCAATAACCGCTTTAGCCAAGGCCAGTCCTATTCCGGTGCCACCCTGTGTCGAATTTTCTCCTTGATAATATCGTTCGAATATATGATTTACATCATCTGTCTTTATTCCCAAGCCATTATCGCAGATATGCAAAATAACCCTATTATCTTTCTCCCTACAATCAATAGAAATCTCTCCCCCGTTTTTAGTATATTTGAAAGCATTGCTAATTATATTCATCAGCACCTTCTCGATTTTTTCTTTATCAATCCAGACTTCAATGTTCTCCTTGTTCGAATGAAAAATGAAACGTATGCTTCTCCGTTCTGCCTCATCCTCAAAATAACACATTACGGAACGGCACAAACCAATTAGATTTTCTCTTGTAATAGCCAATTGCATCATGTTATTATCAAACTTTCTGAAATCCATAATCTGCTCGACCAGATTGAGCAACCGCCCAATATTACGCCGCACAAACATCAATTTCCGTGCGACAAGAGGTTCTAATCCCGGTTCATTGATCAATTCTTCAATAGGCGAGTAAATAAGAGCCAACGGAGTCTTCAACTCATGTGACACATCCGTAAAGAACTTCAATTTCATCTGATGTATCTTATTTTCCTCCTCTCTCATGTGATGTTCCATTATAAGTGCATTTTTTCTTTTTTCCGTCATAATCAGGTTTCGCCTGAAAAGCAACAGAGCAATAACCAAAAGACAAAAATAGATAAAGTATGCGGCATTAGTTTGCCAGAAAGGAGGAGTTACTACAATCTCAATGGTTCGCGGATAATCAGTCCATAGATTATCACAATTACTTCCATATACTTTAAAAGTATAAGTTCCGGGTTTCAGGTTAGTATAAATTGCCCGGTTTTTATTTCCTTGTGCATACCGCCAGCCCTTATCCTCTCCTTCCAACATATAACGGTAATTATTCTTTGAAGGAGAAACAAAGTGCAAGGCAACAAATGAAATACTAATACTATTCATATCATAAGGCAACGTAATCTTTTTTGTCATGTTCAGTGATTGCCTCAAAATTATACGTCCATCATAAGGCTGAAGCGGCTTGACTTCCTTATCAAAGATCATAAAGTCTGTCAAAGCAACTTTGGGAACAATCTTATTATCTTTAAAATTCTGGGGAGCAAAAATCGTAAAGCCGTTGATTCCGCCAAATACTAATTCGCCTGAACGAAGTTTATAGGAAGACCATATTTTAAATGAATTACTCTGCAAACCGTCCTGCTCATCAAAATAACGGAACGCAACTAATTTAGGGTCAAAGCGTACAAGACGCACTCCTCCCATCCAAAAATTTCCATACCCATCTTCTTGCAATGATTCGGTAGTATTGAATGTCCCATTTTCATTGATATTAAGACTATTAAATTGGGGATATTCATCATTATATCTATTGTCTATCAGTTTATTCATCCAGCCATCAATTCCAATTATCCATAAATCTGAATTACTATCTTGATGAATGACAGAAATAAATTCACCTTTCAAGCCGGTAGAAGTCGTATCATTCTTAATATGGAGTACCTTCATCCCTTCTTTGGTAAAAAGCAGCTTATTAAGTCCGTTACTAGTCCCGGCCCAGATTATTTTATTAGCCCCAGCCGATACCTGGTCTACAAAAATATCTGTCATGAAGTTGTTGGTCAATACATTATTACTGGTGGCAGTATTACTGTAATTCAGAAAAGTGCCATTATAATAATCTTCTGCCGACGGTATATACCTATATATTCCCCGAGTTGTACTCATCCATAGTTCTCCGTCTTTATCTTCTATGATCTTAAAAATTGTCATTGGAGAAATATGATGCTTACGAAGCATAGAAGTAAGTTTCAACGGCGCATTACTATCTATTTTATCTCTCTCTATTTTAGATAATATAAAAAGATTATCCCATGTACCGATCCATAGATTTCCTTTTCGGTCGAGGAAGAATGCTGAGATTGTTTCATTTGCCAGTTCAGGTGCTCTTCGGGCGTCAATAGTTTGCAGTTTCTGCGTTTTTCTGTCAAGAATCCTCAAATCAGTAGCTTGAGAACCAATCCACAAACGTCCGTCTTCATCTTCAAAAAAGGTTGCAGTCTTGTTTCTAACCGTCTGCCCTTCACGTAGATTCTCATCAAGAATACTATTATAAACTTCAAACTCTTTTCCTCCAAGTGTCAACTTGCTCATGCCATTTCGTGTACCAATCCATAAGTTACCTGAGAAATCTTCACAGAACGCACGTATATGATTATTGCTTAGTCCTTTACTTTGCCATATATGGCCATATTGGTAGGTTGCCAACAACTTCAAGTCATGACTAAACTTAAATAGGCCATCGTTCATGGTACCAATCCATATCTCGTGATTGCTTGTAATGCAGATCGTAGCAATATTTACATCAAGTATCTTTCTCCACCCCCCTCCACGTGTATACAAAAAGAGTCCATCTGCTCCGCCAATAAGAGTTGCATCAAGTGACAAGTCCTGCATACACGCCCAATGATGATCAAAAAGTAGTCTAGCCTGTCTTGTGTGTTTGTTTATCTCATAAACCCCAGTATTAGATGTAACCCATAAAATATCCTGATCAACCTCTTTTATATCAGTAACCATTGGAATATTAGGTATATACTCCTGATAAGAAAAAGAGGTTCCTTGTTTTTGCAATACCCAAAGTCCGGTATCCGTGCCAACCCATATTTTCTCATTTATTCCCTTTCGGATAGCATAAACGATTTGAGAAGACAACTCACTTTCAACTTTCAAGATAGCGGTATTCTCAAAACTTTCTTTATAAAGATTGAAAACATTTAACCCTCCTCCTTCCGTTCCTATGAATAATAGAGAATCACTGTCGTGGTATAGTGAGATGATACGAATATTACTCAATGAGTTGGATGAGTTATCTCGGATATATGTTTTCATTGAATTACCATCGTACCGGGTTAGTCCATTGAGAGTACCAAGCCATAAAAAACCTGTCTTATCTTGTATAATAGATGTTATCTCACTATGAGGTAATCCGTCGCTAACAGTCAGGTTCTTGAATAATCGCTGATCTTGAGCAAGTGCACCAGACGCTGCCATAATCAGTATTATGAATAAGATTAAAGGGTTCTTTGTCATGTCTAGGATATAATTCTTTCAATAGATGTTTTGTACAAAGATATAGAATATATTCAGTTCTGAAAGTTAATAGCCCCAAAAGTATAAAAGCCTTGCCACTTCATAATTCTTTTTATGAGTATTGCCATGAATAGACGACAAATATTAAATAATAATAGAAAAGCTCACTACTCAGAATATCTTATTAGAATAATTCAAAAGTAGCGAGCTATAAATAATAATAGGAAATACGTTTTTTCTTCTATAGAGAATTAATTAAAAGAGAATGTTTAGAGAGAGAAATTATTTTTTATCCTTGTTTACTTTTTCTTCCACCCAACGGAATAGAAACTCCAACAAATCCATTAACAGTGTTAGAGTTCTTTCCTAAGAACATATAGTCGGTTCCGAGGAACAACGGCCCTAATTTCAGACCAAGACCGAAAGATTTTCCTGCTGACTGAATGGCAGAATAGCTAAGTGCAACGTTAAACCAGCTTTTCGGACGATAATTTGCAGAGAATGTCAACTCTGTAAGAGCGTCAGGTTGTACAAAACGAGTGGTAGACAATACACCAACAGCTAATTTGTTATTGAAGAAACCGTATTCTGCACCCAACACCAATGTAGAAGCCAGACGGGACTTACGAGATTCTTTTGCATCACCTACTTCGAGTTGCAACATATCATAGTCGAGTACATCACCGTTAGTTACACGATCCATATACCCTTGAGTATCATCCTGCAACTGCTTTACTGCATTCATCACAGATGTTTCAGGATTAGCGGGATCGACCATTGCTGCATAAGTACTTCCTTTAATATCAATAGGATCCGGATTGGCTGACGCAATCTTCGTACTTGATTTTGACCAAGAGATAAAACCTAAGTCAAGAATAGATGCAGATACAGTCAGATTATCCAATATTTTATAAGAAGCACCCAAATCAATACCAAAACCGTAACCAGCGATACCCAATTTGCCACTATCAAATTCGAAGTCTGTTACATAATCCTTACCCTCTTCTTCTTGTAATTCCAAACCTTTGAAAGAACTCTTCAATTCTGCACCAACATTCAAATTTGCATGGTAATTATCAAATTTTGTTTTCAATTCAGTAGCTTGTTTAATAGCTTCTGGTTGGCTTAAGCCACTCCAATAATTTTCATCTGACCACTTTGCAATCTCTGCATCACTGGGCAGATTAGCACTCATTGCCACATTTTTGAGTTTTAACTCCATATTACCGATACCCAACAAAGCTTTCACTCTGGCACCGACTGTCAAACGACTATTAATCTGACGTGAGAGTCCTAAACCAATTTCAGTATAAGCATTGATATTCAATTGCTGACCACTGATATCATAGTTACTGTTTCTCCAGTTTTCTTCAACAGTCTCCATCTCATTCAGGAAAGTAAACATAGATTTAGTCAAGTTCGCACCAATATCGGTACGAAGACCAATGTTGAACGACCAGAAGTTCTTTCCTTTGTACCAACCGGCAGAAAGGATTTCCGTACTAAAGTTCACATTCAACTTATTGTTATCTTTCAGCCGGTTCATGAAATCCGGTTTCGTATAGAAATCATCTCCGTCATCAATAATATCAATAATATCCTGATATCCTAATGAAGTAGACCCCACGGTTGCATTAACTGCACCAACCACCGGAAGATTGAAGTAACCTTTAGTCGGCGTCAAAGCCGGATTCAGCTGTTGACGATAATGCGTACCTTCCATAAAATAAGAAGTACGCAAGAACTGTGCATTTGCAGGAAGTGCACAAACTAACATAATGAAAAATACCCCAATGAGCTTAGTAGAGCTTAGTAGCTTGTTCGTTGCCATGATTTTAAACTTTTTAATTCTTATTATTGTTTGCAAATATATAGCATTTCAATAACAATTAAAAGCACGAAGCAACACTTTTTTAGCCTAAACAGAACAATTCAAGCACTAAACAGGCTAAAATCGTGCTTATACTGCAAAAAAATGTAGAAAATATAATTTAAGAAAGGAACAACGGGAATTAAAAGTCCAAAGAAAGTTGTTCACCTCCCAACAAATTGAACGTCATCCGATGATAAGGAGTTGTTCCATGTTCGGCAATGGCGGCACGGTGTTTTTTGGTAGGATACCCTTTATTACGGTTCCAGTCATAATAGGGATACTCTTCGTGGAGACGGTTCATATAATCATCACGATACGTTTTGGCCAGAATAGATGCAGCAGCTATCGAAAGGTATTTTCCATCGCCTTTGATTACCGTGGTATGCGGGATACCGGGATATTTATTGAACCGGTTTCCGTCAATGAGCAGGTGTTCGGGACGGGTGGACAGTTGATCGACAGCACGATGCATGGCCAGGAAAGAAGCACGCAGGATATTTATCTCATCTATCTCTTCGGGTGAAACGATACCCACCGCCCATGCTATCGCTTCACGTTCTATTACCTCACGCAGGGCATAACGTTGTTTCTCCGTCAGTTGCTTGGAGTCATTCAGTAACTCATTCTTAAAATCTTTCGGAAGAATGACGGCAGCAGCATAGACAGAACCCGCCAAACAGCCGCGGCCTGCCTCATCGCATCCTGCTTCTATCAGATTCTCATTTAAATAAGGTAATAGCATCTTTATCGTTTTTATCTCTGCAAAGGTAAATGAAATAAAAAAGGAGACCTAGATTCCGGTCTCCATTTTCTTATCTTTTTAACACAAAATCCTTAGAACAGACTCCAGGCAACCGTAAGTCCTGCCATTACAATGGCTACCATGCTCATAAGCTTTATCAATATATTCAAGCTCGGACCGGAGGTATCTTTAAACGGGTCGCCCACCGTATCGCCCACCACCGTTGCCTTATGAACCTCACTTCCTTTTCCTCCGAAATTGCCTTCTTCCACATATTTCTTTGCATTATCCCAGGCACCACCGGCATTTGCCATAAAGATAGCGAGCACGAAACCGCTGCTCAAACCACCGATCAACAAACCAAGCACACCGGGAACACCGAAGACAAGTCCCGTAAAGATAGGGGCAATGATAGCAATCAATGAAGGAACCACCATTTCGCGCTGTGCCCCCTTCGTAGAGATTTCCACACAACGTTCGTAGTCCGGTTCGGCTTCTCCCGTCAGGATACCTTTTATTTCACGGAACTGACGGCGCACTTCGTCCACCATGTGTCCTGCCGCACGTCCCACGGCATTCATGGTCAGCCCGCAGAACAGGAAAGCCATCATAGAGCCGAGGAACATCCCCGAAAGTACCTTCGGATTCATCAGGTTCACTTCATAATAGTTCATGAAGTCAATGAAAGTAGCATTTGCCACACTGATTGTATTTCCGTCCGAGAAAGTCAGATCCATATTGCCGAGACGAGTCAGTCCGATACGTATTTCTTCAATATAAGAAGCGAGCAAAGCCAATCCCGTCAAGGCAGCAGAACCAATCGCAAAACCTTTTCCGGTTGCGGCAGTCGTGTTTCCGAGAGAATCGAGCGCATCGGTACGTTTGCGGACTTCTTCACCCAAACCGGACATTTCCGCGTTTCCGCCTGCGTTATCCGCAATCGGGCCGTAAGCGTCCGTTGCCAAAGTGATTCCCAGCGTAGAAAGCATACCGACGGCAGCAATGCCGATTCCGTACAACCCCATACCGATATTGGCAAAATCGCCGGCAGCAGCCAGTAGATAAGAAGCAATGATACCCACCACAACTGCAATAACGGGGATAGCCGTAGAAAGCATTCCCAGACCGATGCCGGAAATGATGACCGTAGCAGGTCCCGTCTTCCCGCTTTCACTCAACTTCTGAGTAGGACGATAGGATTGGGAAGTATAATATTCAGTAGAACGGCCTATCACAATGCCGACAAGCAGGCCGACGACCACCGCACAGGAGATCCAAACCCAGTTCTGCAACTGCAAAAGCCACAGGATAAAGAAAGTAGCAACGACGATAAGTACAGAACTGAGGTTTGTACCGAACGCCAGCGAACCAAGCAGATCTTTCATCTTCGCATTCTCTTTGGTACGGACGGCGAAGATACCTATAATAGAAAGGATAATCCCGACAGCCGCGATCAACATCGGAGCAATAACCGCTTTGAACTGCATAGCCGTGTCCGAAGAATGAATAAAGGCGGCAGCACCAAGCGCGGCAGTTGCCAGGATCGAACCGCAATAAGATTCGTACAAGTCGGCTCCCATGCCGGCCACGTCACCCACGTTGTCACCTACGTTATCGGCAATAGTGGCAGGGTTGCGCGGGTCGTCTTCGGGGATTCCGGCCTCTACCTTACCTACAAGGTCGGCCCCCACATCGGCAGCTTTCGTATAGATACCACCGCCGACACGGGCGAAGAGTGCCTGAGTGGAGGCCCCCATACCGAAAGTAAGCATGGTGGTAGTGATTACACAGAGTTTATGAGTCGGTGTCAGTGCATCAGCAGGAATCACTTCGTTCAGCAACAAATACCAGAAAGAAATGTCGAGCAGGCCGAGACCGACTACGACAAGTCCCATTACCGCACCGCTCCGAAAGGCAATCCTCAATCCGGCATTCAGCGAACCGCGTGCCGCATTGGCTGTACGGGCTGATGCATAAGTTGCCGTTTTCATCCCCAGAAAACCGGAAAGGCCGGAAAAGAAACCACCCGTCAGGAAAGCGATAGGCACCCAAGCATTCTGAACGTGGAAACCGTAGGCCATGATTGAAAACAAAATGACCAGCCCCAGAAACACCCAGCCTACAATCTTGTATTGCTGTTTCAGGTAAGACATAGCGCCTTTGCGCACAGCAGCGGCAATTTTTATCATTTGGGGAGTACCTTCACTCTCCTTCATCATTTGCTTATGGAAGTAATAAGCAAAGCAGAGGGCTAACACGGAAGCGACCGGAACCAGCCAGAAAAGAATGCTATCCATAGGATTAATTTTTAAAGGGTTTACGGAGGCTAAAAGTATGAAAATCAAACGAAAAAAGCAAGTAAGTAAGATTATTTTTTGAACAGTAGATGTACTCACTTTAATTGCCATGTCATTCCTCCCTTTCCGGCAAGCAGCTTGTCGGAGGGTTTGTTAAGTGGGACTTTATGGGAAGGGAAGCCGGTATAGTTCGATTGGAATACCGGTATAGTTAGGTTGGAGCACCGCTTTAGTTAATCTGCCACGGCCGTGGAGAGTTCTTTCCACAGGCGTGACGAGATATTACCACGGGTGTGACGAATACTCTCCACGGCCGTGGCAAATTAACAATATCGGTATTCCGACAGAACAATACCTACCGGATAACAGATGTATAGCGGGTGTATAAGCTATGTTTAACGGTGACTTATTTACCGTAGAATTTAGTGTCAGCATCAAAATCTGGCCCGTACATCATAAATTATCATTATCTTTGAGCGTTTTTATGCCTGTAAACTAACTAATACCCAATAATTATTACTCAAAACAACATGAAGAAACTATTTCTACTACTAATGGCTTTGTTTACCTTGGCACAAGTGAAAGCCCAGGAAAAGAGTGTTATCCAAATCTCAACGGACAACACAGACCTAATCCTTCAAGTAGCCCCTAACGGCCGACTTTATCAGGCTTATCTGGGTGACAAACTACTAAATGAGCAAGATATCAAGCACTTTTCGCCTTATGTAAAAGGTGGCAGTGACGGCAGTGTTTCTACACGCGGCTGGGAAGTCTATCCGAGTTCCGGTGCCGAAGACTATTTCGAACCGGCTGTGGCTATCACTCACAGCGACGGAAATCCAAGTACGATTCTCCGCTATGTATCTTCCGAGCAGAAGGCCGTGACAGGGGGAACAGAGACAATTATCAACCTCAAAGACGACCAATATCCGGTAGAGGTAACTCTGCACTACATCGCTTATCCGAAAGAAAACGTCATCAAGACATGGAGCGAAATCAAGCACAACGAGAAGAAACCCGTCACCCTGTGGCGCTATGCTTCCACAATGCTTTATTTCTCCGACTCCAAGTATTTCCTAACCGAGTTCAGCGGCGACTGGGCCAAAGAAGCTCAAATGAGCAGCCAGCAGTTACAGTTCGGAAAGAAAGTAATCGACACCAAGTTGGGCAGCCGTGCCGCCATGCATACACATCCGTTCTTCGAACTGGGATTCGGACAATCGGCACAGGAAACACAAGGCCGCGTGATGCTGGGTACGATTGGCTGGACCGGTAACTTCCAGTTTACATTCGAAGTAGACAACGTTGGTAACCTGCGCGTAATCCCTGCCATCAACCCTTATGCATCTGATTATGAATTGAAAGCGAACGAAGTATTCACGACTCCCGAATTTATGTTCACTTTCAGCAATAACGGAACGGGCGAGGCCAGCCGCAACCTTCACGCCTGGGCTCGCAACTATCAGCTGAAAGACGGACAAGGTGACCGCCTCTCCCTGTTGAACAACTGGGAAAACACCTACTTCAAATTCGACGAACAACTCCTTTCCGAACTAATGAAAGAGGCCAAACATCTTGGGGTAGATATGTTCCTGCTCGATGACGGCTGGTTTGGCAACAAGCATCCGCGCAACAGCGACAATGCCGGACTAGGCGATTGGGAAGCAATGAAATCCAAACTGCCCGGCGGTATCCCTGCTCTTGTGAAATCCGCTAAAGAAGCCGGAGTGAAGTTCGGCATCTGGATTGAGCCGGAAATGGTCAACCCGAAAAGCGAACTCTTTGAAAAGCACCCCGACTGGGCTATCACCCTGCCGAACCGCAAGACTTATTACTATCGTAACCAACTGGTTCTCGACCTCAGCAACCCGAAAGTGCAGGATTTCGTGTTCGGCGTAGTCGACAACATCCTGACTGAGAATCCGGAAGTTGCCTATTTCAAGTGGGACTGCAACTCACCGATCACCAACGTCTATTCTCCCTACCTGAAAAACAAACAGGGACAACTTTATATCGACCATGTACGCGGCATATACAATGTACTCAAACGTGTGAAAGAGAAATATCCCAATACACCGATGATGCTCTGCTCCGGTGGCGGCGCACGTTGCGACTACGAGGCCCTGAAATATTTCACAGAATTCTGGTGCAGTGACAATACCGACCCGATAGAACGTCTGTTTATCCAATGGGGATTCTCACAAATCTTCCCTTCCAAAGCGATGTCTGCACACGTGACTAGCTGGAACAAGAAGACAAGCGTGAAATTCCGTACCGATGTAGCCAGTATGTGTAAACTGGGCTTCGACCTCGGACTGAAAGAGTTAAATGCGGACGAACTGACTTACTGCCAGAATGCAGTTGCCAACTGGACACGTCTGAAGAAAGTGATTCTGGACGGCGACCAATACAGACTGGTCTCTCCTTATGACGGCAACCACATGTCCGTGATGTACACCGCACCGGATAAGAACAAGGCTGTGCTTTATACTTATGACATTCATCCGCGCTATGCTGAGAAACTGCTTCCGGTGAAACTTCAGGGATTGGATCCGAGTAAGAGGTATAAGGTGAAAGAAATCAACCTGATGCCGAATAAGAAGTCGAATCTGGGCGCTAACGAGAAAACTTATTCCGGCGACTATCTGATGAAAATAGGTATCAACGCCTTCACAACCAATCAGGCTTTCAGCCGTGTGATTGAGCTGACTGCGGAATAAGAGACAACTTCCCATTTCGCAGGCAACCTGTCCTTCTCGAGAGGTTAATCAGGTTGCCTGCGAAAAATTTCTTTAAAAAAGTGAGGAGTAAAACCGACTTCTCCCATTATGGTAATGTCACTGCTTGATAAATAGGGCCAACAATATAAGCAGTAATATTAATTTTAATCCAAAGAACATTACCATGAAAAACTCCGGATATTGTTTAAGCCTCATCTGCCTCTTTATATCGTTGTGTCTATACGGATGTAAAGATAACGCGGAAGAAAGTATAACGGAAATCTTTGAAATCGCGACAGAGGATCTGATACAGAACTTCAGTAAAGATGCAGCAAACGTCAGCATCTCTATCACCACAAACTTAAACGTAGATAATTGGGAAGCGAAGGTTACTGATAAATGGCTCAGAGCCACACAATTCAAAAACAGTCTGAAAATATCAGTAGACGCCAATATCGGTTCGAACAGACGTACCGCCAACGTTAAAGTATCCTCTGCAACTAAACATTATACCATTACAGTCACCCAATATTCCGCCAGTGACATTGTAATTGAAGAAGATATACAGGTAAAACCCTATGCCGGTAAGGCGAGCGAAGAGGAAACGGACCCGGACCGGAGCATCGAGCATTCCTTTGATGATAAATTTATTGCCGACGGCGGAGTACCTTACCACAGTAAATGGGGACAATCGGCCGATTTCCCGGTTATCCTGGAATACTATTTCGAGGGTAATACGGATATTGATTATTTCATCTATCACACTAATTCAGGAAACGGCACATTCGGGAAATTTGACGTATATACGCAGACGAAAGAAAACACGGAATACGTGCATCAGGGAAGCTATGACTTCAATATGCGCAACTCTCCCTCCATTGCCTCACTCAAAACTCCGGTAAAAGCCACCAAAGTAAAGTTTGAGGTTCATAGCGGGAAAAACGGATATGTCAGTTGTGATGAAATGCAGTTCTTCAAAAAGAACAAGAAAAACACTCTCGAAGAACAGTTGCTGACTGTCTTTACAGATATTACCTGTTCCGAAATAAAACCTGATGTCACGCAAGAGCAGATAGAAGCATTACCCGAATTCTTCATACAAACGGCATCGGCTTTAAAAGACGATAGTTATAATAAATGGGAAAAGGAATTCCGGATACGGGAATATTATCCTTACAGCTCCGCCGACGAATGGGCGGATAAGCTGATGACGAGGAAATACGGAGATCTCGACAATCCTACAGGAATCTATGTGAACGAAGGAGATGAGGTAGTCGTACTGGTAGGAAACACTCACGGGCAAAGTATTTCAATCCAGAATATCGGGGAAGAAACAAGCAAAGGTTATGCACAAACTTCTGTCAACGGTGATATCTATCCCCTGAAGGAAGGAGTCAACAAACTGACAGCCAAGCAAACAGGTATGTTGTTTGTAATGTACAATACGAACATACAAAACCCCGATGCACAACCGATTAAAATCCATATCCCGTTAGGCGGAGGTAAAGTATGCGGATTCTTTTCCTTAAAAGAGCATCAGACCAATGAGAAATACAAGGAGTTAATAGACAAAGCCGACTATAAATATTTCTGTGTCATCGGCAACGCCATCATCCTCTATTTTCATCATAAGCAACTGAAAGCAGCAGTACCGTATGATATCCTGTCGTCTATCGAACTTTGGGACAATATGATCCAATGGCAACAAGAATTGATGGGCATTGAAGACGTATACCCCAAACAAATGAATAATCATATTTTTGCCATATCTCCCGAAGGCGGATATATGTGGGCTTCGGAAGGCAGGATAGGATTTGTATATACCGCTCTGGGGGATATCCTGCGCAAATCTTATCTTATGGCCTCCAGAAATTCCTGGGGACCGGCACACGAGATCGGTCATGTACACCAAGGTGCCATTAACTGGGCCAGCACAACAGAGTCCTCCAACAATTTATTCTCCAATTACACGATTTATAAGTTCGGTCAGAACTGCTCCCGAGGGACAGAACTGGCTGTACCGGAATATGCGGCTAACGTCAAGAAAGCCACATTGGTATTCAGAAGATGTGTAGAAAATAAAGCCTGGTGCGACTTTGGAACCGACTATCAGGGAGAGGACCCGGAAATGCATGCACGCATGAACTGGCAATTATGGAATTACTATCATCGCTGCGGATATAATCCCCAATTCTTCCCTACTCTTTTCAAATTGATGCGCGAAAACCGTGTATCAACCCAAGACCCGGGAGAAAATCAAATGATGTATGCCAGAATGGCTTGCCGGGCTGCTAACGAGAACCTGACAGATTTCTTTGAAAGGTGGGGGTTCTTTGTCCCGATCTCTATGAAGGTCAACCAATACGGTACGTACAATTACATTGTCACGGACGCCATGATTAAGGAAACGAAAGAATTTATGAAGCAGTTTCCGGCTCCCAAACACGCTTTCTACTATCTGGAAGACAGAAAGAAAGGTGACCCCGGACTCGATACGACTCCACCGGATGTCGGTTACTTCACTCAATTTGCAGAGGACATGAAAATCACCAAGCAAATTACTTATACTATATCCGGACATCAGGTGAATGTTCAAAACGGAGAACAGGCAGTAGCTTTTGAAATAAAAGAGAATGATAACCTGAAATATTTCGGTACTTCTTTCCAGTTTGAAGTTCCCAATACTATTTCACCGGATCGTGTCAAATTATACGCTGTACAAGCGGACGGCGTACGAATCGAAATGACTCGTAAATAAAATCAATGATTAGTATGGCCCTATTAATCAACAGTATATATTTATAATCAATAACAATCTAAAAAAAACACCATGAGAAAAGTCTTACTATTCGTGTGCCTGTTAATGGCAGGAATGACAGTCAACGTAAACGCTGCAAAACAAAAAGCCAAGCACGTCATCTTAATCGGTATGGACGGTTGGGGGGCTTACAGTGTCTCTAAAGCGGATATCCCGGCTATCAAAAGTCTGATGACCAACGGATGTTACACACTTCATAGCCGGAGCGTACTCCCTTCTTCGAGTGCTATCAACTGGGCTTCCATGTTTATGGGAGTGGGAACAGAGTTACACGGATACACCACCTGGGGCTCGAAAACTCCGGAGATCCCTTCACGTGAGGTCAACGAACGGGGGATCGCTCCTACCATTTTTTCTGTCTTGCGCGAACAGCGTCCTAAAGCCGAAATCGGTTGTTTGTATGAATGGCCCGGAATCAAATACCTGGTAGATACGTTAGCCATGAGTTACCAATATCAGACTCCGGGATACGCCAAAGCTCCCACTGCCTTATGCGAAGCAGCCGAAAAGTATATTATTGAAAAGAAACCGGAACTGCTAGCTATCTGCTTCGAAGAACCCGACCACACCGGACATACCAAAGGGCATGACACTCCGGCCTACTATCAGATGTTGAAAGAACTGGATGGATATGTGGAACGTATCCTGCAAGCTATTAAAAAAGCCGGTATATGGGATGACACCATTATTATTATGACGGCCGACCACGGTGGTATCAAAACCGGGCATGGCGGCAAGACACTGAGGGAAATGGAGATTCCATTTATTATTTCCGGCAAGAATGTCCGCAAAGGCATGGAAATCAAAGAAAGTATGATGCAATATGACACTGCGGCAATGATTGCCTATATACTAGGGCTGAAGCAGCCTCAATCTTGGATTGGACGTCCGGTAAAAACGGTTTTCAAATAAGATCATTACTATAATAGTTACTTATATTACAAAAAGAATATGGATACTGCAAATCACACAAGACGGAGAAAGTCCGGCCATGTTTTCTTGCAGTATCCATATCACATAAATATCCGTTCAAACTAGTCTTCTTTTTATAGTAAACAGAAATCATCATTAGCTCTCCGATATAATTTAATTTATTTTTTATACTTTTGCCACATGTTGCTACAAAATACAACAGTTGTTAATCATTCTAGTACAATTATTACAAAGTACACAGAGTACACGTGTATGAAGGAGAGTAAAATACATTATCAAACTAAAGAGGATGCGGAATTATGGGTTCTGCTAATCAAAGGAGACAAGCTGGCTTTAGAAATAATGTACCGGCGTTACTTTCCGCACCTGTTGAATTATGGACATACAATCTCCACAAACGAAGAATTAATAAAAGATTGTATTCAGGATCTCTTTGTCAACGTATTCAACAACTCTAAATTCCGCCCCATAGACCATGTCAAATCTTACTTATATACAGCCCTTAGAAACAATCTCGTATATAAGATGTCCTCGATGAAAGAGACGTACCAGTTAGAAAATGCAGAGTTTGAGATTCCATTGACAGATGATGAACTGGAAGGACTCTTTGCACACGACGATACTTATCTGGAAAGAAGCAAATTGCTAAAGGAGGCCTACCGGAAATTATCCGCCAATCAGCGTCATGCCGTTTATTTGTACTATATCAAAGAACTTACATGGGAGGAAGTTGCCGAAATATTAGGTATTACAGTGCACTCATCCATGAACCTGATAGGGAGAGCTATTGTCAAATTACGACGTTTATTTGAAAATAAATAATTTTTTTCCATAAAAGTGAGGAGTAAATTCGTTTTTCCCATTATAATAACAGAACAGTCGAATGATGAAAGAAGAAAAAGGAAATATTGAACAAATGAGCGAACGGTTGTTCCACTACCTTCGAAAGAGAGAAAGTTCCGCTTCCCAAGAAGCAGAAGACGAGGTATGGAGCAAAATCAGTAAGCAAATAGACAAGAAGAAGCATATTCCCGTCTATCGCTGGCTTATACCGGTGACAGCTGTTGCTGCTGCTTCTCTCCTGTTTGTATTCTGGCTGAATAATCAAGCTTATGATACGATTCATTCGGCAGATGTTCAAGAGTTTGTATCTGCTGCAAATACTCCGGAGAAACATATTGAGCTGATTACGGCTACCGGAACAAAGATAAAAGTAGATGAAAAAGCTACCGTGGCTTATGCACAAGACGGTTCTTTATTAATCGACGAAAAGAAAATCGCGCCCCGACAGAGTACCGGGGAAGGAGAAGAAGAACATCCCATGAACCAGATTATTGTACCAATGGGGAAACATATCAAATTACAATTGTCTGATGGCTCTCAACTGGATATTAATTCCGGAACGAAGGTTGTTTATCCCCAAAAGTTCAAAAAGGAATATCGGGAAATATTCGTCGAAGGAGAAATATTCATAGATGTGACTCATAAGGAAAGTAACATCCCCTTTATAGTAAAGACATCACTCTTTACTGTAAATGTGCTGGGTACTGCCTTCAACGTAAAAGCTTATAAAGAAGATACTAAAGCCGAAGTCGTATTAGTACGGGGAAAGGTGGAGGTAAAAGACAAAAAGGAACAGAATTATACGCTGATGCCTAATGAGCTGATTGCTCTGAATGAAGGAACATATACTGACAAGAAAAAAGTCAATGCGCTCGATTATATCAGCTGGATTGACGGCATTCTGACATTGAATAATCAGGCACTAAGTATAGTATTAGAGCAGTTACACCGCTATTACGGAAAAGAAATTATTTATGATACAGGTATAGAAACAATGCCGATGCACGGGAAACTTGATCTGAATGAAGGGTTACAGAAAGTATTGTCAACTATTGCCATAACGGCACCTGTTACCATAGAAGAAAAGAATAATATATATTATGTCCACATGAGAAAAGAAAACTAATTATTAATCTTAAAAACATCGAATATGCCTATGATATGAAAACACACGAAAAATCCGAATAATATTCGTAGTATTATTCGGATTAGCTAAAAACATTACCTATCAACATTAAGTAGCGTTCTTAAAATTACAAAATTATGGAAAACTGTAAATTTACTACAAGCAGGAGTGTTAAAAGATACAAATTCCTGTTTGTACTGGCAATTTTTTTATCATCTTTCTTATCTGTCTATGCAGAAGACGTCTCTAACTATGTAGAGGAAAAAACATTCACATTCAGTTTCGAGAATGTACCTCTAAAACAAGTACTGAGCCATATTGAGAAAAATAGCGAATTTATCTTCGTCTATTACGGAGAAACCATTAATCCCAACCGCAAGGTATCTATTAAAGTAACGAACCAACCAATTCGTCCGGTACTCGACAAACTATTTAAAGGTATGTCGGTAGAATATACAATAGACAACAGGCAGATTACACTCAAAAAAGTAGCTCAAAAGAAAGTTCAACCGCAAAGTTCTAAAAGAAAAACAATACAAGGATTTGTATTGGATAAGGACGAACAACCGATCACCGGGGCAACTATTAAAATTAAAGACAGCACGACAGGTGCTCTGACGGACATTGAAGGTTTCTACAAGCTTGAACTTGAGGAAGAAAATCCGGTCCTGATAGTCTCATTTATGGGATATATCACCCAAGAAGTGAAAGTCGGGAAGAAGAGTATACTCAACATCCAACTGGAAGAAGACACTAAGGCATTGGATGAGGTTGTAGTCACAGCCTTTGGTATCGGGCAGAAAAAGGAAAGTCTTGTCGGAGCTATCCAACAGATACGCCCGGAACAGCTAAGAGTACCTTCCTCACGTTTATCTTCTTCTTTTGCGGGACGTTTATCAGGAGTTATCGCCGTACAACGAAGTGGCGAACCGGGAGCAGACGGCGCTAGTTTCTGGATTCGTGGTGCTTCTACATTCAGTGGCGCAACTGATCCTCTCATCATCCTGGACGGTGTGGAAATTGACGCAACCCAACTGAACAATCTCGATCCTGAAGTAATTGAAAGCTTCTCAATACTAAAAGATGCAACGGCAACAGCACTCTATGGAACAAGAGGAGCTAACGGAGTGATGGTAGTCACGACAAAGAATGGGGAAAATCTGAAAAAGCCGATCATTAACTTTAGAGTGGAAGGGGCTATATCACAGTTGACAAATGTTCCTAAAATGGTAGACGGTATCACTTATATGAGATTATACAATGAGGCACAGACACGTACTCCCGAGACTACCGATATCTATTCGGACGAAAAGATTAATGCTACAATAGACGGTGTCAATCCTTATATGTATCCCAACATCGATTGGTACAACGAGATGTTCAAGAAAAACACTTTTGCCGAACGGTTCAACTTTAATATCCGTGGCGGAAGTAGCCGGGTAGATTATTTTATGAGTGCAAGTGTCAAGCACAGTGACGGTAATCTTAAATCACTCAGTAAAGACTTCTACTCCTTCAACAACAATATCAATGTCTACAACTATGATTTTGTCAATAATCTGAATATCAAGGCAACCAATACAACTAAAATATCGCTAGGACTAAATGTGTCGGTACGAGACTGGAGCGGGCCTTATAGTAGCGCCGGAAGCGTATTCTCAAGTGCACTCAATGCAAATCCGGTAGACTTTCCGATCCGTTTCCCCGGCCAGGAAGATGACACTCACATCCGTTGGGGAGGAAGATCTGGTGCTCCGAACGGAAGTTATGTCAATCCTGTCGCCGATTTTGTATCCGGTTATAGTTCCACGTACTCTACAAGTGTAACAGCCAACCTGCGTTTTAATCAGGACTTGAAGATGATTATGAAAGGACTGAAACTGAATGCTATTGTTTCATATTACAACTATTCATATTCTAAAGTGTATCGTTATTGCAACGTCAACCAATATGAGACTTCCATGTATAATCCACAAGAAGATACATACGACTTAAACATCATCGGCAACGAACAAAGTACCGAGCTTAAAACCGGAGGTTCCAATAGCGGTAACCGTAGATTATATCTACAAGCCAGCCTGGATTATAACAGAACATTCAATGACGTGCACAAAGTCAATGTCATGTTCCTATATAATCAAGAACAGAATGACGTTAACAACCCTTCGGACTTGCTGACATCCTTACCTAGAAGGAAACAAGGTATAGCAGGACGTTTATCTTACGGATTTGCCGGCAGGTACTTAGCCGAACTCAACTTTGGCTACAATGGTTCTGAAAACTTCCCGAAGAATAAAAAGTTCGGTTTCTTTCCTTCAGTAGCAATCGGATACAATCTGTCTGAAGAGAAATTCTGGGAACCGCTCAGAAACATCATCCCGCAATTTAAAATAAGAGCATCGTGGGGGCTTGTCGGTAATGACCAGACAGGAGCCGGACGTTTTACGTTCCTTGAGAACCTTACTAACTCCGGAGCCGGATTCACAACCGGGACCGGTAACCAGACACACACCAACTCCGGTCCTGTATGGAAAAGATATGCCAATCCGAACCTGACATGGGAGGTTGGTGAGAAATGGAATGCTGGTATTGATGTGAGAATATTGAAAGGATTCAGTTTCTCTGCCGACATTTTCAAAGAAGTGAGAAAGGAAATCTTTATGGATCGTGGAACAATTCCGACACTCATGGGACTTGGTAATGTTACAGTTCAAGGAAATCTCGGAAAGATGCGTAACTGGGGAATAGATACCAGTGTAGACTACAACAACCAGATTAACAAAGACTTGTTTGTCTCTTTCAAGGGAACGTTCACCTTTGCTCATAATAAAATACTTGAAATGGATGAGCCGGAATTCAGTTTATATCCTAACCGTCTGAAAGTCGGCCATTCACTCAATACAATCTTCGGATATGTAGCGGACGGATTATTTACCGACGAAAATATGATTAACAATAGTTTGCCGCAACAATTTGCCAATCTGCCGTTAATGCCCGGTGATATTAAGTACAAAGATATTCCGAATGCATTAGGAGGTACGGACAATGCAATCAATGAATATGACAAAGTTGCCTTAGGTTATCCCAGTGTACCGGAAATTGTATATGGTTTCGGCCCTTCCATTAAATACAAAAATCTGGACTTCTCTTTATTCTTTCAGGGAACCGGACGCGTATCATTAATGATGAGCGGATTCCATCCTTTCACCAACGATAACAATACCGCCAAAAGAGGTATATTAGATTACGTAGCAGATGGATGCTGGACAACAGATAATCCTAATCCCAATGCATCATACCCCAGACTCACGACGGCATATAACACAAATAATAACCAGAATTCAACATTCTGGCTGAGAAACGCCGCTTTTTTAAAGCTCAAGAATGCGGAAATAGGATATAGTTTCAAGAATATGAGAATTTATGTCAGCGGCAACAACCTGCTAACATTCTCTAAATTCAAATTATGGGATCCAGAAATGGGAGGTGGCTCCGGTATGTCCTATCCTACTCAAAGAACATTTAATGTTGGTTTTCAGATGACTATTAACTGATAAATATATAATAAAATATGAAACTGAGATATATTTACATCATTGTATTATGCATCTTAACAAGCGGATGCAATTATCTGGATATAATGCCGGATGAACGTGCCAAACTGGAAGACTCTTACAACACTCCGTCCAAAACCGAAGGATTTCTCTATTCGTGTTATACTTATATGCCGATGAACCGTACTTCTCAAGATTCACAGCCGTACCAAAGCTGGTATCCGACAGCATTACTGACCGGAGGAGAAGTAACTACTTATTATAAAGCCAACGAACCGGAACAGTTGTTCACAATGGGGCTTTATAACCCGACTAACAATTCAATCGTTTCCCACCGTTGGTGGCCGACATGGAAAGGGGTCCGCCAATGCTATGAATTTCTGGATATTCTGGATAAAGCCCAAGTTTATACTGAAGCCGATAGGGAAATATATAGAGCAGAAGCTAAGTTTCTAATTGCTTATTATCACTTCTGTTCTTTACAGGCATTCGGTCCCACTCTCATCATCAGGAAAAAATATGATTTGGACGCCAAATTATCCGAATTACCGGCACGAAGTTCTTACGATGAAGTAGTAGCTTTTATTGATGAAATGCTGGACGAAGCAATGCCCGGACTGGTCGAGGCACACAATCCTATGTATTTCGGACGAGCTACCAAACATGTTGCACGCGCTCTCCGCTCCCGTGTACACTTATACGCTGCCTCACCTTTATTCAACGGAAACAGTGAGTTTTACAGTAATTTCGTTGACGAAAATGGGAAACATCTAATTTCACAGACATACGACGTCAAGAAATGGGAGAAGTGTGCGGAAGTGACATTGGATGCTATTCAGAACGCGGAAAAAGCAGGCTACAAACTATACGGAGATGTTGAAGCCGGAGCTCCAACCCAAGAGAAACCGGGATTCACAGACCAGACCGAAAGCGGAAAAGCTCAGCGCAGAGTCAGATATTGTACGATTGACAACCAGAACCTATGTGAAATCATCTGGGGAGATAATCGAGGCGAATCAACATACGGTGTACAAATTCGTTCGTCGGTGAGACAGACGAAACAGATCCCGTACACGCAAACCAACTCCACTGCACCGACCCTGCAAATGGTTGAACTCTTTTATACAGAGCATGGATTACCTATCGATAAAGACAAGACCTATGACTATGCTAACCGTTATCAAATAGCTTATCTGCCTGCAAACTTTGACGGGAATAATTATGAAGACAGGCCGAATGATCGCTCTATCAAACTACATTTTAATCGTGAACCACGCTTTTATTCATGGATAGGATTCCATAACGGCAACTACGAAATAGCACGATATAATGCAGCAGCACTTCCTTTAAACAAATCTTATGTACCCGGCGGATTAAGAATGTTGTTCAACGGAGCACATGGTTTCAAAAAAGATATGACGGTGCATTATTCGGTAACAGGATATCTTAACAAGAAGTTCACACATCCCGGATTCACTAATACCATTATCAAATATCCATTCCCCACATTCCGGCTGGCGGAACTGTACTTGAATTATGCCGAAGCCTTGATCGAGATTGGGGGAAGCAATAATCTCAAGATCGCTAAAAAATATATGGATAAAGTAAGGAAACGCGCAGGCATCCCAGGAGTAGATGAGTCTATTCAGAAATATGCAAATGATGAATGGAAAGGAAAAGAAAATGAACAGGAAACTTTACGCCAATTTGTCCGCCAGGAACGACAAATAGAATTCTATCTGGAAGGACAACGTTTTTGGGATTTGAGACGTTGGAAAATAGCGGAAAAACTGGATGAACCTTTCTTGTGCTGGAATATTGAAGGAGCCAGTGTAGAGGAATTCTTTAAAGCTCCACAACCCAACATGACATTAACGAATCATTTCTATAAATCACAATATCTGTTGCCAATCAGTGCCAGTGAACTGGAAAAGACTCCGCAAATCATTCAAAATCCATTCTATTAATATTCACCATGAAGAACAATCAACTTATGATTGGACTTGCTCTATTAGCTCCACTCTCTTCCTTTGCGGAAGAGAATGGAGCTAATAAGAAAAAGCCCAATATTATCTATATTCTTGCAGATGATCTGGGTATATCGGAATTAGGTTGTTATGGCCAGCAGTTAATTGAAACTCCTAATATCGACCGGTTATCACAAGAAGGAATGACATTCAGCAACCATTACTCCGGGACAGCAGTGTCAGCTCCATCGCGCTGTGTCCTCTTTACCGGATTACATACCGGGCACGCCTATATACGGGGGAATGACGAAATGGCTTCACGTGGAGATGTTTGGAATCATAAAGCTGTATTAGCTGATTCGACCCTGGAAGGCCAACGCCCCGTTCCGGCAGAAACGGTAATGATTCCGGCAGTCATGAAGCAAGCCGGCTACACAACGGCCTGTATCGGAAAATGGGGATTGGGGTATCCCGGTTCTGCCAGTACCCCAAACAAAATGGGATTTGACTTTTTCTACGGATATAATTGCCAAAGAGAAGCTCATACCTACTACCCTCCATTTTTATATAGAAACGAACATCGGGAATATCTGAATAATCCATTGGTAGTCCCCCACACCAAACTGGATAAAGGTGCAGACCCATACGAAGAAAAAAGCTATGCGAAATATACTCTCAATGAGTATGCACCGGACCTGATGTACAAAGAAATACTCAACTTTATCGACCTTACTAAAGATAACCCTTTCGTCTTATTCTGGACGACGCCCCTTCCCCATGTTCCCTTACAAGCACCGGAAAAATGGGTAAAGCATTATGTGAACAAGTTTGGAGATGAAAAACCATACACAGGCAATAAAGATTATTTTCCCTGCCGTTATCCTCGCGCAACCTATGCTGCCATGATCAGCTACTGGGATGAACAGATCGGGGGACTTATTAATAAACTTAAAGAACTGGGAATCTATGACAATACCATCATCATTTTTACCAGTGACAACGGGCCGACTTTCAATGGCGGAAGCGATTCTTTCTTTTTCGATAGTGCTAAACCATTCAAAAGTGAATGGGGCTGGGGCAAAGCATCGCTCCGCGAAGGAGGCATTCGTGTTCCGATGATTGCCAGTTGGCCTAAAAAGATAAAAGCCGGTAGTAAAAGTGATCTCATCTGTGCCTTTTGGGACATTATGCCTACTTTCTGTGAGATTGCAAAAGTAGAATGCCCGACTACGGACGGAATCAGCTTTTTGCCGGAATTACTAGACAAAAAACAGAATAAACATGATTTCTTATATTGGGAATTTCCCGATAGCGGAGGCCAAAAAGCTGTCCGAATGGGCAAATGGAAGGGTATTGTATTGAATATTTTTAAAGGAAACAGGAAAATTCAATTATATGATCTGGATTCTGATCCCAGAGAACAGACAGATGTTGCCAGATACCACCCGGAAATCGTGAAAAGAATGGAGGATATTATGAAGCAGGAACATATCGAACCGGAACTAGCTTCATTCAAAATGCCTCATTAGAGCCTTAAATAAATCATTATTCATTCTGCTTATTCGGAATGAATAATGATTTATAATTTCAATGCCACCTATCTCAGTCATCCTCAATCTTTACGGCTGTACCGTTAGCAGTCACCATTAGCATACTGCCACTACCTCCTACTGTCTCGTAATCCAAATCAACACCTATCACGGCATTTGCTCCTAACTGAGCAGCTTGTGCCTGCATTTCCTGCAAAGCGGTATCTTTAGCTTTGCGCAATACTTCTTCGTACGCTCCGGAACGCCCTCCTACAATATCGCGGATACTTGCAAACAAGTCACGAAACACATTGGCACCTATGATTGTTTCTCCGGAAACGATTCCATAATATTTCACTATTCGTTTTCCCTCAATAATGGGAGTTGTTGTTATTAACATTGTCTTTTTCTCTTTAAGTTATTTGCAATTCTATATATTAGACGTAAACCGTCCTAAAAAAGTTGCAGCTATACCGTAATTTATTTACGATATAGCTGCCATTAATGTTAAAGAGAGAGAATTTATAATATAAGCATGGTCTCACGACCCTCCAGATATTCCATGAATATTTGTTTCTTTACTCATTAGACGCAAGAAAACTCAAATCACTGCACTTTGGGTATTCTTTTTTTAGTTAAAGAATAAAAAAATCGCTATTCCACAGAAATAGCGATTCATATCTTTAAAACATCTTGCTGACACGTTCAATCCCGGCCACCAATATATCAATTTCCGATTTCGTATTGTACATGGCAAACGAAGCCCGCACTGTCCCCTCTATGCCAAGGCGTTGCATCAAAGGTTGGGCACAATGATGTCCTGTACGGACGGCAATACCTAAGCGGTCGAGTAAAGTTCCGAGATCGAAATGATGAATGTCGCCGACAAGGAAGGATATCACCGCTCCACGGTCAGCAGCTTCACCGAATATACGCATAGTAGGAATTTCTTTCAGACGTTGCAGAGCATAAGTTGTCAGTTCATGCTCATGGGCGGCTATTTGCTCCAGACCGATACCATTCACATAATCGAGTGCTCTCGCCAGTCCGGTAGTTCCGATATAGTCAGGTGTACCGGCTTCAAACTTGAAAGGAAGTTCATTGAAAGTCGTTTTTTCAAAAGAGACATGCTGAATCATCTCTCCTCCTCCCTGGTAAGGCGGAAGGCGGTCCAGCCATTCTTCCTTTCCATAAAGTACGCCGACACCTGTCGGACCATATATTTTATGAGCGGAGAACACGAGAAAATCGGCATCCAAATCCTGTACGTCCACTTTCATGTGAGGGATAGACTGAGCTGCATCAATCAGACAGGGTACACCGTGAGCATGTGCTGTTGCAATCATTTCCTTCACCGGATTCACCGTACCCAATACGTTCGACACATGCACCACACTGACAATCTTCGTGCGTTCGGAGAATAATTTTTCGTATTCGTCCAACAACAGTTCGCCTTTGTCGTTCATCGGAATCACTTTGATTGCAATACCTTTACGAGCAGCCAGAAGTTGCCAGGGGACAATATTACTATGATGTTCCATTACAGAAAGGATCACCTCATCCCCTTCTTGCATAAACTCGTCACCAAAACTGGAAACAAGCAAGTTTATGCTTTCCGTTGTTCCCCGTGTGAACACCACTTCACTCGTGCTGCGGGCATTGATAAACTGACGTACCGTTTCACGAGAGGCTTCGTGCAGTTCCGTAGCCTGCTGTGAAAGATAATGCACTCCGCGATGCACATTTGCATTGACGGAATAATACTCATCTACCAATGCATCAACCACCAGACGGGGTTTCTGAGTCGTCGCACCATTATCGAAATAAACCAATGGCTTACCGTAAACCGTACGGCTCAATATCGGGAAATCCTCACGTATCTTTTGAATATCCATGTTTATTCGCTATTACTCATTTACAAATCGCACAACCCTGACATCTGTTCAACTCACCACGGAAACGTTTCTCAACCAACAGATGCAAGCGATCTTTCAGCGCATCCAGACGAATGGTATCAATCACTTCGTTGACAAACGCAAACATCAGAAGCAGACGAGCTTCTTTCTCGTTGATTCCACGGGAACGCATATAAAACAATGCATTCTCATCAAGCTGTCCCACCGTTGCTCCATGCGAACATTTCACATCGTCCGCATAAATCTCCAACTGCGGCTGCGTGTACATTCTAGCATCACGTGTAGCGCAAAGATTACGGTTTGTCTGTTGAGAATTTGTATGTTGGGCGTCAGGACGTACCAGCACTAATCCGGCAAATGCACCTATCGACTGATCATCGAGTACATATTTGAATAATTCATTACTTGTACAATTCGGAACCGCGTGATCAATACTTGTATTATTATCTATATGCTGGTTCTTATCAGCAATCGCCATTCCGCAAAGATTAATTTCAGCACCTTCTCCTGCCAGCAATACCTCCGTAGTATTACGGGTAGTGCCATTATGCAAAGTCATACCATTCAGCAAAACGTTACTGTTTGCTTCCTGCTTTACATATAAATTACTAATACGGACAGTACTTGTATGTGTTTCTTCCAACTCATACAAATCAAACACCGTATTCTCTCCCGCAAAGACTTCTATTACCTGTGTTGCAAGGAAGTTCACATTATCCATAGCATGATCACAAATCAGCAGACGGGCTTGTGCACCATCTTCCAGAATAATCAACACACGGCGGTTCACCATGAAATTGACATCTGCACGAAGAATATTCACCAACTGGATAGGTTTTTCCACTACTACATTCTTCGGCACATAGAAAATTACGCCATCTTGCGCAAAAGTCGTATTAAAGGCGGTCACACCATCTTTTGAAGTATCCGCCAGTTTGCCGTAATACTTCTTCACCAATTCGGGATGTTGCCTGGCCACCTCTTTCAAGCTGCCAAATATCACGCCTTCCGGCAAACGACTTTTGGGAAGGGCCTTGTCATAGAAAGCATCATTCACCACAAAATACAGGGCAGTGCTCATATTCGGCACATCGCACTTGAACACTTCATACGGATTGACCGGAATAGCCAAGCGATTCAGGTTCAAACCAAAGTCTGGTTCAAAATACTTGCTTACATCCGTATATTTGTACTTCTCCATTTTGCGGGTCGGGAATCCGATTCGCTCAAAATCGGCAAAGGCAGCAGCACGAGGCGCATTCAGCACTTCAGCGCTATGTTTGCAGATCATAGCTTCCGTCTGCGAGAAGAGTTCTATATATTGTTGTTCCGCATTCATCGTCATTCTCCTACTTCTTTCTTTATCCAATCATATCCTTTTTCTTCCAGTTCAAGAGCAAGTTCCGGTCCGGCAGTTTTCACGATACGACCTTTATAAAGAACATGCACGATATCCGGTTTGATATAATCAAGCAGACGTTGATAGTGAGTGATAACAATTGTGCTTGTTTCGGGAGTTTTCAATTTGTTCACTCCTTCCGCAACGATACGAAGAGCATCGATATCCAGACCGGAGTCCGTCTCGTCAAGAATGCTTAAACGTGGTTCCAACATCGCCATTTGGAAAATCTCGTTCCGTTTCTTTTCACCACCGGAGAAACCTTCGTTTACCGAACGGTTAGCCAATTTGTTATCCAATTCAACCACCGCACGTTTCTCACGCATCAGTTTCAGGAACTCGCTGGCAGTCAGCGCAGGCAGACCTTTGTATTTGCGTTGTTCGTTTACGGCAGCACGCATAAAGTTTACCATACTCACTCCCGGAATCTCCACCGGATACTGGAAACTAAGGAAAATACCTTCATGACTACGATCTTCCGGACTCAACTCCAACAGATTCTTTCCATAAAAAGTGATTGAACCTTTCGTTACCTCAAAAGCCGGATTCCCCACCAGTACCGACGACAAAGTACTCTTACCGGAACCATTCGGTCCCATAATTGCATGTACTTCGCCCGGTTTCACCGTCAGGTTAATGCCTTTCAATATCTCTTTGCCATTAATGCTGGCATGCAGGTCTTTTATTTCTAACATAATCACTTTTATTTTTTATCCTACACTTCCTTCCAAGGAGATAGTAAGCAACTTCTGTGCTTCTACCGCAAATTCCATTGGAAGTTTATTCAATACTTCTTTCGCATATCCGTTCACAATCAGTCCGATAGCGTCCTCTGTCGGAATACCGCGCTGGTTGCAATAGAAAATCTGGTCTTCACTGATCTTGCTTGTCGTAGCTTCATGTTCCACTACCGCTGTCTCATTATGAATATCCATATATGGGAAAGTATGTGCACCGCACTTATCTCCCAACAACAAAGAGTCACACTGGCTGTAATTACGGGCATTATCCGCTTTCTCCGCTACACGGACCAGTCCGCGATACGAATTCTCGCTGTGACCGGCAGAAATACCTTTGCTGACAATTGTACTACGTGTATTCTTACCGAGATGAATCATCTTCGTACCTGTATCCGCCTGCTGATAGTTATTAGTCACAGCCACAGAATAAAATTCTGCTGTCGAATTATCACCTGTCAGGATACAGGAAGGATATTTCCAGGTAATCGCCGAACCGGTTTCCACTTGTGTCCAGGAAAGTTTGCTATCCACTCCTTTGCAGTTACCTCGCTTCGTCACAAAATTGTATACACCGCCTTTACCTTCGGCATCTCCCGGATACCAATTCTGAACCGTACTGTATTTCACTTCTGCACGGTCATGCACGATAATCTCTACAATAGCAGCGTGCAGTTGATTCTCATCCCGCATCGGAGCCGTACATCCTTCCAGATAAGATACATACGAATCATCATCCGCCACAATCAGCGTACGTTCAAATTGTCCCGTGTTACGGGCATTGATACGGAAATAAGTAGAAAGCTCCATAGGACAACGCACCCCCTTCGGAATATACACAAAAGAACCGTCGGAGAATACAGCTGAGTTCAATGCGGCAAAGAAATTATCACGGTAACCGACTACCGAACCAAGGTACTTCTTCACCAAGTCCGGATGTTCACGCACCGCTTCACTGAACGAACAGAAAATAATTCCTTTTTCCATTAATGTTTCCTTGAAGGTAGTCTTTACTGAAACCGAGTCCATTACGGCATCAACCGCCATTCCACTCAAGGCCATTTGTTCTTCCAAAGGAATTCCCAACTTATTGAAGGTCTTTATTAGTTCAGGATCAACCTCATCCATGCTCTTCGGCCCTTCCTTTTTCTTAGTAGGATCAGCATAGTAAGAAATAGCCTGATAATCAATCTCCGGAATACGGAGATGTGCCCATGTGGGCATTTCCAGCGTCAGCCAGTGGCGGTACGCTTTCAATCGGAACTCCAGCAACCACTCCGGTTCGTCCTTTTTCGATGAAATCAAACGAATCACATCCTCATTAAGTCCACGCTCAATGATGTCTGTATGCACCTCCGTGGTGAAGCCATATTTGTACTTCTCCTGCGTTAGTTCCTTTACATATTTATTGGGTTCTTCTTGTTGCATCTTTATTCTCTAATATATATTGTTGCGTCATACTCTTAGCAGCAGGGAAAAAGATTCCCGCAAACGTTTCTATCGGATAATATAACAAAGATTCGCTCTTTTTTGTTGCACTAATTAACTTATTATCGCCATCCATAAACTCTATCAGACAAATCACCAGACTTGTTAACAATAGAAATTTAAGTGCTCCCAGCACACAACCGAGCCAACGGTTCAACCAATCCAGCGAAACCGCTTTCATTGCCTTTGTCAGCAACGAAGCCACCAATAAGAATATCAGTGGAACGGCTATCCAGATGATAATAAAAGCCAATACCTGTGCAACAGTCATCGAATCAGTCACCGTTGGACAAAGCTTTTCCGCTAAAGTGGTATACAAAGCCTTCGCCGCCAGCAAACCGACTATTAATCCCAGTATAGAAGCCAACTGACGAATAAAGCCTTTCATAAAGCCTACTATTGCGCCTGCACCTATTATAATAAGGATAATAATATCAATCGTTGCCATATTTCTCTATAAAAAGAAAAAAGAGGCACGGAGTTATAATTCACTCTGTGCCTCCGTTTATTCTTAATTCAGTACAAATTATAATGTCTGTTTCACTTCTATTTCTTCGAATGCCTCGATCATATCGCCTACCTTCATGTCGTTGCAGTTCACTAAGCTGATACCACACTCAAAGTTTGTACCTACTTCCTTCACATCGTCCTTGAAGCGTTTCAGCGCATTGATATTCCCGGTAAAGATTACGATACCGTCGCGAATCAGACGAGCCTTGTCGCTTCGTTTCACCTTTCCGGTTTTCACCATTGCACCGGCTACCAAACCTACTTTCGTGATATTGAACACCTCGCGGATTTCGATAGTAGCAGTCACCTGCTCCTTCACTTCCGGCGCCAACATACCTTCCATAGCAGACTTCACCTCTTCAATTGCATCGTAGATGACAGAGTACTTACGGATATCGACACCTTCCTGTTCAGCCATCTTAGCGGCAGCACCTGAAGGACGTACCTGGAATCCCACGATAATCGCATCTGAAGCAGCGGCCAGAGAAACATCCGATTCGGAAATTGCTCCCACGCCCTTATGGATGACATTTACCTGAATTTGTTCCGTAGACAACTTGATCAACGAGTCGCTCAATGCTTCCACAGAACCATCCACGTCACCCTTAACGATAATATTCAATTCCTGGAAGTTACCCAAAGCGATACGACGACCCAATTCATCCAAAGTAAGAATCTTCTGCGTACGCAAGCCTTGTTCACGAGCCAACTGTTCACGTTTGTTGGTGATTTCACGAGCTTCCTGGTCGCTTTCTACCACATGGAAAGTGTCACCGGCAGCAGGAGCACCGTTCAATCCCAGAATCAATGCCGGTTCAGCAGGACCCGCTTCTTTGATACGTTGATTACGTTCATTGAACATAGCCTTCACACGACCATAGCTAGTTCCGGCCAATACGATATCTCCGACTTTCAGAGTACCGTTAGATACCAATACCGTAGCTACATAACCACGTCCCTTGTCAAGTGAAGACTCGATAATAGATCCCGTAGCGTTACGGTTCGGGTTTGCCTTCAAGTCGAGCATTTCGGCTTCCAGCAATACCTTTTCCAACAAATCTTCCACTCCCATACCTTTCTTGGCAGAGATATCTTGTGACTGATACTTACCACCCCATTCTTCAACAAGGTAATTCATAGCAGCCAATTCTTCTTTAATCTTATCCGGATTTGCAGTCGGTTTATCCACCTTATTGATAGCAAACACAATAGGTACACCCGCCGCCATTGCATGGTTGATGGCCTCCTTTGTCTGCGGCATCACGTTATCATCCGCCGCTACAATAATAATCGCAATATCCGTTACTTTCGCACCACGGGCACGCATAGCGGTAAACGCCTCATGTCCCGGAGTATCAAGGAATGTAATACGGCGACCGTCTTCCAACTTCACATTGTATGCACCGATATGTTGTGTGATACCTCCGGCTTCACCGGCAATCACATTCGCCTTACGGATATAGTCAAGCAATGAAGTCTTACCATGGTCAACATGTCCCATTACAGTAACAATCGGAGCACGCGGCTGCAAATCTTCCGGAGCATCTTCTTCTTCCACGATAGCCTGTGCCACTTCCGCACTTACATATTCGGTCTTGAAACCAAATTCTTCGGCCACCAGATTGATTGTTTCCGCATCCAGACGCTGGTTGATAGAAACCATGATGCCAATACTCATACAAGTAGCAATAACCTGGTTGACAGAAACGTCCATCATTGTAGCTAATTCATTAGCTGTAACAAATTCGGTCAGCTTCAATACTTTGCTGTCTGCCATTTCCTGATCTTCCAGTTCCTGCATACGGTTGGAAGCCATTTCACGTTTCTCCTTACGGTATTTGGAAGTCTTGTTCTTACCTTTAGTGGTCAGACGAGCCAAGGTTTCTTTTACCTGTTTTGCTACATCTTCTTCACTTACTTCCTGTTTGATAACCGGCTTTTTGAAACGATCCTTGTTATTGTTTCTTCTATTATTGTTGTTATTGTTACCTTGGTTATTACCACCATTATTATTACCGCCTTTGCCTTGCACATTCGGTCTCGGAGCTGCAAAGTTGGAAGTTGCAACGTTATTCACATCCACCTTCTCTTTGCTGATACGATTCCGTTTTTTCTTGTTACCGGCTGCATCCGCGTTATCTTTCGGTCCGCTCTTAGCCTGTTTGGCATCATCTTTACGGATTTCCTTGATAATCGCTTCCTTCATCAGTTTCTTCTGATCCTGGCGGATTTTCTCTTTTTCTTCACGTTCACGACGTTTCTCTTCCTTCGATTTCTTCTTAGGGCGAGTTGACTGATTCAATGCTGCAAGGTCAATCTGACCGATTACATTAATCTTTGCTCCCAGTTCCGGCTGACGGATCTTGAAAACCTCGTCTTCCTTAGGAGCGTCTTTTTCTTCCGAAACGACTTCTGTCGATGCTACTGCTTCCACAGGCTTTTCTTCTTTTTTATGTTCTTCTGCCTTCACAGGTGCTTCTACCTTCTTCGGCTCTTCCTTAATCACTTCTTCCACTACCACTTTTTCAACTTCTGCCGGTTTCGGTTCTGCTACAGGTTCCGGTTGTTTCACCACCATAGGTTCGGCCGGAGTTGGAGCAGGTGCCACCACCTCTTCCTTTTTTACTTCAGGCTCTTTCTTTTCGGGTTCTTTCTTCACTTCCGGTTCAACGACAGGGCGTTCCGCTACTATCGGACGTTCCACCACAGGACGTTCTACCACAGTTTCCTTTTTCTGTTCCGGTTCCTTTTCTACTTTATCAGTTTTACGACCGTTTAATTTATCCAAATCAATTTTACCGACAGGTTTAAACTTCGGACGTGCATCCTCAGGTACGACTGTCTTGATCACATCTTCCGACTTCGGTTTTTCCTGTTGCTTTTCGAAGCCTTCAATCGAAACCGATGCCTTATTACGATCCTTATTCTGACGTTCCTGAATGAAACGCTCCGATTCAAGTCTAAGGTTCTTATCCGTACTAAACTCTTTTACGAGTATAGCGTACTGCTCCTCGCTAATTTTTGTATTAGGATTAGCCTCAACGGTATACCCTTTCTTTTGCAGGAACTCAACTACCGTCGCGATTCCTACATTCAAATCTCTTGTAACTTTGTTTAACCTTATCGTCATATTTTAAATTTAATGAATAAATGGAGCGAAGAAAATCTCAATCGTAATTGCCTATTACTCTTGTCCTTGTTCCGGTTCTTGTTCCGGTTCTTCTTCTTCAAACTCCGATTTCAAAATGCGTATTACCTCGTCCACTGTCTCTTCTTCCAAGTCCGTCTTTTCAATCAACATCTCACGAGGAGCATTCAACACAGCCTTCGCTGTATCGATGCCGATAGCTTTGATAGCGTCGATCACCCATCCGTCGATTTCGTCTCTAAACTCGTCGAGATAGATATCTTCGTCAGCTACATTCTCATCCAACTCACGGAACACGTCGATAGTGTACTCAGTTAACATACTGGCCAGTTTGATATTCAAACCGCCTTTACCGATAGCCAGCGAAACTTCTTCCGGTTTGAGGAATACCTCTGCTTTCTTCTCTTCCTCGTTCAGACGAATAGAAGAAATCTTAGCCGGGCTTAAAGCGCGCTGTATAAACAATGAGATGTTCGATGTATAATTGATTACGTCGATGTTCTCATTGCGAAGTTCACGAACAATGCCATGAATACGACTTCCCTTTACACCTACACAGGCTCCTACAGGGTCGATTCTGTCATCGTAAGATTCCACCGCGATCTTGGCACGTTCGCCGGGGATACGGGCAATCTTCTTGATGGTAATCAAACCATCATTAATTTCGGGTACTTCCATCTCGAACAGGCGTTGCAGGAAAACGGGAGAAGTACGTGACAAGATTATCTTAGGATTATTATTCTTGTTATCCACGCGGGCAACTACTGCACGAGCCGTTTCACCTTTACGATAAAAGTCGCTCGGGATTTGTTCGGTCTTAGGTAACAGCAATTCGTTTCCTTCATCGTCTAAAAGCAACATCTCTTTTTTCCAGATCTGATATACTTCTGCATTGATGATAGTACCTACCTTATCTATATATTTATTATAAATACTGTCTTTTTCGAGTTCCAGAATCTTGGAAGCCAGTGTCTGGCGAAGATTCAGGATCGCACGACGTCCGAACTTGGCAAAGATAACCTCGTCAGTCACCTCTTCACCTTCTTCGTAAGAAGCATCAATTTTCTGTGCTTCGCTCAACGAAATCTGCATATTCGGGTTAGTCAAATCTTCATCGGCCACAACTTCACGGTTACGCCATATCTCGAAGTCACCCTTGTCCGGGTTCACGATTACGTCGTAATTTTCATCGGTGCCAAACATTTTCGCGATTACGCTACGGAACGACTCTTCGAGTACGCTAACCATCGTCGTTCTATCGATATTCTTCAGTTCCTTAAATTCCGAAAATGTATCAATCAAGCTGATTGTTTCTTCTTTTTTGGCCATAACTATTTAAAGCTAATTAAGTATTTAGTATATTTTATTTGCTCATAAGTAAAGGTTTCGTCTTCTTCCACCAGCTTTGGTCGCTTGGCTCCTTCGAGTTTCACCTTCTTTTGTACGGTTACCGTAAACTTCTCTTCATCGGCATCCTTTAGGATACCGGTCAGTTTCTGTCCGCCTTTGGTCATCACTTCCACTTCTTGTCCGATGTGGATGTAATACTGTTGCAGCACTTTAAAGGGCTGTCCTATACCGGCCGACCCTACTTCCAGTTCATAATCTTCCTCTTCACGGTTCAGTTTCGATTCAATGTAGCGGCTAAGCTCCACGCAATCTTCAATCCAAACGCCTTCTGCATGGTCAATTTCGACCACAATTTTGTCATCCGGGCTCACAGTTACCTCTACCAAAAAGTAATCTTTTCCTTCCAGCCACTCTTCAACAATCTGACAAACAGTTTTCTTTTCTATCATTTATTAGCTATTAAGAACAAAAAAAGGAGCTTAATTGCCCCTCCACCTTTCATCCGTTTTCGGTTGCAAAGATATAAATAATCTATTCGACTACAAAACATTAAAGAAAAAAAGTATGAATTAACAGTGCGATATTCGTATCTTTACGCCGCAATTAAAAAAAATAACAACTATGGCGCATCGTCTCAACACCAACAAACAGTTCATGGTCGGCAATGGAATCCTCGCTTTTGCCGTCATTTTTGTCGTAGTGATTTTCATCTATATGAGTATGCGACTGCAACAGAAGCAACAGGAAGAACGACATTTTATCGAAACATATACGATTAGTCTGGTCAAAGGCTTTACCGGCGATTCAATTTCTTTGTTTGTCAACGACAGTCTCATTTCCAATAAGACTATCATAGAAGAACCTTATACAGTGGAAGTCGGTCGTTTTGCCGAGCAGAGTGCATTGTTAATTGTAGATAACAAAACTGAATTAGTATCGACTTTCGACCTAAGCGAAAGAGGGGGTAATTATCAGTTTGAGAAAGAGGAAGACGGAATTAAGCAACTGGCGAAATAAACGGTAAAGCAAGATAAAGACAAAGGAACTCTTTTATATTTCTGTCCGATATTTCTTCAGTTCTCCCCGTAGAGCAAGAGCTTTTCCTTCCGTGAATTGATTCAGTAGAGACCAAAAACGTTCACTATGATTCATCTCACGGGTATGACATAGTTCATGCAAAAGCACATAATCAATCAAATAAGAAGGCAACAAAACGAGGTAATAGGATAAATTAATATCCTTCTTTGTCGAACAACTCCCCCACCGCCCCTGACTGGAATTTATCTTCACGCTTGCATAGGGCAATCCGCATTGTTTGGAAAGACGGTCTAAACGTGGAGGAAGAATACTTTTTGCATTCCGCCTCAACGATTCTTCAATCACCTTTCGTAGCCAACTCTGCAATTTCTCATCAGTAAAGTCCGCATTTGGCGGACAAATAATCTGCATACATCCCAATCGGGAATTTGCCAGAAACTGCTCTTTCTCTCCGGACACCAAAGACAACTTGAAATATTCTGCATCAATCTTATAATTCAAATCAATTAACGGACGATTCAATCGTTGACGAGAAGCCAGCAACTTACTACGTAAATCTTCAATCGCCCGTTTTACCTCTTTCATCGTTGTGCCGGAAGGGACTGAAACGTATACCGCATCACTCTTTGTACGAAAGACAAGACTTTTAGCACGCAAATTAACACGCACTATTAACCGTCCAAGTTCTTCATCTTCTATAATTGCTTCCTTCATCATAAGTCTCCTAATAACAGGTACAAAAGTAATAAAAAAAAGATTCTTCCACTCTTAGAAACATAAAAGGGCTACTGCATCTCGCGGTAGCCCATTTATTTAGTTAGTTTCATTATAAAAATTTGAGAGAATTGAAAACTTCACAGTTTCGCTTTCGATGTTGTTTTAATTAAGCACACTAACTATATTATATGTTTAAAGCAAATGAAAATGTCTATTCGTTTATAACTTGCACCTTGTGGTTAACCCTCGCCAAACTATCGGCTAGAACCTGTTCCGCTTTCACATCATTTGAAATAGCGACCGATGGTGCTGTTACTTGTTTACCAATGGTATCCGTTGCCAATACACTTCCGTCATCTCCGGAGAAAGAATGTTGTGCCACATTCCCCAAAGAAAGGATGATTGCAATCACGGCAGCGGCTTTGAACAGAGGAATAAAACGACCAGTCAGTGTCAAGCGTTTCGCTTTTACGACCGTAGGCTCCACCTCTGCCAGAATACGTGTATCAAAGTCTTCGCCCAGTCCTACTTCCTGCTGAACCTGTTGATAAACAAACAGGTTTTTATAGCGAAGCAAATGAGCAGGAACTTCCTCCTTTGCGAAGAAGTCGCGCAATGTTGCTTCCTCCTCAACGGAAGTTTCGCATTGCCAGTATCGCTCCAGGAGCTGTTCTATATCCTTATAATCCATATTCGTCAATTTCTAAATACCTTTGTTTTACTTTTTGTCTGGCTCTGAAGAGGTTCACTTTAACTTGTTCCTCTGTCAGATTCAGCAACCCTGCAATTTTCTTATAGCTTTCACCTTCAATGTCCCTCAGTTGCATGATAAGCCGCTGTTTTTCGGGAAGTTCGTTGACCAACCTATTGATGATGTTCATTTTTTCATCATGAATCATCCGATCGTACGGACTGTTTGCATCAGGTTCTTCCTCCATTTCGGGGGTGAGTTCCACGTTTTGAGCCTCTTTCTTCTGACTCCGGTCTATCGCAAGGTTCTTTGCCACTATCAGGCAATAGGCTTCAACCGATTCAAATTGCGACCACTCATCCCGCTTGCTCCACACTCTTATCATGGTGTCCTGAACGACATCCTCGGCTTCTGCCCTATCCAGGGTGATTCTGAGCGCCAATCGAAAGAGTTTGTCCTTCAACGGCAAAATATCGTTTCGGAAGCTGATTTCTTGCATCTCTATAATAATGACGGGCTAGGATATGAAAAGTTACAGTCGCCCACTACTTTTTTTTGAATTATTTTTTTATTCTTGTTCCACCAGAGTTATTAATCGCTGATGCTAAGGTGATTACCACTTCAGATACTCCTGCATTTATTGCTTCAAAAGAATTCTCCAACTTGGGAATCATACCTCCCTGAATAACGCCATCAGCTACATATTGTTCAAATTCGGCACGGGTGATTTGGGGAATCACACTGTCGTCATCATTCTCGTCACGCAACACGCCTTTCTTCTCAAAACAATATACCAATGTCACATCAAACAGGGCCGACAACGCTTTCGCCGTTTCTCCGGCAATGGTATCTGCATTCGTGTTCAGCATATTGCCGTGTCCGTCATGCGTCAATGGAGCCATTACCGGAACCACTCCCTTATGTATCAAATCGGATAACAAAGTAGCGTCCACCTTTTCCACGTCACCTACAAAACCGTAGTCTACCTCTTTCACCGGGCGTTTCACCGAACGAATCACGTTCATATCCGCCCCGGTTAATCCGAGTGCATTGACTCCGCGTGCCTGCAGACCTGCCACAATATTTTTATTCACTAATCCGCCGTATACCATCGTTACGACCTTCAAAGTTTCAGCATCGGTAATCCGACGACCATTTACCATTTTGCTTTCAATACCCAGTTGTGCGGCAATCTTTGTAGCCGAACGGCCGCCGCCGTGAACCAAAACTTTATGTCCGGCGATAGCGGCAAAGTCATTTAACAACTGACGAAGGGTGGCTTCCTCTTCTACGATTTTGCCACCCACCTTAATTACAGTTAGTTTTTCTCTCATTTCTATTCTAAATACGTATATCCATAAAGTCCCGAACGGTAGTTGGAAAGGAATTCTTTTCCTTCTTCCAAAGAGATTTTGCCTTCCTTTACTGATTTCGTCACCCAAGTTTCGAGCGTACGAACCAGCTTCTTCGGATTATACTGCACGTAGTCCAATACTTCCGCCACCGTTTCTCCGTCAATAATCTGTTCGATATTATATCCTTTCTCGTTCACAGAGACATGCACTGCATTCGTATCACCGAACAAGTTGTGCATATCCCCCAAAATCTCTTGATAAGCACCTACCAGGAAAACAGCTACATAATAAGGTTCTGTTTTCTTCAGGCTATGTACAGGCAGATAATGAGCTACATTACGGGTAGAGATAAAGTTCGCAATCTTACCGTCGGAGTCACAGGTAATATCCTGCAAAGTAGCCGAGCGGTCCGGTTTTTCATCCAGCCGTTGAATAGGCATAATCGGGAATATCTGGTCTATCGCCCAGGAATCCGGCAACGATTGGAACAGTGAGAAGTTACAGAAATATTTATCCGCAAGCAGCTTGGACAATCCTCGGAATTCGTCAGGCGCATGTTTCAGGCCTTCGGCAATCTGATTAATCTCACGTGTGATCGACCAGTACAGGCGTTCAATCTGTGCACGGGTTTTCAAGTCGACAATTCCGTGACTGAACAAATCCAACGCTTCCTCACGAATCTGTTGCGCATCATGCCATGCCTCCAACATTTTATTCTGATTCAACGAATCCCAAATGCCATATAATTCCTGCACCAGTTCATGTGCGTCCGGAGCGATTACTTCTTCATCATCCCATTCGGGTAAAGTGGCAGTCTCCAACACTTCAAAGATAAGCACAGAGTGGTGTGCAGTCAATGCGCGTCCGCTTTCGGTAATAATATTCGGGTGCGGGATACCATTCTTATCGCTGACATCCACCAACGTAGAAATCGAGTCATTCACATATTCCTGAATAGAATAGTTCACGCTGCCTTCGCTGTTGGACGACCGGGTTCCGTCGTAATCAACTCCCAGTCCGCCGCCGATATCCACAAATTCCACTTTGAACCCCATAGCATGAAGTTGGACATAAAACTGTGAAGCCTCACGCAAGGCGGTCTTGATGCGACGGATCTTCGTCACCTGACTACCGATATGGAAGTGAATCAGTTTCAGGCAATCTTTCAATCCCTTGCTTTCCATGAAATCGAGCGCTTCGAGCAACTCACTGGAAGTCAGCCCGAATTTGCTGGCATCGCCACCCGATTCTTCCCATTTTCCGCTACCGGAAGAAGCCAGTTTAATACGAATACCGATATTAGGTTGCACATTCAACTGCTTCGCCATTTTTGCAATCAGTTTCAGCTCATTCATCTTCTCCACAACAAGGAAGATACGTTTACCCATTTTCTGGGCAAGCAAAGCCAGTTCAATGTAACTCTCGTCTTTATAGCCGTTACATACAATCAATGAGTCAGAATCCGTATTAACAGCAATCACAGCATGCAGTTCAGGTTTAGAACCCGCCTCCAGTCCGAGATTGAATTTCTTTCCGTGGCTGATAATCTCCTCCACCACAGGGCGCATCTGGTTGACCTTAATCGGATAGATAATAAAGTTCTCCGCCTTATAACCGTATTCTTCGGCTGCCTGTTTAAAGCAGGACGACATCTTTTCAATACGATTATCCAGAATATCCGGAAAACGCACCAACGTGGGAGCCGCTACATCTCTCAGTTGTAACTCGTCGACCAACTCTTTCAAATCAACAGCTACCCCATCTCTACGCGGTGTAACAACAACATGACCTTTGTCATTAATACCAAAGTACGAGGTTCCCCAACCTGTAATGTTGTAGAGTTCCTCAGAATCTTCAATACGCCACTTTCTCATTTTTCTGTAATTCAGTGTTTTTAGTAAATAATTGGACGGCAAAAATACAGATTTATCTACATGTTGCCAATTAATTAGACATTATTTCTTTCAGTCGGTCCATATATCCGCTGTTTCCGTTACGGGCGTCATAGCGCCGTGCCAGTTCTTCAGCCTGCTGATAGAAATACCGGCCTAATTCGCTGACAGAGTAAACCCCGTCCGCGCGGTAAAGAGGGAACTCCTCCGGCAAAGCCAGATGAACCTCTGGACGCATCTCATACTTCAAGGCCTCCACCATATCACAGGAGAAACGATATTTCTTCAACGTATTGGTACGCAGGCTCCAGTCAATACACCGTTCGGCATACTCCCAGCCGCGCTCCGGATTCGTCATTAAATAATAAGCGATAAACAGCCCCATATAGAGCAACAGATACTCGTCCTTCTCTCTTCCGGCCAAAGCTTCTTCGGCACGTGTACACATATCGGCGGCAATATCCGGCTTACCCGCTTTTTGTGCATAATAAGCAAGCTTCAGGTAAGCACGCAGGTTAGCTTCATAGCAAGTCACCTGTTTGTTAATCAATGGCTGCGCCCGGCTATAAGCCTCATCAAACTTTCCCGTTTCCAGATAATAATCCAACATAAAGTTCAGTTCACAAGCCTCACACGACTGGTCGTCCATTTTCTCCGCCAGCATCTTATCAATATATTCCTTTGCCTTGTCATACTGCCTCATCCATGTGCATTCCACCGACCAGCGCTGATAATAACTCCGCAAAGAATATCCGTTCCGCAAGATACGGGTCTTATAATCCTCCCCTACCGCTTCCACCTGTTCCATTGGAATCTCCGGAATATCAAAAGTCGAAGACCATATCCATTTATACTTCCACAGCAGATCATCCTCCTTGATTACATCCTTATGATTCTCATAATCATCCAGAATCTTAGAGAACACGGCAATCTCCTCAGTGTCCGCCGAGAGAAGGTTTAGTTCATAAATGAGGTCCAGCCTCATTTCCGTTGCCCATTCCACATCTTCGTTTTCATCAGCGATGCGGATAGCCTCTTTCAACAAATTAGCTTTCTCACGGGGATGCAGGTTTTTATTCTGTGCCTGCAACAGCAGTTTTTGTATTTCAAGTGTGTATTTCATACGCTTTCTTAATTCAGGAAATTTATAAAATCATTCATTTTAGCAGTCATCAATTCACTGAGCGAGTGGTTGAAAAGTTCCATTTCCTCACTGTTCACAGGATACTTGCCCTGAAGGAGTGACTGTACATATAATATATGTACCACATGCTGAAACATTTTATTATCTCCCTGTATTTGCAGTAAAGTACGGACCATTTCATTATCCGCATTAAATGTCAGCGTCGGAGGTATCTGCCTGGTCGTATTGACAGTCCCCAACACAGCCGCTAACGGATTATTGGTACTCTTGGTCGTACTCTCTTTCTCCTCTGCCACAAATATCACCGGAATATCCGCCGGAGTAAAGTGCTTCAACCGGCAGACGCAGCCAAAACGCTTTAACAACTCGTTCGCCTTCGCCTCAAAAGCCCGGAACTCTTTTTTGGCTTCTACCTCCCCAAACTGTTCCAGTAATCTCGAAGGGGATATTTCATCCAAAGTCAGTTCCGGATTCAGGCGGGCATACTTTTTCAACAACGTTTCATCAAACGTATAAGCAGCATTAACCACCAACCATCCTTGTGCTCCGGCAATACGGCGTACCTGCCTGAAATCCTCCAGATTTCTGGTATAACAGATCACATTGTCCGCCGAACGGATACTCCCGAAGCTCCGTACCCCCTTATTCGTCTCAAAAGGAAGATAATCCATAAACAAACGAAGCAACTCATTATCTTCCGAAGCAATCGCCTTGATGTGAAAATGATGCACGTCCAGTATCTTATTAAACATAGCCCGGTTGTTCTGCACCAGTCCCCGCAAATAATCCTTGATAGCCATACCTATCTCCTTGCGGGCATCCTTCAGCAAATCATTGCTTACCAGAGACTCGCGTGAAGCAGTAGACAACAACCCGTCCGCATTCACCAGACAACGGATAAAGAAAGCCCACTGCGGCAACAGATTACAATCATCCTCGCTCAACAGCATACGCTTCAAATACACTTTGTGAGAGTTACGCACAGAAAACTGTGTCCGGAAAGGCAACACATAAAGCACTCCCTCCACCCGACCGCTTTCAGTCCGTATCCGAAAAACATCAAGCGCAGATGATTGAAAAACTTTCGCCCCGTAATCAAGGAGTTCCTTGCGGGTTGCCTTCGGGGCAAGCCATACAGGCGAAGGCGTATTCACCAACTCTTCCTCATCCTGATGATGCAGATAGACAGGATATGGCAACACCTCTCCATAGCCGACCAATATCTTCTTAAATGTATCATATTCAAAAAGATGCATCCAGTCATTCTTGGGATGCAATACCACCTGCGAACCGATAGGACGTTCTTCGGCGGATGACGTCAGTTCATACGTACCGTCCACCTTACCACACCAACAGACAGCCTGCCCGCCCATTGCCGACCGGCTCTCCACCTTGATCTCATCCGTCACTACAAAACAAGACAGCAAACCAATACCAAACCTTCCGATAAAATCATCCGCATCGGGCGTATCCCGTTTCGAGCTTTCCCCGATAACGGTAAGGAAACGATATACCTCCTCCTCTTTCAGCCCGATTCCATTGTCGCGGAATATCACCGTTTTGTCATCATTCAGAAAGACATCAATACGTCCTGCATAATTCTCGTCAATATTGCGCAAAGCTGTAATAGCATCCACACAGTTCTGCAACAACTCACGGACAAAGGTATTCGGATTACTATAAATATGCTCTGACAACAAGGCAATCATTCCTTTGAGATTGACTTGAAACAGATTATTCCCTTCTTTCTCCATGCCTACTTACTATTTTCTCCTCCTTCCGGTGATCTTAAGGGCCTTTTCGTTACCATTTTCAGCAGCCTTCTCGAACCACTCCATTGCTATATCATCGTTTTCTTCCACACCATTTCCCGTCAGGTAAGCGTTTCCTAGTTCAAATTGAGCCTTATCATTATTCTTTTCGGCAGCTTTCAACAGCCATTGCACAGCTGCTTCCGGGTCAGGCGTACAGCCTTCGCCATACATTTGCATCTTACCCAGATAATATGCGGCACCGATATTCTCATTACCGGCCGCATCCGTAAACCAACGGTAAGCCTCCGCATAATTCTGCTTCACACCCACTCCGTTGTAATAACAAAGTCCGGTACGATACATACTCGTCACATTACCGTTATCCGCAGCCAGTGTATAATATTTAAAGGCTTCCGTCTCATTATCCTCTACACCGATACCCATTTCGTAACAGATACCCAGTCCTTCGTTATACCATTCGTATTCGGCAGCTTTCTTAAAGTAAGCAAACGCCTTTTCCGACTCGTTCAGACTATCATAATCATACAAATAATAATCCCCCATGCGCAGCATCGCCATAGGAATCTCATTCGCAACAGCCTTTTCGTACCATTCCACGGCTTTCTTGTTATCTTCCAAACAAGGACCGCACCCGAAGAAATAATAATCTCCCATTTTAAACTGGGCGTAACCATAATCCTGTTCCGCTGCCCGTGTCATATATTCCACAGCCTTTTGCGGGTTTTCCTCCACACCGTTACCGTTCTCATAAGCCAGCCCCAATTCAGTCAAACAGCGGGATTCGTTCTTCTCTGCCCCCTTTCCGAACCACTCGAGTGCCTTGTCCCAGTCTTCCTCCGTACCGATTCCCTGTTTGTAACAACGTCCCAGAGCAAAGATTCCTTCATTTTCATCCGCCATGGCAGCTTTTGTATACCAGGCAAATGCCTCCTCCGGCTTCGCCTCACCCAATACAGCTTTTTCCAGATAAAGACCTACGCGGAACATTGCATAAGGATAGCCTTCCTGTGCCGCTTTTTCACAGAGTTCAAAAGCTTTCTCATAGCTTCTTTCCACTCCGTTGCCATTCTCGTATAAGAATGACAGTTCTACCAATGCAAAACATGAACCCATTCCGGCCGCTTTCTCGTAATATTCTCTCGACTTCACCGCATCCGTCACACCGCTATATCCGTTAGCCAAGTAAAGCGCTGCACGGCAGTATCCGTCCACATTATCCAGTTCAGCTGCTTTCTCGTAATATTCCATAGCTTTCACATAATCCGGTTCTTCAGACAGAAAGCCACGTTCATACATCCAACCCAAACGATAGGCCGCATTTCCCGAACCCAGTTCGAGCGCCTTTTCCAGCAACTGTTTTGCACGACTCATGTCTTCTTCCACCAGGTCACCGTTGAAATATACATTCGCCAGTCCTTCGATACCTTCTATATAATCACCTTCCACACAACGTTCAAGACACATCAGCCCACGTTCCACATTCTTATAATCATCATTGTACAAGTAAATCAAAGCCAACTCATACGCACTATACAACTCGCAATAAAGCATTCCCTTCTCCAGCCATTCTATTGCTTTAGGCAGATCAAGCCATGCCTCCTCCTGATAATTGTATCCCAGGAAGTTGGCGGCAGACCATACTCCGGCATGCCAGGCTTTCTCCCAAATTTCGAAAGCCAGTTCTTTCGGTTTACCCAGTTCGGGATAACGGAAATAAAGAGTAGCGAGATTTTTCAGACTATATAGATTGGGAACGATTTCCAAAGACTTTTCATAACAGGCAGCTTCCTCGGCTATCTTGCCTTCTCCCCTGTCGAGTGCGTCTCCCATTGCCGCATACACATGAGCACGCAAACGGTCGCCTTCGGGCAGTTCGGCAAGCAAATCCTGCCGTATCTGCAACGCTTTCTCCTTGTTGCCCGTAAACTCTTCGGCAAAAGCGCGATAATGTTTCCCCCAAAGAATAGCTTCGGGTGAAGAAAGAGCCGCAAAACGTCGTTCTCCTTCTTCCTTATCCTGCTCACAATAAAACCCCATATACCGCCAATAGGCAACAGTCGCTTCCGCTTCACCCCAGCCCATATCGGCAGCCTTCTCGTAGCAAGGGAACAAATAGCTCATATCCCGCTTTCCATAGCGGGCCTCGGAGTACTGTGCACCTTTCTGCGCCCAGCCTGCTCCGCTGAACACAGCCACACGTTCGCACACCCGCATCACCTTCTCCCACCAGAACTCATATTCTTCTTCGCTGAGATCGACTTCGACATTACAGTCGAATGCACTGAATATCAATTCAAAGAAACCTTCCGTCAGTTTCTCATCCTCCCGGGTGTCCAACGCATATTCGCATACAGCCAATGCTTCCCACCAGTTATCAGCATTTAATAATGAAGTAGATGTATATTTCGGAAACCATGCCGCAGCAGGTTTCCCAAAGGCTTTAATCCCGGCGGACAACTCCTCGAATTTCTCTTTCAAAGTTCCCATAACAGTCTCTTTATCTTCTTTCTTGTGTTAATAGTCAATAGAAAAATCTCGTAACGAGCGCCAAGGTACAAATATTGACTGAATGAACAAAAAAGAGAACCCAAAAAGATAAAGAGCAGATAAAAAGAAAAGGGAGAAACCATGTGGTTGACATGACTTGTGAAAGTAAAATAGCTTATAGTCCCAACAATTCCTGCAATCGTTGCACGGCTGTTTCGATCTGCCAGCGATCTTCCAGTTCGTCGGCATTGAAAATATATTGCGCCTGCGTGTAGAAAGGAGCCCGTTGTTCCAGCGCCCGGATGATAAACGCTTTCAATTCATCATCCTCTTTTCCCTGAAGTATGGGACGCTGTTGCTTGGCGATACGCAACCGTCTGAACAACACATCGGGATGAACATCCAGAAATACCGTCTTCCCCACCCGGTTCATAAATTCCATATTATCAAAAAAACAAGGCGCTCCCCCCCCCGTAGAGATTACCACATTCTCGAACTCGGCCACCTCATGGAGCATATTCCTCTCCAATTCCCGGAATCCGGTTTCACCACGTTCGGTAAACAGCTCTCCAACAGTTTTGTGAAAACGCTCCTCAATATACCAATCGAGATCAACGAACGGTACATTCATCTTACGGGCAAATGCCTTACCCAATGTCGTTTTTCCGGCACCCATATAGCCGGTAAGGAAGATACGAACCATAAATGACTAATTTTGCTCACAAAATTAGTCATTTTATTAAAATCCAAGTATTAAAAACGAAGTTATTTGAATACCCTCACCCGTTCTTCGAGCGGTTGAAACTCTTTTTCACCCGGTTTAGTCACAGGAAGTCCGAACGGCATTTCCGCAATCAGATGCCAATGTCCGGGCAGATTCCATGCACGACGCACCTCGTCGTCAATCAACGGATTATAGTGTTGCAGTGACGCTCCAAAACCGACATCTTCCAACATGACCCATATAGCCAGCTGATGCATGGCCGAAGTTTGCAGCGACCAGCCGGGGAAGTTATCCTGATAGGATGGGAAAGCCTCCTGAAGTCCTTTCACTACCTTTTGGTCTTCAAAGAAAAGCACAGTCCCATATCCGCAAGCGAACGAGTTATCTATTTTTTCTTCCGTCTTTACGAAAGCCTCCGCGGGCACAATTTTCTTCAACGCATCTTTCACAATCTGCCACAGTTTCTTGTGTGATTCCCCTAACAAAAGTACCACCCGCGTAGACTGCGAATTAAATGCAGACGGCACGTGGCGTACGGTCATATTGACGATACACTCAATCTCCTGATCCGGGATAGGCGACTGATTAGTAATTGAATAGTAAGTCCGGCGATGTTTCAAAGCTTCACTAAAAGATCTTTCCATAATAGCTCCTTTCTAAATGTTATATTCTTAAACTCTCTTATTTTTATAACAAGTAGCTCTGTTGACTTGTTCAGTTAGAGAATATATTTGTACCTTCGCGCTGTCAATATACAGACATCAATTCATTGTAAAAAGGAAAAATGGCTAAACAGAAATTCTACGTTGTATGGGAAGGCGTGACGCCCGGGGTTTACACATCCTGGACGGACTGCCAGCTTCAAATCAAAGGATACGAAGGCGCCAAATACAAATCATTCGACACCCGCGAAGAAGCGGAACGCGCACTGGCCACCTCCCCTTACGCCTATATCGGAAAAAACGCCAAGAAGAAAAGCGAGAAAGTTTCTTCGGAAACATTGCCCGCCTGCGTGATTGACAACAGTCTGGCGGTGGACGCTGCCTGCAGCGGCAACCCCGGTCCTATGGAATATCGCGGAGTCCACATAGCCAGCCGCCAGGAAGTCTTCCACTTTGGCCCGACGAAGGGAACGAATAATATCGGCGAATTCCTCGCTATCGTACACGGACTGGCTTTGCTGAAACAGAAGGAATTCGATATGCCCATTTACAGTGACAGCGTCAATGCAATCAGCTGGGTGCGGCAAAAGAAATGTAAGACCAAGCTTCCGCGTACCGCAGAAACAGAGGAACTGTTCAAACTGATAGAACGTGCGGAGAAATGGCTTCGGGAAAACACATACACCACCCGTATTCTGAAATGGGAAACCAAAGAATGGGGAGAGATTCCGGCAGATTTTGGCAGAAAATAAGACAAAAAGGCCAAACACCCCAAAATATATTTTTATCTTTGAACCCAAGATAGCATTTTTGTATCCAAACACATCAATAAATGTATGAAAAATAAGCAATTTATTATTTTAGCGGTCGTTTGCGTCGTTACTCTTCTCCCTTTTATGGGATTAACGGATTTCCATACCAAAGGGGAACCCCGCGAAGCAATCGTTGCATACTCCATGATTGAAACCGGTAACTGGACGCTTCCCGTCAACAACGGCGGGGACATCGCCTACAAGCCGCCCTTGTTTCACTGGTGTATTGCCGCCCTTTCCTCTATTGCCGGGAAAGTAACGGAATACACTTCACGTATGCCCTCTGCATTGGCACTGATAGCTATGGTGTTAGGCGGATTCTTATTCTACGCCAAACGCAGGGGAGCTTCAGTCGCCCTCCTTATGGGCTTAATTACCCTGTCTAATTTTGAAGTCCACCGTGCCGGTATGAACTGCCGCGTTGACATGATGCTGACCGCCTTTATCGTACTCGCGCTCTACCAACTCTACCGTTGGTGTGAGAAAGGGCAAAAAGGATTCCCCTGGATAGCCACCTTGTTTATGGGATGTGCCACACTAACCAAAGGTCCCGTAGGTATCCTCCTGCCTTGCATGGTCACCGGGGTCTTTCTGCTGATCCGGGGTACCAGTTTCTTCAAAGCCTTTTTCTCGATGGCATTGGTAGCCATTACGTCCTGTATCCTGCCCGCCCTTTGGTACATCGCTGCCTACCAACAGGGAGGAGATAATTTCATCTCACTGGTTATGGAGGAGAATTTCGGTCGTTTCATGGGAAAAATGAGCTACGAATCCCATGAGAATCCTGCTTACTACAATATCATTACAGTCGTATCCGGCTATGCCCCTTACACATTGTTGGTTCTGCTTTCCTTATTCAGCCTTACATACGGGAAAATAACCGGAAAACCCCGCGAATGGTGGCAGAGGTTCACAACATATATCCGCGAAATGGACAGCACCCGCTTGTTCTCTTTATTGAGCATTGTTCTCATTTTCGTTTTTTACTGCATCCCAAAGAGCAAGCGCAGTGTTTACCTGTTACCCATTTATCCGTTCATCGCCTATTTCCTTGCCGAATATATCATGTATCTGGTCCGGAAAAACTCAAAAGCAGTTAAGATATACGGCGGATTTCTCTCCGTCGCCGCTATTCTTCTCCTTGTCACATTTATAGCCGTGCGGTTAGGATTAGTGCCCGACAGTATTTTCCACGGAAGACACGCCGCCGAGAATATAGCCTTCATGAACGCGTTGGCAAATATCTCACTCAACGCAGGCCACATCATCGTCATCTGCCTGCCATTAATTGCAGCCATCTATTTCTTCCGGACAATCAGGAAAAAAGAATCGGGAATGAACGTAGTGTATGCCACTCTTTTCGTTACATTCTCGCTTTTCATGTCATTGGACGGTGCTTACCAGCCCGCCATACTGAACACCAAATCGGACAAAGGAATGGCGGAAGATATCCGGGAAATAGCTTCGGGCAGCAAGATCTATTCTTATGTAGCTGTCGATATGCTCCGTTTCTACACGGTCAATTTCTATCACAACGACCAGATAGGATTGTTTGAAAAGGATATGCCGGCCGAAGGCTATCTATTGGTAGGACGACGCGATTTTGAAGGTTTCAAGCCCAAATATGAATCCGAATATACTTTTGAAGAAGTATATCAGAGCACGAAAAGAGGATGTGACATCCGTGACATTATTTACCTGTATCGTTTCAAGAGAAAATAGCCATAGGATCAGCGTAGAATAACAGAAAAAGAAGTAAACCCGTTACAGGTTTACTTCTTTTTCTATCAGATAACGCGGACGGCGTTTCACCTCCTTATATATTTTACCGATATATTCACCGATCACTCCGACGGCAGTCAGGATAGCGCCGCCGATAAACCAGACAGAAATGAGTAGCGAAGTCCAGCCTCGGATTACGTCTCCGCCAATAAACTCCACCAAAGCATAGATAATGGCCAGGAAAGAAACCAGCATAAAGATAAGCCCGGATGTGGTAATCAGGCGTAATGGTTTGACAGAGAAAGAAGTGATTCCGTCCAGGGCGAAGTTCAACATCTTCGTGAACGGATATTTCGATTCACCGGCAAAACGTTCCTTGCGGTCGTAATAGACAGAAGCGGTAGGATATCCGAGCATACACACCATGCCCCGGAGGAAAAGATTACGTTCGGGGAAAGACACCAATGCCTTCAGGGAGCGCTTGCTCATCAGACGGAAATCCGCATGATTGTAAACAATCTCCCCGCCCATTGTCCGCATCAGTTTGTAGAACATCTGCGCGGTATGTTTCTTGAAGAACGTGTCCGTTTTACGTTCCCGCCGTACACCGAACACCACATCGGCCCCCTGATTATAATAATCCACCATTTCCACAATAGCATTCACATCATCCTGCAAATCAGCGTCGATAGATACAGCCGCATCATAATCGCCGGCCGCCACAAAATCCAATCCCGCCCAGAGAGCCTGCTGATGCCCGACATTATGCGCCAGTTTCAAGCCCGCCACACACCTATGAGATTCAGACAATTGCTCTATCAGTTTCCAGGTAGTATCCTTGCTTCCGTCGTCCACATACAAAATCTTTCCTTCGGCCACCTTCCCTTCCTGCTCCATTCGGGCAAGCACATCAGATAGCTGACGAGTCGTTTCTTTCAATACTTCTTCCTCATTATAACAAGGAACTACAATCACAAGTCTCACGCCGTTCATAGCTTTTTATGTTTAAAGACAAACCGAACAAATAAGAAATTCACAGGAATCGCTATCGCAAACACCGGCACAGGTGCCCATGCTTTAGAAACTCCCAGATAGAGGAATACATTCAACAGAATGATATGCAACAAATAATTAACCAGATGCGCCCCTCCCATACCAACCAACTTTTTCCATGACGGAGTGGTTCCGAACGTAAAATAAGAAGTCAGATAGAAGTTGACAATAAAACTGATTACATATCCCGTCGTATAGGCTACATTGACGTTGATAAAAGATTGCAGGAAATAATAAATCCCATAATGCAATGCCGTAGCCAGCACGCCGACCACGCCAAAACGTATAAACTCTTTCACCAACGGCTTTGTTTTCATAAAGCACTTACTTCTTGACGGATACTTTATCTAATGTCTTGTGTTCTTTTACCAGGGATTCCGTACTTTGCAGCATAGAGAAGCAATAATCTTTCAAGTTCCGGAAAGCCTCCTCATCAGTACCAGTGGCAGCGTGGAGCTTACCTTCCTCCAGTTTGTACTTGAATTCCTGTTGGCTGTCCGGCGAATAGATAAACATATTCACCGAGTCTCTTGCCCCGATCAGATTATCCGCCGTAAAGAACATACAAGGACGTTCTTCTTCCAACAGATTGACACCGAAATTGTTTTGCAGGTAACTTATGTTAAGCAGTCCCAACAACGTAGGAGATACATCCACCTGCCCACCAAAACCGTCGTATACCCCCGGCTTGATATCTTTCCCGTAAATCATCAGAGGAATATGGTTATAAGACTGGGGCATTTCACATTCAGGTGTTCCCACCATTTTGCCATGATCGCCCAGAAAAACGAAAATCGTATTGTCAAACCACGGCTGTTTTTCCGCAGCCTGCATAAACTGCCGGATAGACCAGTCGGCATATTCTACAATCTGTTCTTCGAGCACATCACTATGCGGGTGGAAATAGGGCGGAATCACATAAGGGGGATGATTGCTGATAGACAGCAATACGCTGAAGAACGGATTCCCCGTCCCGGCCCTTTCATTCAAAATAGGAAGTGCATACTGATACATGAAGTCATCCTGCACACCGAAGCTGTTTACTACTTTTTCCGAAGGATAATTCTCCTGAGCGTAGATTTCGTCGAACCCGTTCGTGCGAAGGAATGCATTCATATTGTCGTACTGCGATTCGTGAGTCATAAAGAACAGGTTACAGTATCCGTTCTCCTGCAATACGGTAGGCAGTCCCGAATAGACAGGAATCACAGAACCTTTCATGGCATTCCGTTTCATGATAGCCGGAAAAGAATAAAGCGTGGAATAAATACCATGATTGGTATGAATACCGGAGGAGTAGAAATGACTGAAACTCAAGGATTGCTGATAAAGGCTGTCCAGATAGGGAGTCAGTTTCTTATCCGATCCAAAAGTCCCCATTAGATTGGCGGACATAGACTCCATAAAGACCAGAACTACGTTCCTGCGATTAGGCGTACCTTCCCGTTCTACTTTCCGTGCGATCGGAGACAACCGGTCAATTCCTTGCCTATGCAAATATTTCTGTACTTTTGATAAAGCGTCTTCCTCAGACATCAGATGCAGAGTCCGGTTTTCTTTCCGGTTATCATCCAGTGTACTTGTCAGCAGATTAAAGACGGGATTCACTCCCAACTGATTCAGGAACGGGTCTTCACAATAATATGCCTGACTTACTTTTATCGGGTTATATCCCATACGCCCACGAATGCCGAACAGGCAAAGCCCGATACAAATTGCACCTGCTACCAACACAGCTACCCGGCTCAACAGACTTATCTGTGGTGCAGCCTTTTCTGCCCTACGATAGAAATAGGATGCAAGGGAAGAAGCTCCCCAAACAAATACCACGATAGACAGGAGTCCGAGGAATATCGGAAAATAGTAAGAAGACTCCCCAAACATCAGACCAGCTGTTGTACCGCCATAGCCGAACCAATTATAAATAGAAGAATTAATCGTTTTGAAGAAATATTCAAAATATGGAATATTGGCAGCAGCGATAACAAAAGATACCGAATAAAAACAACTAAAATAAACCGTTGTAGACCTAAACAGCCATTTAGCGGTGTAGTTACAAAGAGCGGCTATCCACAAAACAACCAGAGGGAGCAACAGGATATAACAAGCTATTACATTGTCAAACCAGAGTCCGCGGAGGAAAGCACCGGACTGCAAAAGAACATCTCCCTTTATTTCTGCCGGGAATTGATAGTCAATGGAACAGAACAGTGTGAACCGGAAAATAAAGAAAATGAAGAGAGCTACCACGTGTATGGATAACAGATATAAGAGGTAGCACTCAAAACGTTTTATAGAGATTCCTTTCATTAGATTCAACTTAAAAAAGTTCCATTATAATTATTCCGTTACAGTTGCTGCATATCGTGTAAGCGTTTGTAATATCCGTTCAGTTCTATGAGTTCCTCATGCTTGCCGCGTTCCACAATCTCTCCCTCATAGAGCACGCAGATTTCATCCGCATTCTTAATAGTAGAAAGACGGTGAGCAATGGCAATCGTTGTACGCGTCTTCATCAAACGCTCCAACGCTTCCTGTACCAGACGTTCCGATTCGGTATCCAGTGCCGAAGTAGCCTCATCCAGAATCAGAATCGGCGGGTTCTTCAAGATAGCACGGGCAATGCTGATACGCTGACGCTGACCACCGGACAACTTACCGCCCCGGTCACCGATATTCATATTATATCCCTCCGGCTTCTCCATGATAAAATCGTGTGCATTCGCAATCTTGGCAGCTTCTATCACTTGCTCCATTGTTGCATTTTCCACACCAAAAGCGATGTTGTTGAAGAATGTGTCATTAAACAAGATTGCTTCCTGATTCACGTTACCGATCAAACTGCGCAAATCGGCAATACGAACATCACGTATACTGGTTCCGTCGATTGTGATATCTCCTTCCTGCACATCGTGATAGCGCGGCAGCAAATCCACCAACGTCGATTTACCCGACCCCGACTGTCCTACCAGTGCGATCGTCTGACCTTTAGGAACTGTCAGGTTCACATGCTTCAACACTTCCCGTTTACCGTCATAACTGAAAGTGATATCCTTAAACTCAATTTTGTCATTCAGTCCCTTCAACGGTTTCGGATTCGAAATTTCTTTGATCTTATTCTCAGCTTTCAGAATCTTGTCTACACGCTCCATTGAAGCCAGACCTTTCGGGATGTTGTATCCTGCCTTCGCAAAATCTTTCAACGGATTGATTACGCTATACAAGATCACCATATAAAAGATAAATGTCGGAGCGTCAATCGATGCGTTTTGTCCCAGAATCAATGTACCGCCGAACCATAACACAGCTACAATCAGAATCGTTCCTAAGAACTCACTCATAGGATGCGCCATAGCCTGACGTATGGCAACCTTATTTGTCGCGTCACGAAGTTCGTTGCTGCATTTGGTGAAACGGTTAATCATTTTGTCTTCCGCAATAAAAGCTTTGATAATGCGCAAGCCACCCAACGTTTCTTCCAGTTGCGACATCGTATCGCTCCACTTGCTCTGCGCCTCCAAAGACTGGCGTTTCAGTTTTCGTCCTACCACACCCATCAGCCAGCCCATTCCCGGCAACACAACGATCGTAAAGAGAGTCAACTGCCAGCTGGTGATGACCAGTGTCGCAAAATACAGAATAATCATAATCGGACTCTTCATCAACATATCCAACGAGCTGGTAATGGAGTTCTCCACTTCACCCACATCCCCGCTCATACGAGCGATAATATCTCCTTTTCTCTCTTCCGAGAAGAATGACATCGGCAGACGCATCACCTTGGCATACACCATAATACGGATATCACGTACCACTCCTGTACGCAACGGAATCATTACAGCCGAAGAAGCGAAATAACAACCGGTTTTAAACAATGTCATAATCATCAGGAACAGTCCCAAAAAGATAAGCGCCATAGTAGGTCCATTATCTATTATCATCTGACTGATATAATAATAGAAGTTATTCTTAGCAACATCGGCCAAATCACCACTTCCCCATTCCATAAAATGATAGACCTTATCAGCCCCTTCCGTCTTGAACAGGATACTCAGAATAGGAATCAAAAAAGTGAATGAAAACACATTGAATACAGCAGATAAAATATTCAGCAAAACAGCCCAGCCGATATACTTCTTATAAGGCGACACAAAACGTCGCATCAATTGTAGAAATTCCTTCATTACTTGCCATTAAATAAGTTAAGACCGCAAAGATACAATAAAACCGATTAACAGACAGCAGTTTCACCGAATTATTAACGCGATTTATCGAAAAGAGCTTGTAAGAAAGCGATCATATATCCGACAAACTCTCATTTCCCGAGTCATAAAGTCTTCCTTCCGGTAAGTCTTTCGCAATTGCCCTGTATCTCTTTTTGAGCGACAGCCACCACATGATAATAAACTCCGCGCGTTTTCCTGTACGATTTCACTCCCAACCGTTGCAGAATACGTCCGAAATAGTTCACCTGACCGGAAGAGAATTTCATTTTACTCGCCTTTTGTATCCGTTGCAATATATCGGCAGCAAGTATCCACTCTCCTTCTTCCTCATCGTCCGCAACGCGGTAATACACAAGAAACAGCTGTTCGATAAGCGGTGACTGTTCAAACTCCTGATTGGCTTCCGTCATAATGGCTTCTTCCTTTTCGTCAAACCAATACCGTTCATTGTGATAGAGCGCCGCCATTGCCTGCGCATAAAGCTGTTCATAATCAACAGGACGAACCACATCAATCACTCCCGTAACCTCCACACCTATATAACGACGACTGCCGGAAGTATCTGTCAGCAAATCCTTATGATTGCTTGTTCCGATGAAAGAAGCGTAACGGCGAAGTTCTTCTACCGCCGAAGCATTCGGGCGCCGTGTATTAACGACCGGCTTTTGCATGATATGTTTAAGGAAAGGCTGCTGATTGATACCTATCTGGTCAAACTCATCCATATTAATCAGCAAAAAACGATTCAGATACAACTCCGCATCCCGTTTCCGGCTAAAGTCAATGCTATCCGTATAGTACGCCTGCAAACACGGCGGTAGAATCAGGCGGCAAAACGTAGATTTCCTGTAAGCCTGCGGACCGACTAATATAGGCGAAGTGCTGTTTGCATGATTTTTACCCAGTCCACGCCAATGAGCTATCATGCTGAGAAACCAACGACGGAACAACTGTGCCCAATGGGGATTATTGCAAGGAACCCGCTTTGCCAGATCTCCGATGTGATCTTTGCCGTCCCAACGGGGGAGATCATAAAGGAACTCTTCAATAGGCTGATAAACCGGTACATGATCTGAATTCAGATAACGCACCACGTCTTTGTCCCACAATTTAAGCCCTTCGTATTGCGCATTCATGGTAATACTTGCCATCAGCCTCTTATTTACCGGACGAAAATAAAAATCAAAACTGTTCCGTTGCCGGCATTCCACTTGCGAGGTCAACTGATTGAAACGAAACTCATAACGACGTTTCATAAACTCATCCATTTGCATCACAAACAGTTGTTCCGGCAGCAGACTGCTTTTATCCGCAAATCCTTTGCAAGTGCGATATACATTCTGCACTGTCTCACGGATCAGAAATTCATCATCCGGCAAGCGGTAATGGGCACGAGTCCACCGCACTGTATCCTCTGCGGGAATACCGGCACGAAAACAATGTCCGGCCAGACAAACCAGCAAGGAATGTATATCATCTCCCGGCTGATAACCATGCTGCTCATCCAAAGCCCGCGCAAAAGCCGCCTCAAAAAGTACGGAAAGAGCTTTATAACTCTCATATCCCGGTACAAGCCGTTGCAAAGGCGAGGTTTCCGCCTTCACCTGTTCGCGATAGGTCGTTTCTCCCGGCATAGCCATAGGCTGTTTCATATAGACAGGCATCGCTTCGGGATTGAAATACAGTTCGGGGTCGAAGGTCAGACGACAATATTGCTCCAGTGAAGGTTCTTTCAAGTCGATATCGAAAGGAAGCTGCGGTTGATAAAATTTCACGGCGAGCCGGTAAGCGTGCGCATGGAAAAGTTCCGCTTGCTCACGGTTGCCCGGCAAAAGATCGTCAGGATAAGTAAAGCGCACCCATATCTTTACCGACTTTCCGGAAGAACCGGTAAAAGCAAGATAGGTCTGCGGAAACTCCTTCACACGTTCTTTCACCTCATCCGCTTCCATAGGTCCGGAGAGATTGTTCACTTGAAGCATCACCACTCCGTTGTACTCGTCCATTGTCATTACCCCGTTCTTACGGACAAAGGCAGCCGCAGGAAGCAACTTCGGCACTTTCTGTACATAGTCATTTTTATCTCCCGGAAATATATAAGGCAGGACTTCTCTCATTCCTGAGACGAGTTGTGCTTTAGTTTCCACTTTCATTTGCTCCACGAGCTGTTCGATTTTCAACGTCCGCAAAGTGTTCACTCTGCCGTCGTCTCTAATTTGTGTTATTCTCATTACTTATTTAGTTTGTCCTGCATGTTTGTGTAGGGCGATTATTACCGGAGACAAAAGTACTGTAAATATTCCATACAAACAAATTTTAAAAGCGCTGGTTCTTCTTTCTACTAGAAAAGATTTTTCAATTTCATTTCTCATATTCTCATACTTTTCAGTTAAAGTGTAGTCAATCAAATAGATGTACTATGAGAAATACTTTTTCAAACAGGCATTTCTCATAGTTTATTCCACATTTCGGCTCAAAATTTGGGTATTTCTCATTGTTTTTCAGAGTATTTCTCATAGTCAGCACAACTCTGCTTGCCTAATGCCGGATAACCTTATCCAATATGAAATTAAACTATTATTTACGTATAAACAACTAAGCATTTACTTGTTTTCCGCCCAATATTGTTGTATCTTTGAAGGAACATTCCAACCGTTCCACTCCAGTGCACAGGCCTGTCTACTCCAGTAAAAAGTTCTGTCTACTGAAGTGCAAAGAACCGTCTACCGGAGTGGAACGATAGAAGCATCGGTAGGAAAAGAAAGGAATGAAGGCAAGATATAGCAACAGCCTAAGTAACATAATATATAAATCACCATTAAATTGAAACAGCAATGGCAATACAATTCGAGTTTTATAAGAATCCCCAACCGGAAAAAGAAGGGGAAGAACCAAGCTACCACCCTCGCGTAGTTAATTTTCAACATGTCACTACTCAGCGACTAGCAAAAGAAATCCACATGGCAACTACTTTCGGAAAAGCAGAAGTAGAGGCAATGTTAATGGAACTGAGCAGATGCATGGGCAATCATCTGCGCGAAGGAGAAAGAGTGCATCTGGACGGGATCGGGTATTTTCAAATCACATTGCAAGCCGCCGAACCCATACACTCACTTACTACCCGCGCCGACAAAGTGAAACTAAAATCCATCAACTTCCAGGCCGACAGAGACTTGAAAAGTTTGTGTATGACCACACACCTGCGGCGTTCGAAATATAAACCGCATTCCGCCTCTCTTTCAGAAGAAGAAATTGACCGGAAACTCACGGAATATTTTGCAACGCATCCTGTCTTGACTCGTACTAATATGCAGTCTCTTTGCAGCTTCACTCAAAGTATGGCCAGCCGGCAAATACGCAGGCTAAAGGCAGAAGGTAAGCTGCAAAATATCGGGAAGCCTACGCAACCTATCTATGTTGCAGGGGCGGGATACTATGAGAAATGAGCAAAATCAGGGTCGTTTTGCAAAAAAACTATGAGAAATACAAGTTCCTAAAAGTATTTCTCATAGTCTACTTTACTAATTATCTGCGATTTATAGCGAGCTTATGAGAATATGAGAAATGAAAATCAAAAATACGCGTCAGAGGATCGAGCTAATATAGAAAACCAACAACCCAAATAGGCAACTTACACCTGTAAGGTGTTTCTATCCCATCAGCTAAAATATAGGAATCAGGCACATCCGCTATCTGATTATACGTTTTACCTTCACCGCCAACTTCCAAAGTATATTTCCCATTAACTTTAAAATCTCCTGTCTTCTTTCCATATTCTATTTCATGATCACAAGAAAGTTGATTCACTACAAAAGTTTCACGTGCTGTTCCTATTTTCACAGGATGAGAAGCCAAAGCATACAACAGATTAGGATTATCCAAATAAATCTTATCCGGCTTTTGCATCTTCTTGACAGATAATAAATCCGCATATAAGAGATGCAGTAGTTTTGCTTTTTCCAGACTATTCAGGTATTCTATAACCGTGTTACGATGAATACCGATAGTTGTCGCCAATTTGGATATATCCACTTCAAAAGGAACAGAGGACGCAAGAATACCCAACAAGGCTTTTATCTTACGCACATTACCCACATCAATTCCACACAACTGAGGTAATTCCGTTTCTACAATAAAATTAACAACCTGTTCTATGCTTGTGTAATAGTCTATCTGATTTTTCAAATAAAACGGATAATATCCATACTGCAAATATTCTCTAAAAAGAGGCAAAGGACGACACACTTTGTTCACCTCCGAGCAGATATTTCCAGGAGAAGTCAGAACCTCTTCCAAAGTACATATAGGTAAATCCAACTGTTTATAAAACAATAAAAATTCCCGAAAGGAAAGTCCCTGCATTTCATAAGGGATACAACGCCGGGATAAGTCAGCGTCAGCATTCAATATATTAAGTAAAGAGGATGCACTGAACACAACTTTCAAATCGGGATACATATCATATACTTCCTTTATCTCCTTGCTCCAAGTCGGATATTTATGTACCTCGTCCAAGAAGAGATGCTTCCCTCCATTTTTCACAAACACATCCACCAACTCCAACAAAGTATGATTGGAGAAATAAACAGAGTCCAGCGTACAATAGAGCACTTCCCTGCTATAAACCTCATAATGCTGCTTCATATACTGCAACATTAAAGTAGTCTTTCCCACTCCACGAGGCCCTTTAATAGCAACCAACTGGGCATCCCAATTGATCTGATACATCAATGTCCTTATTATCTCGGTTGATGTCAACGACAACAAACGATCTTGTTTCGCAAAAAGAGTTTCCATAAATTTCTATATCTTAGTACTTTCAAATACAAAGATAACCATTTGCTGTTTGGAAACAGCATTTTCCGCTACTTTTTGCTGTTTGAAAACAGCAAACGAAAATTATTTCAATTTTAATCACCGGCACGTACCTCACGAACGAATTTCTGAATTTCAAAGGGAGATTCCACTTTATCCACGCTTGCATAATAAGGAAGCAGAAAACAGACAAAACCTTCTTCCACTTCACGATTAGGAAAACCCAAACGGTAAATACCCAATTTTTCATCATATCTCTTAATAGTAAGGTATCCACTCTGATAAAGCACCGGACATCAAGATTATCGTATAACTCCTGTTCGCTGACACCACAAATATCTATCTACTTATTCCACATTGATATGTCATCCAGGTTATTCAAATCACTGAATACGCTAACTTTGCCGAACTTGGTAACCCCCGTCAACATAGTAAACAATACAACCATCCTAGCTTTTCAATGCGCCATAGAAAGCTTCTAATGTATTACGGAAACTTTTTTGCAAGGCATCATCACCAATAGCCTGTAGCATCGGTTTATCATACTCTTCCACAAGAATGACCACACGCCGCCCTTCCTGTCGACAAGCACGCTTGATAATACCCTCAAAACGCATCGCTAAGGATTTTCCCGAAGACTCCGCGCCATACATCTTCTCCCATTCTACTAACGCTCCGTTCAGCTTATTCTCCAAACTCTCCGGAATATCGTATTTCTCCGTATTAAGATCAAGATGTAATACCGGATATTTTACCCAGTCTTTTTCCAACTTCTCCATAGCCAATCCAACAAATAGTTCACGCTTTCCTTGGAAATAGGCTTCAAGCGTAGAAATAAGCAAGCTTTTGCCAAAACGACCCGGACGGCTAAAAAATAGTAATTCCCAGTTTTTACCAATTGATGGATTAATGCTGTTTTATCAATATAAAAATAACCTTCCTAGCGATTTTTTTCGAAGTTCTGCACGCTGATAGGATAAATTTTACTGCCCATATTTCACTCTGTTTAAGTTCACGCCATACAAATATACATAGAAATATCTGAAATAGATGCAAATTCTACCAAAACTGCCTGACAGAGGTATAAGACATGTAACAACATCTAATATTATCTACTCAAGAAAAGCAAATTCAGTAAAATATAATTGAAAAATCATGTTTATAAACATCCGCTTTATTTTGATATTTATGGATATTATTTTTACTTTAGGCAATTATAAATCCTAAAAAATAATATTATGAAAAAGATTCATTGGTTATTTGGCTTATTATTATCAATTTGCTATTCATGTTCAGAACTTGACGACTTCTCTGTCGAATCAACTTCTGAATCTCTGTCGACTCCAACGACTAGGTATGCTGGAGATGAAAAATATGACGTATTAGGCTATGGTTATGATGTAACAGGTGAATACTTGCATCCTTTATCCGTCCGGAATCCCGTTCTGAATATAGCAAAGTACGAACAAGAGCATTTCGATCGGCTGCAATATAACACTTCTTCCTATGGCTTTGATCAAATGTATTATGGATATTCTGCCTCTGATTACACAAAAGATATTACAAAAGAAACAAAAGTTACTACTAATATGAGTTATGGTAACGAAAAGGTGGATACTGTTCCCTATTTTTCAGGTAACATAACCAGTAATAATTATTTAAAAACAGAGTACGCTTATTCTGATAAATATTCATTTGCAAGCGTAGATGCCGTTAGAAATCGGAAACATATTTGGATTAACGACGAAATTAGTCTCCTCTCTAAGTATTTATCAGAAAGTTTTAAAGCAGATTTAGAAAGGCTATCTCCAAGCAGAATAGTAGAAAGATATGGGACTCATGTATTAACAGATTTCATTATCGGAGGACGTTACAAACTAGTGTACAGATCTGTTATTACACATTCAAAAGATGCAACTCATAAAAAGAAGACTGTAGCATCCGGATTTAAGGCAGCGTTGTTCGGTATTGGTTTTTCCTTGAATATCTCAAGAACTATTCAAACAGATGAATCTCTAGTTAAAGATAATCAGAATAAAGAACTTTTTGTTCAATTCTATGGTGGAAACGGTACAAGTTTGAGATACGATTTAGAGAAAGGAATGCCAACAGGAGTAGATGTGCAGAGTTGGGAGAATAGCATAAATTTAGGCAATAGCTGTCTAAATGAAATAATGTGGGAGGAAACTTATCCGATTTATGACTTTATTTCTGATCCAGTAAAAAAGGAAGAAATAAAGCAAGCTGTCATACAATATATAGAAAATTCAAAAATTAATGAACTCAATTTACTTCCATTGTATACTTATTTATTAAAAGGTGATATATCAGACCATCTCGTCACAACACATCCTGCAATAGAAGAGTATTGGCCGGAATATGAGTTTGATCAAATAGAAGGATACATTTTAAAGAAACAGTTACCAGGAACAATTCCATTATATGAATATTACACCGATGCAGGCACAAATCATTATGCTACAGTTGTTTCTGATTTTGACAAAACATATCCCTTTTATGAGAAGAAAGGAATTATGGGTTATGTTTATCAAAACACAACAATGGAAACAGTTCCCTTATATGAATATTTCAGCGATGAATTGAATGATCATTATGCATCAACGATACCTAACATACCAACCCTTTTTCCAGGCTGGAGACGTGTTAATGTAGGTAATAATGGATATGTATATCCTCCTAATTAAAAATTAACTTGAAGCCAGGCACTAAAAAGCAATAAAAGAGGCTGTCTCAAAATAGAAAAATGAGGCAGCCTTACTTATAATCTGTAAGTTGAAGTATAAGAATCCCCTTATTTTAGCCTTATTTCCTTAATAAGAAAGGGCAAAATAAGGGGATTTTTCTAAAGAGATTTCAATCTATAAGTTTTTCGTTCTTGAAATTCTATTTTGAGACAGCCTCTTTCTATTTACACAATCTTATAGATAGTCCCATTTATTAGAAACACGAACATTTACTGAATATCCTACATTACGGTCACGGGGAGTGGAAACGGTTACTTCACCCAACGAAATCTGGAGCTGTTTCTGCATCTTACTGTTACGACGATTACCCATCTGATTTCTTCTTCTGTAAGATATGCATCTTCTCGCCTTCCAAAGCTGCATTAAGGATACTTGTCAACAACGGAGCAAAAGCATCGTCTTTACCTAACAAAGGCTTGCCTGCTTTTAGCTGTTCAATAGTCTTCTTCCTGATACTATCAAAATCAAATTCTTCTTTCATACAAAAAGCTGTATTAGCAAAGTTAATATTTTCTTCTTTGTTGACACAGTTTAATTCACATACTCTGATTTGTTGTCTGACAACTAAAAAAACAGACTTCCCTGAAAATTACAATATTCTGCAAGATATCTCTGGAATGCTCACATAAATCCTCTAGTTTATAAGAGAATATCAGAGGCATCTTGCAGTAAAAAGGAAAGTATCAACTACTCATATCATACTATTTTGAGAAGATATCATTCGGAGCGACACTGGTATTATGGAATATCCTGAATCAGACCTTCCCAACTTTTAATACCAATCCGTTCCAGATATTGTTTAAAGTAATCATCTTCTTCATCAGTACCCGCTTTCTGATAGGTAGTCCATACAGGTTTAGCTTCTCCCTTATATTCTTCATCGCTGTATTTACGTAATCCCAAAGGAACACCATCGCCTAAATGATCAAACCAGCTATGCCATTGGATTCCATTAATACCGTCCAAAGCATTAATTTTCTTCCATCCATAAGCAAATCCGGCCGCTTGATCCTGCAAATCTTTATCTTCATAGCTCGGAGAGCATGTTCCTGCTTCAGAAAGCCATACAGAACGCCTGATATTTCCCTTATACTGGTTCTGCGAAATACCAACCCATTTATCCAGTACTTCAAGATTCTTCAGTGTCACATATTCCGTATCCATAGAGAAAGTCGCCTGAGCGTCATCCCAGGTACAAGGATTTCCCAGCTGTGCCGGATAACTATGGCATGCCAACGACCAGAAGAAATCACCTTCAGCCTTACTAAACTGATTCATCAGATCAAGCATATCCCTCACTTTATACCAGCCACCGCCGGCGGCAATATTCCACCCATGCGAGAAAGAAATGAACACTTCTGAATGCTGATCATACTGATGTACAATATTATAACACATACGCATTGAACGAAGATAAGTATCCATAAATGTGGCAATCGGCTTATCTCCCATATTTGTCCAATGAATTCCTCCATCTACCTCATTATGGATAATCCAATGTGCTATACGCATATCGGGATCACTATATCTTTGCGCTAAAAAGTCAAGTGCAGCAGCATAACATTGAGTAGACTCTACCGTAGTCATATTGGGCATTGTATAAGGAGCTACCCCGTTATAATCCGGATGCTTCAGGAGTTCGCCTGCATCTCCGGAAGGAGCAATCAACAAAATGCCGGCTACAGAAATTCCACGTTGACTGGTCTGTTGCAATACTACATCAAATGAGCTTATCAGATATTGTTCGTTAAAATAATATGTTTTTCCTCCATATGTATACGGTATGTCACCCGGCTGCTCAGAAAGATGCATAAAATTACTAATAGGAATATTGATAGTAGCACTGCTGATTCCCAACTCATCCAAATCATGTGTCAATAATCCATGATTAATAAGTCCGCCCAATCCTTTCTTCGATTTCAGAGGAACCGCTTCGACACTTTGTTTTGCATGAATTGCATCTACATTAGCATAACGGGCATGAGAAACAAGCTCATCCACATCCGCTCCTTCTTTAAACACAGCCCATTTGGACAATAGACGATCATATTTAAAATCTCCCACAGTAACATAGCGATCTAACTGTATGGAGAAAGAGTTTTCTGATAAAGGAATTTTAAACTCTATCTTCTCCGTTTTAAACATGTCCACAAAAGGAGGTATTTCGCCCAAGAAGAAAGTACCTTCGCCCGTATAATCTCCCTGGATAGTTACCGATGTTTCTCCAACCGTAACATCTGTGATATGGCAGGCATATTCTTTACTCAGATAATCTTTAATCCCTTGTTCATACTTCTCTTTATTCAAGGCTTCATTCTTTTCTTCCTCTTCTTCCTTTTTCTCTTCGTCGTTCATAACACGCAGGCGAATGTTACGCATCTGTATGGTATTATTAGGATCAGTTCCAAAGTCCATACGCAAGTTATCTCCTTTTTTGCCCCAATTAAAATTCTTTCGATATTCTTTCAGACGAACACTAAAAGAAACCCATTCTTCAGAAGCCGGCACCTGCCCCGCACTCATACTATGCGCCGGATCAATTCCTGTTTTTACATCCATAAAGAAAAGTTCGAGATTACTCATCCCCAACGTTGTCTGATATTCAAATTCAAGTACATTACATTCCTCAGGCACATCTTCCGCAAATACTCCGGTTGTCGCCCATGGATCACCATCAGTTGTTTCTATAGTACAAGTACTATCCTCATGTAAAGTCAAATTAACCCCCGACTTATACTTTCCATTCAATAACATATAAACAGGTGGAGTAACAGTCTCCTCAGGAGGAGTAACGGGAGGCTCTACATTTTCTAGAAAATCGTCCTGACAGGAAATTAAATTCACAATCAAAAATAGTACTCCCAACAATCCCACGCATCGCCCTACAAAGCGACCTAGTTTTCTCGTGCAAAAAACTCTCAGCTTTCTCATAATTTCAGTTTTAGTTAATTATAAACAATCAGAAGTTTTCAATAATATTCCAATCAGAAATTCCAATTATAGGTAAAAATTGCTCAAAAAATTCATCTTCTTCGTGTGTGTTTGCTTTTTGGTAGACATACCATGCAGGTTTAGGTTCTCCATTATAAGATTCATCCAAATATTTACGTAACCCCAAACAAGCACCATCACCCGGATGATCAAACCAATTATGCCATTGCCAAGCATCAATGCCTTCTAAAGCATTAACCTTTTTCCAAGCATAAGCAACCCCTGCCGCCTGCTTTTGAAGTTCCTCATCCGAATACCCCCGCGAATTCACCCCTGCTTCCGAAAGCCATACAGAACGTTTAATAATCCCTTTATATTTATTTTCTTTATCCAAAGCCCACTTATTCAGAACTTCAAGATTCTTAAAAGTAACAAATTGAGTATTCATAGAACAAGTAGCATTCGGATCATTCCAAGTACAAGGATTAGTCAAATCCTGTGCATAACTATGATAAGCCAGCCCCCACTGAAAATCCCCCTCCACTTTGCTATAAACGTTTAACAAATCAATCATTTCCTTACAGGTATACCATGTAGGGTTGGATTTTTCTGTCCATGAATGAGAAAAAGAAGCAAACACCTCTGCATTCTCATCATATTGTCGTACAATGTTATAACACATTCTCATAGACTTCACATAGGTATCAGTAAACACTGTTATTGGCTTTATTCCCATGTTAGTCCAATCCCTAGCTCCATCAACTTCATTATGCATAATCCAATGGCTAATTCTTCCATAGCGATTATCAGTAGTACAATACCTTTTCGCCAAAAAGTCAAGTGCCGCAGCATAACAATTAAGTCCCTCTAAGGTTGTCATATTAGGCATAGTATACACCCCACCATCATTATCTGGATGCTGCAATATTTCTCCCAGTTGTGGATTAATACACCTAGATGCTGGCTCTAATAGTATAATTGCTGCAACAGACATATTTCGCTCTTTCGTTGCTGCCAAAAGAGTCCTATCAATCGAATTCTCAAGATAACCCAAATCCATGTAATAGCTTTTCCCCCCATATACATATTCAACATCACCAGTTCTTGGAGTAAGATGCATAAAATGAGTTATACAAACATTGATAGTAGCGCTACTGATATTTAATGATGCAAAGTCAGATATATATTGATTAGGAATAATGCCGCCCATTCCCTTCTTAGACACAATCTTAATAGGAGCCAAATGTTGAGTAGCGAAAATCTCATCTGCATAGCGAGCATGCGAAACTAGCAAATTTTGGCCTGCTTCTTCTTTAAAAATAGCCCACTTTGATAAAAGCCTGTCATATAAAAAGCCTTCCCTCTCAACAAACCGTTCAAGTTCTATTTGAAATAATGAATTTACAAGTTTTACTTTATAAGGACTATTCTTCAACTCCGCTACATCCATACTAGGGGTAATCTCACCTAGAAAAAAATTGCCTTCGCCCGTATATTCACCTGTCACCCTAACAGAAGATTCTGTTATAGACACAGAATGAATATGGCAAGTATAATCATTATATAAATAAAAGTTTAAATTTTCTTCATGTCGAACATCTTCCTCGCTAAAAAAAGGAGGTTCCGTTTCCATTCTATTATCACTTTCATTACAAGAAACTATAACTAAAAGATAACATATAAAAGAAAAAGCAAAAATCACTTGCTGCACAAAATTACAGTTCTTTGAATAAAACTGTCTCTTTAGATTTTTCATATATAAAAATTCTATATAGTTTAGGTTTAGGATGCACAAAAATAGAATAATTATAGCATCATCTATAAACAATTGCTTTTTTTTAACAATAAAACTTTTATAATGCTACAAGAATTTAGGATATCTCCAATATATTTTCAAATCTTTTTCTTTAATAAAACATTACAACCCGTCTAGCACAACCTCATTAAACTATATAAAAACCGGATTCTGGAGTAACATTTTCCAATATTGCTGTGTTTCATCATTATACAATACTACATACTTATCAGGGTTGTCTGCCAACAAAGCTCCAAATTTCCCCAAAGTTCCTTTCGTCGTTATTTGATGTTTACAATGAGCTAACAGATATAAATCCATATAACCTTTATCAGAGCCATTTATATCAACCACTTCTGCACAATCTTTCACAGAAAGCCTTGGCAACAAGTCCATTTTAACCCATTCTGGCTCATCTGAAAAAAAATAAAAATAAGGTCTATACAATTTCTTTTTAAAGAAAGCCGTAGCATTTATAAAATAATCAAATGAAGCTGGTGCTCCATAAGAAGATACTTCTTCCTTTAAATCTCCTCTTCTGACATGAACTCCAACAGAATCTACACACTTATCTATTTCTAAACATTTTATCTGATTAACTTTATCGAGAACACCATCAACCATTCTATATAAAGATTGAAAAGTTTCAAGCCACTGCTTTGATGGGAAATGATAATATCCTCCTAAATATATAGGTGGAACCAAACTAAGAAATGACATATCATTAGTACGAATATCACCATCATTGCCCCCATAAAAGTATTCTCTTCTATATACATCCACTTCCAGTTTTGACGCTTCTTCAAACTCCAAATACGGGAAAGCCTTCAAAATATCAAAGTTTCTAACAAATTCATTGTTTATATCTAATCCCCATTCCTTATAAAATGTCAAATCATAACACACTGAAAAACCTCTTTTACGATATAAATTTCCCAATAAATATTGATGCATCTGCGAACAAATACCACCGTCCATCAATACAACAATTTTAGTTCGTAACAGTCCTCTATTCAGCAAATATTTATAGATATTTCTCTTCAAATCACCCAACATATTTTAAAAGCATTAACTTTAATTCGTATTAATGACAAATATATGTATATTTGCAGAATATACAGCCAACATAGCATATAATTTTATAAGATTAGAACATGATTGCTCCATTACTAAGCATAATTACCGTAAACTACAACAACAAAAGTGGACTTATCCGAACTTTAAATAGTATCAAAAATCAAGAAAGCGTTTTTTTTGAACATATCATCATTGATGCTAACTCCACAGATGGAAGTAAAGACGCAATCCTACTATATGAAAAAGAAATTACATTTCCACTTTATTGGGTATCAGAGCCTGATAATGGCATTTATGACGGAATGAACAAAGGTATAAAACAAGCGCATGGAGAGTATCTGTTTTTTCTAAATTCTGGAGATACCTTAATAAGCAATACCATACTACAGGAAATAGCTTTAGATGGTAATAAATATATATATGGAAATATAAAATACATATTATCAGAAAAAGACTACAGATATATTACCCCCTCTGAAACATTAGATATCGTTTACCTTCTTAAAACAGCATTACCACATCAAGCTTGTTTCATTCACCATTCCCTATTTCAGAAACAATTATATAACACTGAATACAAAATCATATCAGACTGGATACATACAATGGAAAGTATTATTTTTAACGATTGCAGCTATAAATATATAGACATTGTAATAGCAGAAGTAGACGGGAATGGGATCAGTACCAATCAAGAAAAATTAATGGAAGAACGAATAAAATGGATCAAAAGCAAGTTTCCGAAAGCCATATTAGATGCATTATCTGAGCTATACGAGTATCGTATTTCCGAACTTGCTCCTTTCATACAGCCAATATCACAAACAAAAAAATTTAAGAAAAGGATTAGAAAATTAATATCATTTCTTTTAAAAATCAACAATATTATTTCTCACAAAAAAAGAATTGAACAGAAAAAAAATGAGATATGGACCCCCTTCAATTAAGCAGCTAATCTCCCTCCTTAAATCTAACCAATAAAAGCGTCAAATACACTAGCATTTACAAGTGCCACAATTCATAGTTCAAGCACCATAATAATATTTTAGTACACCTAAATTTTACCTTTTTGAATATAGTACTTCAACCTTAAGTTCCCCCACAACATGGAAAATCGGAAAGCAGAAACCACCCTCAATTCACGCTTAGACATTGATTGCTTCAATTCAGGAAAGCATCTCAAATCCTGTATTATTCTATCCATGTCTTTTTTCAAATTACGTATCTTCCTCCAAACAATTTTTTGGAAAGTATTTCTAATATGAAAAAATGCCAAGTCTTTTTTCATAAAGTCTATCACTCCCTTTTGTGCAAGGTAAAGTTCCAACCAACTTCTATAAAATTCAAAATTCGCAAATTTGCCTTCATCAAAATTGCAAGAATGAGAAAGTGAAAGATTCCGAATATTATAATCTAAAATAACATATTCTATAGAAACAACTTTCTTTGAACGTAAAAGCAACTGCACACTCCAAATCACATCCTCCCCAAAACATATATTTGGATATATCTCCATTGGGTCATTCAACAACAATTCACGTTTATGAAATTTAGACCAAACACTCCAATAAGCCTTATTATTTAATATTTCTTTAAGGTAATCAATACCAGACATACTTGAGAAATTAAAAAACGACGATTTATAAGAGGTACCATCTAAATAACAAAACTGGAAAGGGGCAACTACAATATCCGCATTGCTAGCTTCCGCTTTATCTAGCAAATATTCAATTGCTTTTTCATGCAGACAATCATCACTATCCAAATATTGCACATATTTCCCCTTAGCTATTTTCAAACCTTTATTCCTAGCTAGGGCAGGTCCTCCATTTTTCTGTTCCAACCCGATTATACGCTTATCCAATTTTACATATCGATCTATTATCAATGATGTATTATCTATGCTTCCATCATTTACAACAATAATCTCAATATTTGTATAGCTCTGACATATTACACTTTTAAGGCATTTTTCTAGAAAAATTTCCCCATTGTAAACAGGAACAATAACAGACACAAGTGGTAGTAATTTATCCATATTACATTTATATTATCAACATTTAGGACATACAATTCGTCAGTTTTCCTCCGACTACATCGTCCAACCTCAATTTACATATATCAATACCTACATACTAGACCCTGCCAGTTGTTTCTAATCAGGAAAAATGTCGCCAATAATATATTGGCCAAAAATAGACAATTTTTCTTATTCGTTTGCGATAAAAAACTTCTAACTCTCGAGAAGGAAATTTTAATAATGTTTTAAATTTAGCTCTCATATGCTTTATTGGCTTCTGAAAACACCTCGGTTTCGTCAAAAGGACAAACTCCTCAAAAGTAAAAAAACATATACGAATAAGCCTATTCCTTACTTCCAATAATTCTTCTCCTTCAAACAATAAGTGCTTCTCTATAAACTCTATCCGAGAAAATTCAGCCATAAAATAATGATATCTATTCAAAGGAGTAATTAAATGACAAAGACTACTACTGCGTTCAACATAATGATAAAACACCTTATCAACCCAAGCTACCTGCTTACATTGCAATATCCACATATGCATCGCAATTCTATCTTCATAAATATTATTTTCTGGAAATTTATACTCTGAAAAGACTGTTCTTTTAAAAAGCTTTGTACAAGACGAACAATTCAATTTATCCCACATCATATCTCTTAATACATCCAACGATGAGCGTATATATATCTGTCCAGAGTTTTTACCACATCCTTCAATTCGACCATCCAAATATTCAGTCTGAAAATTAGAATAGACAATATCAACATCATGACATTTTATCACATCAAATAACTCCTCATACATATTATAATCGATATAATCATCACTATCAACAAAACCAACATAGGGAGCTGAAGCAATATCTAGTCCTGCATTACGAGCTATTGATGCATTGGCAACCGGAAGATGAAGTACTTTCACACGAGAATCAAAAGACATATATTCATCACACAATGCGGCAGAGCCATCATTTGATTGATTTTCTACTAGAATTATTTCTATATCTTTCAAAGATTGATTACGTATCGAATCAATACACCTAGGCAAATACTCAACTGTGTTATGGACAGGGACAATTACACTTACTAAACAATCCATTCATTTATTATATAAATCGTTATATTCAGCAAATATACATAATTCCTCACTACCCCACACAACAAAAGTAACAAAAAGCCCTCTTTCCTATTAAAAATAGCTAAAGCACTTCCAACAATTTTATCATATAACAAACCTACAAATTCAATTCATTATTATTATATTTGCAAACACATTTAAATAAATGATTATGACCCAACCCACATTAAGTATCATAACTGTAAATTTCAACAATAACAAAGGATTAATAGCAACTCTGAATAGCATAAAGAATCAGTCATTCACATCTTATGAACATATCATTATTGATGCGTGTTCAACAGATGGAAGCAAAGAAACAATTATAAAATACAGTAAAGAAACTTCTCATTTGGCCTACTGGGTATCAGAAAAAGACAGTGGAATATACGATGGAATGAATAAAGGAATAGAACATGCTTCTGGAGAATATCTATATTTTCTCAACTCTGGAGATTGTCTTATAAAAGATGTTTTAAGACATATTCCTTTTGATGGCACCCAATACATATATGGCAATATAAAAATTATACCAACAAACGAAGATCCATGGATATGGAAATACCCAGATAGATTCGACACATTCTTTCTTGCAAATTCAAAAGGTTGGATTTCACAACAAGCTTGTTTTATCCACCATTCATTATTCATAGAACAAAAATATGATACTAACTATAAAATTATATCAGACTGGATACATGCAATCCACTCTATAATCTTAAAAGGATGTAGCTATAAACACATTCCAACAACTATCGTTGAATACGATGGTGGAGGTGCAAGTTCTAATTATGAGAAAACATGGGAAGAACGCAACAAATGGATAGAACAAAACATCAATAAAACCTTTTTCAAATCATTTTTAGAACTAGAGGCTTTCAGGGAAACAGGGCTTGGTAACTTAGTTCCGTTATTAAATAAAACTCACAAGTTCAAAAAACGTATAAGGAAAATCATCTTATTTTTATACTACATAAATTCATTTTTTTCATTTCATAAACCAAAACAATAATGACTATGAAATCGCTTTTTATCATATATGACTATCAAATATTCGAAATGCAACGCTTTGGTGGTATTTCACGTTATTTCTGTGAGATAATTAAAAGAATTTCAGCAAAACATAAAATCACCGTGCGATATTCTATCAATTATTACCTCACAAGTTGGATGTTGGAAAAAAGCCTAATATTATTGCCAAGATTTATCTACAAACGATATCATTCCTTTTTTGAAAAAAAGAATCACGAAATAACAAAAAAACTACTAAAAACAGGTGGACCATACTTATTACACCCTACATACTATGATCCATATTTTTTAGATTATATTGGAGAAAACCCATACATTATTACTGTACACGATATGATCCACGAAAAATTTCCACAATATGTAACAGATGCAAATATCACAATAGGTCATAAAAAAAAGGTTATAACACGTGCCAATCGAATTATAGCTATTAGCGAAAACACCAAAAAAGATATCATTGAAATTTTCAATATTAATCCTCAAAAGATAGATGTTATTTACCACAGCACAAGCATGAAACACTTTTCGGGAAAACATAAATTACAAATACCCGAAAGATTTCTATTATTTGTTGGCGATCGTACCCCCTATAAAAACTTCAAACGCTTTATGGAAACATTCGCTCAAATACATGAACAAGATAAAACACTATTTGCAATTTACACAGGAAGTAAACTAAAAAAAGACGAACAAGATATGCTTATTGGCATGGGTATATTCGAATATACGATTCATATAAAAGCTTCTGATCAAGCTCTTAGTGAATTATACTCCAGAGCTTTACTATTCGTATATCCTTCTCTTTATGAAGGCTTTGGAATTCCTATTTTAGAAGCCTATGCATGTCACTGCCCCGTAGCACTCAGCAACACTAGTTGTTTTCCCGAAATAGCAGGTGATGCTGCTGTATATTTTGATCCATACTCTATTAGTTCCATGTCTGAAGCTATCACAAAAGTAATATATAATGAAGAAAAACGTTCTCAATTAATCCGTTTAGGTAACGAACGTTTAAAACGATATTCATGGGAAAAAGCAGCCCAGAAAACAGAAGAGGCTTACCAAAAAGCCATACAATCATGAAAACAATGTAAAATCTTACATATATGAATGGACCAATACTTAGTATAATTACTGTAAACTTTAACAATAATCTTGGTTTACTCAAGACATTAGAGAGTGTAAGTTCACAATCATTTTCATCATATGAACACATTATCATTGATGCAGGCTCCACTGATGGTAGTAGAGAAACTATCATACAATATGAAAAAGAAAACCCTCATCTAAGTTTTTGGTCTTCAGAATCCGACAAAGGAATATATGATGGTATGAATAAAGGAATTGATCATGCAAAAGGACAATATCTATATTTCCTCAACTCTGGTGATTGCCTAAGCCAAGACATTCTCGCAAAAATACCATTTGATGGTACAGAATACCTATACGGAGACACTATCTTATTTTATAAAAGAAAAACTAAAAAAAGAGTATACCCAGACACATTGGATCTCATATATCTATCAGATAATTCACTACACCATCAATCATGTTTTATACATCATACCTTGTTTAAAGATAAAAGATATGACATTAATTACAAAATCATATCTGATTGGGCACATTGTTTCCAGTGCCTTATAATTGAAAACCGCACTTATCGCCACTTACCATATATTATATCTGAATGCGATGGAAGAGGTATAAGTTCCAATGGGAAAGAACTTAATCAAGAACGTACATTATGGTTTCAAAACACTTTTCCTGCAACACAAAGTAAAGTATTTATAGACTGTGCTGCACTAGACCGTTCAGGGTTTAGAGACATCATTCATATTTTAGCAAATACACACAAATTTAAAAAACGAATGAAAACTCTCATTCTATTTTTATATAAAATAAATAATCTATTCTCATATAAGCACAAACGTATTAAAAATTAAAGCTCTAAATAATTGCTATTCTGAGGATAGTAATGTATATTTGCATGTTTATTCTTCATAAAATATCTGGAATATGAAAAAAGGGATCACAATATCGTTAATCATCGCTACATACAACTGGCCAGAGGCTTTGCGGCTCTGTTTGGATAGCATTTTAAGACAAACGATATTGCCTTCTGAAATCATCATTGCGGATGATGGGTCTGATGAAAGAACAACAAAACTCATACATGAGTTTACACAAAATGCTTCCTTTCCTATATTCCACGAATGGCATGAAGACAGAGGATTTCGTAAAACAATAGTATTGAATAAAGCTATAAGCAAAGCATCTTCCTCTTATATCATTCAAATAGATGGAGATATCATTGCTAGTCCAAATTTTATAGAAGACCATGTATATATGGCTGAGGAAGGGTGTTTTATTAGAGGAACCCGAGCAAACCTTAATGTAAGAGCGACCACATCTTTACTAGATAAAGGGAAACTATCAATAATAAATAAACTCCAGTTAATAATGAAGCAACCTACAAATGCTTTACGACTTTATCCCATGATTGCGAAGTTTGCCACTCGTAAAGAATTGTCAGGAAAAAGAGTAAAAGGATGTAATATGTCTTTCTGGAAAAAAGACCTTATTGGTATTAACGGATATGACAACAATTTACAAGGATGGGGACATGAAGATGAAGAACTTAGTTGGAGACTAGTAAACTCAGGCATAGAAAAGAAAATTATTAAATTTTCAGCAATAGCCTATCACCTGTACCATAAGCAGCTCTCTCGCAAGGAAGAACCGCATCATAGAGAGTTTATGAAGACTATTAAAGAACAAAAAATAACCCGAACAAATAACGGAATTGAAGAAATCTAACAAACCAAACCTATGACAGTTTCATTGATTATCTCAACATACAACTCTCCCAAGGCACTAGACCTTTGCCTTATGAGTGTACTTCAACAATCAGTACTCCCTGACGAAGTACTGATCGCAGATGATGGTTCCAATGAAGAAACCAGGAAAATAGTGGAAGAATTCAAGAAACAATCTACTGTACCTGTTATACACGTATGGCATGAAGATAATGGCTTCCGCCTAACTGTTATCAGAAATAAGGCTATTGCAAAAGCCAGTATGGACTATATAATTCAAATTGATGGAGATATCATTTTGAATCATCATTTTATCAAAGACCACAAACGCTTTGCACGCAAAAACAGTTTTGTAAGTGGTAGCCGTCTCAATATACAATCTGAACTTTCTAAGAAATTAATAATAGAACGAAGCATACGTGTTTCAATCCGTAATAAAGGAGTACATAACCGGCTCAATGGAATACGTTGGCAACTATTAACATATCTCTTACAAAACTACCACCGGACAGATCTACTATATGTACGCGGCTGTAACATGGGTTTTTGGAGAAGTGATTTATTAATGGTCAATGGATATGATGAAAACATGATTGGCTGGGGACGAGAAGACAGCGAAATAGCCTGCAGACTAATTAATGCAGGTGTACGTAAACGTATCATCAAGAATGCCGGCATTGTGTTCCATTTATATCACCAAGATAATTCACGGGCACAATTTAATATTAATAACGAGATACTACAGAGAACTATTGATGAAAAGCGAATTTGGTGCTCCAAAGGAGTTAACCAGTATCTTACAGAGAAAAAATAGAAAAATAAATATGAGACAAAAAGATTTAAACTTTTTAGACAGAAACGAATTTAACTACAGCCCATCAAAAGAAGTAGTAGAAGCACTCAAAAACTTCGATATAAATAAACTTTGCTTTTATACCCGTATTTACGATGAAGGCAAAAAAAGCATTTTATCCGTTTTCTTATCTGAATTATACGATATAGACGAGACGCAAGTTTTATTAGGGTACGGCGGAGAGGATATTCTGAAACAGGCCGTACATTATTTCCTCACAGAAGAAGACGGAAATAAAACGATGTTGATTCCTAAATTCTCATGGTGGTATTATAAGTCTATCGCAGATGAAGTGAACGGTCGCACTTTACAATATCCTCTTTATGAAGACGGAAACACGTTCAAGTACGACTTCGCCGCCATGAAAGATATGATACAAAAAGAAAATCCGAAGATTTTACTGCTTGCATCGCCCAATAATCCTACCGGGAATGGTCTGACTCCGGAAGAACTGGATGAGTTGCTGGCTGAAGTTCCTGCCAAAACGAAGGTCTTGATTGACGAAGCATACGCCTCTTTCGTCTCAACAGACACAAGATATATCAAAGAGCTGGTGAACAAATATCCGAATTTGATCATCTCCCGCACTTTATCCAAGTTTTACGGCTTGCCGGGGTTACGCATGGGATTCGGTTTCATGAGTAAAGAACTGGAAAAATTTAGCAAATACAGCAACAAATATCTGGGATACAACCGGATATCTGAAGACATAGCTATTGCAGCACTCAAATCGGATGCACACTACCGTAACATCGCCAAACTGATGAATGAAGATCGTGCCCGCTATGAAAAAGAAATCGGTGTGCTGCCCGGATTTAAGGTATACGAATCGGTAGCCAACTTTATTTTAATCAAATATCCGATTGCATTAAAAGAAGCACTGCAAAAAGCGTTTGCCGAACAGAGTTATAAAGTGAAATTTATGAATGAACCGGATATCAACACTCATCTGCGCATCACGCTGGGACGCCCTGAGCAGAACCGGATCGTCATAGATACAATCAAAGAAATCGCATCCAAATGAAAGCTGTAATACTAGCCGCAGGAATAGCCTCACGTCTACGCCCACTGACCGACACAACTCCCAAATGCTTGCTCAAGATAGGAGAACGTTGTTTGTTGGAAAGGGCTTTTGACGCTTTAATACAAAATGGTTTTAACGAATTTATCATTGTCACCGGATATCGCCAGCAACAAATAGTCGACTTTCTGCAAGCTCATTATCCGGCTCAAAGTATTACTTTCATCTACAATGATAAATATGAATCAACCAACAATATCTATTCTTTGTGGCTGACCCGCCCTTATACGGAAGGGGAAGAGGTATTACTTCTGGATAGTGACATCGTATTTGATCCCCAGATCGTAGAGAAGTTGCTCCGGTCGGACAAAGCCGATGTACTGGCACTCAACCGCCACGAACTTGGTGCCGAAGAAATTAAGGTTATTGTGGACAATGAACAAAAGGTAGTGGAAATCAGCAAGGTTTGCTCTATACCTGATGCAATCGGTGAATCAATAGGTATTGAAAAGATGTCGGCAGCATACACACAAGCGTTATTCCGCGAACTGGAGATGATGATCTTATCAGAAGGATTGGACAATATTTTCTATGAACGGGCGTTTGAAAGACTGATTCCACAAGGATATAGTTTCTACGTAATGGACACCACCGAATTCTTTTCGGCAGAGCTGGACACGGTAGAAGATTTCCAACAAGCACAGAAACTGATTCCGGCTAGTCTTTACTAATATAAAATTTGAATAGAAATGGCCACTTACGATATTCGCCCCTTACAGCTTCGCATCTTAAAGAATTTACTAGCAATAGATAAAGTCTGTAAAGAACATAACCTGCGATATTATATCATGGCAGGTACGATGTTGGGAGCTGTACGCCACAAAGGATTTATCCCCTGGGATGATGATCTGGATATTGGTATGCCACGGGCAGACTATGATCTATTAATGACTAATGCCAAGGAATGGTTGCCGGAGCCATACGAAGCCGTATGCGCTGAGAATGACAAAGAATACCCGCTTCCGTTTGCCAAGATACAGGATGCCGACACAACATTAATTGAACGTATGCATCTTAAATATCTGGGAGGCGTATATATTGATGTATTCCCATTGGACGGTGTGCCGACAGGCCGTATGGCACAAAGAATGCATTTTGCCAAATATGAATTTTACAAACGGGTTCTTTACCTGATTCACCGCGACCCGTATAAGCATGGAAAGGGGCCAAGTTCATGGATACCATTACTATGCAGGAAGTTTTTCACACTCACCGAAGTACAGAAAAGCATCAGAGAGGTTATGACCAAATACGACTTTGACAAGAGTGATCTTATTTGTGACTATGACGACGGCATGAAAGGAATCATGCCAAAAAAGATTTTGGGAGTTCCTACCCCTGTCTTATTCGAGAACGAAGAAGTATGGGGCGTACAGGAATATGACACATATCTGTCTCAGAAATATGGGGATTATATGACGATTCCCAAACAGAGTGGACAAAGACAACATAATTTTCATTATTTGGACTTGAATAAACCTTATCGGGATTTTGAAGTCTAATTATAAACCATATAAGCAGTAGGTAACAACAGAGATGAGAATAGGTTTTGACGGAAAACGTGCAGTGCAGAATTTCACCGGGTTAGGTAATTATAGCCGCTATGTAGCGGATATTCTTTGCCACTTCTATCCGGAGAATGACTATGTCCTGTATGCACCTAAAAAACGGGAAAACAAAAGGATGAATCTATTAACCGGACAATACCGGCAGCTCACTCTCGCCTATCCTGCTACTTCTTTTTGGAAAAAACTAAGTTCATTATGGCGCGTATGGGGAATCACCTCTCAATTGGAGAAAGAAGGTATTGAGTTATTCCACGGACTCAGTAACGAGCTTCCTCTCAACATCCATAAAAGTCGCATTAAAAGTATTGTAACTATCCACGACCTGATATTTTTGAGGTATCCGCAATATTACCAATCTATTGACAGGAAAATATATACATACAAATTCCGTAAAGCGTGCGAAAATGCTGATAAGATAATTGCTATCAGTGAATGTACCAAACGGGATATTATCCGATACTTCAACATCCCTGATGATAAAATAGAAGTCGTTTATCAAGGATGCGACGTCTCATTTACTCATCCGGTGACGGAAGAAAAAAAGGAGGAGGTACGGAAAAAATACCAGTTGCCGGACCACTATATACTTAATGTAGGCAGCATTGAAGAACGAAAAAATATTCTTGCAGCAGTACAGGCATTGCCTATGCTGCCGCAACATATTCATATCGTTATCGTAGGACGCCGTACAGGCTACACAGAAAAGGTTGAACAGTTTATCAAAGATAACGGTTTAGGCGAAAGAGTGCATATTATCAGTAATGTCCCTTTCAACGATTTGCCCGCTTTTTATCAATCAGCAGAGATTTTTGTATATCCTTCCCGTTTTGAAGGTTTCGGTATCCCCATCATAGAGGCACTATATTCGGGTATTCCTGTGGTAGCCGCCACAGGCTCATGTCTGGAAGAAGCCGGAGGGCCCGACTCTATCTACGTAAACCCGGATGATATCACCGGACTGGCTGATGCATTTAAACAAATATATTCAAATTCCGATAAAAGGAAGAACATGGTGGAGAAAGGACGGGAATTCGCGAAACGGTTCTCTGAGAAACAACAATCGGAAGAAATTATTAACATCTACAAGAAACTAATACGATGAACATACTTAAACACTCAATAAAGAAATTTATATATGGTACGCTTCCATATTATTTTATGAAAGGGTATAAGCCGGATTCTCCTTATCTGAAGTATTATAAATACATCAGAAAACATGGATATTCAAGACACTTATACGAATTCAAAGATGAGTATTTGAGTATGCCTGTTGATGTACGGAAAGACGAAAATAGGAATTTGTATTATGTACTAAAGGAGGATGGTAAACGCCTGTACTTCCAAAGAACAACACCTCCCCATAAAATCCAGAAGTATTACAGGGCGTTGATGATAGAGCAAGACCAACGCTCCGCACACCATTATTTCAATAATAATAAGGACGTAACGGGAAAGGTTTTTGTTGACGTGGGATGTGCCGAAGGATATTCTTCGCTGGAGATTATCGAAGAAGCCAAACATGTTTATTTATTTGAGCAGAACGAATCGTGGCTGGAAGCTATCAGGGCCACTTTTGAGCCATGGAAAGACAAGGTAACCATTGTTCAGAAGTATGTGAGCAACCGTAATTCTCCCAAAGAACAGAAACTGGACGATTTCTTCAGAGACAAACCGGACGAGCATCTATTTATAAAAATGGATATAGAAGGGGCTGAGCGCCGTGCGCTGGCCGGATGTGAACAGCTTTTCCGGGATTGCAAGAAAATAGATTTCGCCATCTGTACTTATCACCTACATGATGACGAGGAGGTTATTTCTGCGTTTCTTGATAAACACAACTGCACATACAGAAATCAAAAAGGATTTTTCAGACACAAGATCAGGAGTGTTGTTCTTCGAGGCAACAAGAAAGTAAATTAACTACCGATAGTCAGAAGATAGCAAATCGCAATAATCATACTTACACAAGTAGGTATCATAAATATGTTTTTCCTTCGCTAATAAATAATGCGAGAAGTGAGGCTCCCAGGAAAGGAACTTACGCGTAGAGCGACATAAGCGGAACAATAAAATATGCGAAACGATATGTTTTGACTTCTCTTTTCGGGCTGCACGACGGTAAATGTAGTGGGTAAAGAACTGATCACTGTAATAAAGAGCGAGCTTGACAGTAGCCGCTACATCCCAACCCCGCAAAGAAGCATATTCGGTCATTATATATGCCAGCACTTCCCGGGATATGCACAGACGGCACATATTACGGCAAACTTTATCACAATCTATTTCCGGTAATAACTGCATACGGTTCACATCAACCAAAGAGAAGCTATATTCATTTGCTCCATTCTGATGAATCAGAATATTGCCGGGAGAATAGTCCAAATGTAAAATACCCGCCTGATGTAATGCAAAAGTGTAACGCGCGAACGCCAGTAACTTGTCTTCATTTCCCTCAACCTTACCGTCCATCAAATAACGAACGGTTTCACCATTGTCATAGCAACAAACATAGTAGCTGTTTGTAAGAAGACCTTTCTGAAATTGTTCGATCATGGCAATCGGTTCCGGAGTATTGAAACCATGCTTCTGAAGTTCCATGGAATAGATATAGGAGCGGGCAGCTTTGGATTGGCGGAAATATGAATAGACAACACGATTAATGATGTGAGGCTTTTTAAAGCTTTTCACAACAACATCAACGTTATCCAGACTAATCCGTTTTAGAATATTACGCCCATCATACACCACCTTTCCTTCATCCGCAAAGAACTTGGGAATCTCCTCTATCTGTTTTTGCAAATGTGTGTACTTGGGATTTACAATCACTCTCATTACACTCTTCTATAAATCCTACTTACAAAGATTGTGCAAAGATAAAGAAATTAGGGCATATTCCGACTATATTTTTTTCTTTTATCGCAAAACTAAGATAAAAGGGGACAATTTAGCCCTTTATTTCGCCTCCCAAGTCTGCGCAGGCTTGCTTTATTGCCTTAAAGCAATAATATCCATGCGAAAGTTTATCGGCTATTTGCAATACATTTTTCTTCATTTCCATGTATTGTCCTGCACTTATTTTAGGTAAAATATCTTCAAGTTCCGTCAAAGAAGAGATACATATACCCACATTGTTCTTCTTCACAAAAGGCGCCAGCCCGGCTTTCTCCCAAACGATAATCGGAAGACCGCAACGTATGTAGAGAGACATTTTATGAGGAGCGTTATATTGAAGATATTCTCCCAAAGCACCACTTCCTCCCTCTAAAGAAGATCCATACCAGGCAAGTCCATATTCGCCTTCTGCCGTCGCTATCAGCTCGTCCGAAGAGACAAAGCCTTTATAATCAACTTTTCCTTCCAGTTTTTCGGTTTCAAGACCACTTCCATAGAGCACTATATCATAAGAACGGGGAGAATTTGCCTGTTTATATAAGAAATCATTATGATAAGAAGACAAAGCACCGACAAACAGGATGCGGTTCGGTGATTTCGGCACATCATTGCCGGCAACAGGTTGGCTATCGGATAAATAATCAAATATCTCCAATATCTGCAGCTTGGCCTTAATTCCATGTTCAAGCAGCCAGTCCCTCATACGTTCACTATGTACAATCACACAGTCCGAGTGATCCAAGCGCGCTATTTCTTGGGGGATAGTCAGCTTCTTACGACGAAAACTACCCAAATCATGAATCAACGTCACCACCTTGCAGCCACGTAGATGAGCCATATTGCAGACAAATGCATAATATTTCTTCAAAGGATATTGCAGTACCAGCACATCGCCTTTACGCAAACAGAGAATACTCTTCAGCACACTGAATAAGGTACGACAAAAAGCTACAACGACATTTCTATACCGGGTTTGTTTCAGCCCGACATTCCGGAAGCCATGCGACTCCATTATCTGTTCAATGTCTGTTTTTGCTTTATTTCCGGCATTATCGACACCTCGGTAATTTCTTGATAGATAACAAATCATAGGAATGATATTTTATAGTTCATTTTGCGCCAAAACCAATGCGGCAGCCACTGTATCGTCCATATCAAAATAAGCGTATTGAGCTAAACGTCCGCCAAACAAGACTCCGGGAGTATGTATAGCCAACTCCTTGTATTTCTCGTACAACCGCATATTTCTCTCGTCATTCACCGGATAATAAGGTTCGTCCCCGGGAGTGAATGCAGAAGGATATTCGCGGGTGATCACCGTATGCGGCTGCTTACCAAATTCGAAATGTTTATGTTCGATAACACGGGTATAAGGAATCTCTCTTTCACAATAATTAACGACCGCATTCCCCTGATAATTTTCCATTTCCAGACGTTCGTGTTCAAAACGAAGACTACGGTATTCCAAATGCCCGAAACGAAAATCGTAATACTCGTCAATACATCCGGTAAACAATACTTTATCCACCAGCGAATCCAGTTCTTCACGAGCAGAAAAATAATTCGTCCCCAAACGCACATCAGCTCCTTCAAACAAACTTTCAATCAGCTTATTGTATCCGCCTTTAGGAATGCCTTGATACTCGTCATTAAAATAATTATTATCATAAACGAAACGGAAAGGAAGTCGTTTTATAATAAAGGCCGGAAGCTCCGTTGCAGGACGTCCCCACTGTTTTTCCGTATATCCCTTGATTAGTTTCTGATAAATATCTTTTCCACAAAGCGTCAAAGCCTGTTCTTCCAGATTGGCAGGAGCCTGGATATGTGCATATTCGCTACGTTGTTCTTCAATCTTATCCTTAGCCTCTTTAGGAGTGTTAACTCCCCATAACTTATTAAAAGTATTCATGTTAAAAGGCAGATTATATAATATGCCTTCATAGTTAGCTAATGGAGAATTAGTGTAGCGATTAAATGTTACGAAACGGTTCACATAATCCCAGACTTCTTTATTGTCTGTATGAAAGATGTGCGCTCCGTAAAGATGTACATGAATGCCATCTACATTCTCACAATAGATATTTCCGCCGATATGACTACGTTTATCTATAACAAGACAGCGCTTGCCCGCATCAATGGCTTGACGAACAAACACAGCCGCAAACAACCCTGCTCCAACTACCAGATAGTCATATTCTTTCATATACATTCAAAAGCTATTTATGATTAATCAATGATTCCCTCAATCTTTGCAATCACCTGTTCGGGAGTTATATCCCTCAAGCAAGCATAGTCGCCCCGCCAGCAAGGCTTCTGTCCATAAACCGAACAAGGACGACAGGATAAATCGAGTTGTACTGTATTGACCGGTAATTGTTTCCACCCCATAAACCCGGCATAAGGATGAGTAGCTCCCCAAACGGAAACCACAGGTATATTCACCAGAGATGCCAAATGCATATTAGCAGAGTCCATAGACAACATCACATCCAGATGACTCATCAGATTCAGTTCCGTACGCATATTCAATTTACCGATCATGGAAACCACCGAAGGATATTTGGCAATCCAGGAGTCAAAGACTTCCTGTTCGCTTTTCCCACCGCCAAACAGAAAAACTTTCACCGCAGGATTAGCAGCAAAATGAGCAACAACCTGTTCCTGCAATTCTAACGGATAAATCTTGCCCTTATGCTTGGCAAAAGGAGCAATACCGATCCATTTTTGTTTTCCTTTCGGTCCTGTCATCGGTTCAATCTCTGCGAAATCACCCTTTCCTTCTCCATAAATAGAAGAAAAGTTCAATAAAACCGGCAGTCCCAACTTTTCTAACACATCAGCATAACGACGGAAAGAACTTTTCTGGTTCTCCAGCACTTTATGACGGCGGCGAACCAGTTTCTTTTTTCCGGCTCTCCCTTTACAAATGAAAGCAACCGGTATATTGGCAAGGCGAAACCGCAGACACAGATATTTCGAACGAAGTACGTGATGAAAGTCCGCCACGTAATCGAAATGCATTCTTTTCAGTTCCGAATAAAGGCTGTTCAATCCCCATAGCCCTTTATGCTTACCTGTCAGATCAGCTCCGACAAAATTCACATTTTCAGGCAAACTTTGAAAAAGAGGTTGCCATACGGCACGACTTAATACAGTGATTTCGTGCTGTGGATATTGCACAGCAAGCGAATGTATCACAGGTATTGTCATGGCTACATCGCCAAGAGCTGAAAAACGGATAATGAGAATACGCGCCATTCGTTATTTTTTTGCATAAAGCACCGGATTCAACGCCGGGTCGTTATACATCTTCATCTGTTTATATACTTTCATATATTTTCTTCCGGCCTCAATGTCTGCCAACAACTGTTCGATAGCAGAAGAAAGGTCTTTCTGCTGTTCCAACAGAATATTCAGCTTGGTCCGGCATTGCTCACGATGTTCTTCGGTAGTATCCGTACGTTCCACCTCCTGCTTCATGTGGTAAATTTTCAACGCAAGAATAGAAAGCCGGTCAATTGCCCATGCAGGACTCTCTGTATTGATAGTTGCATCAGAAAGCGGTTTAACAGCTTTGTATTTGTCCAAAAAATAACTATCAATCAGTTCAACCAGATCAGTACGGTCTTGATTGGACTTATCAATTCTTCTTTTCAAAGCCAGTGCTTCTACAGGATCAATTTGAGGGTCACGGATAATATCTTCGAAATGCCATTGAACGGCATCGATCCAATTTTTCAAGTATAAATAATACTCAATCGTCTTCAACTCGTAAGGATTGTTCATCGGTGCATCTACACTGTCCGTTACGTGGTAATCAGTCGTCGATTTCCAAAAAATCTCGTTGCAAAGGTTACTAAATGTCATAATCTTAACTAGCTTATAGATATATAATAGGGCAAATCTATGTAATATTTTTCAGACAAGCAACCCTTTCTTACTTTTTTATTTCCTACCTTTGTGGGAACTAAATACAGATTGTATATGAAAATTATTATAGATAATAAGATACCTTATATAAAAGAGGCTGTCCAGACAATAGCCGACGAAATAATCTACGCCCCCGGAAAGGATTTTACTCCGAAACTGGTACAAGACGCAGATGCGCTGATTATCCGGACCCGTACTCACTGCAATCAGGAATTACTGGAAGGCAGCCGGGTAAAGTTTATAGCTACGGCAACCATAGGGTTCGACCATATCGATACTGAATATTGTAAGCGGGCAGGTATCGAATGGACAAATGCACCCGGTTGCAACTCAGCTTCTGTTGCCCAATATATTCAATCTTCACTCCTGATATGGAAGTCTCTCAGAAATAAGAAACTGGACGAACTGACTATTGGAATCGTAGGAGTAGGAAATGTGGGGAGTAAAGTTGCCAAAGTCGCCGAAGACTTCGGCATACGCGTTCTACTGAACGATCTGCCACGGGAAGAAAAAGAAGGAAAAGAATCCTTTACCTCTTTAAATAAGATAGCGGAAGAATGTGACATCATCACTTTTCATGTACCTTTATATAAAGAAGGCAAATACAAAACATTCCACCTGGCAGATGAAGATTTCTTCAATTCGCTAAAACGCAAACCTGTTATCATTAATACTTCACGAGGAGAAGTTATCGACACGGGCACTCTCTTGAAGGCATTGAACAATGGTTCTATCTCAGACGCTATTATTGATGTATGGGAACACGAACCGGAAATCAATCGTGAATTATTAGAGAAAGTGATTATCGGCACTCCACACATTGCCGGATATTCCGCTGACGGCAAGGCTAACGCAACGCGAATGTCGCTGGATGCAATCTGTAAGTTCTTCCATATAGAGGGAAAGTATGAAATTAACGCTCCCGCACCCACCTCTCCTATCATTCATGCACAAAGTCAGGAAGAAGCATTGCTCCAAATATATAACCCTGTCGAAGACAGCGACTGGCTGAAAGCTCAACCGGAACTGTTTGAAGAATTACGGGGAAACTATCCGTTACGAAGAGAAGAAAAAGCCTACATAATAAAAATTGAATAAAACAATTTCTCACATATATTTATAAAGTTCTTTTCAACTCACCTGCTATCTTCCGAGAATGCATCACCACACCTTCCCTAATCAGATGATAACGCGAGTCATAGAACATACTATCAGGATAAACACAACCGGAAGGTTCCAAATAATAAGGAAAGCCTATAGCCTTCAAACTCTCCGAGATACGGTTAATGGCCAAAGAATCATTTTGAAAAGAAGAACGACAATATGGAGGAGGCAAGAAGAAAATAGTCACCCCCCGCTCACTTAAAGTAGATATTTTCTCTTTCAAATCTATAAAAACTTTTTCATCGGGTGATACCATAGGTAATGGGGCACTGTCCCAATGTCCGGCAGAAGATAGATTATAATGTCCGGTATAATCACCATATTCATTATATTTAGTACGAACTTCCATATTCTCCGGTATATCTTCTATATCCATACCTATCCGTTTTACACGTTTACGAATCAAGCGATACATCGAAAAAAAATTATGTGTATTTACCATATTATATAAGGCCTTTCCCCATTCATGCTTTATCAGATACATATCAGTCAGACCTTCATCCCCATAATAACTGCCCTCCTTAAGAAAATGATTATATTCTGCAGAAACGAGCAACACATCTCCTTTTCGTAAATGGTCGTAAACCTCCTCAAACATATAATTCAATCCCAACCCGATATGTATTCCCATATTCACAGGTTCCAGATGTAATGTATCTCTCAGAATGGAAGAATCAAAGCCAAAGCGGGCGTTAGAACCACCTATTATTAGCAAGCGGGACTGATTTCCCAATTCTTCCAAACGCTTTTCTTTATCCAGTGCAGACGCATAATTCACATATGTCAAATCATCTTGCCATGCTAAAAAGACCAACGTTCCCCAACACAATGCATTAATAACAGCTACGGGAATTAATGCTAAAAGAAGATTTCTTAAGAACTTTCTCATATTCCTTATTTAGAATTGAAAATAAATGAACTCCGAGGACTTACCCATGGTTATCTCTATGAATAAGATTACAAACGTCAGGATAGCAACGCGCAATGATTTACTTTTTAGAAACTGAATCTGCAACGCATATGGCTTATCTCGCTGAAACCATTCCAGAATCCAGAAAAGCAGAATATACAATCCTACCTCCAAAGAGTGGGAAGGCATATTGCCGGTAGACTGTTGCATAGAAAAAAGTCGTCCGATATAGCCGATAGCTTGTTCCATATTTTCTGCCCGGAACAGTATCCAGCCGATTACTACCAGAAAAAATGTTGTTCCTATCTGAATAGCCTCCTTCCAGGAAGGAAGAAGTTTTCCTTCTGCCACAATGCCACGATATTTTCTATTGGAAGAAGTCAGTAATAAAGGCAGGAATAATAAAGCATGGAAAAGTCCCCAGCAAATAAATGTCCAGTTAGCTCCATGCCAGAAGCCGCTTACGAGAAATATAATAAAAGTATTCCGCACACTTTTCCACTTCCCTACCCGGCTTCCGCCTAAAGGAATATAAATGTAATCTCTAAACCATGTCGTTAGCGAAATATGCCATCTTCTCCAAAACTCCGCTATATTACGCGAGATATACGGATAATCGAAATTCTTCATTAATTTAATCCCGAGCAACTTGGCTGTACCGATAGCTATATCCGAATAACCGGAAAAATCACAGTAGATTTGAAAGGTGAAGAAGACAGCTCCTAAAAATAGTTGTATGCTTCCCAACTGTTGGTAATTGCTAAAAACGATATCGACCAATCGGCTACAATTATCGGCTATCACCATTTTCTTAAATAACCCGTACAGTATCTGCTGCATTCCGTCTACTGCCTGTCCATAATCGAACGTGCGAACTTTCAAGAACTGCGGCAACAAGTTAGTAGCCCTTTCGATAGGACCTGCCACTAATTGAGGAAAGAAACTGATAAAAGCAAAAAATGCCACCATATCATGTGTCGGTTTCATTTTATGCTGATATATATCAATAGTATAGCTGAGAGCCTGAAAAGTGTAAAAGCTGATTCCAACAGGAAGCAGAATATCTAATGTTACCCAATCCAACTTAATCCCGAAAGTCTCAAATAAGGACACAAAGTTCTCAGAAAAGAAATTAAAGTACTTAAATATGCATAACACCAACAAATTCAATGTAATATTAGCCGCACATATCCATCGTTGAATCAAACGACGTTCTTGCCGCTCTATCAGGATTCCGCTAGCATAACTACACAAAGTAGTAAATGCTATTAAAATTAGAAAACGCCAGTCCCACCAACCATAAAAGATATAACTACTGATTACAACAAATATATTTTGTAATTTCAAACGTTTAAAAATAAACCAGTATCCGATAAAAAACAATGGCAAGAATATTACATATTCTATTGAATTGAACAACATAACAGTTTAGAAGGCTAATTTAGTGTGGGGATTATAACGTCGTTATAATCTGTTCTATTACTCGTGGGAAATGTTCGTACTCTAAAGCGTGTACCTTCTCAGCGACATCCCCAGGAGAATCTGTCGGAAGAACGGGACAGGTCGCCCGAAAGATCGTATCTCCTTCATCATAGTGTTCATTAATATAATGTATAGTAATACCGCTTTCTTTTTCACCGGCAGCAACCACAGCCTGGTGAACACGATCTCCATACATCCCCTTCCCGCCGAACTTCGGAAGAAGTGCAGGATGTATATTTATGATTTTATCGGGATAAGCATGCAAAAGTAAATCCGGCACGCGGACAAGGAATCCTGCCAACACAATAAAATCAATTCGATACTCTTGCAAAACAGCCAGAATTTCATCTCCGGCTATCCAATCTTCCTTTGTAAACACGTTACAGGGCACTCCTAGACGGTGTGCACGCTCCAAAACATAGGCATCACTTTTGTTGGAAAGCACCAATGACACCTGAGCAGAGTCATTCTTTTGGAAATACCGGATAATATTCTCGGCATTAGAGCCGGAACCGGAAGCGAAAATAGCGATGTTTTTCTTCATAACTCTCGATTTCAATGCACGAAACAGTGAAAAATGTGCAAAACATTGCATTTATTTAGTCAAATATTTGCGCAAA